>Ga0207109_1018_pt1 | contig 41796 bp, 36 predicted proteins | sample Alteio_BWMinHeat_73_FD_153584 | JGI IMG/M metagenome (GOLD analysis project Ga0207109, IMG submission 153584) | Enriched cells from forest soil in Barre Woods Harvard Forest LTER site, Petersham, Massachusetts, United States -... | ecosystem: Environmental > Terrestrial > Soil > Temperate forest >... | reverse complement strand
CCCATCCATTGCCGAAGTGGCGGAATTGGCAGACGCGCCAGCTTCAGGAGCTGGTTCCCTTAACGGGAGTGCAGGTTCAAGTCCTGTCTTCGGCACTGCTTTAAGGGCAACGACTTACGTCAAGAAAGTAAGCGTTGCCTTTTTCCATGCGCTGAGCGTTTGGCAAAGAAATGGTAAAATGACTTTGGTGGCATTGGGTTGACGCTGAAAAGGAGAGCGTCATGGCATCGCTTCAGGAACGAAACGGCAGTTTCCGCGTGCTGTTCTGCTGGCACGGCAAGCTCGAAAGCTTCACGCTTGGCAAGGTCGAGCGATCGGAGGCCGAAGCTAAGGCTGCTCAGGTCGATTACTTCCTGATGCGTCTCAAGCAACGATTGATCACGTTGCCGGACGGCGCCGACATTGTTTCCTTCGTCCAGCACGACGGCAAGCCGCTCGACCAACCGACGCTGCCCGAGGCACCACGCAAAGCTGTCAATCTCGGCCACCTGAAAGACCGTTATCTGGCGATGCTCGGCAACGGTACGATTGAATCCAACTCGCTGGATACGTGCAAGCTCCATCTATCGCATTTCTGTCGCATGCTGGGCGATGGGTTTCCTCTCGCGGAGCTTTCGGCGTCACACCTACAGGAATACGTCAATGCCCGCGCGTCCGCAAAAGTGTCGCCGGTCACGATCCGCAAGGAATTGACGACCTTCCGCGCCGCGTGGAACTGGGGCGGCACATTCGAACTGACCAGTGGCAATTTTCCGAATCTAGGACTGCGGTTTCCAAAAAGCGATGAGAAGCCGCCGTTCATGACCCGCGTTGAAATCCAACGACAGATTGACGCGGGAGCCAACCCCAAACCACTTTGGGACTGTCTCTACCTGCAATCGAAAGAGGTCGAATCGCTGCTGAAGCACGTCAGGAAAGCCACCGTGCACGGCTGGGTCTATCCGTTGTTCGTTTTCGCCGCACACACGGGGGCTCGTCGCAGCGAGTTGATTCGGGCACTTGTCGCAGATGTGTACTTCGCCAGCAACACCGTTCTGATCCGCGAAAAGAAGCGACGGCGAGGCGAACGAACGACGCGACGCGTTCCGCTGACGCCTTTGCTAAAAAAGGTGCTGCGAGATTGGCTAAAGGAGCATCCGGGTGGTCCGTATCTTTTCTGTCATTTCGGCGAAGTAGCCCGAAGCAAGAAACGAAGCCGAACGACCGGCCACCTCAACGAGAAAGTGCGGCCGACAAGCCAAAAGGAACGCGCGGCGACAGTGAAAAATCGCGTAGCGCCGGGACCGAGTGCTTTGACACGCAACGAAGTGCACGATCACTTCAAACGAGCCCTGAGCGGAAGTGACTGGAAGGTGGTTCGCGGCCTCCATTGCCTCCGCCACAGTTTCATCTCGGCATGTGCCAGCAAGGGAGTCGATCAGCGGCTAATTCAGGAGTGGTGCGGCCACGTCGACGAGCAGACCTCGCGCCGCTACCGGCATTTGTGGCCGAGCACCCAGCAAGAGGCCATCAAGCGCGTCTTTGCCTAGCCAGATGCCCGGCATTTCCCGCATTCAGAGCCGGGCGATAGCGGCATGCCCCCTGATCAGCACCATCGTGTGCGCGAAATTTTTGTCTGCGCCAGCGAAGAATAGATTGTCACGTTTGAGAGTTATTCACTTCAGCTTTGACCGCGGTCGTCGTGACGGCGACTCAACCGCGTCAATCTCATCCATAAGTGACGCCATCGTGGTTTCCAGTGCCGCGGCCACTTTTTTGATGACAAGCAGAGACGGCATTCTCTTCCCGCGTTCAAGAAGGCTGACATGTGTCCGATGAAGGCCAGCCTTATCGGCAAAAGATTCCTGACCAAGTTTCATCTCCAGGCGCCTGCGACGAATGATATTGCCGAACTGCTGCTGTAGCGTTTCCATGATTCCGCCTGTGGAAAAGGGTGCAATGTCTAGTCAATGCAGTGTCACCCTTTCAATCCACAGATGTACCGCTGTCATCCTGTCGAGTAGCAGATATAAGGATGGCATACGTTTGCATGGCATCGCATTGTCTGCACAGCCTTGCTTGATTACACTGATACGGCAGCCGTTCTTTGGCCGCGGCAGCGATGCGTCGGTCCTTTGCGAGTACCGAATTGTCCGAACAAACCGCAAATCGACCGCTATCGACGACGTTGGACGAGGCTCCCGCGTTGGTGCCAATTGTCACGCGCCTCGACGAAATCGGCACCGTCTTATTCGGCCGCTACAAGCTCCTGGAGCAGATCGGCGAAGGTGGGATGGGCACTGTGTGGGTCGCCGAGCAGACGCAACCCGTCCGACGAACGGTGGCCTTGAAGCTCATCAAAGCCGGTATGGACTCGAAGGCGGTTCTCAGTCGATTCGAGGCCGAACGCCAAGCCCTGGCATTGATGGATCATCCAAACATCGCCAAGGTTCTGGACGGCGGCACGACCGAGAACGGTCGCCCATTCTTTGTCATGGAGTACGTCAAAGGCATCCCGCTCACCCGGTATTGCGATGATGCACGTTTGAGCGTTGCCGACCGACAGGCGCTTTTCGTGTCCGTCTGCCAAGCGGTCCAACACGCCCATCAAAAAGGCATCATCCATCGCGATCTCAAGCCGAGCAACATTTTGGTGTGCATCCATGACGGTAAGCCGGTTCCGAAGGTAATCGACTTCGGTCTGGCTAAGGCGATGCATCAACCGCTGACCGAGCATACGTTGCACACCGCCGTCGGCATGTTGGTCGGTACTCCGCACTACATGAGTCCCGAGCAAGCCGAGCTCAACAATCTCGACGTGGACACGCGAACCGATATTTATGCGCTCGGCGTGATTCTGTATGAGTTGCTGACCGGGACAACGCCCTTGGAGAAGCAGCGGTTCAAGGACGCAGCATGGCCGGAAATGCTTCGGCATATCAAGGAGGAGGAACCACCGCGCCCGAGTGCCCGGCTAAGTAGCAACAACGGCTCCTTGGCCACCCTGGCGACTCAGCGGCAAATTACGCCAGCGAAACTGCCCCGATTGGTTCGCGGCGAATTGGACTGGATCGTGATGAAGTGCCTGGAGAAGGATCGCAGCCGTCGCTACGATACGGCGATTGGGCTCGCGAGAGATGTCGAGCGGTACTTGGCGGGCGAGGCGGTCGAAGCGGGTCCGCCCTCGAAGCTTTACCATCTTCGAAAGTTCGTTCGGAAATATCGCGTTGTTCTGGCGATTACATCGCTGATACTCTTGCTGCTGGTGAGTGGGCTCGTCATCGCCTCCGGGTTTTACCAAGCGATGCGAGCCACAGAAGCCGAGCGCCAAGCACTCAAAGATCGAGACCAGGCCATTCAATCAGAAATTGAAGCCCGCAAACTCCTCAAGAAAGTGCTTCGGGAGCAACAAGGAACAACCAAACCCGCCAAACATGTTGCCGATCCGTAATCGCTCTATTGGCACCGTCTAACTTACCTGACTCAAGGGACTCACGGCACCGAGCTTGTTGCATTGGCCGGCATCCCGTTGCTGTTGCCCGAACAGACGCACATCACCGTTCTCTGCCGTCCATAATCGTAGCCGCTCGCGGCATTGCCACTGCATTTGCCCTCTACGGGGGTGTACGTGTCTGCGGTGATTTCCAGGGTACCGTCGCATCGCTGTTCCAAGAGATCGGTGAATTGTTGGATCTGTGCATTTGCTTTTGCCTTGGCTGCGTCGCAACCGCCACTGCCAGTGGTGGAGTACGCTTCGGCCGTTATTGGGAATGACTCGCCGCAGTTCATCGTCGGTGGCAAGTCACCGGTTAATGTCCCCGCAGCCAGAGCTGGAAACCCCGTTGACCCAGCAAGGCCGATGGCGGCCATTAGTGCAAGAACCAATCTCATGAAGCCCCTCTGTTTTCCTGGTGTTTGACGGTATGCGTCATACTCAATGATAGTTAAGAATGTTTAACATATCGTTAATGTGCGGTTCAAATTGGCGTGTTGCAGTGCCCCCTTAAGCCTCGGAAAACGCTTTCAAATCTTTGCCGGGCAAGTTGACGATCGCTACGGTGCCTGATGGTCTGTCCCTCGGTTGCCCAAAACTTGCCTGATTTCCCGATGCACTTAAAGTCCGCCGAGGTTGTAGGCCGATGTCGGCCAGTGTTTTTTCTTGCCGTAGTAGACGTAAGTTGAGCCGACATTAGTATTGCCATTCGGGCTTTCCAACGGTGCGCCGATGACAATGTCGGCGATGCCGTCGCCGTTGACATCTCCCACAGCCACGGAAGCCCCTGTTCCATCGCCCGAATTCGGGCCAGCGAATGTCACCCCGTTGGTTCCATTGAGATAGGTCGAGTTAAGGTTAGTCGCCGAGCTCGACCAACCTGTTTTCTGGCCAAAGACCACATAGGCATCATTCGCGCCTGACCCGCCAGGTCCACCCAATATGAGATCAGTAATGCCGTCGCCATTCACATCGCCGACCGCTATCCCAGTGCCCTGATAACCGCTGACGTGTTGCACGCCAACTGTGCCATCGAGCTCGAATCCGTTGGTGCCGTTCAGAAACGCGGAGGTGACGGTAGTAGCCGTGGCCGACCAGCCGGAGGTCTTGCCGAATATCACGTCTACTTCGCCGCATTGACCGTTACCGCAAGGACCTGTGGAAGGTCCCCCACCAACGCCAACAATAATATCGCCGATCCCGTCTCCGTTGATATCGCCAACTATCACCGCCGACCCAAATCTTTGCCAGCCCGGGGAGGTCTTGCCGTCGAATTCGACGCCGTTGGTGCCGTTTAGAAATGTCGAGTTAAGTGTCGTTGCGGTGCCCGACCATCCGGATTTGTGTCCAAATACGACATATACAGAACCACCGGTCAGGTATCCGCTGGAACCGGCATAACCCGCTCCGATAATAATATCCGCGATCCCGTCCCCGTTAACGTCGCCGGCCGCCACGGCCTGAGGAGACGTGTATGGCCCGCCAATCTGGTAATTCGCCGCCGCGCCGTCGAACTCGACGCCGTTCGTACCGTTGAGGAAAGTTGAGTTGAGTATTTCCGGGCTGGTGCATGCGGAATAGCCGCTGGTCGTGCCGCCGCATTTTTGGCCGAATACCACATATACCGACCCGGCGCTGGCATTTCCCCCCGGCGACGTTCCGCTTGCTCCAATGATAAGGTCGTTGACCCCGTCGCCGTTTACGTCACCGATCGCCACCGAAGAACCTGCATTGTATCCTGTCGCCGCACCGATAAGAGCGACGCCATTGGTGCCGTTCATGAAAGACGAGTTCAGCGCATAAGACGATGACCAGGTTCCTGTATGACCAAATACCACGTAGACCATGCCGGTATCGGGCCACGGTTCTGCGGTGCCTGTGCCGAGTATAATATCCGCGACGCCATCGCCATTGATATCTCCGACGACCATAGAGTTTGGGGCTCCGGCTGCTGCGTATGTAGGAGTAAGTATCGTACCGTTAGTGCCATTAAGCGAACTGAGCGGCAGCGGGTCGGGAAAACCCGATTTGGTTCCGAATACGACGTAGATGTTGGCGGTACCATAAGCCTCCTCAATCACCATATCGGGGATGCCGTCGCCATTGACATCGCCGACGGCAACGAGCGCACCGGAACGTGTTCCGCCGGTCGCACCGGGACCGTTGATCACAAACCCCGGTGTGCAGGGCATGCTGCCGCTGCTTGCCATCCATTGATCATCGACCGTCATCAGCTGGAAGCGCTCCTTGAAGCGCACCAAATCGTCGAATACGTTCTTGGAATCGGTCGAGCTGGAGGTCCAGTCTTGCTGAATGTAGGTGGCAAGATAGCCGGTGTCGACGCCCGAGGCGTTGTAATGGGCGTTGGTTTGCTCGGCGGTGTTGGTTGATCCGGCATTGTAGCGCGTGCCGCCCACGGTATAGCCGCCGTGTCCGTCCGGTCCGTAGCTGATCAGCGCATAATCGGCGGCAGTGCTACGGTTCCCGCCACCGGCATTCTGCACCTTGATCGAGCCGCAATTGGTGGTAACGCCGTAGTTGATGAACGCCTGCGTGGCGGTAATGTTGGTCCATACGGCATAGCCGAATTTCCGGCCCCAGCCATCGAACATGAAATCATTCGACAGTCCCAGTGTCTTCACCGGTACGGCGCCTTCGACGGTGGTGTTGTTGCTGCTGTTAGTGTAGCTGACGCTGGTTGCCGGAGTTCCTCCGGTGCAGCTGCCCTGGTTCGCAGCTTCATAACCGAAATGCACCGGATCGGAGATTTCGGTCATCGTCGGATCGGTCGGGCACGGCAGGCGGTTGTACGCCATGCGATAAGCCATCAGCGCTGCTTCGATCTGGTCGAGCTTATTTTTGCTGTTGACGAGTTTCGCCGATTCAACCATCGACTGGCCCATTGAAATACCGGTGGCGACGATGACCGCGACGATCACCAGCACCACCGACATCTCGATCAGAGTGAAACCGGTGCGAGTGCCTAACCGGGGATATTCGACCAAGAGCTGAGAAGGGGACGAACCAATTCTTGCCGAAGAATCATCGACTGCCGCTGAAATGAGTTTGACGTTTGATTTGCCAGTATCCACGTCCCCAGCTTACGGGACAAGAGTTAATTAACTCTAAACGGCGTTCCTGGGCCGGTTGCCATCCGCTTCTCGCACAGCCCGCAGTCTTGCCTCAGTTTTCTTGCCCGCTGTGCCCCAGGAGGCGGAATTACGCATTCATTTCAGCGGTAATAGCCCATTTCGGCGATAACGTTCCAGCTCGGCATGGGAGAGCACCCATTGCGGATACGCTCCCCTGCCGCTCTGCCGTTTCTCGCCGCGCAGCCTGCCGAGGCGGCAGTACTCTCTGACCGTGAATTCAGCTTTTCCAATCGCCTCGGCAAACTCATGCGTCGTGTACCATTCCCTGACAGTTTGCCGCTCGACGAGAACGACGAGCATTCCCTCAATCTTTTCAAGCCGCTGTTCCAGTGTCATGTCCGCACCTCACCGCGCATTTCTGTTGCGTTCTTCTCTCCGAGGACCTTCTGGCGGTTCAATCACCCGGTCCGTCGCGAGTCGCCGACGGAGGCTCCGACGATTTCGGCCGAAGCGCAGCTAATGCCTGGGCGATACCGTTGATGAACTTGGCCACGGCGAGAGTGTTTGATCGGCTGCACAGCCAGTAGGCGAGGAATCCAATCAACGCGACGGCCAATAACAGGCCGATTAGCAAACCCAGAATGAATCCCATATTTCACCTCTTGATTTCTTTTTGCACCTTTGGACGTAGTTCGACGCACGATTAAGCGCTTCAGGGAGACCTAGCGAACACGCCGACTTATCATTGCGAGCGGGAGGCCGCTGGTCACCGACTCGGGTTCCGCCTTGTCGAATTCCGTGCGGCATACCCCCCGCGGTTCTTAATCATCAAAGAAAATGCTTTCGAGGATGCCGACGACAACGCCCGTCCTCACTTCCTTCGCGACGTCCTTCGCCACTTCCTGGGTCGTTTCGTTTTCTACCACCGGCTCCACTGCGGAACCGGTGCAATACGATACGAAGCAGATAACCCACAACTCCGACACAAAAATAACCGGCGATCTGGTCTATGATGTCCCCGCGGATCATGATTACATCCCTTTCCGATTATGACGTGCCTCGCCACGACGAGGCCGACAGGTCCCATAATGTGTCGTCAGATAACTCGCGTCACCGCTCGACCCCTCTGTCCTGATCATGCCCATGCACGCTTCCCCTGGAAGCGTAGGAATCAAGCACGGCCTGATATTGCCCGACCAGTCCGCGGTCGGCGCTTACCTCCTGCATAGTTGGCGAAAGCGGCGTTCCTGGCTCGGAGGCGTGTTCCGGCTTCCCGAAATACGACTCCATTAAAGTCCCTCTGATGTCTTTGATCGCCTCGCGTCCCATCGCGGCCAACTCAGCACTGAGCGCAGGTTGCTGATCGTGGTTGCTCTTTATCCACTCCTGAAGACGATCTCCCCACGACGGCTTCGCCCCTTGATCTCTTGGCATGGCAGTACCTCGCTAGAGTTATTCGACTTCGCCCCGAAACTTCGCCGCCAGATAGCGCTGTTCAATTTCAGCGTCGCGCATCGCCTGAACGCGCTTGTTCCACAGCTGGCGGTCGATCATGGCCACAAATGCCAGGGGGAATGCCCCCCAACCGACAAACAACGCGAACGAATGCGACGCGCCGAGTTGCTCGAAACAAACGGCGGCGATGACGCATGCCACCGGCTCGAAGAACTGCTTTACGGTCGTCCGATTCTTAAACAGTTTCCTGTCCACGTCGCCGTCGTACCGGCTGTGGCGAACGACGCCCCGGCGCATCGCCCGCATGGTGCTGGCCCGCTGAAGCAGCATGGCGACAATCCAGACGGCCAGGTATGGCCACATTTCGGGAATCCGACCGAAGCTGCCAACCACGAGCATGATGATGAAGGCGAACAGGCCGGGAAATCCAAGGGCTTCGCTGCCGAAGTTACGCCGGATGAACGGCGTGAAGCACGTGCTGTATCCCTTGGCCGCCGCATACACGAAATTGAATGTGTCCTTGCGACTCGGGTTGAACCCGTTTTCGTTGTTTTGCGAACCCGACATGATGCTCTCCCTTCTTGCTGTAAAACCGCCCTTTTGGACCGATCGCTCGTTCGTGGCGACAAATCACCTCCGCCCGAACGCCACTTCCAAAAAGTTCTGGCCGTTGCTGAATCGCTCCGGCCGGATGATGATGGCGTCGGCGACGCCATCGCGTCCGGTCCGGAGACCGTGCATGAACACATTGGGCTGAAGGACGGGCTGGTACGATTGATTGAAACTGCCGGTGAACTTCGTTTGCCCCATCAACGTGTCGTACATGGATTCCTCCGGAGCCATCGAGCCGCCGATCATTGTCTCAAGCCGCTGGCCGAGCAGCCCGCTCGCCCAGTCCGCGCTTTTTGCATCGCCCAGCGAGCAGAAGATGCGATGGGCAAAATTGGTCAACAGTGCGTTCGCGGCATGCTCCGCCGCGTGGCCACCCTTGAGTGCCGCGTAGTAGCTATGCAGCGACTGCGTGAGCACCACCATGCAGCCGTGGTGCGAGCGGCACTCGGCTAGGAACTGCGGATCGAAGGAATTCAGGTGATTCTGAAACTCGTCTATCCAGATCACCGTCGCCATTCGCTGGTCCGCCGCGTGCCGTCGCAGGATGTGCCTCTGCGTCGCCAGGTGCCAGATTCCGTTTATCATCGCCCCTGAACTGCCGCATTTGGAAACTGGCATGTCCACGAGCACCCAGGCACCACGGTCCATGATCTCGGGCGAGACATTCGTCGTGGTCGCCATCAGGTCGCGGACAATGCCGCTGCACAGGACGTGCAGAATTCCTTGCACCTGTGTCGAAATTGACGATCTGGTGCGATCGTTTAGTGATGGGATTTCGCCCAGCCAGTAGGCCATCACCTGCTCGAAGTCGGCCGCCTCGATCGCCGTTTTTCTCGCGTTGAAAGCCGCCTCAAGAATGCGATTGTGGAACCCGGCCTGCCACCCGCGCGTTCCGATCTGGTCCGGGTTCATGGCGGCGCCGGTGAGAAATCGCTGCATGTCCACCGGGGAAAGCCTTCCGGTCGCGAGTTTGACTGGGTCGATAGCCATGTGCAGCATCCGCTCGCTCTGCGCTTGAAAGAACTGGTCGTTTTGCTGCGTGCCGCCTTCTCCACGGTGCAACGTCTCACCAAGCACCATCAAAAAGCTTGCGATCTCTCTCGCGTCTGCTCCGCTTCGCAGTTCATGATCGAGCACGTTGAAGCGGTGCCCGTGCTCCGGCCCGAACACAAACAGGTCTCTCTTCCGACCCGCAGCCTTGAAGATCGACTGCCAAAACCGCAAGTCCTCGACAGGTTTCGATGCGACGATCAAGCCACCAATGTGACGATCCGCGACCAGCGCTTTAGCGATGTTGTAACCGACGTAGTTCGTCTTCCCCGACCCCGACGCTCCTTGAACGCAGATCGAGCGGAGCAAATCGCGTTTGGTGAAGTAGTCGTTTGGTGTCCACTTCAGGAGCGGAGTGTCCAGGATGCCGGCTGCCCTTTTTGTTCTGCCGAAGAACATCACTCGCCTCCCTTCAATGCACGCCGTCGTAACACGGCCGCGAAAGTCCTGACGTCGAGATTCTGGTCGCGCGCCTTGCGGGCCTCCTTTTGCGCCAGTCCCAGGGCGTCGATCACCTCGTCGAGTCCCAACTCCATGCCCGACACCATCACCGAAAGTTCGTTTCCAAGCTCGCACTTGACCCGGTCCATGCGAACGCCCGGCTTGTCGCCGTTGATTTGACGGCGCGCGTGACTGGCAAGCTCGTCTCGGCTTGCACCTTTGAGTTTCATCTCCAAGGCCGCCGCCTGCTTGTCCTCGGCGAGACGGCTGATTGCGTAGCAGTCGGAGATCCCAATCAGACCGTCGGCGAGCGCCTTCTGTACGCGTTCGATGCATTTCGACGGAGATAATAACCGCATGACCATCGACGCGTCCAAATGCACCTGCTCCGCGAGTTGTCGGTGAGTCATTCCAGGAGTGAGGCGGAGAAGTTCGACGCATCCCTGCCACTGCTCATATCCCGTCAAATCCTGGCGTTGCATGTTCTCCGTGAACTGCAACCGCTTGAACTCAGCCTCGGTGACCGCATCCTCGATGATCTTCACTTCCAGTTCCGTCATCCCGACCAGGAGAGCGGCGCGATAGCGCCGTTCTCCGGCGATGATCGTTCCATCCGGAAGACAGACTAGCGGCTGCATCTGCCGGACCTTCAGGCTTTCACCGAGCCGCCGCAATTCGTCCTCGTCGAATCGCTTGCGGGCTTGAGGTTTAACCTTGAAAAAGCTCAAGGGTTTTTTGACCGTCACATCCATCCGATAACTCCTCGAAAGTGGCTGATCGAAGTCTTCAAGGCCGCTGCGGACCTTGATCGCCGTCTTGAACCCGACGGCCAAGGCCGAAACGGCGACGACAACACCGATCGCCAACCCCAGGTCACTCTTGAATCCACATGGCATCGCCACTGCTTCCCTTTCACTGAAACTTTCCGTCTACGAACAACGGCGGCCCAACGACTTAAGCAACCAACGCGACGCGACGAGAATTGCCGCGACGATCACCGCTAGGCAGGCGACCTTGGTCGAGTCGATGTTTTTTGCCGCCTGGGTCGCCGCCGCTCCGGCCGCTTCCTCTAGCGGCCTGACGGCGTTTTCCGCGAGCACTTGCGTGATGTCCTTCGCTCCGCGAATATAAGGCTCGGGATCGGCGATGAACGCGGCCAGCAAGGCACCCGACGCGAGAACTTCCTTGTGTCGCCACAAAAATTCCATCGCGGGATTGCCGTATTTCGCGATGATGTCAAGGATCTCGGTTGACCGTCCGGTCGCGGCGAGTTCACCGCCTTCGGCGACCATCGCCAGCCGGCGAACGTTTTGCCCGGTCGAGAGCGCCTTGAAGGCACCGACGCTCGGCTTCCCAAAGGTCGCGAGAGCGGGCTCGGCGACGCCACGCGTAGTGGCCATCACGGCGGCCGCTTCCTCGCCATGCTGAAGGAACAGCTGCATGGCGCGCGGGCGAGACACCACCCACACGGCACCGTCCTCGCCGTAGCGACTTAAGACCGCGATAACCTGAGGCGCGTGTTCGCCACCTTCCTCGACGAGCCGAAAGGCAGTGGGACCGACTTTCCGAATCGCGGCATAGAACTCGTCGCCGTGGCGGAGGGCATACACTTCAATGCGGGTTGCCAGCGTCTCTGTGCCTTCGCGGACGACCTGACGCCCGAATTTCTGCATCACATACTCAGCCGCTTCCTGCGCCAATTTGCTTTTCGCATCCGCGAAAGCCGGCACCGCGTCAACTGCGACGATTACTGCCGCAAGGGCGACCGTCGTGACGACGCGGCGCATGAAATTCTTTTTGACACATGTCATTGCATGCCTCCTTCCAAAACCAGTTTCTTGATGGATTCGCTACACAATTTGAAATGCGCCTGATGCAGCTTGAGCAATTCGCCACGCAAGCCGGGCACGCTGGTTTGCGGGTCGCCGTCGAGAAGAAGTGCCTGCGTCTTGTCCAAAAACTCGCACATCTTGGCCGCGAGTTCGCCTTCTGGGTCGTAGCCCGCTTCAAGCATCCCCCACTTGAGTATCCTGTCAAAGACAAATCCGGCCAACATCCCGACGCCGAACGTCTCGACGCTAAGCGCCGCTCCGGCGCCGAGAATTCCAGCCGAAAGTCCCATGCGAGCGCCCACTACGCCGAGAATCCGCACGTAGATAGCGACGCCGACTTCATAGGCGAGAAAGCCCGGCAATTGACGGGCCACCAAGACGCCTGTGTCGAGTTCAACGGCCGACCGGATTTGTTCCGCTATTTGGGCATACGCCGTCTTGAAGCTCTCATCGCTCTTGATCGCCAGTTGCAGGTTGAGGGGGATCGCCTTGCTGTCACTCACATCAGCGCGGATATCTATCAGCAGGCGATCCTCTATTCCATTGAGTTCACTCAAGTATTCGCGCACGACGAACTCAATCAATTCCTTGAGTTCGTCACTCCTAAAAATGTGCCGCTCGAAACACGCGCACAGATAGCGGCTCTGTTCGTCGCCGTCTGACCACGGCAATTTCGAGTTGACGAGTTCCCACTCGCCCCAGAGGGAAAACGCATCATCCGCGAACGGCCGTGCTCCCTTCTTCCGCTCCGCGAAGAACGCCTTCACGCGCCCCACATACTTATCGCCGGCCTGCAACGAGGTCTTCTCGGCGCTGGCCAGTTTCGGGGCGACCTTCTCCCAGGCGATTTCGTTTGGCGACTTCGGCTCGGGTTCGAGGTCCAGGACGAAACCGAAGAATGCGAACACACCGACGAAGATGACGACTACGCCGGTGATCGCCACTATCCCCTCGAAGTTGGGGTGCCGACGCCACTTGGCAAGAAGCGTTTTCGGGTTCATGTGTTCCTCGCTGGGAAAGAAGGTTGGGATAGTAGGTGCCAAGCCGGAAGTGCTTCACTTCGTGGCGGGTAGTTGCTTCTCGGTGCTTGAAACAGGGAAAGAGTTCAATCGCGCAAGGTCGACGGGCGGTTCGCCGAGCAAACGTCGGGAGAATCGGCGGGCTCTGTGCACCGCATAAAACGCCTGGCGAGCAGGGTCCGCCGTACGTCTGCGCCGGGATACGTCGCCAATGCGAATGCTCATGCAAATTGATCCGTGATTATCGCGCCGAACATCGTGTCGGTCCGAAGTAAGAACGATTCAGGAGCGAAGTCGGCCCCTAGCGGAAATTGTTTTTTCAAACCCGATGGCGAGCCGGTGCCGATGCCTAAGACGCGCCGTTTCCCTAGCAACGGGCGTATGGTAGGCTGAGTCAGGATTCACTTGCTTTTTTCAGCGAGATGCCCCAATGTCGGAGGCAGCTATGGCACGGCGACGACAGCAGGCGGGAAGGGATGCCCGACGCGATGCGCGCCCGAGAGCGACAGCAACACAAACCAAACTCACGGACGGGCAGGTGGTCGGAGAACAGGATAAAGCGGACGCGTACCAGAAGCTGGGCGAGCGGATGGTTGCTCGATTATCGAAGATCCATGCAGAGCGCAATCCGCGCTGGAAGGAACTGCGCGATGAACCAATTCGCCTGCGGGGTAACGACGCGCAGATGAAGTGGGGCATTGCCAGCGGCAGTCTGGATGCGTTAAGGGAAATTCAGCAGGAAGCGCCGGATGACTTCGCGGCACTAGTCGCGATGGTCAAACCAAGGGGAGCGACGCGCCTGCCCGCCAAAGGATCACCAGAGAACATAGCTGGACTCACAAACCTAAGCATGCTGAATCCAGACGGATCGCCTGCGTCTCATTTTGCCGCCATGCTCGATGCTGCCTATGAGGAGACGAGTGAAGGGGTGGTGCTCCGCGACCCGATGATCTACAGCCGGGAATTCGTTGAAAAGTGGAAGCCCGTTGTGGACAAGGTGGAACGCGAAGTCGAAGCAGCGCGCCGCATCACCCGCAAAGAACAGCGCAAGCTACGGGGCAACGACGAAGGACCTATGCGTTAGGATGCTGTCTAGCGCTGCCGACAAAACTTTCGCGTACATCGAATTCCAAGACGATCTCTGAGCCGTGACCTGGCCCTCTCCAGCCGTCGTTTGATACCAGGGCCAAATTTCCCAGTAAGTTCCTTGGTGCTGTAGCCTTTCGCTTTGCGAAGAATAAGCTTGCGGTCAGCGGCGGGCATTTCCTGACGGATGATAGCGAGGATTTCCGAAACGATTGCGCCTTCCTGCGGCTGCGGCTCTTTCGACCGGATGACCTCCATGGCGTCAACGCCCTGTGTGCCATGCCGGCGAAAAGCCGACCTAGCACAATCCTTTGCCCGATTCAGACACACCTGCATGAGCCACGCCATTGGGTTAGCAACCACCACGCCTTTTTCCCACCATCGCCACAAGCGCAAGTATGCTTCGCTGACGACGTCCTCGGCAGCGTCGGGGTCGTTCAAAAGGGCGTAAGCGACCGCCCAAACTTCATGGCGGTATTCGCGCCAGAGCGCGTTGAAATCGTCCACTGTTCCCACTTGCGACATTGGCACAGGTATCGCCGTGCCCGCCTCCATTGATTCCGGCTTTGAAAATCCCCTCATTTGCCACCTCCATTACAGGTGAGCGACCTTGAGCAGGCGGGTTGCGCGTAGCTCGGCGCGCGGAATGGGCGGGACGGCTGAGCCGCCTTTTCTGTGTCGTCGCCTTTCGTTTTCACCGCAATTCGGCCGGTCTAATCCGGAATGCCTCGATGTCTTGACTCATCCGTGTCGATTAGCCGCATCTTCGGCCAGCCTGTTACCGCTACATTTTCTGGCGGCAATTGCCCGCACCAATACATGGTGTGATGCAATCCGGTACACGCAGGGCAACCTGTTTCGCCGCGAGTAGAGTCGATTTCATGCCCGGTCGAAACGCCGCCGAATGCGCGGGCTGGTCCGGCGCGGCGCTTACCCCCGCGCGACGCGTCGTCAATCAACACTAACTTTTCTGGGACACGGTCCTGACGCAGGAATTCAACAGCCCGCTATCCCCACCCCGCAGGCTAGTGTCCTGAGTTATCATCCCGTCTGTATCCGATGCAAGTGCAAAATGCATTCCAGCGCGGGAATAATGTTGTTTGAGTGCCACGAACTTCATTCGGCGGCTCCACAAATCTAAGAGATGCCGTAGCTTACGGGTGTTTTACCCCAGGGTCCCCGCATTAAACTCGGCGGCGGTAGTCACGAGTTACCGCCAGATTTCGGAATTTACTCGGTACCATGCAGCATTCAGGGCCGTAAAATGAGTGCCGATGAAAAACGCATGCTGAATTCGGGAGACCATGATTACCTGTGCCTCCTGATCGGCGGTTCGACACGGAACGCGGGCCATCGAGGGATGGCAAAATCCTCCTTGATTGCCCACACTCTCGGAACGTAAAGAGAATGGGCAGGTTTTAATGCGGGGACCCTGTGTTTTACCCCTAAAAGGCGATTTGCAAGATATGTGATTCACCACTCCTCACTTAGTAAAGCTTCATGTTTCGGGGGAGAGCAGCGACGGAACAGATTCGCGGGCGTAACCGTTACCCTGACCTCACTTGCTCCAGGAGCTCTGCCCGTACTTGCTCCAAGAGCAGAGACCCAGCGTGTAGAGACAAGGCATCAACCTTCGGCGTGGCTGACGTGCTACGAAATCTGGCACGAGACCGGGGAATGCATTTCGCCATCGCGGCGCCTGGCGAAGTCACCGACCAAAGAGTCATGAACGCGACCAAGTCGGTGTCGAGCTAGTCTCATCAAAGGAAACCAGCCGAGTCCCACCCCTCGAAGTCGTATTCCATCGCGGTTAGGGGGTGATACCCCTTCCTGACGAGAACCAGTGCAGAAAAGTCACCTGATGCAGATCGCAGTGAAGATTCTAAGAGGAATCTGCCGACGAATGGCCACAAGACCGTAAGCGGCGGCGAGGTACCGCGAAAGGGTCATCGCACAAACGCCGAAGCTTTCTTGCCAAGCCATTCCTTGAGCGCGTCATTCGACTCGAATCCAGCGACCTCGATGAGGTCGATGGTCGGTCCCGTCTCGCCCACCTGCCGGATTTCTTCCTTTGTCATTTCTCGAATCCAAAGCACGCGGTGTCGTTGCAAACCGGCATGCGTCAAGTTGATTGAGCCTTCCTTCAAGGGCTTGTCGAGATTGCTGCCGCGAATCAGGACGACATAAACGAGATCGCCGGAGAACTTAAGCAGTAGTCCTTCCGAAGGGTTGTGCTGCCACACGCCCAACAAGCCATAAGGGAAGAAAATACTGTTGCCGTCGCGAAAGCGAAACTCGATCGACGTGGCGTGGTCCCTGATTCCCCGCAGGTATCCGAATGCTTCGCAAGAAGCCTCGCCGTCGTCGCCGTCCACCGTTTGCCTTGGCGGTTCGCCGTTGCCTTGGGCTTTTGCGATGTTCCGCAGCCGGTCCTGATACGTCTTATCGGTCATGATCGAGCCCTCGTTCCGCCTCACGTGTCTTCGGCGGATTGATTATCGCGTGTTGCTGGACTGCCGCGAGTTGCCGATTCGGTCCGAGCGATTTCCCGCGCCCGCCACGAAATCCGGCCGCTTGCTTCGTTGATTGAGCCAGCTGCGTCGCCGACAGCGGTTCATCGCTTCGGCTGATGGCCTTGAGCAGTTCCTTCCGGTCGTCGGTGAATATCGTGGCCTGTTCTTTCCCACGAGTCACGGCGACGTAGGCCATTCGCTGCGAAGTCGCCGGCAGCGATTCGCTTGACACTGAGACGAAAACTTTATCAACGGTGACACCCTGGCTCGCGTGGCTTGTAATGACGTAGCCGTGGTCCAGGTGACCGAAATCGCGGTCAATCACCCAGTCATGATCGACAATGATGTCGCCGCGCTTGGTGAAACCTTGGACGGTGAACATTGAACCGTTGCTCAAACGATGCTTGGCGTCCTTGGTCTTTCCACCGGCCGTGATCCGGATGCGATCGCCCACGGCAAGGGACAGATTCTTTGGCCGGTACGCTTCAAATCGCTTGGCGAGGTCGGTGGGCACCTCAACGCCGGCACCGACGATCAACCGTGAGCCCTTCGTGAATCCCGTCGCGTTCTGATGAAACTGAATCAGGTCGCCCAAATCGTATTGCGTCGCGTCAGTCTTTTCGGCGTCGGTGAGATGCGTGGGCACCCATGTCGTGACGATGCGTTCCTTCCCGAGCTTGCCTTGTTCCTTGAGCCCAGCGCGAATGGCCGCCGTGAGGTGGTCGCCTTCGGAGTGGGTGGGTGAAACAACGAGGGCCGTCTTCGCCTTGCCGCGTTTCTTTTCGGCGATGGCCGAAAGATAGGCCGACGCCAGTTGCTCGTCGCGATCGCGGTCGTCGAGCTGCTTTATCCAGCCCAGCTTGTCGAGTTCCTGGAATCCAGCCTCGACCCGGCCTTCGCTCAGCGCTTGTGCCGCTCTCTTGTAATCACCTTGCTGACGAAGAATCTCTGTGACTTCGGCGACTTTCAATCCGGCCGATTCCTCGAGTAGCTTCAGCGGCTCGCCGGCGGTGACGCTGCGATGTTGTCTCCGGTCGCCGACCAGCAACACGCGGGCGTTTAATCGCTCCGCCGCCTCGAACACCTGAAGCATGTCGCGGGTGCCGAGCTGGCTTGCCTCGTCAACCAGGATGACGCCGCCCGTGGCGGCTTGCTGCATCTTTTCATCCTTAAGGAATCGCGCCACGGTGTCGGCGTTCGCAAATCCCGCTTCCGTCCGCAGCACTTCACGGCTCGCCTTCACCGACTGAGCCAACGCGACCACCGGCTTGCCGACTTCCGCCATCGCCTCGCCGATTTCTTGTTCAAGCGTTGTTTTCCCGGTGCCAGCCACGCCGCGGATAATTATCACGCGATCCCGCGATCCAAGAACATGCCGCACTGCGGATTTCTGTCCCTCCGTGAACCAGTCCCGCGAGCACGGACGATCCGGATCGCCGAGCGGTCGGACCTTGCCCCGGCCGTCGCGAGCGAATTTCACGATCTTCGATTCCAGCGACAGCATTTCTCTGGTCGTGACCATCTTCCGGCCATCGACCTCGCTGCGAATTAGCGGGCGAGTGGCGACCTCGCGCGCCACCTTCTCTACGGTGACCTCGCCCAGCCCGCGCTTCAGAGCTTCCGTCATCAATTTGCGTTCCGGCACTACAGCCTCGCGTACGAAGCTGTGCTCGATCGCGTGATCGACCGATACTCTTTCCTTGCCAGCGGACGTCACCAAGGGCTTTTCGCGACGATTCGCCGAAGCCAACACCCGGCGATCATCTGGGCTCAATCGGTTATTCCATTCCTTCCGCAACGCCTCCCACGATAGTGATTTGCCCTTTGCCTCGCGCGTCTCGGCACCGAGCTCCGCCTTGCGGTCAGGATTGGTGATGCCTTTCTCCGCCGCTACTTTCTCGATCAGGGCGGTCCGGCGCGAGAAGCGCCCAAGGACATCCTTCGGGATTCCCGCGATCTCGAAATCATCGCGTTTGCGTTCGACGCCGAAGCCGAGTTCCTGAAGCCGGTTGGCCAACCGCACGCGAAACGCCGCCTGAAAGTACGGGGCATCCCGTTTGAGCTCCCGGAATTGGCCCGCCTTCCACCGGCGCTCCTCGTCGTCCCACGTCGTGTTGAAAACAAACACGTGAGCATGAAGCTGTGGATCGGGGATACCGTCTACCGGCCGCGAGGTGGTGTGAATGAACTCGGCCCACGCCATGTTGCCCGTCGTGCGGTCGATATCCGCGCCCTTTCTGCGGACCCGGGTTCTCATCTCGACTTCCATCTCGCGCATGGTCTCATCCACCGAGGCGCGGAAGGCATCCATGATTCCCTGGTCGCCATTCAGGGCGTAGAGCAGCGAAACGCTTTTGGGCACGGAGAAAGTGAAGTCGTACCCTACGGTCCGGTCGGTGCGAGTCCGCACAGTCAGCTTTCTTCCGGTGCGTGGATCGAGGTTTTCGCAGAGCCGGTCGAAGGAATCCTTGTCGACGGTTCCTTCGAGGCCGAGAATGGATGCGGCTTTGCCACCCCAGGAGCCTACTATTTCCTGGCCTTCGCTGTAGTAGTCCGCCTTCGAATAGTAGCTCTGGGCGGCTGCGGCATTATCCTGTTGCGAGATACGGATCATGCCTAATTTTACGATAACACATTTTCCTTAACGAAAACTTAAGGTTATTGTGCTCTCTGGCGGAATCCCTAGGTCTCCAACGATTGCCGACGGCCAATGTCGACTCAATGTCACCGAAATGTCACCGCTCACTCAGTCGATTTTTTTCAATGATTTCTTCTTTTGCGTCTCGTTTTCAGTTTCGTCGAAGCGACACTTGGTTTCCGTCGCCAATCGCTGACGAATGTCCCAAACCGGGACAGCCCAGCGCTTGGCGTAGGCAACTTCGGCGCGCACGGAACGCGATCGCAAAAACCAGACGAAACCCGCAGTCAGCCTATTGCGCGCGGGGTTGCAATTGTGGTAAAATTCTCAAATGAACGTTGAATTGCATAGCATTCCCGAAACTGGCTTCCTGCGGTTGCCGCAGGTGCTGAGTCTTATACCCGTCGGTAAGACGTGCTGGTGGGAGGGAGTAAGATCGGGTCGGTATCCCAAGTCGGTCAAACTATCTCCGCGATGCACGGCTTGGCGGGCCGAGGACATCCGAGAACTGGTCAAAACCTTGGGGGAGCAGGCACAAGAGCATTGATGGCACAAAGCAGGCCTATGCACTCTGAATGGTCGTCAACAATGCATTGCTAAGTCCGCTTTGATCGCGTATTCTCAGTGCGCATTTGTGGCATAGACTCTCATTCAAATCATATGTACTTTGTCAGTTCATCTGCGCGAACACGGAAGGGGTACAAAACAGGGGTATCTGAGTTTTCCACAGTGAGATTTTTGATTATTATTCAATTGCTTGCGCCACAATAATGAGTCCCTTCCTGGGCACCACGTTAACATCCGTTAACATTCGCCGACGGCCGCAAAACGTAAGGTGAGAGCCATTCACAGGCCGAACGGCGACCGCAAGGCTCCGACGATAATCGTTGACATTCGGTCGAAAAGTGGGGTACAAATAGGACCATGTACCCCACTTCTTGAAAAATGTACCCCATGCCGGTTTGCCTATCAGATGCCAAAGCTCGAAACGCGAAGCCAAAAGCCAAGCCATACAAGGTTTCCGATGGCGACGGTTTGTTTCTCATGGTGATGCCCAACGGCAGCAAATACTGGCGAATGCGCTATTTCTTCGGAGAAAAGGAGAAAACGCTCGCGCTGGGCGTTTATCCGCAAGTGGACTTGGCGAGCGCCCGCGATCGTCGAGCCGATGCTCGGAAGGTGCTTGCAGCCGGAAAGGACCCTGGCGAGGCTAAGAAGGAGGCCAAGCGCCTTGTCATTCAAAAGCAACGGAGCACCTTCGAGGCAATTGCGCGTGAATGGCACCAGAACCGGCTGTCCAAATGGACGCCGGAGCACGCCAAGAAGATACTGAAGCGCTTGGAGTCGCATGTCTTCAACCGAATTGGCCCTCATCCCATCGCCAATATCACGAGCGCCGAGCTGCTTTCCGTCATGCGAAAGATCGAGGAACATGGGGGAGAAATCGCTCATCGTTTGCTGCAAATTTGCGGGCAGGTGTTCACATACGCGGTAATCACCGAGCGTGCGACGGGAAATCCGGCAGCCACATTGCGTGGAGCGTTGAAGCCGGTCGTTAAGAACAATCACGCCTTCATCAAGCCAAACGAACTGCCCGAATACCTAGGCAATCTCAGTGCGTACGACGGAGCGCTCCAAACCAAATTGGCACTCAGGTTTCTGCTTTTGACCTTTGTGCGGACCGGAGAGTTACGCGGTGCGGAATGGTCGGATATCGACTTTGATGACGCAGAGTGGCGAATTCCGGCTGAACGCATGAAAATGAAGGAGATGCACATCGTTCCCCTTTCCCGACAAGCCATCTGCGTGCTGAAAGAACTTCGGCCTCTGACCGGCCAATGGCGTCACGTCTTCCCGAACCAGCACAAACCATCCGGTCAAATGAGCGAAAACACAATTCTCTACGCGCTGTATCGCATGGGGTATCATTCCCGCGCGACCGGCCACGGATTCCGCAGCACCGCCAGCACCGTCCTGAACGAGCATGGCTTCGCGCCCGATGTCATCGAACGCCAGCTTGCCCACGGCGAACGCAACAGCGTCCGAGCCGCCTACAACCACGCGCAATACCTGCCGGAACGCCGAAAAATGATGCAATGGTGGGCTGATTACCTTGATAACGCCGCGGCAAAAAGTTGATCGCCGTGTTTAAGCCAGCAGCATACTGTGGATTTATCGCATGAGACTGAAGAAGAATAAGATGATAAACAAGATGCCGGCTATGCAGTAAATAACTCGAAACCAGAGCTTGTGCGAAAACACAGATTTTGGAGGTGTGAACGCTGCGGTCAGAGACCCAACACTTTTAGGCAAGTATTTCCGTTTTCTGTCGTCTTCCCTCAGTGACATTCCGAGTGATTTCTCAAGTTGGTCAAGCCACATTCGGCCAACCTCGACCAACTCGTGGTTTCTGACTTCGATGCATAAGAATGCGAATGAAATGACGGCCCCGAAGCCCGCTATGACGGTGGCAATCAATGGGAATGCAGCGGCATCCTTCATGGCCGTCCCGTACGCTGCGAGGAGGAAGCCGAGGGCCACGACAAAATAGTTGAAGGCCTTAAGTCGCTGATCGGCGTGATATTGAAACCAGTCCCACGCATACCTCATCCTTAACTCATCTGCGTTTCCGATCTTGGGATCACCCAGGACAACTGGCGGGACCAACTCTGATAGAGTCGCCGTAGAACGTTGCCGCAGGAAGGCGATCGCGAGTCTGAATAGGAGGGAAACGATTGCTAATACGGCAACGACTATGATCGCCGGCCACAAAGCAAATGAGTATTCGAACAATCCGTGCTTGACCCACGCAATCGCTATTGCTAGCAGGCACAGTGTAGCCGAAAAGCAATAGGAAATCGCCAGCCAAGTGAACTTCCGAATGCCAAAGATCAGATGGATTAGGGGTATAGCGAAGGCAATAAGTACTATGCCGAGGGTGCGGCGAATATAAGTGTCGGCCGGTGCAGTCAGGTCCAACCGGGACCCCATCAGAGTGGGAAAAGAAAGGTATACCAACCCGCACCCGGCGAGGAGTACTGCTTCACCGATCATGATTAGTCGCAGCAATCGCATGTGGCGTTGGGTAATCTTGGCCTGCTGGGCCTGGGGTTACGCATAATTGCGCTTGCGCACGTTCAGCCAAACTTCACACCACTCGCCATTTGAGCAACCCGCTCCTCCGCAAAGAACGGTCGCCGCCTATTCACTGATTGACTCCTCGTGGAGTACCTGCACGATAGGGGCAGCGCGGGCGTGTTCCCAGAGCATCGCCGAATCAGTAACTCCCTTTACCTGCCGCGGTTTTTAGTTGTGGCTGTGGATTCTGGCAGTCTGTTACCTTCTCCGCGTCCGTGCGAACGTCGAGACCACAACTCGCGCCGATGCGGTCCGCACCGGCATTGAGTACCGCCTGTGCCTGCGCGCGGTTACGCACTCCGCCCGACGCCTTGACACCCATAGGCTTTTTGTTCCCGTTGTCATCCAATGAGATATCGCCGACGGTGCGCCGAATGAGAGCCACGTCATGCGGCGTCGCACCTTTATGCTGGGAGATATTCTTGCCCTTCGCCAGATTGGCCTCTTCCGCGAACCCCGTGGTGGTCTTCACCCAGTCGGCACCGGCGATTTTGGCTAGGACGGACGCCTCAGCGATTTGTCTGTCTGTAAGGTAACCTGTTTCCAGGATTACCTTGACCGGGATGCTTTTCGCGTGCGCCGCGTCGACCACTGCTTTGATGTACTTGAAGTGGTTTTGATAATCGCCCTTGCCTTCGCGGAAGCTCATTGACAACACCATGTCAATTTCCTTGGCACCTGCCGCGATGGCTTCACGCGTCTGCTCCACAGTCGCGGCGGTTGCTTCGGACGTCGGCGCGGCCACTGACGGAAACCCAACGACTGCGATTGGCGGCACGTCACTCACCCCGCTTTTCTTCATCACGTTCGACACAATACCCAGATGTTCGGGGTATACGCATACCGATGCGCAATGCTCCTTCGCCGCGCGCTGGGCGACCTTTTCGACTTCTTCAGTCCTGGCCTTGTGGTCAAGGATGGTAAGGTCCACTGTGGCCATGATGCCGGCCGTCGAGTTGGCATCAACGCCGACAGGAGCTGCCGGCGTTCCTTTGGGGGCATTTTTATTCAGGGTTGCGGCGATGCGCCGCTCCACGCCTTTGTCTTGACCAAAGAAGTTCGGATCAGCGGCGAGTTTGTCGCAGAATGTCTTGCGCACGCTGTCTACGATCGCGTCTATTTCGGACACGTCGTACGTGTTCGGGTCAGTCACAGTGTTGCTCCCACATTCCAGAGTAACCAGTCCCTGACTAAGTCAACGCTCGAAAGCTCTCCACACCTACCCGCGACAAAGGGCTAAGTAAAGTTAAGAATTGATGAAACCTCGGACGCTTTGGTTCTCATTTGATTGCTCGATTCCGTGAGGATTCTGCACCGCTTTTGATACACGAATGCACTCGCTCCGGCCTTGGCAGTGACACCCATGCCGTCCTCGCTGATTATACGACGCACCGAGCTAAAGGTTTCTTGCTTAGTTCGTCCGGTTGTCGTCCTGATTGCGCCCCACATGCTTTCCCCTGCTCGTTCTGATTCATGGTCCAGCTTCCACTCTCGGCGTCTACCGGCCTCTGACCCGCGTCGCACGCCGAATGAGTTTGTCTGCTCGTAATGTCACGCCTTCTCCTTCTTTCAAGTCAACTCGGCCCCGCACGCGGCCTAATTCACATGCACGATGAAGCAGCCGCCAGGCCGGTAAAGCTGCCAAGACGGTTTCCCTTCGGGAGCCTCCGTCTTTCGCTTGACCGGTTCACTCCGCTGCGCTTCGTCCCTCTACAGCCGCTTCCTGGACGTGCATGTAAGGCCTCGATTGGCGAGGTCTGTCAACTTAAGAAGGAGAATCATCATGTCTAAACCCGCAAACAAAATCAGGATCGGCGCATTGCAAGTCACGATCTGGCGCAACCACGGCGAGAAGGGAATCTGGTACAGCGTCACTTCCGCTCGCGGCTACAAGCAGGGCGACGACGCCTGGAAGGAAACCGACAGCCTCGGCTTCGACGATCTGCTCACGATGGGCAAATTGCTCGACCAGGCCCACACCTGGATCATGCACCAGCAGCAGGCCGACGCCAAGGCCCGCAAGGAATCAGTGCAGGCGGCTTAATCATGTTCAACCGGGCGGCTCGGAGACGGGCCGCCCATATTGAAAGGAATCGCCCCATGAATCCATTTGACAACTACGAGATCAGTCCCTGCCGCCGCTACGTGGAACCGGACTCACCGAACAAGTTCTACTTCGAGGTTTGCGAGCCGGTGGAAGCCGACGTCTGGACACTGTACGGCCACATCAACGGCGAAGGCGTACAAGCCATCGGCGACTTCGCTACCCGCGAGCACGCAGAGGAAGTCTTCTTCCGGATCACCGGCCTTGAGTTCACCGGCTCCTACAACGCCGAAGCTCACCTGCGGATCATGCACGCCGGGCCGAGATTGCTGGAGACCCTGAAGACTGCATCTGAATGGATCAATGCACAACATTTCCTGCAACGTGCCCTGATTCAGGAGACCATCCGGCAGGCAATCATCGAAGCGACCGGGAGGCAAGTATGACCGCGACCCATTCGCCTGCACCCTGGAGCTACGAATACAGCCCATACACGGTCCGGTCCGAGCATTCCCCGCTCGGGATCGGTGCCGACATCCCCGCCTACGAAGTCTTCGATGCCGATGGCAAAAAAGTCTTCGACACAAACGAAGACACGCCGGCCGATCTTCAGGAAGCGAATGCCTGCCTTGCGTCGGCCGCCCCGAGGTTGCTGGCATCGCTTATCACCTGTGCCAATCTACTGGCCGACTACGACGCGTCGGAAGGAGAAGAGGGCCGAGCCTGGCGGGAAGCGCTGGCCGCCATCGATGAAGCAACCGGGAGGTGCGCATGACCGCGATCTTCGTAGTTTGTCCGCTTGCGTTCTCACCGCTACTGCGGCAAAGTGAAACCAAATCAAACAATTTGCCATACGTGCCGGAGGTACCATGCTGACTATGCCGCTCGCTTTAGAAGCCTTATACACATACTTGGAAAACAACTATGTGCTTTTTGACGACTGGGGCTGCCTTGTGGCCGTCACCGACGACCGAGAAGCGATATTCTTTTGCCCTCTTAACATCGGCGGCGAGCCAGAACGTGAAGGCAACCATCTGAACTGGAGCGAGGTCACGGCCCCCGAACCTGAATTCGTGGACAAAGTGAATCATCTCTTCGGCACCGCATTCCGGTGGGAAGACTTTGCCGGGAGGTGAGTTTCACGACACTTGACCGGCCCAACACCAAAAACCGCTCTGACCACGTCAAAGCACCTCTCCAATGACCTGACCGCCTCCTTGGCGACCGTCCGACTCGGCTATTTGGTCAGCACTGTCCCAGCGCCAGAAGGCGCGCTGGTTCAAGTGCGCCTTTAGACGACGCGCAGCCCGCGGTTTCTAGCTAGTCCGGACCACTCTCGGTCATCCCATCATTCTCCTTCCCGATCCCTGCCGCCCGCTTGGCCTGAGCCGGCAAGCTGAACCGGCAGCCAGCCCGGATCAAGCTGCCAAGGCCGCTTTCCGCAAGCGGAAGCCTTCGGCCTTTCGCTTGACCGAGCTAGCGCCAGCCGGTTCGAACGCATGCCTACAGGCCGCACGGGGCGGCCCGGACAACAACGAAGAGGAATCACGACATGACGAACCAACCGATTCAAACCCAGCCACAGTCCTACCGCTTCAGGCTCTCGACGGACGGATGCGACGACGTATTGACCATCTTCTTCCCAAATCCGAAGCGCCGCCCGGTTGATATCCATTACTGGACCGGCGATGGCGTGTGGCGACCAATTTACAGACTGTTCCGCACGTCTCCTGGCCTGAAGGAATTCTGCGAGGAAATCATATGTGACCTTGAAAATGAACTCGCGTCGAATGACCCATATGTTCGTTCATCGGCCGAACGGGAGCTCGAATTGTTGAACGGCCTGCGACGGGCAGTTGCGGCAGCCAAGCCTGTCCGGTAACGGCCGAAACCCGGGCATCCAATCGGCTACTGAACGACAGGCCGCCGGTGATACCGAGCGGCCTGTTGCCGGTTGCCCCGGGTCGAAGCCATCAGCAAACATCATTTCCGAACGCTGGTTGATACCGGCGTTCGGCTGCAATATCCCCGGCTAGTTCCGCGACCGCCGTACCTGGCGGACGGCGGCTTGCCTGTGCGGCTGCCACAGCCTCCGGCAGGCTCGCGGCCCCTCGCCACATAAGCCAAATCTGTGCCTCTCCAGCCTTTTTCCGGCAGGGGCACAATGTCTGCTCTGTTATGTTAGTTAAGCATTCTTAACGTTCAGGCGTCTTCCCTATGCACTGCATAGGTAGAATGGAACCGTTCCATTCGGGAAGACGCCTCCTCAGGCGCTTGGCAGCATGATCCCGCAAGCCACCATTTCAGCCTCGGATTCTCAGAAGGCTCCGCGACTCCGGCTATCGCGTTCCACTGCCCCCTATTGCTCGGGTCTCTCCGCCTGTGTCGAGGCGAGCAGGAAGATAAAAGGGGGCGACACAAGCGGCCTCAACCTCATCGGTTAACTGTCAGGTTTCGAGTCTTTGGCCGGGGCGGCTTCTGTCCCATCGACTGCCCGCTTCCGAATGCTACCCTTTTCGAATCGCTGCCAGGACGGGCTATCTGCTTCGAGGTTAAACTTCATATGCTTCAGGGTTTCGCCTTTCTTCTCCCAGAACTCAAGCCCATTCGGATCAGCGCAGAGGTCCATCACGCCTATCACGTGTTTCAGCTCCTCTGGCAATTCCGCAGCGATCTCGGCGGGGATGGGCTGATCGAAGCCGTATCCGGGGTAAGTGATGTGCCCCCAGCAGGGTTCCTTCTCGCTCACGCGCTCGCGCCCTTCGGCGCGGATTTCCTTGAAGCCGAGCCGCCGCGCGGTTTCGGCGAGTAGCCTGAAGATCTTCCGTCCAATTCCTTTCCCCTTGTCCGCGACAGTGCAGTCCGAGTAGTCGAACATGTCCTTGTCGAGGCGGACGACCGTGCTGTGGGTCGAGGACCTGGCCGAGAGAGTGATCGGAACTGTACCGCTCTTCTTCACAAAAAAGTGGTTGAAAATAACTCGCACTGTGGCATCGTCAGCGATGTCGCCGACCAGATTGCCGTAGTCCTCTTGGTTCTCCAGCGGTTTCCCGAACACGGCGGTTTCCGCGGCGATTCGAGTCGCATGGTCATCAGGTTCAAAGGAAAACGTTCGCGGCATGTCCGAAGCGCCTATTTCGCTTTCGCGGATAGCACGGCACTGTTCTCGCAAGGCAACCCGGCCTGTAGAACTGTTTCATCGTGCCTGAGCCTTCGATCCTGGCTGCAGGTGGGCACCTGATCGGTGATTGCGACTGAATCATCCTAGCGTGCCCACGCTCGGGAGGCGATGGAGGCCCCTCGGCGGCAAGCCGACTGCGCTGTCAGTGGGGACGACGACCACTACCACATAGTCGCCAATCCGGCGAAAAAGGATAAGGCGGCGGAGCGAGGTGCGGGGAACAAGGGGTATCGGCCGCGGAGAAAGTCGCAGAAACGACGAAACGGAAAAAGGTGATACCATGCATTTGACAGTTTCGTTGGAGGAGGCAGAGTGCCAGCACTGAATTGGGGCTTGATACAAAACGGCGGAGTCCAGGAATCGCTGATGCACGCGGTACTGTACGCCGAAGATCCCCACACCATTCTCTTTGGCCGTCCAGGGAAGGACGCTGGCCAAGACGCTCGGACGGCTGATGGCACTGTTGTTTATCAGTCGAAGTACCGAGATAGCCTGGACATGGACGAGGCCATTAAGCTGGCCCTCGAAGAATTTGAGAAGATTAAGAAGTACCGTGCTCCCAACCACGCGAACTACGAGCATTGGAAGGACGCAAAACAGTGGGTGCTGTTTGCCAATCTCTCGATCAACCCAAACGACGACGCGAAATGGAAGAGCAAGGTCACCCCTGAGTTCAAGAAGGAGGGGTTAACGGCTGATTACTGGGACAAGGAAATCATCGAGGGCAAACTTGCAGAAAAACCAGAAGTCCGCGACGTGTTCTTCGGACACGAGAACCGTGTCCTTGTCGGCCTCAAGGAAGCCCATGATCTCCTGAAGGATGAGCGAATCGGAAGTGTGTCGCTGGAAACTCCAATGCTCGGCAGGGATGCCGAAGTCGCACTCGTCAAAGACTTCATCGACTCGCCTGAGAAACGGGTGCTGCCCGTTATCGGTCCTGGCGGGATCGGCAAATCGCGGTTCCTGTACGAAAGCCTCGTCACCTTGTCGCAAGAGGGCTGGCGAGTTCTTTGGGGGCTACCAGGAACGATGTCGAAATCCTCGCAGTGGTTCCGGCTACTCAATGGCACTCAAAAGACCTGTGTGGCACTCGACGATCCAGACGATCCAGGACTTCTCCGCGCGGTCATCGAACAACTATCGACAGTGGAGCGTCGCAATTGGCGGGTCATCATTTCATTCCGCAAAGACCGTTCGGAAATCTTGCGACGGTACAAAACAAACAATAGCGTCGAAAAAGCCATTCAGTTGAACTCACTCGACGAGCCGGATTCCAAGGGGCTGATAAACTGGAGCCTCGGTTATCCTGCTGACGATCCTTGGCTCCACACAGTTTATCGGTTCACGCGCGGCAACCCCGGTTGGCTTTGTCTGATCGCCCAATTGGCGAGGCAAGGGAAGTTGAACGAACTGCCGCCGAAAGCAGATGACATCGCCTCCTTGTACGTTACGACATGCTTGGAGAAGTTCGACGGAGCAACCGCCGGTCACGCTCGCATTTTGCTCCGATGGCTATCTCTCTGGGGTTCGCTCGTCTTTGAAGCTGGAAGTGAGGAGCGACAGGAATGCGAGTTTCTGGAGCACGAGGGAATTCCGAAGTCTACCTTGCATGACCTTCTCCGAAAGCTCGTCGAAACCGGCCTTGTCCGAAATTGGGGCATCGGCAAGAGACTCTATGGCATTGAGTCCCTACTCATTCGGCAGCACATCCTCAGCGAGTGGCTGCTTCAAGAAGGAGAGTCCGACGCATATTCAGTGAATCCGGCCGGTGCCGACCTGGTGTCTAGGCTCTTGTCCGATGGGCTGCCGTGCCCGGAGGCCACACTACAGACCATCTCCGACTTGTCGCTGTCCCGGCTGGACTCGCAGGAAACATACTCTCTCTTACGGCCCATCTTCGGTGCGATAACTGCTACTGCCAAGGAGGCTGACCTCCTCGGACAAAACCATCTTGCTGAGTTGGTGGCAAAGCTTGGAGTCGCCGACCCGGAAAGCGCCTTGGAAGTGCTGGTTGCGATTCGTGAAAACGCGAAAAAAGATCAAAAGGTTGAAAACTCCTTTTGGGGCAACTTTACGTTCACGCGAGGCACCCTCCTGTCCACACTTTCTTGGACATTGTTCAATCTTGCCGAGTATGTTGACAAGACGGATGTTGCATATCGGTTCTTAAACGAATTCCGCGAACTAAACAAACTTGTAGATGCCGGGTTGGGCTCTACCGATCCGGGGAAGTCTCCTCGGCAATTGCTCGGTCGCTTACTTTGTAAATCAAGAAACAGCGATGTTTTTGCACAGCCAGCGTACGAGATGGCCATGAGCCACCTTCTATCGGAAGGTTGGTGGCCATTTGTCGGCGATGTTGCAAAGTGCATTTTGGAACCCAAGCGGGAGACTGCGGAATGGGTTGCTAACTGGACCCTTGGCTTTGCGAGCTATGCAATCCCTACCGGTTCATCTGAATGGATGAGACTATTAGACTTGCGAGCCAAGCTTTTTGAGCTTCTCCAATCAGGGCAGTCGAGAGAGCTGCAAGATCGCACCTGGAAACTGCTGTCCGATTCGCATCATTCGCTTCATTACGCGATTGCCCATTACAGAATGACGGATGAAAATCGCCAGGCGTACCGAGCGCTTCTAATTGATGATTTAACTAGGTGCAAGGCACTCCTAAAAACGCCCCGCACACTAGGTGAGGCAACATGTGCGCGCCCAATGTGGGAATGGTATTTAGAATATGGACAAGATGAAGCGTTGGTCGCCACAGCCCGCGAGTGCGAACGACTTTATTCTGGTCTCTCCAAATGGCGAATCCACGACTTCTTTCGCTTCGACGACGATGAAAGACTCACGGTTGAGACAGAACGGGTTGCCGCACTTCTCCGTGTTGCGACTGACTCACGCGTCTTTGTTGACTTTTTCGATGAAGTGGAACGATACCTGAGTAGCGCACGGGGCAACTCGGACGATATGGCCGACGGAATGCAACTTGGGGAATTGGCCTATAAGTTGGCGGACATGTTCTCTCTGGACGCGACAGGTAACACGACGGCACTTTCTTCTTTTGTACTTTCGGTGTTGGCCGCCGGAGAGAAGGCCGAACCGCGGTCATTCCCCTTTGCGACCATGGTTTGCACGGCACGATTGGGACAACTTAAAGCCACCAGAGAGGTGAATACCGGTGATTGGCTAAATCGCTTACTCGCAACAACTCCCTCAAAAGGCACCGTTCTTCATCGGTTGTATTCGAACGCGCATCCGAGTTCGACAGGCCCACTATCGGCGGATGAAGTGCAGGCCATCCTGACGCATAAAGACGATTTCACTATCCTTCAGTGGTTTTGGTTGCTCGGTGTACTTGTTGGCGCAGTCGATGAATCTTTGTCGAAGCATGTACTCACGTCTCTGGGATCGTTCGGAGACGATCGCTACGAGGCCAGCTACTGCCTTGGTCTTTTCATCCGTTCATCCCATCTGACATTCCGACGATACAATCGCTCGCCAACGCGAGATTTTGCGAAATCCGCTTTGGACTGGATCGTTACGTTTCGACTTGACGGGGCACTCCTCGAATCTCACTACTTGGAAGCGATGACCAAGCTCTCTGGGTTCGTTCCAGATATGCGGTTTTTCGCTTCGCTTATGCAATCGCGAGTGGAACTTGAACGTGGTCCGAAGCCGGATGAGCGATTCGAGATTCTTCCGTACCGTTTCAACGTGAGTGCGTGGTGCACATTTGATCCGAAGAATGATGCTGATGTGGCGGCCTTTGATGATGTGTGCCGGTTGGCTTTGCGCCCTAGCTTTACGGCCTTGTACTGGATTCCGAAATATTTGCCCGCGATTGATCCGAGTGGGAATTGTGTTGCGGCTTTCGTGACTCGCCATCTCGCCGACAACAATGCGGTGGATGCCGATGCTCTGTCGAAGCTTGCATATTTGGCGTCACAGTATCCCGTGGATTCTGAGGCTTGGGCCAGCATCGCTCGTCCGATTTGTGAGAAAGCCCGTGGATTGGGTCGGCAGGCGCGCGAACATCTCTATTTCTGTCTCTCCAGTAAAGAGACGGGCGTGATGACCAGTATGCCTGGCGAAGTACCCCACTACTATGTCGACGCTCGCGATTTCGCGAAACGCCTGTTAGACGAGGAGCCACAAAACTCACCACTGCGCCCCTACCGCGAATGGGCACTGAAGTGTTCAGAAAATGACCTCCGACGTGAGGAAGGACGTGCGGAGGAACATGCTGATGAATAGCCTCGAACAGCAAGTGAAAGAAAGCGCAAATGAACTACAGCAAGCTTGGACTTGGCTGCGAAGCGTGCCCAATTCGGCTTCATTGCCGAGAAAATGCTACGATCAGTGGATTAAGCGCGCCGACCTTCATCAAGCGTTAATCGGAACCATCGCGATTTTTCCAGCCAAAGACGCCGCGTGGAGGCTGGTGCAATCCGTAGCACAGGCACGACCGGTTCGGGGCACGGACAACGACGTGACGTACGGAAGCATCGAAGTCGATTTTTCTATCGCTCGACACCTTGCCTTAGCGTCCTATGTGTCTGTGGCGTGGTCGGCATATGATCGTATCGCAAATGTCTGCGGCAGGATCGCAGGGGTTAACGATATGGCTATGAATCCCCAACAGAACCCCAAGGTCTTTGAGGATTTTCTTGGTGACAAGGATCGATTGGGATTCGCTAGCCAATTGCACATTCGAGAGGCTTACGGATGGCCGGTGCGAGTGTCGTATCGCTTTCGCAATTGGCTTGTTCACGAAGGCTATGAAATTGGAGGGACGCCCCTATTTGCAGGAAATCGTATCCAAGATGGTTTTCTCCTGGACAACAAAGCAATTGAGCTTCTTCTGAAATCCTGTAGCTACGATGGCAAAATAGGTTCGTGCTGCATTGCCGCAGGAGACACAAGCTGGGATTCGAGAGACATGCTGCGAATCTTGGCATTGTACCACTACGAAATCGACACGATGTTCGCGGCCCTGCTGAAGTGGAGCGTTGACTCATTCGTGGGGCAAATTAGAGCATTTGCTGCAAGAGATCAGGTTTAACGAAGACAAAAAGGCCGAATTCGGTGCGCTGCGCCTCCCGAGGTCGCGACTCGGATGTAGTCCCGAAACCGTGCCCTTCTCATCGCCCGGTCGTGCCCGTCGGTCCGACACACCGACTTTGCGAATCGGCTTCATGCAGTTTCTGAGCAGGTAGGTGATTGCCAAGCGTCCGTTGAGCTGTTCCATCTAGCAGATACGATCTCGGCGACCGAAGGAGATACTTTTCCTCTGCCAAGCAGCTCGCGTTTACTGCACTGTTAACACGCGACGTCTAGTCCGTTCACACGTCGCGTCTAGCTGCAATATCGGCACATGGCGAAATCCACGGTTTCTGCGGCTCTCGAATGTCCCATCCTGATACACTCCGCAGAAATCCTCATATTTTTACAAATCAACACGTGCAAACCAACAGCCAGCCTCTTGCGCAGAGTTGTTAATGTGTGTTAATATTCAACTACGGGGCTGAAGGATTGCCCCGCACATCTACAAGGAGGTTACACCATGTCTCGCAAACGTACACCAGACCAAGAAGAACCAGAAACCGCCAACGCCGGTGTCGACATTCCCACGCCCGAAGCCAACGCCGAGGGTAGGAGCTTCGCCGACAGGGTTGGCCAAAGGGAGCGGAATGTCATTCCCGATCCGTTCGGCATTGCCAGTGACACCATTGCCCGCGTCCGCCTATTCGAAAGCAGGCGCGACCAGCAGGTGGCGATAAAGTTCGGCGACGGCGGTCCCGAGGACAAGCCAAGCTCGGCCGTCCGGGACAAGCTGAAGGAAGCCGGCTACCACTGGAATCCGACCCACAGGATTTGGGCGCATCCGGTAAGCGGTGATTCCGCACGGCAAACGCGGATCGACGCGGAGCGGCTGTTCCAGGAAGTCCGGCAGATGATTCGTCATGATAAGGGCGCCGAAGCCGGACAGGAAGTGCCATTCTGAGAGAAGGCCAGATCCATGACACTTCCGCCGACCTACGATTTCCGCGACCTCGGCCCCCAGGCCCAGATGATGGCGAGGAACTGCAATAACGAACGACTGGCGATGACACTGCAATACGTCGCCATCGGCTCGATGATCATCATGGCCGGAGCCGCGGCAGCCCACCTCTTGAAAGAGCTGTTCGGACATACCGAACGGAATCGCAGATCGCGATGAAGCGGGCTCGCACGTTGTGCCATTTTGCTTTGTGGCGCGACTCCCGCCGTCGAGACGTAATAGCGCCACCGCTCGACGGCGGGAGACCAGCCGCGGATTCCTGGCTGGACGAAGAATCTCAAAAAAGGTGACGCTAATGGTTAGTGACTATGTCGAAGAAACCGCCCGAAGGGCGACAACCCACATTATTCCCAACCGACCCAGACCAAACGCCTGAGCCAGAAGACAACGCAACCCAAAAACCCAGTGGAGGCCATTATGCAATACAAGACGATCACTCTCGAACTCCTGAGGGAACGGACGGAGATTTTCGAGCAGCTTCGCCAGCAGCGCAAGCTCCTGACGACAGTGGAACGGTACGCCAGGGAACTAAAGAGCGGCCACGAAGCCTGGAAGAAGCTTCTCACGCAATTGAGGCCGGGAACCGCGCCGAACCAGATCGCCAGCGAAGCGCTGGAGATGGCGCTCAAGGAACTCCAGGAGCGTTTGCCCAGCGCATCGCCGCCGGACGATCACGAGGCGGTAGTTCTCGACGCGGCGATGATGTTTATCCGCCCACGCACATCTCGCGGCTAATAGTGTCACGACGTCAGCCGACGCTGTTTGATTCCAATTCCGCGAATCCCACTTCCGCCGATCCGTCCTCGCCTGGGGCCAACACTGACGGCACGCTAATCAGCCCACCGGGCCGCGCCAGCGGAAATCCGGTTCCCCCTGAAGGTCTCCCCCAAATTTCCGCTGGCTCGGTCGCTTCGCGAGCGGAGCCCCGGCTAGGAGCTGATTCTCTCGCGAGCCGTCAGGCCCCAGTCGCGGGGCCGGAAGCGCAAACGGAAGGAGACCCCACCATGCATTCCACGCAACTCAGCTTTCAGCTAGACCTACCGCCGCCGCGATTCAAATTCCCCATCGAATCGGAACGGGCGACACCCGCGAAACCTCTTCTAGCGCCAACGGCTCCGATGCTGAACATCGCGAGCGGAGAAAAAGCCAAGGCCCGCGACATCTTGGCGGCTATCCAAACGCTGAAAGCCATCGAGCAATCGAAGCGAGTCGCGACCAAGGAAGAAAAAGCCATCCTCTCCCGCTTTCCTGGATTCGGGCCAGTCGCACTGACGATATTCCCCAACCCGATGACCGGCCGTTACAAGAACAATGGCTGGCAAGCTACTGGCCATCTACTCAAGAGTGCACTCACGGCCGAGGAGTACGACAGCGCCAAGCGCACCACATTCAACGCCTTCTACACGTCGCCCACCGTCATCGCCGCAATACACGAGGCGATCGCCTGCCTGGGCGTCCCCGCCAATGCCACCATCCTGGAACCAGGTTGTGGCATCGGCAACTTCATGGGACAGGCAAATCCCGGCCATCGTTTCATCGGCGTCGAGCTCGATTCCATCTCCGGCCGCATCGCGCGAGCGATTCACACCGAACATGACATCCGCATCGAGAACTTCCGCGACACCAAATTGCCCGAAGGCCGTATCGACGCCGTGATCGGCAATGTCCCATTCGCCGACCTCAAACTTGACTACGAAGGCCAGAAGCTTTCCCTGCACGATTTCTTTTTCGCCAAGTCCGTTGACGCGCTGAAGCCGGGCGGCGTGCTCGCGCTCGTGACCTCGCATTTCACACTCGACAAGCAGAATGCCGCCATCCGCGAGTACCTCGCCGCCAAGGCCGATTTCGTCGGAGCGATCCGGCTGCCATCGGATGCGTTCAAGCGGGAGGGAACCGCCGTGGTGACCGACATCGTGTTTCTTCGCAAGCGTGACCGGAGCGACCCGCCCCACCATGTCGATCCCGACTGGCTGGCGGTCGCACCGCTTGTGATCGATGGCGCAGAGGTCTCCGTCAACCGCTACTTTCTGAATCATCCGGACATGGTGCTCGGCACCTGGAGCCGAAAGGACACCCTCTACGGAGAAGGCTACAGCGTTAAGAGCGACGGCGACCTGACTGAAAAGCTCAAATCGGCCGTGGGTCGCCTGCCGCGATTCGATAGCATCGAGGCTACCCCGGACCGGAAGGCCGAGCCGACACCCGCAATTATTCCATCGCCGCCCGAGCGGCACATCGGCGAGGGCAGTTACTTCGTCGGCGATGACCAAATCATCTACCAAATCGAGGGCGGCCAGGGAGTGCCGGTCGTTTATGGCGGCACGGCGCTTGCGGCCAATGGCACCATGACCGGCAGGCGGATCGCGGCATTGATCGAGCTGCGTGACCGCGCCCGCCGCGTCCTGCAATCGCAGAATGAGGGCTGGCCCGACGAGAACCGCGACGAATCTCGACGCGAATTGAACTGGGCCTATGACAGGTTCGCGGCCAGCTATGGCCCGATCAACAAGACCACCTTCGGCGAAACCGCCGATGGCAATGTCATCCGCCGCATGCCCAATCTGGTCAAATTCCGCGAGGACCCGGACGCAATGCTGGTCATGTCACTCGAAGATTATGATGAGGTGACGGGAAAGGCAGCGAAATCCACCATCATGTCGAGGGACGTGGTCGGCAAGGCGCCGCCCATTACGCGCGTCCAAAACGCCGAGGAAGGATTGCTGGTTTCACTCAATCAGCGTGGCGCGGTCGATCTGCCATTCATCGGCACGATCTACGGCAAGACGAAAGGACAGATTGTCGCCGAGCTGGGCGACCTGATCTTCCCCGACCCGGAATCGAGAACCTGGCGAACCGCCGACGATTATCTCTCCGGCAACGTGCGCGCGAGGCTCGCCGCCGCCGAGGCAGCCGGCCCGCCTTATACCCGCAATGTCAACGCCCTGCGGAAAGTGCAGCCCGAGGACGTGCTGCCCGGAGACATCGACGCCAATTTGGGCGCGCCGTGGATACCGGCAAGCGACTTCCAGGCATTCGCCGCCCATCTCTTTCACGTCGATCCGTCCAGCGTGCCCGTGGCCCACATCAAGAAGGATGCCCTCTGGAGCTTACAAGCCGACTATGCCGCGAGGCAGTCCGTGGCCGCCACTTCCGAGTGCGGCACGGACCGCGCCAACGGCACCTGGCTCCTGGACCTGGCCCTCAACATGAAGTCGCCGACCATCTACGACACCATCAGTCACGGCGATCGCGAGGAGCGCGTGCTCAATCAGGAAGCGACAATGGCCGCCCGCGAGAAGCAGAAGCTCATTAAGGACCGCTTCCGCTCCTGGGTGTTCACCGATCCAGAACGCACCGAGCGACTCGTGCGAATTTACAACGACACCTACAACAATCTGCGCCCCCGTCTCTTCGACGGCGGTCATCTCGACTTTCCCGGCATGAATCAGACCGTCCGGCTCAGGCCCCACCAGAACGACGCCATCTGGCGCGGCATGAGTTCGGGCAACACGCTGCTGGCCCACGTCGTCGGTGCCGGCAAAACCTTCACGATGGCCGCCACCGGCATGAAGATGAAACAGGCCAGCCTCCTCAAAAAGCCAATGTACGTCGTCCCCAATCACCTGTTGGAGCAGTTCGCCCGCGAGTTCATGCAGCTCTATCCCAACGCCAGGCTGCTGGTCGCCGCCAAGGAAGATTTGAGCCGCGACCGCCGCAAGATGCTGACCGCCAAGATCGCCAGCGGCGACTGGGACGGCATCGTCGTCACGCATTCGTCGTTCGAGCGCATCGGAATGTCACGCGAGTACCAAGAGAAGTTCCTTACTGAGCAGATCGCCGAATACGACGCGCTGCTGCGTGAGCACGCCAGCGACAAGGGCGCGAATCGCAATCTCATCAAGACCATCGAGAAGCAGAAAGAGGCCAGGGCCGAGCGTCTCAGGAACCTGCTCGCCGAGGCGAAGAAGGACGACGGCCTAGTATTCGACGAACTCGGCGTCGATCACATCTTCATTGACGAGGCGCATTACTTCAAAAACCTGGAGACGCCGACCAAGATGGAGCGCGTCGCCGGCATCCAGACCGGAGGCAGCGAACGGGCATTCGACGTCTATATGAAGGCGCGTTACCTGGGCGAGCAGCATGCCGGGCATGGCGTGACCTTTGCCACCGGCACTCCCATCAGCAACACGATGGTGGAAATGTACACGATGCAGCGGTTCCTCGACCCCGAGGGGCTGAAGAGCCGCGGGCTCGAGCATTTCGACGCTTGGCCGGCCACCTTCGGCGAAGTGGTGGACACGATGGAGATCGCACCGGACGGGGCAGGGCTACGGCCGCGAAGCCGGTTCGCCCGTTTCACCAATCTCCCCGAACTCCAGCAGATGTTCCGGTCCTTCTCGGACGTGCAGACAGCGGAGATGCTGAATCTGCCACGCCCCCGGCTGCAAGGCGGCAAGCCGATCGTCGTCGCCTGCCCGATGTCCGACGAACAGCGCGAGCTGCAAGCGAAGCTTGTCGAACGCTACGAGCGGCTGCGGTCTTCAAAGGTCGATCCTCGCGTTGACAACGCGCTGAACATCACCACCGACGGCCGCAAGCTCGCCACCGACGCCCGCATGTTATCCGCCACCGCCCCCGACTTCCCCGGCTCGAAAATCAACAGGCTGGTAGAGAACGTCGCCGCCACCTGCAACCGCACCGCCGCGACGCGCGGCACGCAGATGATTTTTTGCGACATGGGAGTGAACCCGACGGCGTGGGGATATTCGCCTTACGATGAAATCATCAAGAAACTCATCGCTGCAGGCGTCCCGGCCGGGCAGATCGCCGCCATCGGCGACGCCGAGTCCGACGCCAAGAAGCAGGCCCTCTTCGAGAAAGTGAGGCAAGGCTCGGTACGCGTGCTGATCGGAAGTACCCAGAAAATGGGCACCGGCACCAACGTCCAAAAACGGCTCGTCGCGCTGCATCACCTCGACGCGCCGTGGAAACCGGCTGAAGTCGAGCAACGCGACGGCCGCATTTTGCGCCAGGGCAACGAAAACGAAGAAGTGGCGATCTATCGCTATGTCACCGAAGGATCGTTCGACGCCTATATGTGGCAGGCCCTCGAAACCAAGGCCCGTTTCATCGGTCAGGTCATCACCGGGGACAACGCCGCTCGCCGAGCCGAGGACATCGGCGGCCAGGAACTCTCCTACGCCGAGGTCAAGGCGATCGCGTCGGGCAACCCGGCCGTACTGACGCTGGCCGAAGCCGACGCCGAATTGCAACGGCTCAACCTCCTGAAGAAGAATCACCTCGACGAACAATACGTCGCTCGCCGTCGCGTGCGCGACTTGCCGGGGACGATTGCAAGCCTGTCCGAACGGCTGTCGAAACTCACCGCCGACGAGGCGACATCAATGGCAAATTGTGATAAACCGATTACGATCGGCAAACGCAACTGGTCGCGCGGTGACGCACTCGCTGCTTTGGCCGGCCAGCTCGATTCTCTGCCTAGAGGCGTCAATGCGACAACCCGCGTTCCCATCGGCGTCTATCAAGGATTGCGTTTCGGCCTTGTCCTGCATCCGCAGTTTCCACCTGATGTGTACCTGGAAGGCGAAATCAGCCGCCAAACCATGCTGTCACGCGAACACCAGGGACCGCGTGCCGTTATGAATGCGGTGGAACGCCTGGCCAACGGCTACGACTCCGATTGCACGCGGGTCCGGCAAGACCTGGCCATCGCGAAATCCCAGCTTCGCGACTACCAGGAGCGTTTGGGAAAGCCGTTTCTGCATGATACGTACTTGATGGAATTAACCGCACTACGCGACCAGCTGAAAGCCGGCCTTTCCGCCACGGCTCATGATGCAAACGGCGAAGCCGGGTCGAGCGTTTCCGAGGTGGCCGAGAGGATCAATACACTCAAGGCCGCCAACACCATCGAGGCCGTGCCACAGCGCGACCGGCAAAAGCAAGCCACCGCCGAGGAACCCGTCACCGCCCGCATCCGGAGAAAGACCGAGGCGATTCCCTCGTCCGATCCAGCGACCCCGATCGACACCGTAGCGAATGCAGGGTCAGACCGGCTGCCCGAACGTGTGCAGGATTCACTGCCCAAGCCGAAGACGTTCCGGGACCGTATTGCAATCAAACGGCAACTTAACAACCAAAAGTCGAGCCTAACGTAAGTTCGGGTAACCCGTTCGCGGGCGAGCAAACATCAGTATGCAGATGCCATTCGGCGGCGGGACCAGAGGCCCCGTTCCCGCCACCATACCCCCTCGTCCTTGCCTCTTGTTCTGTTCTGGGAAACCACAAAGGCTAATCCCGCAATTAGATCGTCGTAAAGAATTCCTGCGCATGGACAACGGACCTTGACAAGTCTATCATCGCGGGATAGGGCGATGGTTCCGCGATTCGAGAGGCCGCATGCGCTACCAAAAATCACTTGAAATCGAGCAGCGGTTGGCTGAGACGCTCCGGCTGATCCAGACCGGCCAGTATTCGACACCGATGCTGGCGGAGCAACTCGATGTATCGATCCCTACGGTTTCCCGCTACGTGACGGCGCTGCGGGAGAGGGGATACGACATCAGAGCCCAGAAGGAGGCGAAGGGATGGCGCTACATTCTCGCTAGCAAGCCGACCGGCCACTCCAAGCCACTTGCGTTACCCTTTGTCGAGGAAAGCAAGCTGCCTATGGGGGCGAGATAACACAATGGCAACCTTGGAAGACATAATTCGCAGCGCAACAGTGAAGGGCATCCTGCCCGAAGGGCTGGTGACGATCAGCGACGTGCGCTGGATCGGGACGGTTGCCATCGAGGTCACCTACAAGGACAGTGCCGGGCGACTCGGCAACGAATTGCTCTACCGCGACCGTGAGCCGACGCTCGAAATCGTGGAGGCGGGCCGACCGTGGAGCTTCGACGGGGACAGTGCGTTGTTCCGGCTGCTATCCGAAGCGAACCGCATCCGGCTGGCATATCTGTTTGATCCACTGCTTGCCGTTCACACGTCGCTCGTCGAGCCGCTGCCGCACCAGATCACCGCCGTATACAGCGAGATGCTTTCACGGCAGCCACTCCGGTTCTTGCTGGCAGACGATCCGGGGGCAGGCAAGACGATCATGACCGGCTTGTTCATCCGCGAACTGGTCGCCCGCGGCGATCTTCAGCGGTGTCTCATCGTCTGCCCTGGAAACCTCGTCGAGCAATGGCAGGACGAACTCGACAGCAAGTTCCACCTGCCGTTCGAGATCATGACCAATGACGCCCTGGAAGCGGCAAGAACCGGCAATTGGTTCAACGAAGTCTCCCTGGCCATCTGTCGCCTCGACACGTTGAGCAGGAACGAAGATGCACAGGCCAAAATTCAGCAGACCGATTGGGATCTGATCGTCTGCGACGAAGCCCACAAACTGAGCGCGACCTATTTCGGCAACGAGGTCAAGTACACGAAACGCTACCGGCTCGGCCAGTTGCTCTCGACCCTGACCCGGCACTTCCTGCTGCTGACCGCCACGCCGCACAACGGCAAGGAGGCGGACTTCCAGCTTTTCATGGCATTGCTTGACGGCGACCGCTTCGAGGGCAAGTTCCGCGACGGGGTTCACGTTTCCGACTCTGGCGACATGATGCGTCGCCTGGTAAAGGAACAGCTTCTCAAGTTCGACGGTACGCCGCTTTTCCCAGAGCGGAGGGCATACACGGTCAACTATGCCCTTTCGGACGGGGAAGCCGAACTCTACAAGGAAGTCACCGACTACGTCCGCGAGGAGTTCAACCGAGCCGAGGCCCTTGAAAACGAGGGACGCAAGGGAACCGTCGGCTTTGCCCTCACCATTTTGCAACGCCGCCTGGCATCTTCGCCCGAGGCGATTTACCAATCCCTGAAGCGCCGTCGTGAACGCCTGGAGAAGCGGCTTCGTGAGGAGCAATTGCTGAAGCGGGGAGCGGATGTCGGCCTCGATTTGAATGTCGGCCTACCGACACTATCGGCAGACGAAATCGAAGACCTCGACGACGCCCCGGACGCCGAACTTGAAGATACCGAGGAGCGCGTCGTCGATCAGGCATCCGCAGCCCGCACCATTACCGAGCTTCGCGCTGAAATCGATCAATTGACGGGATTGGTGCGGACCGCGCTTCGCGTCCGGCAATCCGGCA
>Ga0207109_1017_pt1 | contig 42610 bp, 40 predicted proteins | sample Alteio_BWMinHeat_73_FD_153584 | JGI IMG/M metagenome (GOLD analysis project Ga0207109, IMG submission 153584) | Enriched cells from forest soil in Barre Woods Harvard Forest LTER site, Petersham, Massachusetts, United States -... | ecosystem: Environmental > Terrestrial > Soil > Temperate forest >... | reverse complement strand
CGAATTGCTAGTAGGCCTCGGTGTGTTTAACAGCGCACTGATGAACGATGCTGTCTACAAATTCAAACGGTATGAAGACGCCAGTCTAGTCTATGTCGGTATAGACAAGCACGAAGGTGAAGACGTTGGTCTTTATGACACTGTTCTGAGTGCGAAAGAGTATTCTGCGGAAGTTGAGAATGTAACAGCTCGCCAGAATTGAATCGCAATCCGTTCCACTTCATCTAAGGCTGGACTGCCTCCAATTCCGAGAGCTTTCCGTGGCTGACGAGAGGTTCCAGCGCGTCGGTAATCGGTTGTCCGGCCGGTGGGCAAGTCTAGTTGGGCACCGCTGGATAGCGATGCTTTCTGCAGTCAAGCCAGCATTCCATCAAAGCATCTCTTCGATTTTCGGCCCAAACGATGACTTTCCTGCGGATTCCGGGCCGGAGCCTGGCAGATTGAGTCAACTGATCTAGGGTCTTGATCGTGAACCGGGCTAGTGTCTCTGAGGAGTTACTCAACGCCATGACATGAAAGTGGGGAGGATCGTGATCATTAAAGTACATTCTCAGAACGAAATCTTCACCTTCATGAATGATTGAAGACGATGATAGATCAGCGCCAATTTCTTGAATTAATTCCTCGTGGATGGTGACATGTTCTGGCTTCGCCAAGTTGGGAACTTCTATATCGGTCGAAACTACGTCCTCAGATCCATCCAGCTTCAAATGTGTTGCCGGTAAGTTTGGGTTGTCCCAAACTTGCCTGAACGCAAAACTAAGGATTGCGGACTTGTTCGCCAAGGCTCGCAACAGCCCAACGCCCGCCGCTCCTTGGAATTGGACTTCTTCGATTTCGCTCGGAGCAATCCAATCGTCAGGGCCGTATGGGCTAGTCTGGTCCAGTTCCTTTAGAGATCGCCATTCTTCGCGGTAGTCTGCCTGGCGTAGAACGGATGCGAACGTATGGGTGCCGACGCCGAAAGTCACGCCGGTCAGACCTCCAACCACGACTAGGTCGCGCCTTAACCTTTTTGTTTCCCTCGCAGCCTTGAGAGTTGCAAGCACATGAGGGAGCAGCTCTTGCGGTCCCAATTCGCGGTCCGAGGTGAGCGAAAGTTCGTTGAGAAAGATAGTCGGTCTTCTCATTGCCTACTCTAGAAGTGCATCAACGTCCTTATCCCACTGGTCAAAAAAGCCTTCTGGCCAGTTCGAAAGGCGCCCATTCTCGAAGATGGCCGGGGATTGGACAAATGCTTCACCTGTCTCAACCTCGCGGGTGAAGAAATGAAGTACAACGTTTTCGGGGCTGATGAGATCCGACTTGACGGCAAGGCGCACGCCATTTAGGAGATGGTCGCTGTGGGTCTCTACAACGATCTGCACTCCATCACTCGCGCACCGCGCTATGAGATCTCCTAAGGCGGCTTGCCCCTGCGGGTGCAAATGTGCTTCAGGATTTTCGAGAAGCAGCAACGCTCCCCGAGGGGCTGCCAGACAAGCGACGATGATCGGTAGGCTATACGTGAGTCCGAACCCGACATTAGTAGGGCGGTAGAAATTGCTTGAGGTTTCCTCTTTACGCCCATCGTACCTGAACTGCAAGAGGACCTCATCGGTTCCACCTATGGCTTCGGCCCTCAGACTCGCCCCCGGGCTCAACTGCTGAACCCACCCGGACACTTGATCCAAGATGCTGTCAGTTGGGGCAACTTTCAGAAGTAAGGCTTCGTTGAGCCCCAGGCCTGTTCTAGGGAATGTGCGCGCACTCGGCACCTTTACCTGTCGCAACGCTGCCATCGACAGAAAGTCGGCAGTGAACTCGCCGCGCGGACCAAGGAAGCCGGTGTCCCTGGCGCGCTGAGGAGCCTGAGGATATAGAGTCTGCGGGACAATGCGGTCTGCCTGCAAGAACTGAAAGTCACAACTTGTCACGAAGCTTGGCAGCGACTGTGGCTCTTTGGCAAATCTTAGTCGAGTCACCTTTGGGGGCCCCTCAATGGCCCATCCGTAAGTTGTGCCGCTTTCGGCGACCGTAACCGCGACTACGTCCTCCAAGCTCCCTTCGGAGAGCAGGTCACCATACTTTCCCAATTGAACGAGATCGCCGGACAGCGATGGGCCTTCCGTTCTTCCGTTTGAGTCATAGCTCTGACGCAGCGCACAGATTGCTTGGAGGAGCGTGCTCTTCCCAGAACTGTTTAGTCCTGCAAGCACCGTCAGGGGAGCCATGCGAACATCCACATCCCTGCTCGCCTTAAAGTTCTCAAGATGCATGCGATCAAGCATTAAGGACCCTCGCAAACACGCCGCCCAGGAGCTCTAGTCTTTTATTCGACGACGAGCCTCTGCCCGTTGCATAAAGAAGCGCGCCAGTGAAGTCATCCTTCTTAAACAGCTCGGCGAGTCCATCAAGAACGAGGTCTGAGCGGTCAGCGAGGACGGAAAGTTCATCGGGGCTACGGCGCGCAAGGAGCACGGTCTCGGTCTCAAAAAGGCCACGGTTAATAGGACGCCTACTCTGATTGGGTCCGTAGTACTTTCTGAAGGCGAATCTCCCGAACACCTTGAAACCAGCTTCAAGGGCCCGGTAAAAGGCGTCTTCGATCTCGCACCACTTTTCATCACTCCACAAAATACTGCGTTTCTCGACCGTGTTGTTCAAAAAGTCGTCAAGGTTCTGCTCATCCGGCCGGACTCCGTCGAAGGTGTAGTGTGCAACGAAGCGAAGGACCAGCTCGATATCCTCCATTCGTTCTCCCTTGATTTTGTTCTGCGTCGCATCACGAAAGCCTTTGCTCTCTGCGAGCTTTCGGATCCTACTCCGCCATGTCCCGGGGTACACAGCATTCCTGATCTCTTGGGCCGTCAGCGGAAGTCCGCCTTGATTAATCCGCGAAAAGATATTGAATTTCACATCGCTGGGCGTGCTCGGGCGAATGACGTGCAGCGTCAATTCAGTTTCGTTGATCCGGCGTTGAAGCGGCCTGGGAAGATCGGCGAATGATTTATCTTTGTACTCCTGGAGGGACTGGAGCCCTGCGAGATCCAAACGCAACGGGTTCAGCTTTGTCTCCAGCGATTTATTCAACGCTTCAACCTTGACGAAATGAGCGATTGCACAAAGGCGCTGTAAACCATCGACAACGGTGTAATCCCCTGCCTTATTCTCTGAAACATAGAGAGAGGGAATAGGGATCCGTAACAGCATCGACTCGATTAACGAGGTCTTCCTCTTCTCATCCCAAATGTTCGCGCGCCTTTGAAAGTCGGGAGAAAGGTCCAATTCTCCCTCCGTGAGACGGGTAAGGAGAAGGTCGACAGTCCGCGCTTGCGTGATTACATCAATTTCTGACGGATCAAATGGCGTGCGGATTAAGCCCTCCTGAGGGTCGGGCCGTTCTGCCTCCAGACCTGCGCCCTCGCCTGAGGAGGTTAACTCCTCAAGGCTCGAGCTCTCTTCATTAGAAATTGAACTATCCACCGAAGGCATCGAACCTCCTCGTCGCTGCTCAGTAAATTGTCGGCAGTTTGCTGGGCAGGGTTCCCCACTGCCCTAGCGGGCAAAAGTACGCCGAAGCCGCTCACTTAGTGTATCCGAGCCATGATACAGGAACTCAGTCCACGAAGGCGCCGCCGAGCATGTGATCGAAGGTGTCCGAAAAATTAGATCCCCTGAAGTCGGCAAGGATCAACCGACCTTCTCGGCACAAACGTCAACTGACGACAGGCCAAGGCACTTACCAAACAATTCGGCCTTCTAGACGCATATTGCGTGTTCCCTGCGAGAGCATTCGGCGTTAAAATAGTAGTGAGTCGCAAGTTGCTTTCAATCCCCCCGAGGTCGACTCATGCTGATTCTTGTTCCATGGAAGCCCGTTGTTGTCGTCTGGATGTTGCTCTCAGCAATGTTCCTGTTCTGGGCTGGGGCGATGTGTGTGGTTGAAGGGAAGAATCCGTTTGGGATTCCGAAACACAATCTTCGTTCATCCGTCGGCCAAGTCGCCGGCCACCAAGGGCTGCATCAGAAGCATATTCATAAGGCCAAATCCGCAGGCAGCAAAGGCGAGAGCCAGGTCCTCATGACACAAGTGCCTATGGAGCCGCAGGCGGACCACTAGGCGCAACACGGTTGGCAAAAGTTGACCCAAGGCTAGGTTGCATTGGCGCACCGCCGGACGGATTCATTTCAAATGGGGAAAAGATGATCCCATCAGGATTGAACAAGCTCCATCAGCTTGCTGTAGCTGTCCACAACGTCGTACTAGACCTGGTCTGACGTGATCCTAGCTAAGAATTTCCGGGCACATTCAGTCTTGGACTTCTCAATTTCGCGCAATTCCCTCGATGACAATGAGTCCTTCTTCTCAGCGATGAAGTAGACATGCTTCACTGCTCCCTGTTTGAAGGCAATGGCCAGTCTGGTGTAGCCAGCAACCGGCGTCGGGATCGAGAAGCTCTTGGGCAGTTTGGCGTAGGCTTCGATTTCTGTGCCGCTGTCAAGGAGTGCCCAAAGAGTCCCGTTCATTCTTTGAATCTGTGAAGACGTAATCCTTTGATGTGCTGGCCGACAGCAAGGCAGCAGGAAGCATCTTTCTAAATTCAGCCCAAATTGTTAAGGAGCGCCGTACAACGGCGCGTTCATGTCCGTCGGGGCGTGGGCGAAAACTGCGCTCCTGCCGGGCGGCAGGAGCTTATTCACGGGCGAGTAGACGGGCTTACAAGCAAGAAAATGGCGGAGCCCATAAAGCATGCTCCGCCAGGTTGTTCAACGCTGATCTTCTTTGCAACCTTGGCAGGCGGCTTTGGCGCGGCCGTCCTCGTTTCCTTCGTTTTGTCTTTTGCGGCAAACTCCTGTTTGACCTTAGCGCTGATGGCGCTCAGATCTACTTTGTAATAGTCGGCAGCTTCCTTCAGCGTCCTACCGTTCTCGTTCGCGGATTGGGCCGAATAGAGAATGACAACCTCCACCAAGAGCGCTCCGAGGGTACTCTCCTCTGCCTTGCGGGCGAAGGCCGCGAGTAGCTTGGCCGGAGTATCTGCGGAGTTCTTCAGCTTGCCGATACTGTGTTGACGGAGAACGATTGCCAGACGGCGCTCGTCCAACATTGCCGCAAGCCGCTCGACCACAAAAAGCAGGTCGCGCTTCATCAAGCGGACTGGGACAGCTTCGACGATGGCGTTCAATACGCGAAATCCCGTTGCTTGGGCAATTGCTTCTTCACGCCGCTGCTTCTCCTGTGCGGCCTTGAATGCACCATCGTTGGCAGGTGCTTTCGCCTTTTTTGGATGGTGAATCGAACAGTCGGCGTTTGAGCAGATACGCCTTAGCTCGCCTTTGTCCGACCCTTCGGTGACGATGGCCTCGGTGGTGTACTTGCAGGTCTTGTACTCAGGCCATTCGGCTTGCTTCTGGTTCGTCGGCTTCTCCGTGCGAATCTCAACGTACTGGTTGCGCGGGATTGCTGGACTGTCTTCTTGCGGCTTGCCGTATGCGCGTGTGATCTGTACCAGTTTTGGTTTTGCCACAATCGTCTTTGCAACGAATGCGTCAACCTTGCTCTGATAGCAATCTGGAGAAGTACATTATGTGGAATCTGGGCAAATAGCAAGTCTTTCCTGCTGGCTCCCTGTCGCCGCGCGCCCAGAGTGAGTCAGATGGCCACACAGCCCATTGCTTCGACTGAAATCGGCAACGGAGCTCCGTGGAGTGCCGGCGATTTCTGAGGAGGAGCAACAGGCTTTGCTCAATCTCGATAGGTCAGCCTGCATACTCTTGCTTCCCGGAACACTGAGAACTTCTCTCAAGCGCTGCTGAGAAACTTAGTGCATTTGGATTTGTACGGATTCATCGCAGCGTTGTTGTGAGCGTAGCTCATATCGAAGAACTTAGGCGATGTGTCACCGGTATGTACTTGGTTCGAGTCAGTAGCGGCAAGAAGTACACGATAACCCGCACCTAAAAACATCTTGGATTTCTTGCGGACATATGGCTTAGCACCGAGATTCAGAGGTCAATCTGTCTCGCATGCATTTCGTATCAGGCTGCAATTTCGGCTTACTTCTGATCAATCTTTGCAAAGAACTTCCGTATATCGGCAACCAGGAGATCGGGCTGCTCCAGAGCCGCGAAGTGTCCGCCCTTCGGCATGCCAGTTTTTTGTACTATGTTGTATGTTTGAGTAATCCAGCTAAACGGCGGGACAGCCACCTCCTTCGGAAAATCCGCATACCCCACAGGAGTCTCCAGGTGTAGCGTCAGCTCCATTTCCTCTCTGGCGAGCCGGTTCTCCCGATAAATTCGCATGGCGGAGCCGATCGTGCCGGTCGCCCAATAGAGCGTAACATCGGTCAAAAATGTGTCGCGATCCACAGCTGTAAGAAAATCGCCGTCGTTGTCCGTAAGCAGTTGAAATTTGCCAATCATCCAGGCCAGCCACCCCACTGGGGAATCAGTAAGGGCGTAGGCAAGAGTCTGCGGTTCACTGGCCTGGAGGAAAAAGAAGCTACTCTCTTCCCGGTCAAAGTAGGAATACCGTTTCCGCTCAGCATCGCTCATTTTCGCAACGGCTTCCTGGTTCGGCGGCGGCACGTAAATCTGGTTCAGATGCAACCCGATCACGTGCGTGGGCGCCTGGTAAGCCATGTCTTGGGCTATTGCCGAACCCCAGTCACCACCCTGGATGCCGAACTTGGAATAGCCCAAACGATCCATCAGAACAACTAAAGCCTTTGCCATACGCTGTGGGCCCCATCCACGGGTTGTGGTGGGTCCGGAATATCCAAAGCCAGGAAGCGAAGGAATGATAACGTCAAATGCCGGGCTATTTTTGTCCTTGGGATGGGTGAGCGGCCCAATGAGCTTCTCAAACTCCAAAATCGAGCCGGGCCATCCGTGAATCAGCATCAACGGTATGGCGTCGGGGCGGGGAGAGCGCTGATAGATAAAATAAATCTGCTGTCCATCGATTTCCGTTGTGAACTGGTCAAACTGATTGATCTTCGCTTCTTGCGCACGCCAGTCGTAGCCGTTCTGCCAATAGTCCGCGAGTTCCCGAACCTTCTTGATGTCGGCGCCGTACTCCCAGGTCGTGCCCGGAAGTTGATCGGGCCAGTTGGCTTCCGCCAAACGGCGGCGAAGATCAATTAGAACTCGGTCGGGAACATGCATTTTGAACGGCCGGATTGGGGCAGGTTCTGGCTTCGGCGGCGGTTGCGTTTGTCCCAGTGCAATTGCCGAGGGTAAAAGCAACGCGGCCAGCAGAAGACTCCCGCACTGCCAGACTGTCCTTTTCGCTTTCTCGAATCCAGTTGTCATCTGCTCCTGTGTCACTCAATGATTCCGAGGCTGCACTCAAATGGCCCTCCTTACATCTGATCCGGAGTTCCATCCGACCACACGCGGGTGGGAACCACGAAATTATCCATCGGTTCCGGGTCACCTAGGAACTGTGGAGTTAGAAATATTGGAGAGTTCGGGAATTTAAACGAGACATGATTTGAGTCGTCTATCGAATTTGCGCCCCATGCTGCACCATCCATGAGCGGCGTGTAAAACATGAGATGGGCCATGTTGTGCCCTCCACCATCATTAAGATATGCATCTTTCGACATCATGTAGCACATCGCCCCGGCTTCGAGAGCAGGCAATTCTCTTTTTTCCATCGCGGTCTTAATACTTTCCTTGATCTCAGCTTTCGATTTTCCCGCCAAGACTAATTTTGTCCTGAAGTAGGTGTACGGCACGACCGTACGCGCGGCCGGGGGATTGAAGCACTCCGCGCCACGAGTCTTAGGGCTCCAAAACTCTGGGCTGTTGAATGAATTCATCCAACCGCGCTCTACAATGCAGATAAAGCCGTTCTTGCCTTCGACCGCCGTTTCGTAGCCATTTTTCCCTAGGATTACAACCGTGGCATCGCGGGAAATGGATGACGGCGCCGCGCTTCGCGCCAAGGCGATCTCGGCGTCTCGATCCATCAAATACTTTTCAATCGGAGCCATGCTCGGATACGGATTCTTGGCGTCCTGTGCTTGGGCGTTCCGGGCTGTACTCAGGGCAAGAGCCAGCGCCAAGGCCCACGATGCCATCATCTTGACTGTCTCTCGTTTCATCCGGTTCGCTCCTGGAATCCTTGTGATGCAGATTTTGTGATGCCGAACTAATATCTAGCTCAAATCCATGATCGCCGAGCACCGTTGATCGGCTCACGCTTCCATTCCCTCCCTGCGACTCGACGTAAGTTCTTCGTGTGCCTCCGCATGACACTGTGCAATCGTCGTTATAACGAGGCATACCGTTCGATCAGTTGAGCCACAGCATCGGGCTGCTCATCCGCGACATAATGTGCGCTGTTCTCGATGACTTCGATCTCAACATTTGCGCACCCATGCGCCCGCAACGCGTCGGCGAAGCTTGGCATGAGCTTCTCGAAAGGCGAGTTTTTGCCCGGAGCGAGTACCAACGGCACGCTGATGGCGCTCTGTTGCGCCGCATTGAATTTCTCATTCGCCGGAAAGGCCCGATAGATCTCCAACGCCGCACGCAGATGTTCGGGAGCGGCATATGCCCGGGCGTAACGTGCGACATCCGCATCGCTGAAAGTGTCGAAATCGAGAAAATGACGCAAATAAATTGCTTCGCGACCGGCAAGGAGTTGCTCCGGCAGTCCCGGCGTCTGCTGAAAACTGATATGCCACGTGATGGGATTGGCTTTAACCGCATCCCACGGCCCAAGGCCTGGCAGCGGTGCGTCAAGCATCATCACTCCGCGGCTCGTCTCCGGATAACGACGGGCGAAGGCATACGCCACCATGCCGCCGATATCGTGCCCGACCACGTAAACGTGCTCCAATTGCAGATGCTCCGTCAGCTGGTGAACGTCTTCTGCCATATTCGCGGCGTCGTAGCCGCCTTCAGTCGGCATCGAGCCACCGAGGCCGCGTAAATCAACAGCGACGACAGTGAACTGCCTCGCCAACAGCGGCATGATGCGGTGATATGCGTACCAGTCTTCGGGAAAACCGTGCAGCAAAATGACCACGGGGCCAGCCCCGCCGCGGACGAAGTGGAGTGTCGTTCCGTTCACTTGCGCAGTATCGGAGACGAAGCCACTTCCCAGCGCCGCCACCGCCGCATCGGCCGTCTGCCTGGGCGATGACTGGCCATGAATGGCAGCGCATGCAGCCACTACAATCACTGCCCAGGCTTTCCAGGTCCTCGGTTCGTAATTCTTCGCGAGCATGAAACCGCTGCCTAAGATTCTGGAGCATTGCGCCGCATTGCTTGTCATCGTGAATTCTCGCTCTTGGGCATGATTATGAGACCGTTCGCCATATCCTGCCAATGAAGTTCGTCAAGAAGAAGATGCACGAGGTTATGGTTCAGGCTGCTATTTGGCTACAGCCGGAGTGCGGGGTTTCGAGGTGTATTAAGATCTCTCTTCGGTTGCTGACAATTCTGGGTCACGACGTTCGCGTGACCCAGGTTGTCTCGTACACCTCCGACCTTGCGCACCAGAACATATTGGCTGGGCGGTGCAGAAGCTCCGAAAAATGCCCCTTATCGCTGGAGTTGGCCAAGTCCGAATCTCTGCGAAGAGTGGTGGCAAGCATTCGCGGACAAATTGGGTCCCGGGCGTGAACGTGCGACATCTGCAACCGACTCGCCTATCTTTCGTCTACAGGGGTTAACAGAATGGCGTGGATCTTGCCCTCATCCGGCCCGCTCATGACCGTTGCCATGCCTGAGATTTGTCCGCGCTCATTGATATTGCTGGCCGCGATGATGTAGAGGTTGGAATCCCTGGGAATGAGCGTGTTCAGGTCGGTCATCACATTGTCTTGCCAGATGAAGCCGCGGGACCAGCCCTCGGAGTTGAAGGTGCTTCCCACCACCCGGCCCCGGTTGTTGATGCCTGTGGCAAAGGCGGCACCATCTCCCGGCAGAATACCGAGGTTTTTGACTCCGCCGTTCTCCCAAAGAGAGGCAACGATGGTTGAGCCGTCAGTGGTCGAGACATACCCAACAGCCTGGCCGTGGTCATTGATGGCGTAGGCGTCAGATCCAGTGTGTCCGAGGTCCGCAAGCTGGAAGGCATGGTCGTTTTTCCACAATACGGCGTGAATCGCAAAGCTGGTGCAGGTTCCCGTGGCGCCCACGGCCTGGCCCTGATCGTTGAGGCCTTGCACGAAGCCGTCCGGCTCGCCAGGCAGCGTAGGAAGAGCTCGGACTTCGCCTTTTTCCCACATTACCGGCAATATCGTCGTTCCAGGCTGCTTGCTCGGCGGGCATCCGGAGTCCGGGACCGTCGTCTCCGAAATGCCTACTATTTGTCCGCGGTTATTGATGGCGGCGGCCTGCCCGTTATTTCCTCCCAGCGTCGGGAGAGCCATGATGTGGCCGTGTTGCCAAAGAAACGGACGACACGTTTTTTTTGTGCCAAAGGCGCACATGTCTTCACCGTTCGGATCCGGAACAGATGTTTCGGCCATGCCGACAGCTTCCCCGCGATCGTTGATCCCGCCATAGTTGGTCCAGCTGTTCGCTCCTCCAAGCGTGCCGAGGTCGATGTTGAGTCCGTAGATGCCTATTACCGCGCGGCCGCTTGCAACGGTCGTGGAGGTCGACTTGATGGGCGGGTTTACAACCCCATCCATGTTCTCTGCCCAGCCTTGATTATTGAGTCCCATGACCATGCTGAAGTTGTCCGTGCTGTGGTTAAGGCCCAAATCGGTAATCTTGTAGCTCTTTTGAGCGAACACATTGCTGGAGCAAGCCAGAACAATTGTCGCAACACATGGCATCCAGAAATTCCCCAACTGTCTAAGCATATTCGGATCTCCTCTTTCCTCAGGTAAAGTCGTAGTGCCGAGATGACTGGCGCCTTACGTCAGGTACCACTCGGCGCTTTGATTGGCCTCATCATGTTCATTCAAGTTCAGGTACCGCCTTGCATACCCATTGCCGCGATCAGCATCGGACTGCGAACCGCATTCGGAGCCTAGCTCAATGAAGTTGATAAGCCAGGCCTAATCTGCTGGGCGATTGAGAAATGCGATGAGCCGAGGGTTTCGTGCGGCAGGCCGTGGAATGCCGATTCACAGCGTAGGCTAAAATGCTATTCATGAATCGGGAGAATGTCCTGAACTTGCGGTCATTCTGGCAAGTCCAGATCATCGGATGGTGCAGCTATTATCTTTTCCACCTTCTGGAAATGATTCATGGGTTCTTTACTAAGCGTGTGTTCTTCGGTGAAGAGACTGTGCCTGTCCTCTTCATGTTCCTGGCAAGTTTTGCTCTGCGCCCTTTTTGCCGTTGGCTGCTGCGACAATCGCGGTCGTGGATCGCTTTTGAATTGAAAGCAGCCGCGGCGGCCATGGTCACATCCATTCCCGTAACCTGCGCAGCCGGCCTCATTTTGCAGAGTTTCAATCATGTGCCCTGGCACGCTTTCGTTGCAATTTGGGCGTGGTCTTTTTTCATGCTCCTCATGTGGTGCAGTCTGTACTTCAGCATTAAGCAGTGGCAGCAATCGAGCATGGAGAAGGAGCGGCTACTTCGCGCCGAGTCTGAGCTCAGAGAGGCGCGCCTGCTTGCCCTTCGCTATCAGTTGAATCCCCACTTTCTATTCAATTCGCTCAATGCCGTCTCCACTCTCGTTCTGGATGGAAATGCGCCTGCGGCCACGCGGATGCTGGCGCAGATCGGGGATCTTCTACGCACAAGCCTGGATTCCGAAGTCACAGCAGAGGTGACGCTTTCTCAGGAACTGGCCTTTACCGAAGGGTACCTGGCGATCGAGCAAACAAGGCTGGGGGGGCGGCTAAGAATCGATATCGCTGTTCCAGTGGAAACGCGGAATGCCCTGGTGCCAAACATGTTGCTGCAGCCGCTCGTTGAGAACGCAGTGCGCTACGGAGTGGCGCCATTGATCGAAGGCGGATGGATTGCGATCAGCAGCGCGCTCGATGCCGACAGGTTGCGAATTGTCATCGGGAACTCCGGACGGCGTGAGGGCGAGCAGACGAAAAACGGAAATGGAATCGGTCTCGGAAACACGGCGGAGCGCCTGAGAACACTTTACGGAACTAATTTTGAGTTTTCGCTTGGGTGGCCTGAATCGGGCGGTTGCGAGGTCGTGCTGGAATTGCCGTTACGCAGGGCTGGGAGCCTGCTGGAGGCTTCGCCATGCGCGCTCTAATCGTCGACGACGAGCCCTTGGCGCGTCGTGGCGTCGTTCTCAGGCTACGCAAATTCAGGGATATCGAGATTGTTGGGGAATGCGCAGATGGGCAGTCCGCAGTGCAAAGAATTCTGGAACGATCTCCCGATGTTGTGTTCCTCGACATCCAGATGCCCGGAATGGATGGTTTTGAAGTGTTGCGGGCGTTGCCTGGAGAAAGCCTGCCCGCAATCATTTTTCTGACAGCATATGAGCAACATGTTTTGCGGGCATTCGATGTTCATGCGCTGCATTACTTGTTGAAACCGGTGGACGACACACGCTTCGCGGCAGCAGTTAGTCGAGCTCGTGATCTGGTCGACTCCGCATTAAAGGCCGACATGGCACAGCGGGTCATGAAAATGCTGGACCGCACCTCAGATCGATTCGCGTCCCGGTTTACGGTGCAAACTGGATCCCGCATTCAAATCGTCATTGCGGAGGATGTTCAGTGGATTGGGGCTGCTGGTGATTATGTTGAACTCCACGTCAACGGTCGTTCTTACCTGTTACGCGAGACGATGGCGTCTCTCGAACAGAGGCTCGACCCAGCAAAGTTTATCCGCATACACCGCTCCCGAATTGTGCAGTCCAAAGGCATACTAGAGCTGCGATCCATGGAGAACCGCGAGTTCACGGTGAAGCTTTCGGACGGCTCGGAGCATCGCTCGAGCCGCACCTACGCCGATCGACTTGAGCGCTGGTTGTCATGAGGTAGGATCTGACAAGAATAGGCTAACTCTGAGTCGACTGTCCAACGGCAGCGAAGGGACGCGCTTCGAACGCCGTCCTTGCTTCCATTCTTTCAAGGCGATTCTAAATCGACCCGTTTTTACATGGGCCGCAAACTGGGCGCGGACTACTCGCGGACGGCAACGTTCTCGTTTACAGCGGCCTCGAACAACTTCGAGTCGGCCATCGCTGTGACGGCATCGGTGTTCGGCATCAACTCCGGCGCTGCGTTCGCGGCAGTGATCGGGCCGCTGGTAGAAGTGCCTGTGATGATCACGCTGGTGAATCTCGCCCTCTACTTCCAGCGCCGTTACTTCGTGGGTCCGCAAACGTCGAAGATGGCAGCGCCGGCCGAACAGATGTGACCTGGACGAATCCGGAGCCTATCTGCCGTGGTGTCGGCCCTGCGGGAGTGGGAACGTCCGTCAGCTTCGAGAGGAGATTCTCATAGGCGGCCACGCCGTCTTTGACGGCTGCCTGCTCCGCCTCGCCGAGGGGAATTTCCTGGAGTAGACGCAACAGATGCGTCTTGCCTTCCAACAGCAGGGCTGCCGTAGACTCCTTCGGCATATAGAAATCGCACTTCGCACAAGCCATGCGATGCTGGCACTGCTCAAAGAAGTCGTAGGTGCAATAGCCGTGGCCGAGGTCATAAAACTTCCAGGGCTCCGTTGCAGCGCGCCCACTTCGAACCACGTCCTGATCGACCAGAACTTCGATGGCGCGGAGGTTGCCGGCGAAGTAGCCTGCATCCGCATAGGACTTAGCAACCTTCAAAGGAGTGATTTTCGCATAATGCTGGGTGGCCGTCGGAGTCGAGTGGCCCAGCCACTGCTGCAGCTCAAACAGCGTCATGGGCTCTCGTGCGTTGTAAAGCTGGGAAGCGATAGTTGACCGGGCACGGTGACTTGTGATGTTGCCGCGCACATCGGCGAGAGGAACACCGGCCTTCTTACAGAGAGCCGGGATGAGCGTCTTGTTCAGATAGGTTATTCCTACCCTGGTGAGGCGAATGAGAAAGAGAAAATCGACCGGCTCGCCAGTCTTGGGGTCGGGGAGTTTTACGCCCTGTGGACGCACCTTCTCCCATGCGGCGATGGCCTCGCCGACAATGCGATCTACAGGCTTGGTGAAGGCAGTGAAGGTCTTGTTAACCGGAACGTCGAGAAGGCACACTGCGTGGGGCCGGTAGTATGTCGCCTGTGCCTGGCACAGTGACATCATCCTTCTGCCACCGAACGCAGCCAACGCGCAAACGTACGATCTCGTTGCTGCGAAGGCCGGCAAAGAGCCAGGTGGTGTCAAGCACATCGGAGGATGAGTGGTTCGTGCCAGCACTGATCACAAAGGACTGGTTGCCCGAGAGCGCGATGTCAGGGCGCCAGGTAATTGAGCTGTGATAGACAATCAGCAACCCCGGCTTCGCTTTCGTTGCCAATGCCGCAAGCCGCTCGGTCGTCGAATGGTAATTCGCCACGAACGACTGGTGTCCTTGGGGGAAGCTTGGCGACCCACTCCAGAGTTTGACCCTAGCGGATTAAGACATCGCAGCCATTGCACGCTTTGATCGTCTCCTCCGTTGGGTTGGTATCGCCCGAGATAACGATACTGTGGTCTGGTGTATCGAACCGATAGCCGTAGCTCTGCATCGAGTGCTTGGTGGGGAAAGCGGTGACAGTGACGTTTGCGTCTTTGTAGATCACTCCAGACTTGATTTCATGAGCGTTGACCTTCCAGGCCTCAGGAATGCCGCGCTGGTTTCCCTCTGGATTTGTAAAGCGTAACCTTTGTGCCCGCGATTCGCCTTCTGTTCTTCTCTTGAGTTTCGTTCAATGGCGACTGATTTTCTTTCGCTTCATCGATAGCCTTCTTGATATGCACTATCCTTGTAGTCGGATCACACGAGCCAAATGTCCTATGATCGTGTTCGCTTACGATCTCAATTTGGCAAACACCCCGAAGAATACCTGAGTTGAGTGAACGGGTCACACAGGCGATGGTCATCGATTCGGCCAAGTCTTTCCGGGATTTTCTTCGAGACTCACTTGAGCACCCACTTATTTCACCAAGAGGAGGCAGCGAAATGCAGAAAAAGAGCATGAAGCGAGGCAGCGAACCACTTCGGTTTGCCCATCCGTTCTTCACCACCCAGCCGATTGCGACGCGCAAGCCCGTCCCGGGAGTTGGAAAACAGCTTCTCACCCATATCCAGGGGAACCTCCAGGCAGTCCCGGCGCCCAGGCGGACGCCCGTCATGACTCTGGCTGACGTCATTGGTGAACAAGCCAGTCAGGAGATTCAATCCACCGGCTCCATTCGTTTCCACGCCGTGGGCGACACCGGCAAGGGAGCGAACTCCCCCAAGGCGACGTGGCCGAAGTCATGGCGACCGACTACAACGCCGCCAAGCCTCACACGGCGTCACCTGCATTTTTCTTTCACCTGGGCGACGTAATCTACGGACCGGGCAAGGATAACGCCTACCGCGGCGAGTTTTACGAACCGTATGTGCACTATCCGGGCAAGATCGTCGCCATCCCTGGCAACCATGACGGGGAGGTTTTTCCCAAGTCCGACCCCGCGACGCTCAAAGCTTTCCTGAACAATTTCTGCGCGGCAGCGCCGTCGGTGCCCGCGATTGCGGGAACCATCTTCCGCCAGACCATGAACCAGCCTGGAGTGTACTGGCTGCTGAACGCTCCTTTTGTGGACATCGTGGCCTTGTACTCCAACGCGGCCGAGAATCCGGGGTTTATCTGGGGCGCAATACCCGGTCCGGCCCAGAAGGCGTGGCTCATCCAGACTTTGAAAACCATCGGCACTCAACGCAAGGGAGGACAGCGCAAGGCGCTGATTTTCGCGACCCACCACCCTCCCTATACGGCCGGAGGACACTCCCCCAGTACCGAAATGCTGGCCGACATCGACGACGCCTGCAACAAGGGCGGCTTGATGCCCGACATGTTCTTGGCCGGCCACGCGCACAGCTATCAGCGCTACACGCGCGATCTGACCTTCAACGGCCGGGCTTTGCAGATTCCCTACTTGGTGGCCGGAACCGGCGGCATCAACGACCAGGCTGTGCACTCGGCTGCCGGCAAGCCAAAGACCGGCGATCACACGTTTGAGAGTTCACTGCAAGGCTATGGCTATCTTTTGATAGAGGCGAACTCCACAACGCTCACGGCAACCATGTTCCAGGTGGATGTAAAGTCGACGACGATACCAAAGAAGAAATCGCTATTTGACCAAGTCAAGGTTGATCTCGCTCATGGAACGGTCAGCTGAGATTTCCTGCTCAACGCACATGTGAGTTGCCCACAAAAAATTTGGGACTACCAGACTTGGTGCGCTAAGCCAACCAGGAACTGAGCGAAGAAAGATGATTGTATGAGCAGGAAGATCGTCGAGTTGATGCAGGTGCCCACAACATAATCTAGGTTGGCTGCGGCAGAGCTTACAGGCTGCCATTGAACTGGAACTGGCAACGATCCCGCCCTATCTTTGTAGTCTGTGGTCCATCAAGGCGCAAGGTGGTCCTGCCTTACGATTTGATCGACAGCGTTGTCCTCGAAGAAATGCTTCACATGGGCCTTGTCTGTAACATGCTCACTGCAATTGGGAGCACGCCACAGATTGTCCTCGGATATCAACAGATCACATACCCAGGCCCTCACCCGGGTGGAGTGCCGACCGAAACTAACGGTTTATTTGGGTGGGTCGACCAAGGATTATCTCGGTTCCGTTTACATGGAGATTGAGTTTCCGGAGAACGGGCCTGTGGCACTCGACGTCGCGGAAGTCTATCCAACGATTGGCGCCTTTTACGATTCCATGACCAAAGGGCTCTATTCGGCTAACAACTATGACTCTCGTCCTGACTTGGCCACCGAAGCGATCGTGAGTTTCACGAAATCCGGGTCGGAGGCTAGAGACTCGAAGCTGGAAGATGGCTCTGAGTGCTTTTTCGCGCGTGCGGCCAACTCAGGCTCGTCCGAAATGGCTTCACGAAGCAGGCGTAGGCTTGTGTGTCGGTTTTCGGAGTCGGAAATCTCCTTCAATCCTTTCTCACGAAGTTCGATTTCATAGAGCTGTGCAAATCCGCAAGATGCGTTGTATAGGGCACTCGACTCATCCGGGAATCGCTGGTGAAAACTCATCGAGTGCTTGATTGCGTCCGATTCACGCCCGCGGATGAATAGGAGAAAGTATCCCAGCCATTGCTGAATGTACTGAGGGGAAGTCGCCTCACGTTCTAACCGCTCGATGATAGCCACTGCCTCAGCGTATCGTCCTTGCATACCCAACAGGTCCGCAAGCTTGATCTGGAAGTCCGGATTTGTAGGATCCCTCATCAAAGCCCGGTAGATCCAGTCCAAGGCTCTCTCCTCCTCTAAGTTGCGGGCATCTGTGTTCTCCTTTTCGAAATACACCCGATAATAGTGAAGGCGCGCCGCCATGGCGACATTTTCAGGCTGCATCTGGAGGAAGCCTCGCACGTCTTCCTCGCATGCACTCAAAAACTGAGTCACGTCCTCAGCGAAGAGGTCTTTGCGAAGCCTGTCAGCCTCCTCGTGGTCCAATTCATCAATATCTTCAATGATTTCCCGTCCCAAAAGAAAACTCTGCGACAATCTCCCCGTCATTCTTGTTGCGACAACGCTCACTTGGCCGGACATCTTGAGACGATCAATCGCGTCCCCTGCCTCCGCAAGTGCGGGGTTCAAGTGGAGCTTTCGAAGGAAGTACATAAAGAAGAATCCTGCAACGAAGTAAGTAATCACAAGTAAAACAGAGAATGGCGAGGCGCCCGGTGAAGTTGAATTGAAGATATGTATTCCGCCCAGCACTTCCGCGAAATCCTTCGCCTTGGCGATTCCAATTCCGGTGATTCCGCTCGCTAACGCAATCATGGCGTCGCGAATCTTTCCAAATGGTTCCTGTTCGTCTCCGAAGATGGTAAAGAGAAAGCCGAGCACACCGCCGGTCGCGAATGAAGCTGAACAGACTGTGAATGCCAAGCTGGATCTTTCAAGGCTGCCAGCCCCGAGGAAATAGCACCATCCAAGCGTCACGGCGAGAGCGAAGAATGAGATCAGCCAAAAGACTATTCCCCACACCGCAGACTGCTTTGGTGATAGCCGGTCGCCCATCATGCCTCCGGATCGACCCTGACGACGGGACATCTCTGCCTCCCGAATCTCAGCAATCGCGAGAAAATGGAGCGCCTCAAAAAAGGGTAACGACGCAAAGTTGGCGGGATACTGGGAGACGCTACGTCGTAGCCGTCAGAAAATGATGACCCAAAACGCTGCATCGGTCTTGCTCCCCAGGTAATTGTTGGTAAATGTGTGGACTTGCCTGGCACTAAATGGGCAGAAATTATCCGCATCCTGCACACACACACCGATCGACCCCGAGAATGATGCCGTCGAAATGTATCGGTCGCTGACCTGAAAGCCAAAGTCAAGAGTGTCTTCGCCCTGTCCGTCGTGGATTATGCCGATTCCGCACGGGGGTGTCCAGACAGTCGCCCCGGAGGCCTGCGAGTTGTAACAGCGCGTAATCGCGGTGCCGTTGGAAGTGAATGGGTCTACAAAAACCATGGCCTTCGCCCAGCCGCCCATGCCGCGGGATTGTGCGGCGTTGCTGTCGGTGTACACGCCGAAGCCGCCATTGCTCGAGTGACCATAGACTCCGATACCGCCCGCTGCGTCATTGATTCCGGCAACACCCGAACCGTTGATGGTGTGTGATGTGCCGTTGACGCCGTCCGCTCCGTTGCTGATGGCCTGCACACCATAACCGTTCTGGCTTTCACCAAGCACCCCGGCATAGGCGGTGCTCGATCCAAATACTCCTACATGCTGGTCAGCCTCGCCCCAGACGCCGGCAATGCCTCCGAAGGTTGTGCCGTTGCCGGCCCTTCCATAGACTCCTGCTGTGTTTAAGGTGTCCCCTCCGCTGACGCCGTTGACACCCGTTCCATGACTGGTGTACCCGTCTACGCCGTGCGAGGTACTACTGAACCCGTATACCCCATACCCGCTCGTGCTCACGCCCTCAACCCCTATGCCGGCCCCGGAATCCTGGCCCTTGACGGCCGTCCCTCCAAATGTGGCGCCACTGACTCCGGTGCCGCCTGCAGTGCTGGTTCCGGAAACTCCGACACCGTTCTGAGCATTGCTGCTACCGGAGACTCCGACTCCATTGGCGCCGTTGCCATATCCCAATACTCCAATGCCCTTCGTGGCTGAGGACATTCCTTCGACACCAGCACCTGATCCGAAACCCTGTACTCCAATCCCTCCCGCGGCACTCGCATAGGAGTTCAATCCGACGGTTGTGCCGACGATCTGTTGCTCCTGGGAATATGTGTTCGCAGCACCGAGCCGTGCATAGCGGGCGTCGGTTGCTGTCGTATTCAAGTTGAGGGTGATCGAGCCGGAGGTGCCGCCGCCTGTCAAATCCGCTCCCGCTGTGACCCCTGTGATCGTCCCCGCACCCGGAAATGCCTGGCCGTTCGCGAAAGTGATGAGTCCGTTGCTGGCGATCCTGAATCCGGTCTCGGACGGGTTGGCGGTACCTGAACCAAATAACAGATTCAAGGTCCCGGACGGAGTTGCAGTGTTGTTGCCCAGGGGTTCCGCCTTCCACTGGAATTCCCGGTTAGAGGCTGTTTTGGTACTGCTGCTGTAGGACGAAGCAGACAGATTCAGCGTCTGCGAGGATGCACCCGCGTTCGCTGTGGCTGTGGCAGTGGCCGGCAAGGCCAACGTACCGCGAATGGTACCCGCGCCCATCACATCGAGCGCTGTAGCTGGCATGGTCGTATTGATCCCGAGCCTGGCAGCAGTTCCGGTGCCTAACTGGAATAGTGCCGAATTGCCGAGCGCACTGTTGCTGGTCCATAGCGGCACAAAGTTAGTAGTACCGGAACCAGTTGTGGCTGCTGCCGCGAAAACCGAGGTATTCGCGCCTGTGGAACTGTCCGCAACGGCGGAGGATGAGGACACCGTCGCACCCCGCGTCGCCAGCACGAATGCAGAGGGCGGCAACCCCCCAATCGTTTCCGCATCTGCAGCCTTTAAGGCATAGGGGACGCTCAGAAACAATACGCGCTGGCCCTCGGCTTGTCCGTCAATCTGCATACCCAGCCACCGCGCTTCACCTGATGTAAACAGTTCCCTCGGGAGGCCTTCGGCTGATGTGGCGCCGAGGGACACCGAATAGTGGCCGGCCTTGTCGGCGGTGACGTTCTGCGTTTCTCGCCACAGCGACGTGCCGCCGCGATCGCTCTCGTACAGGGCAAAAGTGATCCCGAGCACTCCGTCCAGAGGATTGCCATTGAAGTCCCTGGCGGTCCCGCTGAACCTCACCAGGCCGGGGACTACGCTTGCCTTGGCAGACGCAGTGGTTGGGGTCTGCGCCTGTGCCGATGAGAAAGCGAAGATCTCAATCAGCAAAACTGAAGCGTAAAGGGTTATTCGTTTCATGGCTTTCCTCCTTGGAGTGTATGCGCACCGTCGATCATGCGAGGGTTTCCTTGGGGTTCTCATATCCCCCCGGCCATGGTCTAAGCTCTGGCCGATGGGGCCGAATGTTCATGAATCGGGGAACTAGTAGTGGCAACTGATGGTGTTTCCTGGCTTGGTCGTGTTAGTGAGTTCCACGGAGGTGATCGCGAAGCCAACGCCGCCAATTGCACTTCCATCCTGGAAGATCAAATTCATGTAAGTCACGTCTGAAAGGGTGAAACCTTTGGTAGTGACGAATTTGTCGAGTGGTAGTTCGATGGCGAACTCTGCGGGATATGTCGGGATGTTGCAGCCGCCCTGCGCCCAGGATGTGCCGGTAAACAATTGAATGTTGAAATTCAATGTTTGTGAAAGACCTTTGAAGTTCACCCGGATCTTGTCGTACGCAGCGAAGTTCTCACTCATCGCTCCGTGAAATCCATAAGCCATATCGATGCGTGGACCAGCATAGAACCCGGCCGTCTGCACCATGGCTGCAGGTTCGGTCGCGGTCGCCGGAAAAAACCCGTAAGAGGAGGGCTGGTTGTAGGGGTTATATGTGGGGCACTTGGCATTTGTTGGGCAAACGTACATGTTAGTGTCGCGGCTGCCGCCTATCATTTTGCCGTACTGAACGCTGTCATGGGTTGGCCCATAGAAGTAGCCTGGTGACTGGTAGTGTCCGGTGCTGAAGTCGTCAAGGATGTTTGGGTCCTGGGCGCGCGCGCTCACCGTTGCCGCGGCAAGGAGAACGAAAAGGGGAGCGATTGATTGGAAACGCATGGGTTATTCCTCCAATGTTTTTAGATCCGACTTTGGACTTGTCAGCGCCTTGGGTCGCATCGGCCCATCCCGCCGCTGATGGCCTCAATGGCTGCATACCAACAACTGCGGAAAGCCGGGCCTCAACTGGTTCACAGGTTCAAAAAAAATACACTCGGACTGATAACAATCCGACGCTTGGCGCCACCATTGATTGACCGGGCCGGACGGGCAATTTATATTGGGCTCTCCCCGCCGAGGTTTTCAATGCATGAGCCTCAGGAACCCGCCAAGCCCGTGACGGAGTTGCTTGCCCGCTGGCAAGGGGGGGATAGGCTCGCCCTGGAAGAGTTGCTGCCTCTCGTTTACACGGAGCTCCGGGGCGTTGCCCGCCGACACCTGCGGCGCGAGCGGCCAGGACACACATTGCAGAGCGCAGCTTTGGTGAATGAGGCCTATCTGCGACTCATTGAACAGCGGCCCTTTGAAACCAAGAACCGCATGCACTTTGTGGCGGTTGCCTCGCGTCTCATGCGCCAGGTTCTGGTCGACCATGCCCGCAGTCACGGGGCGGCCAAGCGAGGTGCCGAACAGACTATCCACCTTGATGCGTCGATGATCCTGCCGCAGGTGCAGGCTGCCGATGTAATTGCCGTGGACGACGCCCTGAAGGATCTAAGTCGCCTGGATGAACAACAGGGTCGCATTGTGGAAATGCGCTTTTTCGGAGGACTTTCGAACGAGGAAATAGCCCAATTTCTCGGCATATCCTCGTCGACGGTTAAACGCGACTGGAATGTGGCCAAGGCCTGGCTGGCCCGGGCAATAAGGAAGGGAAACAGTGACGAACAAGGAGCAATGGCCGAGAATTAAGGAGATCGTTGGGGCGGCACTTGAGCTCGCAACCAATGAACGGGCCGCATTTCTCGATGAAGCTTGCTCCGACGACCAGCGGTTGCGCGCGGAAGTAACGTCGCTGCTTGCAGCCTACGATAAAGCGGACGTGCTTTCCGAACCACAATGGGAAATCAATCTCGTCGACGACGGTGGTCATTCCCAGTCTATCGGCCCGTACCGGCTGATTCGGGAGCTCGGGGTCGGCGGAATGGGACAAGTGTGGTTGGCGGAACAGACTGGGCCTGTGCGCCGGCGGATCGCACTAAAGTTGATCAAGGCCGGAATGTACGACGCCGCGATAGTGCAGCGCTTTCAAGCTGAACGGCAGTCCCTGGCGCTCATGGACCATCCGGCAATTGCGAAAGTGTTTGATGCTGGCGCGACACCGACCGGGCAGCCGTACTTCGCCATGGAATACGTGGACGGCGTTCCCATCACCGACTTCTGCGATCAAAGGAGACACGGGATTCGCGATCGGCTGAAGTTGTTTCTCCAGGTATGCGAAGGAGTGCAACACGCGCACCAGAAGGCCATTATTCACCGCGACCTGAAGCCCGCCAACATCCTCGTAGTCGAAGTAGATGGCAGGCCGATGCCGCGCATTATTGACTTTGGCCTGGCGAAAGCAACGTCGCCCGTCGCCGCCGGAGAGACACTGTTAACGCGGGTGGGCGCGTTTCTTGGGACACCAGGATACATGAGCCCGGAGCAAGCCAATCCGGACGTGCACGACGTCGATACCCGCGCCGACGTCTATTCCCTGGGTGTGATCCTCTATGAATTGCTCACAGGGTTGCTTCCGTTTGACACGACCCAATGGAAGAAGCAGCGCCTTGACGAAGTGTTGCGGCAGTTGCGCGAGACCGATCCACAGCGGCCGAGCATCAGGTTCAGTTCGAATCGCGACACCTCGACAGATCGAGCTGCAGCTCGCAGCACCGAACCCCGGCAATTGGTCATGTCTCTCCGTGGAGACTTGGATTGGATCGCCATGAAGGCGCTCGAGAGGGACCGCGATCGCAGATATGGCGCGCCGTCCGATCTCGCCGCCGATATCGAACGCTATCTTGAGAACAGGCCGGTCATGGCGCGCCCAACCAGCACGGGGTATCGCCTGCGAAAGTACGTGCGCCGGCATCGCGTGGCAGTTTCGGTAGTCTCGGGAACGGCCGCACTGCTTGTCGCTTTCACGGTGGCACAGGCAGTGCAGTTGAGGCGCATCACCCGTGAGCGCGACCGTGCAAATCGCATCACGGACTTTATGATCGGCATGTTCAGGGTGTCGCAACCCAGCCAGGCTCGCGGCAATGCCGTGACCGCCCGCGAGATTCTGGACAAAGCGTCCAACGATATTGACAAGGGACTCACCAAGGATCCGGAACTTCAGGCACAACTGATTGATGTCATGGGGAATGTGTACACCAGCCTCGGACTGTACCAGAAGGGTGGTGCGCTGCTAACGCGCGCAGCAGAGACACGCCGCCGTGTGCTGGGGCCGAAGAACCCGGACACCCTCAGGTCTATGGGGAGCCTGGCCTGGAACCTTCAGCGTGACGGTCGGTATTCGGACGCGGAAAAGTTGGGACGAGAGACGCTCAACTCCGAGCGCAAAGAGCTCGGGCCAGAAAGTCGGGACACTCTAAAGACGGAAGGTGACCTGGCCTGGACGCTTTATGAGGAAGGAAAATATGCCGAGGCTGAAGAACTCTTCCGGCACACACTCGAAATCCAGCAGCGGGTCTTAGGGCAGGAAGATAAAGAGACGATCCTGTCCATGAGTGTGCTCGGCTGGACCCTTGCCGTGGAAGGGCATTATGCGGACGCAGAGAAAATGGAGCGTGAAGCCGTCGACACCGGTCGCCGCGCTCTGGGGCCGCTCGACACCACTACGCTAACTGCCATGAACAACCTGGCTGGGATTCTGCAGTGGCAGAGTCGCTACTCAGACGCCGACAAGCTATACCGGGAGTTGATCGACTTGAATCTTCGTGGCCGCGGGCCGGAACACCCGGACACCCTCATTGCGCGGAACAACCTTGCGAACGTCCTGGGCTATGAAGGGCGCTACGAGGAAGCTGCGAATCTGCAGCGAGAAACCCTTGAGACTCAGCGACGAACCCTGGGGGCTGAACACCGCGACACTTTGATTACTGCAATGGGTCTCGCCAACAGCCTCGGGGCTTTGGGCAAGTATGACGAGGCAGAAAAGCTGTTGCACCAGACGGGGGATATTCAGCGCCGTACCCTGGGGCCAGAAAGCCCCCTCGCCGCAACAACAACTTACAACCTTGCCTGCCTCGCGGTACGCCGGGCGCGGAGCGATGATGCGTTCGCATTTCTGCGCGAGGCCATTGATCATGGACTGTCGCCCGCAGAAGATCTCGGAATCGAATCTGATCCTGACCTGAAGTCGCTTCATGGTGACCCACGCTTCGTTGCCATTGTTGCCGAGGCCAAGCAGCGAGCCGCCACCGCACAAAAGGCAAAATAGTTTCCCCTCTTTCGCGAGGTTCAAAGAGCATTGCGGGACGCGTTGGAGCCAGTTAGACACCGGACAGACCGATAAAAGATGAAGCGCGTATCCATCGACACTACCAAAAGTTATGAGAAATCGCCTAAGAGCGAAGCCGACTGCTGATACAGACTGGCTTCCTACTGCCGCAACTTCAATGTCACTCACCCAAACAGAGAATGGCGTGAAGACGAGGAGTTGTTGAAATGGCTCAGCTCGCTGTGATCGTTATGTGCCCTTCAGATCGCGACCCGCGTTCTGCAATGCGGCTCTTCGCTGCCGCGGCCACAAAACGATTAACGGCACAAAAGGCCGATTATGTGCCTGGGAACATAAGCGGCGAGTTCGGTGAGCGCGGCTTCATCAAAGCTGCGTCGTGGGTTCGTGCCCGACTCAACGAGGCTATCGAGCGGTAGATTGCGATACTCGGACTGAATTTCTTGTGACACGGGGAATCCTCCTTCGGTAGTCAAGAGTGGATGTGTGAGCGGGCACGGTGAGCGTACCCGCTCAATTGTGCGGGTCTAGCTCGCCTGTGCCAATGCTTCGGCTTCCTCGGCGAAGAGCGCGTCGAGGATGGTTGAGGAGGCTTGCTGAATGACGGCGAGTGATTCGGTAAGCAACTCGGCATTGCCGTTGTAAAGGGCAATATAGTCGGCACTCGCGCTCGAGGTATTCAGACCAACGGCACGGCTGACGATAAAGGCAATGGACTCGGCCTCGGTTTCGCGCACCGTCTTGGTCGTCATGGTGCGGCGGTCGGACTTATGCAAAAGTTCGTGACTTACCTCATGTACTAACGTACTGAACTCTTCGGCCTTGGTTTGACCGGGGAGCAATGCGATCTTTCCACCGTAGCTGATGCCCTGTGCGGGTGCGATGCGTTCGTTGTACTCAAGCTCGATGCCTCGCTGCTGCATGAAATTGACAAGGCGATCATGGTAGGTGCCAACTTCGCCGGTCACTGTGGCCGCTTCTGGAAGCTCTGCGCCCTCGGTTTGCGCAATGTCTTATCTCGTGATTTGCGGCCGAAATTTCACGCACTCGGGTAGCGCGCCAAACACCTTCAGGCCACACGGTGATAGCAGCCAAGGAAAATGGCTGTTATGGCGATATACAGTGTTCGGAGAGAGACCGAAGGATTCAGTGCCTCGTTTCGCGTTTGCGATATACGGGGTGTAGGTGTTGGATCATGCGATCAGTTCCTGACTGAACTGTGTCAGCGCGACTGTTCCGTCTACACCCAACGAGCCTATGCTATTGGGCTTGCCCATTTCTTCAACTGGCTGCATCACGCCGGTATGGATCCTGACGATCTAACTCGTCAGATCGTCGGCAGCTACATTGCAGAGTTCGCACGGGGTGACCGGCAGGGAGCCGTCGCCTCAAGTCGCACACACAGGTCGCGACAGCCACGAACGATTAACCACCGGATCAGTGTACTTTCTTCATATTTTGACTACTGCATCCGTTGCGACACGGAAGATGACCACGGTCCGTGGAACGGCCGCGTCAACCCCGCATCCGGGAACCCACTTGCGGACGCCCCTCGTCACGGCATGATTGGGCGCGATTTGCCACAGCACAGACCACACCGGGACGGATTTCGTCGCCGTGTGCCCCGGGTTGTTCCTCAACGCCTTGATCCGTCGGAGGTTCAGAGGCTAATTGATACGGCATCGTCTTGGCGCGACAAGTCCATTCTGACGCTGCTTAGTCGTGCCGGTCAGCGCATCGGCGACTGGAGCGCACTCGCCGGTAGGGCATGGCGTTTTAGGCATGACGCTGGACGACGTCGATTGTAAGCGGCGCACGATCACAGTGCGCTTGAAGGGCGCGCGCGACGAACACCGCGTGCCCGTCACTGATGATTTCTGGCCGCTGTTGGACAAGTACCTGGGCGCCGAACGCTGCGCTTCGAAGGAGATAAAACCTCTCTGGACTGCAGCACGCAAGGGACATGGCAAGCCTCTCTGTTACGCGACCTTTGAGTCTTCGCTGCGCTACATCGCTCGCAAGGCTGGTGTGGCTGTTCATCCGCATTTGTTCCGTCACACATTGGCTCAGGGAGTTCTCGACACAACCGGGAACATCAAGGTTGCGCAAGAGATTCTTGGACACGCTCATCTCAGCACGACGGCCGATCTGTATATGCGTGTCGATCAACACGCGATGGTGAGCGCACTGGCTGCTGCGAAGACAGGTGCGGATCGAACTGCTGCGCAACGAACGCAGCCCAGCGGGATTGCGGCACAGTATGCCTTCGATTATGACGACCAGACCATCGAGGAACTTGAACGCACGATTGAACAAGCCTCTGGGCTGAAGCATGCAGGGGTAGAGTCCAGATGAGGCTGTGGACATATGCGGCCCATTCAGGTCGCACAAGTCACGGGGACTTGTGCGGTGTTTGCCGTAACCGTGCGGTTGATGTATTCCGCTGCACGCTGCGCATGTGCCGCGGCGGTGAAGACTGCGCGGTTGTCTTGAGCGAGAACGTCCAACCAGGTTGCTATGTAGGACGCATGATCCTCGCGAGGTTCCAGGGAGAGTTCAAGGTCCGCACACAGGAACGCCGCTCCAAGCTCAGCGACCAGTTCCTCGATGGCATAACCTTCGCTGCCGAACCGATGCCCACCGAAGTCACGATTGAGCCTGCTCGTGCTTCCGGTCCAGTGTGTACATTCATGGGCCAGGGTTGCATAGTAGCTGTCGGCATCCTGGAAGCTCACGAACGGCGGCATCTGAATCGTGTCGTTTGTGAGGCTATAGTACGCGCGATTGCCGCCGTTACGGATAGTTGCACCGAGAGCAGCGAAGAACCGATCTGCACGCTCGATCCGAGCAACCGGATCCAACTGCGGGGTAGCTTTCGCATAGAAGACTGCCGGCAACCCATCGATCTGATCGACATTGAATACGCTATACCCCTTGAGGAACGGGATCTCGCGCTCGATCTCGTCGCCAGTTTTTTCGTCGGTCTCTTTGCGAGTGATCGAATCGGTATAGACCACCAACGAACCCTTTTCGCCTTTACGGATGTGTCCATCAAGCTCGGTGGCTTGCTTGAAGGTCATCCAAATCGGGGCATCGAAGTTCTGCACCATGGCACTGGTCCAGAGAGAGAGTACGTTGATTCCGCTGTAGGGCTTTCCGTTGTAGCGGAGGGGGCGCGTGATTCGACCAGTTGCGTGTTCAGCGTTCCAGGGCTTGAGCCACGGTCTCACGCCGCGCTCCAGATGGCTCACGATCTGTTTCGTGATTCGAGTATAGATGTCCTGCTTTTCGATTCTCTGCATGTCCTTTTCTCCTTTACGAGCGGTGGAACAACCTCATCCCCTCGTAGCGGAGAGTTGTTAAGCAGAGGCGGACCGAGCCGTCATAGGGCAGCCGTTCTTGGGCTGGCGCGAGCTTCACCCTTGACGGCGGGAGGGGACGCCTCTGCTAAGGGTTTTCGCGGAGGGGATGAGGTTAGAACGCGAAGAGGAAAAGGAGATCAGAGAGAAGGATGAACATCTTCGAAGAAGCGAAGAAGTTAGCCAACCAGCGCTACAACCGCGCCAAGCTGCTTTCAGCAACCGGCAACTTGATCACGCGATTCCGCTTTTCCGCCCAGGACAAGCCCAGGCTGCAACTTGCATGCGTGCGCTTGGCTGATGCGCTAGATCGCTTGAACGGATCAACACTGCAGCAACGATGGAACGGTTTCGAGAAGAGGATTTGGACGAAGTGGAAGGCTGGCACTGGCCGGCCAAGCACGCTCTGGACATGGGGCGCACGCGTACTTGTCCCCACGCGCATGGTCGTTCCGTCGATTGAGTGGCTGCATGATGTACATGTGAACCAGTGGATTGTGCGCTTGCCGGAAGAGCATCCACTCGTCGAGCAGCATCAATTGCTTCTGCGAGCAATCAGGAGCGTCACCTGGACGGGAGCTAGGAACCGCCATGAGGCCGTCTGTAACGGTCTTCGTATTCTCCTTGTGCGTGGTTACGATAGCCTGCGCCAGATAAAGGAAGAAGATATGAAGTTGCTCCACCACCGGTGGTCGCATGGCACCGACGCGCTGGATGCAACACTTTGCTCACTCGGCGTCTTTGCACGAACTCCTAGACGTGGCTCCGCGCGCCATAATCGCCGGAGGAGGCTGACGGGCTCCGAGCTGGTAGATATTGCCGGCGTGCCGCAGCGCTTCCGCGAAGTCACGACCCTTTATCTGGAGACGTATGAAGCCCGGGTCAGCGATAAGTACCGCACGCTGCGGCAAAAATCTATCAAGATCGCTCACTTCTGGCGCTTTATCCAGGAAAACCATCGAAGCGTAAAGTACTGCTCCCAAGTTCTGCCCCGTCATGTACGCGACTACATACCCTATGCGATTGCTCGAGCCCGCGCTGTTCAGCGTGGGCCCCAGACAGGAGAAGAGGTTCGTCCGACCGCATACAGCTGGCTAGTCGAGTTGCGAACCTTCTTTTCCGATATTTGTGCTTGGGCAACTGAGACGGATTCACCATTTGCACCATTTGCCCCACGCACTATTCCGGTCAACAGGCATACTCTTCTTGGCCATGGCTTCGAAAAAGCACGTGCGAGGACCCGCGCTCGCATTACTGCCACCGTTCTTGACCTTGAGCGAGAGATGCCGAAGATCCGCGCCTTCGCTCTTCAGCGTTGGACAGCTGCAGTGGCCGCGCCGAAGATCGAGACTTCTCGAGGTTATCCGTGGTCCGATGAGGTCGATAGGTTCTGGGATTGGGCACTGCTAGAGCTCCTTGTCCAGAGCGGCTTGCGTATCGAAGAAGCGAGAGAACTCACTACTCTTGACATTCTGAAGCGATCCCTCGCTGACGGACGCATATATTACCTGCTGCACATTAAGCCTTCGAAGTACGACCGCGCGCGAGTCATTCCCATTGGGGACGGCCTCGGCCGCGTCCTGGCCGAGGTTATTCGCCATGTGAAACGCTTCTATAACAGCGACTTTGTGCCGGTCTGCGATCATTGGAACTTGGTGGAGAAGCGGCCAAGACCGCCGGCGCCTTACCTGCTCCAGGGCATCCGGCATCCCAGCCCTGCCGGGATTGAAACGATTCGCAGCCGGATTCGTGAACTCTCCATACTTGCCGAATCCAGGCGCTCGGATGGCTCCCCTCTCGTATTGTTGCCACACGACTGTCGGCGAGTGTTTGCCTCCGAACATCTGAACAACAATACGCCCGTGCATATCATCCAGGCATTGCTCGGCCATGCCTCCCCGGATACCGTCATGATCTATGCCAAGCTCTATCCCTCCCGATTGGTCGAAGAGTACCGGAAGACCGTGCGCGGTCTGTACAACGCGCACTACGGTGACGATGGCCTAAAGAACCCGACGGCAGAGGAGTGGGCCGCTTTCGCAGCAAGCTGCAACTTGCGCGACATGGGAACACATCTATGTGCACTGCCCACAGGCGAGCACTGCCCCAGAGGTTTGATCTGTCTCGGATGCACTCACGCCCAGCCGAAGAAGAGCGCCGTCCCGATTTTCAGGCGGATGCTCGCCAGCCATCAACGCAGCCTAGACGCGGCACATGAGCATAACGAACCGGCTGGCCAGATCGCCTCGCGAGAACTGGAGATTGCCAGGATAAAGGGGGCGCTCCAGAGGGCTGAGGAATTGAGTGATGATGTGGCCGCGGCTATCGAAGGAGTTCTCTGAAGCTCGGAAGTCCGAATAGGTCGGCCCTGACTTGGCGATTTTTGCCCCAACTGACGGAACATCGAGCCGGTGCGGTTTCATTGGCTCCCCTACTCAGCGCGAAGAGAGTCGATTGGATTCACGTTTGCCGCGCGCATCGATGGGACTACGCTGGCCACCACGGTCACCACTGCCAAAAGCGCGGCGGCGCCGGCCAGAGTCATCGGATCCCATGGTTTCAACCCAAAGAGCATCGCGCTGGCCCCCCGTCCAGCCAGCAGCGACAACAGAGTTCCAGCGACCAGGCCGCCGAACAACATGATGGAGGCATTGCGCAGCATGGCGGCAATGACACGGCTGCGACTGGCGCCGAGCGCCATGCGAATTCCAATTTCGCTGCGGCGCTGCGCGAGAAAGTACGAAAGGACTCCGTGGAGTCCGACGACCACGAGCAGAGCTGCCAGGATTCCGAAGAATCCGGATAATCTCGCCATCATGCGATCGCCGACCAGACGATCGGCAATGCCCTGCTTGAAATCGGAGAACTGCACTTCTGTGCCCGGGTGCCTTTCGTCGAACAGACGCCGCACTGATTCGCGTGCGGACCCTGGGTCCCGCGAAGCGATCATCATCGCCATCCCCGGACCCTCCGCCGTGACCGGAAGTTGAGCTATGGGCACGAACGCTTGGACCTGGGGCTCTTCACGGAGATTTACGTATTTCGTATCCGGAACGACACCGATAATCTCGTAGGTGCGCGTGGGATACTGCGGCTCGGGACGGACGTGGACCAGGACACCGATCGGCGAAGGAGCGCTAATATAACTGCGAACAAAGGATTGATTGACGATCAGCACCAGCGGAGTGTCGTTGGTGTCGTGATCGGTAAAGTTATGTCCTTCGAGCAGCGGAACTCCCAACGTAGAGAAGAAGCTGGGGCTGACATAGGTAAACCGGCTGGGTCCATTCACCGAACCAATCTCGATTTCGTGTCCCCACGTGGAGCCGCTGAGAGGAACATTGGTGGTCGCGGCAGCGTTTTCAATACCGGGAATAGCCCGCACTTCCTCTAGCAACTGCCGTTTATAGGCCGCCAGGTTCTCGGGTTTGATGTGCGCCGACTCGAACCCAAAATAGCCGAGCGTGATGCCGCTCTCGCGGATTCCGGGATTGAGCGTCATCAGGTTGCGATAACTGCGGACAAAGAGCAGTGCCCCGACTAAAAGCACCATAGAGACGGCGATCTGGGTGATCACCATGGCGCGCTGCACGAAGAAGCGCTCGCGATTGCCGACTACACCGCGTTCGCCGGATTTCAGCGATGCAAGCGGTTCGATGCGGGTGCTGCGCAGCGCCGGCATACTTCCGAAGATGACGCAGGTCGCACTCGCCGCCACAGCGGCAAACAGCAAAACCCGCCAGTCAGCCACGATGGTGAGATGAATCGTGTTCCCACTGGTATCAAGCGAATTCACTAGGGCCCGGCTCAGGGGCTGAGCAAAGGCTGCGCCCAGCGCGGCCCCGATCGTAGCCAGCAGCGCGCTTTCGAGCAGGACCTGGCGAAGGATGCGGCCGCGCGAAGCCCCCATCGCCATACGGATCGCTACTTCGCGCCGCTTCACGCTGGCACGCGCCATCATCAAGTTGGCCAGGTTGGCACATGCAATCAGCAGGACAAGCCCGGTGATTACCAGCAAAATCTCGAGCGAGGAATTGTATTGTTCGCGGAGATAACTGACACCCGCGGCGGCCGGATACGCACCCAGGCGAAAAGAGGTGTAGGTCTTGAGATCCTCTGCACTGTAGCCATCGGGCGCCGTGTTCTCGAAAAGGCCCGGGCTGAGGGCGTTGAAATAGTCCGATGCCTGCTTGAGAGACCATCCCGGCTTCAGCCGGCCCATTACCGAGTAAACGAAATTCTCGCGGCGCGGATTGGGAGGCGTGCAGGTGCTATAGGCGAGATCGAACCGATCTCCGACGACCATCCCATAGAAAGGGGGCGGAGTGACGCCGAGCACCTGAACCAATTTTCCCTCGACGAGAATCGTCGTGTTCGGGGTGATCGGCTGACCGCCCATCTCCGTTTTCCAGAAGGAATAGCTGGCCGCTACGCTGCTGACATTGCAGCCGGTTTCATCCTGCGGCGCGATCAACCGCCCCTGTACCGGAGCGATCCCGAGCACGCGAAAGAAGTCTCCGCTCACTTCGAGCCCATGGACGCGGTGGGACTGGTTGGGAGGGCCGACCTGAGCATCGCTGGTACGCCACGCAAAAACGCCGGAGAGAGGGTCGTGGTGCCGTTTGACGACCTGCCACATGGGAACCGTGAAATCGGAGAATTCATTCTCATTGATTCCGAAGCCGCGGTTGCCGCCGACGATATTGATTGCTACCAGTTCGCCGGGCTTGGTGATGGGAAGGACGCGCAGCCGCACTGCGTCGAGGAGTTCGAAGATCGCGGTATTGGCGCCGATGCCGAGGGCGAGCGTGGCGAGCACGACGAAGGCGAACCCGGGGCTCTTGAAGAACACGCGCAGAGCGCGCCGAACATCGTGCCAAAAGCTCTCCAGTCCCAGTGCGGCATCTTCGGCGGAAACGCGCTCGCGCATGACTGTGGGGCTACCGAAGCGTCGGCGCGCATCGCGTTCGGCGTCTTCACGGCCCACGCCCTTGGCCATGTTGTCATCGGTGCACATGGCCATGTGCTCGCGCAGCTCCGCGTCGATCTCCTGCTGCATCCGCGTACGCCTGCCCAACGAGAGGATTCTCCGAAACAGCGCCATGGTTCACCTCATGCAAAACGCAGCACGGCGTCGACACCTTTGACCACCTGCGCCCAGTTTGTTTCGCGGCTGGCTAGCTGTTCGCGGCCGGCGCGGGTAAGAGCGTACCACTTGGCTTTACGACCGTAATCGGTGACCGCCCAGTTGGCGCGAACCCAGCCGTTCTGCTCCATGCGGTGCAGCGCGGGATAGAGCGAGCCTTCTTCGACTATAAGGAGTTCGTCGCTGACGCGCCGGATGTGCATCAGGATGCCGTAGCCATGCATCTGCCCAAGTTGGGAGAGTGTTTTGAGGATCAGGAGATCGAGCGCGCCCTGCAGGTCGTTCTTAGCCATAAGCCTTTACCCTAGACAGCAAGGGTAAGATAGAGCGTAGCTGGGTCACACCCTAGATGTCAAGGGGAAGCTGAATCTCGGAGACTCCGGCAGGTTACAGATGGCAGCACGATTCTGCCCCCGCGCCGCGTATTAGGTTTGACAACAATCGTTGCGCTCTTCAGCCAAATTGAGCGATGATATGGCTGCTATCGCGGTGTGGCCTGAAGGTGTTTGGCGCGTTACCCGCGTGCGTGAAATCTCGGCCGCAAATCACGAGATAATCTTTCGAACACGTACACAACGCGAAATCCGATCAATACAGGCGCGGGCTTCTCGCCTTGCTCGGTTAGCTCCTCACTGCGCTGGCGCTTGTTGCCAATCATCGGTGCCAAAATCGGAATGCCCTTTTGGCCCTTGGTGACATGGCGGCCAAACTCATTCCATGTGCGGATTCCCGCAACACGCGTTGCGTCCGGGCGAAATCGCGCGATGGAAAGGATGTTGCCGAAAGACTATGTTCAGCCTCGGACTATGTTGAGTGGCGGTAGGAAGGCTGGGCAGGGCGCTGTTTTTCGCGCCCTGCGGTTAACATAGTCCGGGTCATAGGGTAGCCAGGAATTCGAGCAGTGTATCGTCGGCTTTGAATCTGCGGAACTTTTTGCCGACGGGTTGTAACGTGGCGAGGGCCTTCTCCTTGATATCCATGTTGGCGTGGAGGTATTCGTTCGTGGTTTCGATGCTCTCGTGGCCGAGCCATAGAGCGATGACAGCGATGTCGACGCCGGACTGGAGCAAGGCCATGGCGGTGCTGTGCCTGAGCACGTGAGGTGATATACGTTTGGTTTTCAGGCTGGGGCACGAAGTCTGCGCTTGTTCTACTGTCTTGCGAAGCAGCAAGTGTATCGCGAAGCGCGTCAGTGGCTCGCCACGAATGCTGGGAAATGCCGCAGCCTGTTCCTGCTGGCCGAATTCGCGGAACCACTCCTTCAATATCCGCGCGGTGCGTGGCCAGAGCGGGACCATGCGGTCCTTTCGGCCTTTTCCGTGCAACTGGACATAGCTTTTTGAGGCGATAGAGACTTGGTTCCTCTGGAGAGTGCTTATCTCCGAAACACGGGCTCCTGTGTTGTAGAGAGTGAGCAGCAGCGCCTAGTCTCGCCTGCCGCGCCACTGGGCTCGATCGATGGATGCGAGAATGGCCTCCATCTCTTCCCTGGTCAGATACGGTCGCACCTGGGTGTCGGCGCGCTTGAGCGGTATGGCGAGTATGTGCGTTGCGACGCCGGCGCTGGCTGGGTCGCGGAACGCCACCATGCGGTAGAAGGAGCGGATGGCGGTAAGTCGCAGGTTGCGCGAGATGACGCTGTTGCCACGGCTCTTTTCGAGACCATCGAGAAAGCGGAGAATGATCCCGGCGTCCAGAGTGGCCACGGATAGAGCCGTGGGAGCGATACCAGTCTCACGATCGACGAACTGGAGCAGTAGGCGAAAGGTATCGCGGTAGCTGGCGATCGTCTGCGGGCTGACGCGGCGTTGCGCGATAAGGTAATCGGTAAAGAAGAACTGCAACAATGGACCGACAAGAGTGGGGCGTGTCATCGACCCACCTCTTCGTCCGTGTGCTGGCGTTCAAAACGCGTGGAGGCTTCTAGGAGCAACTCGGGTGTGCTGCTCACATACCAGTAGGTGTTCTCCGGACCGAGATGGCCGAGATAGACAGCGAGATAGGGCAGGAGTTGTTGCACTTCTCTTCTCTCGCGATGCCAGAGGGTGAGCCTTTTGACGGCAAATGTGTGACGGAAGGAATGCAGCGATGGTCCGCGTTGACCGGGTATGGCCTCGATGCCGGCGAGACGGAGCAGCCTGACAAATGCCAATCGCTGGGAGGTATAGTAGAGCCGCCCTCCCTTGCGGTTGATGAAGAATGGTTGCCCCTGCCTGCCGCGAAGGATCTCCGTCCTCGCGCTCAGATAGATGCGCAGATGCTCTGCTGTCGATGGATGCAGAACGACATAGCGTGACTTGCCGAACTTGCTCTCGTGTATGAGCAAATGGGGTGGGGTCGCATCGAGCCTTGCATCTTCAATCGTCAGGTTTATCGCCTCTCCGATGCGCAGGCCGGTGCTTGCCAGCAACCCCAGCAAGGTGGAGAAAGTGAGCGGGCGCATGTCCCCGCACGGGCGCACCTGTGTAATGGCATCGATTAGGCGGACGATGTCTTGATCGGAGAACAGGTGCGGAACCCGCCTGCGGTAGAGTGGCTTGAAGATGTTGTCCGGGATCTCCGTTGCCGGTTCAAAGACGCGTACTTGCAGGAGAAAAGTGCGGGCAACATAAAAGCGCCGCTGATCTCGGTACGGATGCTGGCGGTCTGATCCGACCGCAACCCAGTCGAGGAGAATCGAAGAGCGAATCGGCCACGGGTCACCCTTTTCGTGCCAGTAGGCGATAAAACTTCGCAGCAGCTTTTCCCTGTGCTTCAAGCCACGGCGATCCTGACCGTTCTGGTGTGGATCGCGCCTGGCTACGGCTTGCCGGAGCGCGATAAACTCTTCTGCGAAGGCGGACAGTGCGGCAAAGTTCATCGCGCACCTCCGGGCCACGGCAACGCCACCTGCTTCAACGCCTCCAGGTCCAGCTTGGCGTAGATCAATGTGGTCGTGATCGACTTGTGGCCGAGGACATCGGAGACAGCCTTGAAGCTGGCTCCCTTGCCGACCATCTCCGTCGCCAGCGTGTGGCGTAAAGAATGAGGCCCGCGATCTCGGATGCCGGCGCGCTGGAAGAGATAGTAGATGCAGTTCTTGACGTAGACTTCATAGCGCTGTTCCGGTACCGGTGGCTTTCGCGTGGGATCGAAGAGACGTACGGGACGCTGATGCAGGCTGCGTAAATGAGCCACCAGAGCTTCACCTACATCCTGAGCAAGAGGCAGGGTGCGAACCCGAGAGGTCTTGGCGCTACGCACCTTCAGGCTGCCGGTGCTCCAGTCGATATCTCCAGGTACAAGACTGGCCACCTCTTCTGTGCGCAGTCCCAGGCGCAAAAAGAGCAAAAAGAGCGCCCGGTTGCGCAGGTCGCGCGGCTTCGACCCCTCACTCGCGGTCCAAAGCGCGCCTACCTGCTGTGGCGTTAGTCCCCGTGGCAGTTGCACATGTTGCCGGTTGGCGATCGAAGGTAGTGCTGCATCCCAACCACCGGGGATATGTCCTTTAGTCGCCAGATAGCGCAGAAGGCTGCGGAGCACCATCAGCCACACACGTTGCGTCGCGCGACTAGTCAGCCGTTGAAACTCGGTGGTGACAAACTGCACTACATCGCCAAAACAAAACTCGCTCCAGGCAATATGGCCGGCCGGAAAGCTGGAGCGCAATAGCATGTGAACCACATGGCGATGAAGGTTGCGAGTGGACTTCGACAGGCCGCGGATCTTGAGCAGGTGGGCGTCGTACTGCTCTACACAATCGGAAAGCGAGAGAACAACAACGCTTCGATCTGGCATGAGAACTTCTCCTTCCGGCCAGTTGCCGGCAGTAAGAAGTCTGCCCGCACTATGTTAAGCGCCACAACGTGCACCGGCAGTAAACACTAGCTTTTCGGTGGATCGGAGCATCACGCATCAACATAGTCCGAGGCTGAACATAGTGCAGAGCATTTTTAGCTCAGCGGTGCGTGAGCATGAGCTTGATGATATGGGGAACCTCGTCCGCGCCGGTGGGCTAAAAATGGATTGGACTAAACCGCTCCACTGAAGCTGGCCTTATGGGTATTGAATTGTCCACTTGGCTTTCGAGCGCAGAGCACTGGATCTGAATGAAGATGCTGGCGGGAACCGAGAAGGAAGGTCGTGAGGCGGTGCTGGGCGGTAACAGGAGGAGTTGAGGAATGAGAATCCACTTCCGAGAGTCTTGGGACGACCCCTGAAACACACGAATGCGACCGACTGGGAAGGCCAGTTCCGAGGCGATTCGATTCGTAAGCCGATTAGGATGCTTCATGATGAGTCGAGTGGAAATGGAATTCTGCAAAGGGCTGGCGGAAGACTCTCAACAATCACCACCTGGCCCTGCTGACAGCGCGGACAAAGGGTCAACGAGCGGCCGGTGAGATCCTGATAGCGTTCGCGATAATCCTTGATCGAAGTTGTCTGGGATGCAGTTTGCATCCCAAGAAGGTGACGACAGAGTGCCAGCTTTTTCCTCCGGTCACGGTTTGCCAGGAAACCATAGTAGCGAATGCGTTGAAAGCCTTCCGGTAACACATGGAGCAGAAATCGCCGGATGAACTCGTCTGCCACCAGGTCCATGACCTTAATTTTGCTGTTGTCGCGATAATCTTTCCAATGGAACTGTACCCGACCGTTATCGATATCGGTCAGGCGGTTGTTGGAGATGGCCACGCGATGTGTATATCGGCCTACATAGTCAAGCACCTGCTGCGGTCCGGCGAAGGGGCGTTTGGCGTAGACCACTCATTCGGATTCCTTTGCGCGGGCAATCCGCTCAGCGAAGGCGCGCGGATCGCGAAGGGATTCCAGGGAAGCAAAGAACTGCAGCTTTCTGGAATGGAACGCCTTCTCGATACGTTCCAGAAAGAGGCGACGAAAGAGGCGCGACAGCACTCGCACCGAGAGGAAGAATCGGGCGCGGCAACGAACCCAGCGCTGTCCATCGGCGGATATTCCTCCGCCCGGCACGACACAGTGCAGGTGCGGCCGGAACATCAAGTTCTGTCCCCAACTATGCAAGACCGCGAAAAAGCCGATCTCGGCGCCGAGGTGTTTGGGATCGGCGGCGATGGTCTTTAGTGTTTCCGCGGTGGCGTGGAAGAGGATGTCATAAACTACCTCCCTGTTCTGGTAGGCGATCGCGCCAATTTCATCGGGCACGGTGAAGACGACATGGAAGTACGGGCAGTCGAGCAGTTCAGCCTGGCGATGCTCGATCCACTGTGCCCTGGCCAGTGACTGACACTTGGGGCAGTGCCTATCCCGGCAGGAGTTGAAGCAGTTACGTTCATAGCCGCACTGATCGCAGCGTTCAAGGTGACCGCCGAGGACCTCCGTGCGGCACACTTCGATGGCAGCCATCACACGCCGCTGCTCCGCGGACATCGATGCGCCATGATTCTGTCGATAAGCTTCGCCGTAGCGGCGGAACACGTCCGCCACTTCCAGCTTGGGGCGGTCAATGGGCCGGACCGCTCAGAAGTACTCGGGAACCGTGTGTGCCGGCCTGATGGGTACGGGACGCGGGAGCAAATCCAGAGGGCTGGTTGTCGAACACACCTTGTTGGTGGCGATGCGCAGGTATCGGGCCGTCGTGGCCAGACTGCGATGGCCAAGCAGAAGTTGAATCGTCCGAAGGTCTGTTCCCTGTTCCAGTAAGTGAACAGAAAACGCGTGCCGCAGGCTGTGGGGTGTGATCGGCTTAGGAATGCGGCAGAGCTCATGAGCCTTTTGGCATGCCATCTCAACCGCACTTGTAGAAATATGCTGTTCTGGAGTGTCACCTGGAAAGAGCCAGTGCTGAGGTTTTCCTAGTCGCCACCAGTCGCGGAGCGTGGCGAGTAATTTCGGTGAGAGCATGACATAGCGATCCTTTTGTCCCTTGCCAAGTTCCACTCGAATGACCATCCGCTTGCTGTCGATGTGCGCTGGCCTCAAAGAAACAGCTTCTGAGATGCGCAGCCCAGCAGCGTAGCAGGTCGTTAGAATCGCTCGATGCTTTATGCTCGCTACGCAGTCAAGGAATTGGAGGACCTCCTCCGGACTTAGAACCACAGGCAGCTTTTGTGGTGCTTTGGGCGCTGGAATCACTTCATCGAAGGACCAATCCCGTTTGAGTGAGGTCTTGTACAAGAATCGCAGGGCGGCCACGGCGATCAGAACAGACTTGGGCGCCAGCTTCCGTTCGTTGGTGAGATGGACTTGATACGCTCGGATTTCTTCCGGTCCCAGCTGCTCCGGTGAGCGTTTGAAATATCGTGCAAACTGCGAGACCTGCTGAATGTAACTTGTCTGGGTATTCAGGGTGAGATTCCGCACTTGCATGTCTTCGGTCATGCGTTGGCGAAGGCTTGTCATGACGGGCTCCTTATGCGAATGGGGATGTGCTGCGAGCAGCACATCCATGCTTTCGCAAGGGAGCATCGGTATGAAACCGATAGGGCGAAGAACCCGTCCGCCGAGATGACTGGCCTCAGCTCAGAACCCAACAGTTCGACCTACCACAATACCGCGAAGCGGTTTAGTCCAATCCTTTCTATGTTCAGAACCACATAGGAAAGAATATCGATGAAACCGCGCCATTGCCGCGAGATATGCGGTGAGAGCATCGCTCTTGCCGGCTTCGAGTTGTTGCACTAAAGAATCGACCGCCTGCTTGATCAGCTGCTGAACCGGATTATTCCGCTCAGCGCTCCTGTCTGGCTTTTGATGGCTGTCCAGTTTCGCCGGCGCCGCATTTTTCCTGTGCGGCGCGGAAGCGATTTTCGAAGTGGCGTTGCGGCGGGCGCTGGCTGGAAAGGTGACTGCTGACATGGAGAGGCTCCTGCTCGTGAATTGGCGTCCATGAGCGGGAAGAACTGCCTGACAACCAAATTTTTTCTGATTGGGGCTCCCGCTTCATGTTTTGCCAGGTGGGCAGGGGCGCAGAGGAACAGTCAGGGCCGCCGGAGGCGCCGCGCAGCGGTTGTAGCGCAGCGAAAAGCCTTGACGGTTCCGACCGCCTCTGCGAAAAGGCGTTCGGAAGCGGGAGCACCAGGGAAAGAAGAAATTAGGGATATTTTCAGCCTGGGATCTGAGATCGAGATTACTGTGAATCAGAGGGTCGGACTCGCCGGCAAACGGCGGGCACAATTAGATCGATCCGGATTTAAGAAAAGAGTAATTTTTGCACACCTGGCTTTTTTCCCTAATTTGTTCAGAAGGACAGTTTCAGATTCGTCAGGCGGTTGGACATCGCGGCACCGCTCACTTGAAACCGCTTGGCCAGAAGCTCAATGACCTCCCCGTCGTCCAGGTCCATGTCCTGGTTTCGAATCTCCTCGCGAAGGAGTGTGCGAGGCATCAGAAGCGCGGCGCCAAGGTGATTGGCTTCGACTTCTTCGGGATCCACACCGGCCGAAGACGTCTCGTCCCGGCGGAATGTCAGTTCCTTGTCGATGAACAACTGGGCCTTGTCAGTTTTCTTCGTATGGAGCAGATAATGGGCGATTTCGTGCGAAATCGTGAACCGTTGCCGTACCCGCGCGTGCGCCGAGTTGTACCCGATCCTGGCGCGGTCTCCCTGCACCACCAGCAGCCCTGATACCTTGTCACCGAGCGTCGCTGCCTCGAGGGTCAGGTTCAACCGCTGCGCAACCAGATGGATGGGAACCGGTACCTGGTAGGCATCGGTATCGCGAAGCGTCTTTTCAGCTCTTTCTTCGAGACTTTGCCTTGCCATGAGGTTTTCCTTCGGTCTCCGATGACGTATGGTCTGCCCTTACGGTCTTGGTGATAAAGCCGGTCAGAAATTTGATCGTGGCCGGATCGCCGTCGGCCACTCCTTCAATCTGATCGATGACCTCCCGATCAAGCAAGCCCTGGTTGGGCCTGACCGCCACGTCTTCCGGCGTGGGAATCATGTCAATCAACTTCGAATGAAGCACTTCGGCAATCTGCCAAAGCAGGTGCAGGGGCGCTCGCTGACGGCCGGCTTCGATATTTACCATCGAGGCGCGGCTGATTCCGAGCCGCTGTGCCAACTGATCCTGGCTCAGACGCTGGACTTCTCGCATTTGACGGACTCTCCGTCCCAGAACACGATAAACCTCGTCGAAGTCCGTCATGAGAGGGAAAGTACAGTCTCCGGCGGGGCGAGGTCAAATAAAGCACGTCTGTTTACTCAGCAAACATGTTTGTGTGGCTAGCAGTTGACATAAGATTCAGATTGAGTTAACCATAATACCGTCGGGATCGCAACAAGGACTGCACGCGGCCTGCTCTTTGGCCAACCTGATCCTGACGTCTTTCCCTTCTGCGGATCGAAAACCGGATACAGCTTCGTGCGTGAGAATCCGAAGCTCAAATAAGCATCCGGAAAGAAAGTTCTGGCTGGGGTGTCAAACTTTCGCGTTTTTGCCCAGCTATATATGGCGAGAGGCAATAACGCAATGGACATGGACGAGACCCTGCCGAAACGCACTGTTAGAAGCACGCTCGTCGACCAGAAAGCTCGTTTGACAGACGTCTCCAGGAAAACGCCGTAAATCCGGCGCCGGGAGTTCTCTGCTCATTTTGTGGCCGTGTGACAGAGTTGTCGTTGTGCCGATGTGCAGCGGACATTTGACCGAGATTCGTGGCCGTGGTACGACATCACGGCAAGCAAGATGAGGCACGACCGGCGGCGAGCTCTGACTCGACACCGGGAAAGGCATTTCATTCCAGGCTGGTGAATCATGGGACCCTACATCGACCCCTGGCAGCTCCAAATCGTTCTGGTGGTGGCGGAAGAACTGAATACAGTCAAAGCGGCAGTGCGGCTGAAAGTGAACCAGTCGACGGTCAGCAAAGGCATCAGGCAGTTTGAAAAGAAGCAAGAGCTTACCGTGTTTGTGCGAGACGGCAAACGGATCGCCGATCTTACGCCCGAAGGCCGTGGCTTCCTTGAGCACATCAAACCAGCATTTCAGGCTTTTCAGATAGAGGCTGCCCGGGCCAGCGACATAGCTGAGATGATTCTGCGAAGGAGCGCTGGAGCCTTCATGTTCGGGTATTCGCCGCTGGCTCCCGCGGCGATGCTGAGCGAAGTGCGATCCGTTCGAAGTGTACGGTTTCCGGCACTCCGTCTTCAGGTCCGCCAACTGAAACCCTCGGAAATATTTGTCTTGGTTCGATCTGGCCTGCTTCAGGCCGGACTTACCTACGCATTTCCGCTACGGCAAGATTTGGTGCAGATACGGGTTGGGGAAGAACCAATGTGCGCTGTGTACCCTCGGAAACCCGGCGCCCGCCCCCGCGTGGAGATAGCTCTCGAAGAGTTGCGCGCGCAGCCCATCTATGTGCTGTCTTCGCCCACCTTCCGCAGCGATCCCGCGATTTCACGAACGATTCTTTCGGTTCTCCTGTCCGCCGCGCGCCGGTAGGTGAGCACCAGGTGAATGTCATCAAGGCCGGCGATGCGAGAGCAATCTAAATCTGCCGGTGCTCCCACATACATGCACT
>Ga0207109_1016_pt1 | contig 42973 bp, 43 predicted proteins | sample Alteio_BWMinHeat_73_FD_153584 | JGI IMG/M metagenome (GOLD analysis project Ga0207109, IMG submission 153584) | Enriched cells from forest soil in Barre Woods Harvard Forest LTER site, Petersham, Massachusetts, United States -... | ecosystem: Environmental > Terrestrial > Soil > Temperate forest >... | reverse complement strand
GCCGGGGGGATTTCGAGGATCGATGGGCGATCGTGGATCCTATCGCGGATATGAGGCGCCGCGAGGAGGGTCGGGAATCCGATCGGGCGCGTTCAGCGGCTTTGACCACGGCGGAGTATCGAGAGGATTCTCGGCGCGGGGGCAGAGCAGTTTTGGCGGATTCCGTGGCGGAGGATTCCGCGGAGGCGGCTTTCGCGGTGGTGGTGGCGGGCGCCGGTAGTGCGCCTTGCGGTAATCGAGCTTTCAAACGAACGACGTGGCCGAGAAGTCGAAAGGGGGCGAGCATGACACGGAGCGCAGAACAAAGAAAAATGATGAAGCGAAAGCTGATGTGGACGGCCGGGTGCGCCGTGATCTCCATGGCTTTGGCGTGTCTGCCAGTCAAGGCGCAACGAGCGATGGCGGAAAGCGATGCCTCGCCAGCCGAGCAGCCGAAGAGAAAGTCGTTTGCGAAACCGGTCGACGCAGCGGCGGCGATATACGCAGCGGCACGCCGGAACGACGAGGCGGAACTGCTCGCGATTCTTGGACCGGATGCGAAGGACATTGTGGAATGGAGCGAAGATGCGAACGAACGCCAGGAAGAGCGGGCGCAGTTCGCACATAAGTATGAGCAGATGCACCGGTTGATGAAGGAACCCGATCATACGGTGGCGCTTTATGTAGGAGCCGAGAACTGGCCGTTTCCGATCCCCATTGTCGAATACAAGAGCGCGTGGTACTTCGACGCAGATTTGGGAAGGCAGGAGATCCGCTACCGGCGGATTGGCAGAAATGAAATGGAGGCGCTTGAGGTTTGCCGGGCATTGGTGGACGCGGAGAAGGAATATTACGTGAAGGCTCACGCGTACACGGCGAAGTTTATCAGCACGAGTGACGAGCACGACGGCCTCTACTGGAAAAGCATGAACGACGTCGCCAGGAGCCCAATTGGGCCGTATCTGGCGCATGCCGGAGTGGAATCTGACGGCGGAAGTGCAGAACCATTTCATGGGCATTACTATCGAATTTTGCTGCAAGCTTCGGAAGGCTTCGCGATCGTGGCATATCCGGCGACGTATCGTTCGTCGGGTGTGATGACGTTCATTATGAACTCGGACGGGATTGCCTACGAAAACGATCTGGGAGAGCAGACCGCAACAGCCGCGAGACAGATCAGTTCGGTTCATTCCAATGGCTCGTGGAAGAAAGTGGAATAGGAACGCATTGCAGTTCCTATTCGAATACGGAGCCCAATGCGCAGCGCCACAGGAGGGAACCTATACGCTCTGACATGGTGCCTGAAGGCACCTTCCCCGACTTCGAACTGCTCGATCACACAAACACACCACGCAAGCTCAGCGAGTTACAGGGCGATGACCCGCTGATCCTCACGCTGGCACGCGGTCACTACTGCCCCAAAGAGCACCAGCAACATCTAGAGCTGGCCTTCTTTTATCCCAAGATCTCCGTGGCGTATACCAAGATTGCCACTATCTCCACCGATGACCACCACACATCGCAGGAATTCCGTGCGTCGGTGGGCGCCCAATGGCCGTTCTTGTCCGATCCTGAGCGAAAAGTGCAGAAGGATCTCGACATTCAGGAGTACACCGACCCTCAGAACAATCCGATGATTCCGCACACACTTGTGCTCAAGCCGGGTCTTGTGATTTATCGCATCTACAACGGGTACTGGTTCTGGGGCCCGGCCGACGGTCGTCGATCTCTGGCATGACCTGCGTGCCATGATGAGCGAAGGCCGCCCGGACTGGGATCTGAGCGCCCCAGGACTTCGAGAAGCCTGGAACGTGGCCGACTACTCAGCATTTCACGGATGGAATAAACGTGCGAAAGCAACGTCGGCTGGAACGAAAAAGGGTGGGGACTAATTCCTGGCAGGTGTTGAATTCAGAGCATTAGTCCGCAGATCATTGCCGAGTCGTGCTTCGACACACGTCCAAGTGGATCGCAGAACCTCGCCCCAATTCTCAGCTCCTCGCAAGATTGACGAGTCTATCGAATGTCCCGTCGGTGACCGCACGAGCTTGAACCGCTTGCAAGTTCTCTCGGGCCGGGTCAGTTAGAACGTGCCCGGATGGATCTTCGAGCAATAGCTCGCAACCAAGCTCACATGCAACTGTGGTTGTATCGTGCCAGCGAACCCTATGAGCTATATTGCCTGCGAGATCCTTGGCGACTCCCTGAGCGCTCCGCACAGCTCGTGCACCGACGTTGGCGAGGTAGATCGGCTTCGGGATCTCTCACGGAGATCGACTGAAGCTGGTTGCGAAGAGAGTCGGCAACAGGCTGCAGCAGAGAACAGTGGGAAGGAACCAGTACATCCAGCTGTTCTGCTTTGCAAGCTCCAGAACTCAAAACATTTCTTGCTTGTCCCGCAGTATTGAAAACGTGACTTTGTACCTGGACAACGAAATCGACGGAGCGACCCCAGACAAGTTGCGGTGAGCTGAGGCGTACCTTTCTTGCGACGACCGGATCTTGTTACTGTTCACGCCTTGTTCCCGTCAACCCGTGCGGGTTAATATCCCCTCTCTTTGACCAAGCCGGTGTTCTTTTGTTCTCTGCTAAGCTAGCTAAGATTGAAGGTTCCATCGTCTATTCGGCGTGTATGCGCACGTTTGTCTCTATCTTCATGACCCGGTATGTCCTTCCCTCTTCGTTCTGATTGATTCTCTCTGAGAATTCGGCACATCAGAAGTTTTCAGCACGATCTTCTTTGGCAAATACGGCGAATTCAACGCAATGAGATTGGCCATCCGATTGCAATTGTATAGGTCAGTTGTCGTTCGGCGGCGGCGGTCCGCACAAAACAAGCAATGAGGAGCGCTGAGCAAACTGCGGCTGCCCGAATGTAAGGCTCTCATTGTCGCGGGGTGTTTACCGGAGTTTCAAGAGAGGAGAAATTGTGAAAATGCACAAGGTCATATTGGCTTTGGTTGGAATGGCGTTTCTGTTCGCCAGCAGGGCGTCCACGCAGCAGGTAAAGACCGACTACGATCGCAGCGCACACTTCGAGAAATACAAGACTTATTCGTGGGAACACGTTAGGACGGCAGATCCCTTGAATGTCGATCGCATCACACATGCCGTCAACGGCGTCTTGGCAGCAAGAGGCTGGACGCAGGTGGATTCAGGTGCCGATGTTTCTATTGTGGCCATGGAGATCACACGCGATCAGCATACCTTAAACACCTTTTACGACGGGTTTGGGGGAGGCTGGGGCTGGAGGCGCTTTGGTGGCGGGGGGTTTGGTGAGGCAACGACCACTACCGATACATACAAGGTGGGCACGGTAGTTGTCGATCTCTTCGACACGAAAACCAAGCAACTGATCTGGAGAGGAGCCGCGAGTGACACGCTTTCCGTCAACTCTGAAAAGAACATCAAGAACCTCGACGAGGGCGTCGACAAAATGTTCAAGCACTTCCCTCCAGGCGCTACGAAGAAATAGGAACCCGCATTCGGGTTGCCATTCACCTAACCAACACAAGGGTAAGTGTAGACAAAGAGCTATCCGCGAAGACCAATAGGCTCTAGCGCATGACAAAAGGAGCAACAGATGGGCAATTCAACGAAGCCTGTGCGAGCAGTTCTAAGGGTCTTTCAGTCCCTGTGCATTGTGTTATTGCTGTTGACCTGCGGCACGCTCTCAGCACAGAACGCGAAGATTGGCGTTAGGAACATTGTTTTAGTGCACGGAGCCTGGGCCGATGGCTCTGGTTGGAAAGGCGTCTACAACATCCTTGTCAAGGACGGCTACAACGTCAGCATCGTCCAAGAGCCCGAGACGTCTTTCCAGAATGATGTGACGGCCGTGAAGCGTATCCTCGCACTGCAAGACGGCCCGAGCGTCCTTGTCGCACATAGCTATGGCGGAGCCATCATTACCGAGGCGGGCACCGATCCATCGGTTGCTGGACTGGTGTATGTTGCGGCTCACATGCCGGATTCCGGCGAGAACGAGTCAGAAGACGGAATGCGCTTTCCGAGTGACCTCGCCAAATCGGGCGCCATAAAGAAGACGCCGGACGGATTCACTTATATCGACCCAGTGCAATTCCATGAGCTATTCGCAGCCGACCTTTCAAGCGAACAGGCCGCAATCATGGCGCACTCGCAGGTGTTCAACTTTGCGGACAACTTCTCGGCGGCGATCACCACGGCTGCTTGGAGAACCAAACCGAGCTGGATGCTAGTGGCGGGAAACGATCGAACCATCAGCCCAGACCTGGAACGATGGTATGCCAAGCGAGCGCATAGCCACACCGTCGAAGTGGCAGGCGCCAGTCATTGCGTCTATGTATCGCACCCCAAGGACGTTGCAGATGTAATTGAGGCTGCAGCACGCGCGACCTCCAAGTAAGCACCGGCTCGGCGAGGAGTCCCCACCTCCGGAGAGAACAAATGAAACCTCTCGACATTCAGGCTTTACCAAGAGGCGAATCCTCCGATTCGACCAACCTCACCAAATCGTTCATCGAGGCGGCCAAAGCCGACAACGCCTCCCAATCAAAGCTTTCAAGCCGTCGCAATATTCTGATGTTTAATAAGGCCGTTGGTCGGGGATTCCGAAGCGGACCTCAGCGGCGTTCACAAAGCCAACTGCTCGAGGCAGAGAGGCTATCGGCAATCGGCAGGATGGCATGTTCGATATCCCACGATATGCGCCACTTGCTGTCGGCCCATCTATGCCAACGCAGAATTCCTCGAGCGCCGCGATATATGTGCGAGCGCGCGGGCAGATATGGTGCTCGACATTCGAGAAGCGGTGCTCGCGATGACGGAGCGCATTGACTCGCTGCTGCAATTCGGCAGTAGCGGACGGAAAACTCCGTTTGTCCACGAGCGCGTGTCCAGGGTTGTTGAAAAAGCGGTTGCGGCAGCGAAGATGCATCCAGATGCGCATGACGTGTCGATCACAGTCGGCACGTTCTCGCCGGCGGAGGCGGACGTTGATGCGAGGAGTCTTGAAGGTGCCATCTATAACTTGCTGCTCAACGCCTGCCAGGCGGCGACACGCTCTATTAATGTGCCGGAAGTCAAGGTCCACCTTACGGAAGTCGATGAACGCATCTACGTCACAATCCAAGACAATGGACCCGGTATACCAGCCTCCGTCAGCAGGACGTTGTTCGATCCGTTCGTGACCGCAGGAAAGCCCAACGGAACAGGACTGGGGCTCACCTTGGCTCGTCGAATAGCTGAGGAGCACGGTGGTAGCGTTTGCCTCAAAGAATCGAATCCAGAGGGAGCAGTATTCACGCTGAGTCTGATGAAGAACAGACTATTATCCTTGGCACCGGGAGGAGGCAAGTGAACCTTCTCGACATTCAGCCTTCAAGAGGGGAGAGGTTTGCGATTCGGTCACCCTCCCCGAATCAATTGGCGACGCATGCAGATCCGAGAATACCTCCATCGTTGTTATTACCTTGATGGCTTCCGGAAAGGCACAGTTGTGGCGCGTCGTGAACGCATCTCCGGATATTTGTGCAGGCCCAAAGGTGGCAATGCGAGACTCTTCCTTCGGTGTAAGGGAGTGTGCAGAGCAAAGGAGTAACACCCGGATGGGCTTTTCGTATCCAACACGAGCGGAGTCGGAGGTATTCATGTCAACGCGTTGGACTCGACCGACGATTGTGACCATCTGGGTCTGCGGCTGTGTGGCTGTGCCGTTTTTGGCGCTGCAGTCGATAAGGCCAAGGCTCGAGAATCCCTCGGTAACTGCCGAAATGCAAGCGCCGCCCGCAGTCAGAGACATCTTGAAGCACTCCTGTTATAACTGCCACTCAAACGAGACAAACCTTGAATGGTTTGACAAGATTGCGCCTATGTCCTGGCTGGTCGCTAACGACGTGAAACGAGCGAGAAAGCACCTTAACTTCTCAGAAATAGGCAAACTCCCATTATCTGATCAGCGGCTTCTGCTCTTCGACGCCGTGAATCAAATCCAGCTAGGGGCGATGCCGCTCGAAAGCTATCGTCGTGTTCATCCTGGATCGTCTGTGACACCGGAGAAATTGGAAACCCTGCGTAGATATGTGGCCTCACAGGCGCCTCCTGATGCATCTGTGTCGAAGGATGTTCAGGCCGCCGGAGACGGGCATGAGTCCTCGGTTAGTAGCGACGTATCCAGGAACGGGGTGCAGGACACCAAGGGCGGCGTCTCTTTCAATCCTGACTACAAGTTCTGGAAGCAGATTGGCATAACGGAGCGGCGGGACAACAACACGATCCGAGTTGTTCTCGGCAATGGCGTGGCAGTCAGGGCGATAGCCGAGAACCATATCAATCCGTGGCCCGATGGGGCCATCCTTGCGAAGGCTACCTGGCAGGAGCAGGGTGACAGAACGGAGATTGCTCTCGCGGGTGATTTCGTTCAAGTCGAGATGATGAAGCGTGATAGCAAGAAGTATCGGTCGACTGGTGGTTGGGGTTGGGGAAGGTGGCTCGGGCCAACTCTCACACTCGATCCAAAGACTGCTGATCTGAGAAATGCGTGCATCGACTGTCATGCGCCAATGCGCCACAACGACTATGTCTTCACCATGCCCATGATGGGCCAACAGTGAGGTGCAATATGAAAGGGAGTCTGATTCTGGCTGGAATTCTTAATTTATTTGTTGCCGGCTGCTCGGGATCGCGCAGCTCCCCTAGCAAGTTCAATGATGCATCAGCGTTGCCAGGTAATCTTCCCTATAACCCTCTGCGTTGGAAAGTGGTCACATCAGCCGTTAGTCGGCAGGCCGGTACGATTCAAACCGTGTTTGGCAACGACCGGGCAGTTGCATATGCGCGGAGCCGAGCGGAAGGAGACTATCCCGTCGGCGCAGTAGTGTCTTTGGTCACGTGGACACAACGTCCCGACCCTCGTTGGTTCGGAGGCATGATTCCGGGCGCAGTCAAGTCAGTTGAATTCGTTTTCGTGGTTTCTGACCGCGAGCAACATCCGGAATACTTCTACGCGAAATACAGTGGAAGCCCGTTCAAGATCATTTCATCGCAAACGGAGAGGCTCCCTGCTGGACGCGCTGCCTATCTTCTCGCGCAACGCGGAGCAGTCCTGCCTTAGAACAACGAGGCTCGCATTCAACCGACACCTAATCAACTCGGGCGCACTCAAGACGCAATCGCAGTCTTTATCCCGCGAGAATGGACGATCCGAATGACTCAATCGATGCTCGCAAAGAACGGAGCCGAAATCAGTCGCAGTTTATTGGAGATGAGCGACGAGTGGTTGGTCGTGGCCGCAAAGGACGGAAATGTCGACGCCTTCGCTGAGCTCAGAGCTCGTCACTTCCGTACCATCTTAAGAACGACATATCGAATTACCAGAAACTGGGAAGATGCGGAGGATGCACTCCAGGACTCGTTTCTTAAGGCATTCATTCATCTTAACCGTTTTGAAGGTAGATCAAGTTTCTTGTCGTGGGCAACCAGAATCGCAATCAACGTTTCGCTCATGCTTTTGAGAAAGAGACGCTCACACAATTGCCCGTCGATCGACGCCGGCGAGCATTATGTCGGTTTCGACGACAGATGGGAGATACGGGACCCCAGGGAAGATCCTGAGCGCTTCTGCGCGAGATACGAAAGATCGGAACTGCTCAGGGAAGCAATTCTTCGCTTGCGTCCGTGTCTCCGAAATGCACTGGAGCTCCGATATTCGAGGGAGTATTCAATGAGGGAGATAGCTGATTCTCTCGGCATTTCCTTGGCATCTGCCAAATCGCGACTCCTCCGTGCCAGGTTGTCCTTGCGCAACTTGTTACGCGATGACAACCGGCGGTCTTATCAAAGCGAAGGCACGCTCACAATCTCGGCAGGTACCTTGTGGCAGGAGAGGTTATCGCATCTTCAACATTCAACACCAAAGCAGCCTAGCCCTGAAAGAGCTGACCAAACTAATTCACATTGAAGGAAGGCGGACTGTGATGACCAACAATAGTGACCTGAAGATGCGTAGAATGGCTCCGCTGGCAACACCGTCCGACCAGGAACCTGATTCGGTCAGAAACATTGCGGGCGCATTAAACACCCTGCTGGCAGACACGTTCGCGCTGTATCTGAAGACCAAGAACTTCCATTGGCATATCAGTGGACCACACTTTCGGAATTACCATCTTTTGTTTGACGAGCAAGCCGGTCAAATATTGTCGATTGCAGATGCCATTGCCGAACGAGTGCGAAAGGTTGGGGGCACCACGCTACGCTCAATAGGGCATATTGGCCGCCTACAACGGATATTGGACAACGATGCCGAGTACGTCGATCCGCACGATATGTTGAGCGAGCTTCGAGAGGACAACAAGGCCCTAGCGCTCAGCATGCGCGAAGTACACGATCTATGTGCGGAAGCGGGTGACGTCGCAAGCACGAGCCTTCTGGAAACGTGGATCGACGAAGCGCAGCGCCGCGTGTGGTTTTTGTTCGAGAGCACGCGGAAGTGAGATTGATCTAATCGCAGTTACGCGGTTCGGGGATTGTAGATCAACGTTGCTCCACACCAGCTTGTAAAGTGTGCTTAGCAATTCGCCCGTTTCGCCCAGAACGTCCGGCGGTCCCGATGTTTAGGAACAAAGCTGCATCGGCGAATTGTGCCTTCGATTGTGAGGATCATCGGTACAGCGCGAAAACTCTTTGGAGACGAGATCATGTGCCATAAGCACGTCGCAAGAGCTGTCTATGAAGCGGGAAGAATGGCCGCGATCTCCATCTTCTGGACCGGGGCTGTAATTGCTCAATCCATTCATCCACCCGCCCCTGCGATTGTTTCTCCTGCCGCCACTGCGAAAGGTGGTTCGAGGCCACAGACGTTGTCCGCTTATGCCTTGCCGAATCCTGATGCGGACGAAACAGCCCACATCTTTGGGCTGGATTCCAAATTGCAGCGGCTTTCTACTCTCCAATCTGAGCGGCCCAGCGACGTACCCACAACTCTTGAGGAGTTGTCTGCTCGTCAGGAACTACTCGAATCAGTTCAAGCATCGTTCCTGGATGTCGACAGCGTACTTGCAGAGTTGGCGAATGAACAAAGCGATTTGAGTTCCATCAGAGCCGCTCTTCAGAACCGTCGCGACAAAACCGTGAACCGCCTAACCACGGCGGCTCTGCTCACCGGTTCGGGATTGGGCGCAGGAGTTAGCGCAACACAATTCAGCGGCCTCGGAAGCACAACGCAGGACGTGGGGGATGCAATCGGAATCGGTAGCGGGGCCGCTTCAACGATACTCTCCATCCTGGCCGCTCGTGCCCAAAAGGGTCCAAGTGTCAGGGTTGAGGAAACTCCAAACATGCTTGCGCCTTTATTGGGTGGTGTTCCAGCCGGGAACACGCATTATCCCCCGGAGGTGCTGCAATACTTGCAAAGCCCGCCAATGGGGAAAGACCCTACTCGCGGGACACGCCTGGAGCAGCTAATGGCGGAGTGGGATAAGGCCGGCCGGTTGAGCGCGGCCGATCCGGCAACGCGGAGGCGGCAAATAGCGGCTCTTACTGCGAGCGGCGATCCAGCGGTCAAACTGACAATCGATCAGCTTACCGACAGAATCGCAATGCTCGGAGACGTTCGGGGGCGCGTGTCTCTCATGAAGCGTGACCTAGCTAACATCATGCGTTCCTATTCGGCACTCGAACGAGAGCAGAAATGAACGGTACATCGTGTATGTGACCTCTAAAAGCGGCGACCACCATGGCCTGATGCCGACGACAGAAGCAGGTCAATTCCGTATTTGTTTGCAAATACACAAAAGGGAATCTGAATGACGAAGGAGAGAAACATGCAGAGTGACAAACAAGGAGCTACGACACTTATGGGAAATCAAGACGGCATTGAGAGAAGGCCCTTGCTGGAAACCCGCGGCCGCACACTCGCCCAAGGAGTCGAACTGGCGGTCGCGTGCCTTATCAGCTATGCGTTGATTACGCAACTTCTCACTCGCGCGTACTCGGTATCCCGGGAAGACGACCTTCTTGGCGGGATGTGGGCCGTTATCGCAACGGTTTTTGTTTATCGCGAAAGTTACCAGAAGAGCATGAAAGCCGCTTTATCACGGATGTCGGCAACCGTTCTAAGCTTCGCGCTTTGTCTGGTATATCTTCTGATTCTCCCCTTCCATCCCGTGGGCATGGCGGCTTTGATTGGGATTGGTGCTGTGATTCTGATTCTGGTTGACCGGGTTGAGGATGTTATCACGGCCGGCATCACAACCGCGGTTGTGATGGTCATGGCAGGCATAGCTCCGCAGCACGCCTGGACACAGCCCATATTGCGGCTCGTTGACACAAATATAGGGATGGCAGTGGGGATTGCGGTTGCGTGGGCAGGCATGAAACTCGGATCTCAAACCCGCAGGTGCAGCCCGGCGACTGCGCCCTAATTTTGATGCCGACTGGCTTGGGAATCGTCAGCCGAGTCCTTCCGCCCTTCGGCGAAATGCTTCCTTTTGCTGTCGGCGCCTTTGGGAGAAATAGCAAATTCGCGTAAAGGCAGCTCAGTCACGTTGGAGGTTTTGGAACCATGATTGAGAAAACAGGAACTGTGATCATGATCGTCAGCGAGGGAATCAGAATTTGGCGGGAGGAACAAGCGCTCCTGGTAAGGAATGGCTATTCCGTAGTCGAAGCGCAATACGGCGTGGATGCTCTCCTGAAAGTCAGAGACGGATGCCCGGATCTAATTGTTCTCGATCTCGATCTGGCGGCAGGAAGATGGCTTGATGTATGCCGCGAGATTCGGAGCGAGACGAGCGCGCCGGTCCTCATGCTCAGTGCACAGAGTGCCGAACGAGACAAAGTAATCGCACTGGATTCAGGCGTAGATGACTATATTGTGAAGCCATTTGGAGTCCAGGAGCTGCTAGCACGTGTTCGCGCTGCATTGCGTCGCGCGAATTCAACCGGGAAACCAGAGATGCCATTCACCTTTGAGTCCGGCGATCTGAAGATCGATTTTGACCGAAGGACTGTGGTTGTTCGAGCCAAAAAGGTGAGGCTCACTCCGAAAGAGTGGGAAGTTCTTCAGTTACTTGTCACGAATCAAGGAAAGCCGATCCGACATCAAATGATGCTTCAGTCCATTTGGGGGCCGGCATATGGCAGAGAAACGCAGTATCTTCGCGTCTTCATTCGGCAGCTCCGAAGGAAACTTGAGTCCAATCCAAGTCGACCTGAGCTCATCTGCACCGAACCCTGGCTTGGCTATCGATTCGAGACGCCTACGGCGTAACGACCGTATAGAGGACGACTAGGATAAAAACACGACAACTTGGTCTAAGCACAAGCTCTTCGTTCACAATTCCGTTGGCTCCCGTGAAGTTCACCGCATAGACCCGGCAATTTTGCGACTCCTCTTCGTAGAACGCAATACCAGCAGCATCCGCGCGCTTGAGCTCTCGAGCATTTGCTGAGGTTGCCGCAACGCCTCGCGCAAATCGAGATTTGAGGTGATCTCCTTCGTAGGCTTTAGCAGCAGTTCGAGCCGCGTGTTCTGAACAACCCGTATCTCTTCCGCTCTTTTGCGCTCCTCGATCACTTGGAGCAATTCTCGTGAGCCTTACATGCGAGATGGAATTGGCCGGAATTTCTGGCTCGACGCGAAATCGCCGAGACGCTCATCGAGCCCCAAGATCAATAAGGCGTGCACCCGAGCGTCGGACTCGGAAATGCTGGCGGGAGCGACGGGACTCGAACCCGCGGCCTCCTGCGTGACAGGCAGGCGTTCTAACCAGCTGAACTACGCCCCCGCAATATCGACTTCCTACCGTTACCGCGCTTTCCTTTCTGTGCCCGTCAATTCCCGAAACTTCCTGAGAATGCCGTGACAGGGCACAGGAAACCGGTAACTTATAGAAAATAAGCGCAATGGATGGCTCCTTTTGGCGCTTTGAGGCACGCGTGGTAACCGTTATTGTGTCCTTATTGTGCCCGCGACCTCTGTCCTTCAGACCTCTGCCCGATCCCAATCTCTAGCGGGCCACGAAGTGAAGGCTATTGCTTTCTATGGCGCACATGAGGATCTCGAAGAGCTGTCACCGAAGGAACAGTACTCATGGAGTTTCTGGCCCGGCTAACGCTACGCCGGCATCGCCGCCGGTTCAGCTTTTCTTTTGCACACGTTTCGCCAGCGGCGCCTTCCGCTCTTCAATCACCCGCTTGCGCTCTCCCGGCAGCATCGCAAGCACATCGCGCGTTCGTTTCGGCAGCTTCGCCGTGATGATCGCGTGCGCCGCCTCCATCTCGCTCTGCCACTCCGCCTGGCGAAACACATCCCAGCGCTCCACCTGCACCCATTGTGACCGCGGAAATTCAACAGAAGGCGACACGCCCTCCCGCTCCAGCAACTCGGCGTACCGCTCCGGCCCAGCTGCATACGTGATCACCCCGTTCGTCTCATTCACCGGGTTCATCATAGCGAACAGCTTTCCGCCAATCGATTTATCCGCCGCCCAGAACAGAACGTACGTGCTCCACGCCTCAGTCTCCGCCACATGCGGCAGCTTCAACAGCATCGAGCGCATCCGCTCAGCGTCCATATTCGTTGGGAATCCGACCGCCGATCTCTAACAGCCGATCTTAGATTCCATCTCCTTTTTCAGATGATTACTGCCTCTCAACCAATGCGTGTGCGACTCCGCGTCCCGGTTAGAAGTAGTGGTGCGTTCTGAGTCCAAGTGGCAGCGGCTTGGGCTAGCTTTTCAATGCAAGGAACCGATGGACCATAGACACAGCAGTGGCTCCGTCCCCCACCGCAGTGGCGCATCTTTTGACCGAATTGTGACGAACATCTCCTGCCGCAAACAGCCCCGGCATACTGGTCTCCATAAACATCGGTTTTCGTGAATGGGAGCCCCAGTATGTGGGAGGAAACGGCTCATCGATCAGGTCATCGCCAGTTAAAATGTAGCCTCCGGTATCAGTGAGCAAGGTTCCAGGCTTTGCCCAGTCTGTCCGCGGTACGCCTCCGATACAGACGAAAACCCAATGTGTGGGAGCATGGACCTCTCCACTTTTGTTGTCTCGGTAAGAGATAGATTCGAGAGAATCGCCTCCATCAAGTCCGACAAGTGTCGTTTTGACCAAGACCTCGATATTGCTGCTTTCTTCGATTTGTTCCATTAGGTAAGAGGACAGGGTCTCCTTCAGAGATTCACCACGAACAAGCATGGTTACCGTAGTCGCAAACCTCGAAAGGTTCAGGGCCGCTTGTCCCGCCGAGTTTCCGCCGCCAACGATGAAGACTCGACCTGTACAGCGGCTGGCTTCACTTGAACCGGCTCCGTAAAACAACCCTCGCCCCAGATAGTTCTCCTCGTTAACAAGGCCGAGCCGAGCATATTCGACGCCAGTGGCGCAGATTGTCACGCGCGCAACAATCTCTTGGCCCTCGGAGAGCCAGCTGACCGTCCAACCATTTCGCGTCTCGCCGCCGACTCCTTCAGCAGTAACGATGATTTCGGCACCCAAACGCTGAGCCTGCTGCCTTGCCCTGCTTGCCAGCTCCCATCCGCTGATACCATCGGGAAATCCGAGATAATTGTCGATTCGGGACGTGCTTCCCGCTTGCCCGCCGACGGCAGACCGTTCGAGAACGATGGTTCTCAATCCTTCGGAGGCCCCGTATACGGCGGCGCTCAACCCGGCCGGTCCCGCTCCATAAATCGCAAGATCATATCGCTCATGTTTCGGACCACGAAACCAATCAAGCGCGGCAGCGAGGTCGCGAATGGTAGGCCGGAACAGGACGGAGCCTTTCTCCATGACGCAGACCGGTAGCCTCGGATCATCGAGCCCGGTCACACCGGCGAGCCTTCTCGCATCGTCGTCGGTTTTCAAGTCGATCCATTCGAACGGGAAACCGCTACGCTTCAAAAAATCTCGTAGTTCATAGGCTTCGGGCGAGTTTGGGAGTCCGAAGAGAGTTGCGCGATTTTGCTTCATAGGAAGAACTCCCCGAATCGAGACTCCCGTTGTACCCGTTCATTGGCCAGAAACCATTTCAGTCTTGAAGACATGGGCACGGAGCAAAGTATCCTAAAGCGCGTCTTCCGTATCTTCTTAGTTCCTCACAATCGAGAAGGTTCTCTTCTTCACTGCTGCAGCATGCCGTCTACAAAGTTCGGTGAAGGCTTGCTGATCGCAGTACCTAACGCTTTACCGCCTGCGCCGAATACCACAAGACTGCCGGGTTCACACGTTCGCGATAAATCGAAAGCATCTCGTTATAGAGTTCGAGCGCAGTTTTGGCCTGGGAAGCAATCCTGTCGAAATCGCGAATGTATTTTCGTGTCGCCTCGATGTTATTTGGCGTATCGGGCGCGCCGGGCCTTTTGTGTCCTGCAATAGCGGCCACCGGCTTGAGCGACTCGATCGTATCGAGCGCCGCAATCCACTCTTTGCGTCCTTTGGCGTCCGATTCGCCTAAATGAAGATGGACATCGTTGTAGAGCGCATCGCCGCAAACGGCCAGCCCGATGGAAGGGGCGTGGAGACATGTCGTGCTGTCCGTATCGGTATGCCCGAGAGGAACACTGACCAGTTGTTCTCCTTCCAGTTCGAGAACACTGCCCTTGAGTTCGTCCGCGATCACGAGGGTTGAATCGATCTGTCCGGGAAACCGTGGTTTCCAATACGACTCAAGCACAGGAACAGACGCCTGCTTTCGCATGACGTCGATGACCTCTCGCGTTGCGAGGAACCGCGCGTTTGGAAATCTTTTCTGAATCGTGTTTACCCCAAAGAAATGATCGCCATGGCCATGGGTCGCGTAGATCGCCGTCAAATTCTTGCCGCTCCCCGCGATCCAGTCGGCGAGTTTCTGGTTTTGATCGACTGTGATTGCCGTGTCCACCAATACCGCATCACGCTTGCCCGAAATAAGCGTTGAAGAAATAGGCGACCATCTCATTTCGCTCGCGCGAGGCGGAAGGTCGTCCGTGACGACCGGAATCTGGGCACTGACAAAAACATCCCACTGCAAACGATTGGTCATCACTCCTCCTCAATTTTCTGGTTCTGTTCGGTGGCACAACGATATTGGCTCAACCCGCCGCTTCCGACAAAAGGGTCTCCACTTTCTTGTCGAGGTCTCTCGCGACCGCTAGGGCGTCGGCACTACCATAAGAAGCCAGCAGACTAGCCATCCTGTCATATGAAATGTGGACGCCGTCAGAGCGTTCGTCAACCAGAACGCTGACCGGGGCATAAGAACCGGTGTCTGGAACGTGCCTTGCCATTTGTTGCATGATGAGTGGATTGCCCATGATTAGGCGCGCCATTCGGGGCTTATCACGCCCGGTCGCTTTCCTAATGACGGCGCCGTGGTCGAGTTCCATGAAGAGCATCAGGCCCGTCGTACCCAACCCCTCGCGAACAATGCTTTCGAACTCTGGAAAGCTCGGCGCAGCCGCGGTTCTTTTGGCAAACTCAACCATGTCCGGATGACCAACAGCAGCTTTAATCGCGGCCAATACTTCATCGAATGGCCGGGACGAGGTCAGACTGAATCGCTCGATCTGAACTGTGGCTATCATCGCGACCCACCCGTGCTTTCCGGTTCGCTGAGAGTGCCAAGGGTCTCAGGCCAGTCCTTTTCGAAGTCGGCATCACGTTGCAGTCCGCGTTCCAACACGGCTCTTATGCGGTCCTGAGCTGCGGGCCACCCAAGCGCCCTCCCAAACGAAGTGAAGGAGGCAAGGAGCCGATCGGCTGACGGTAAGGAGACCTCATTGACAAGGTGCTTTGCCGCTGCGAGAGCAGGCCGATCGAAGGATGCGATTCGGCGCGCAAGGGCGTCGACGAATCCGTCCAACTCGGCGTCCGGTAGTGACCGGTTCACATATCCGTATCGCTCCGCTGTGTCGCCATCAAAGTCGTTGGCACTCAAAACGATTTCTAGCGCCCGCCCACGCCCCACCAGATGGGGAAGGCGCTCTGTGCCTCCACCGCCCGGATGCAGCCCTACCCCGAGTTCGGGATGACCAAGTTTCGTATTCTCGCGCGAGGCGAAGCGCATGTCGCAGGCAAGAACGAACTCGCTGCTCACGCCACGCACACAACCACGGATTCTTGCGAGACTGACGACCGGCACCTTCGTAAGCCGCACAAACGTGTCCATCAGAATGGGTAAGCCCGAGGGTCCCAATCCCGTCATGACGTTCCCGAGCTTGCCCGTGAGATCGAAGTGCGAGAGATAAAAGTCGGGAAGCGCACTCTCGAATACAACCACCCGCAGAGTTTCAGTCATCTCCATGCGGACAAGAAGGTCCTGAAGAGCCTGAAAGACATCCCCATTGACGACATTGAAGGGTGGATAGTCGAACACCGCTCTCCAGTACCCAGCTGTTTCCTCGATCACTCGGATTGGTGTCGTAATCGGATTGGCCACGATTATCCTCCTTTAAGCTTCAAGCGAGCGGGAAGGGTCTGTGATCTTCTTTTCTTCGTATGAGCGCATGCGCGCGAGCGCCTGGTCGGAGACGCACAATCTCATGAACAGATTTCGTTCGAGAGCGAGTCCTTCGGCGAGAGGCGTGTCGATCGCATTCCGGACGAGACGCTTGATATAGCCGAGCGATTCCGGCGTATGCGAGCAGAACCGCTTTGCAATCTCCATCGCGCGATCGATGGCCTTGCCGCTTACGGTTTCGTGGACAAGGCCCTTCTTTTCGGCCTCGCGCGGATTGAGCGGCCGCCCCATAAGGATGTGCATAAGGGCCGCCGCCGGTCCGATCGTGCGTGGCAGTCTTTGTGTGCCGCTGGCGCCAGGCAGCAGGCCGAGCTCGGTCTCGGGCAGACCGATCAGATAGTCACCGTCCTCGGCGATGCGAATGTCGCACGCAAGCGTGAACTCGAAGGCCCCGGCTAGAGCGGTCCCGGAAATCGCGGCGATGACAGGCTTCGGCATCGTTTCGCACAGCGCCATGGCTTTGTCGAAGAATCCGCCGTGGTAGGCCGCGTTGTCCGGCCACTGCCGCCCGGAGGCGCGCACGGCTTCGGCGAATTCGATAAGGGCAGGAATGCTGAAATGACGGTTAAAATATCCCGGCGTGCCGCCAGTCACAATCACAACGCGGATGTTCGGATCGCCGGCAAACTCCTGCAGGCGCTCTGTTAGAGCGTCGCCCATTTCGGCGTCGAAATACATGCGTTTCGCGCTACCCAAAGTGATGACAGCAATTCCTTCTGTGACTTTTGTCGTCAACACATCCGCGTTCATCGGTGGCTCCTTACGGTTTAGGCTGTCCCGGCTAATCTCCCAATTTCCCGTGTGAAGACTATGGAGAGTCGCGGTCAGCAATCTCGCTTCTTTGAATTAAATTTGCGCATTACTGCCGAGAAAGAGCGGTCTTGCCCCGCCCCCTCCGATCACGTTCTTTCCACGGGGACCTGGGCAACACTTTGTTCACGGTTCGCTTTTGAGATCTGTCCGTGGCGGAAACAATCGATCACATGGTCATTGACCATTCCAATGGCTTGCATATAGGCGTAGATCACGGTGGGGCCGACGAAGCTGAATCCCCGGCGCTTTAAGTCTTTACTGAATGTCTCGGATTCGGGGGAACTTGCTGGTATTTCCCGTGTCGTCTTCCAACGGTTGAGTTTCGGCCGCCCACTGACGAATCGCCAGCAGTAAGAATCAAAATCGCCAAACTCCTCCTGGATCTTCAGTAATGCGCCCGCGTTGCGAACTGCACCTTCGATCTTCAGTCGATTGCGGATGATTTCGGCATCGCCTAAGAGTGTTTGAATTTGCTTTTCGGAATAACGCGCGACTTTTTGGGGATCGAATTTGTCGAAAGCACGACGATAGCCTTCTCTCTTTTTCAACACTAGGGACCAGTTCAATCCTGCTTGCGCACCCGAAAGTACGAGCCCCTCGAAGTGTTTTCGGTCGCTATGAACGGGAACGCCCCACTCCCGATCGTGGTATTCGAGCAACAATGGATCGTCTTCGTTGACCCAGGAACACCGTTTACTTGTCCTAGGCGCGCTTTGCATAAAAGGGTCCTCGTCGGCTACGAAAATGAAATTTCTGAAGGATCGATCGAAACCACTAAGAGTGCCCGTGCCGCATTGTCCAAATGGCCCGAGAGCCGGATCATATTCGTGATCCTCCCAGGGCGAGCGTCTTGCGAATCCTGCTCAATTTGCCACGATCTGCCCGTGTGGCGAATCATAATTTCTGCTCTTCACCGACCAAACATTTCGTCGAACATCGGAAGCTATGAAGCAACTCCTCGTCATGGACCTTGCTTCTTTAGCTCGCTTTGCGCGGCAGCAAGAATATCCTCACCGGTGTTCGCGTGCCCGTTGATTCCCCAGCCTCCATCGGGTGATTCCGTGATCAAGACCCAGGTTCTGTCTACGAGGGTTGGGTCATTTGCCGCCGCAGCAACCAGGTCCGTCAGTTCTCGTACGACACCAATTTGTTTCTCCCGATTCAATACACCGACGGGAGTGAGTACCTGAACCCGCACATAGTCGCTGTCGCCGGCCGCATTCGAAATTGCATCCGGCGACAGCTCATGAACAAACGCAGCTGTGTTCTTCTTGAAGAGGTTGATCGGTGGAACCTTCTCCCACTTCATGACTGCGTTGGCTAGATCCTGGGCCAATTTGTGCTTGTCGGAGAATTTCCCGGCTGCGGCGTAAACGTCGATCATTGGCATGGCTTGATGCCCCTTGTTTATTGCCCGATTCACGCTGGAGGTTGGAGATCAAAAAGCGTCAGGCTGTCACGGGCGATTCACGAACAGCTTTGGCGGCAGCATGGATCACGTCCAGGACGCGTTCCGGTTGGGAGAGCATCGGCACGTGGCTGCTGTCGAGTTCGAAGGTGGTTGCGCCCATGCGCTTCGCAAAGAAGCGTTCCAGATCGGGCTGAACCGTGCGGTCTTTCTTGCCGACGATGTACCAGCTGGGCTTTGATTTCCAGGCCGTCCCTCCGGCTTTTGCGTCGAACAGATCGGGTTTCGGAACACCCTGTGTCGCCCAAACCAGTTTCTTTTCCTTTTCGGACAAATCGCCGGCGAAATCATCGATGCCGTCCCAAAGCAGCCAGATACGTCCGTCCTTGACGTCAATGTGGGCGAAGACCGGTGTTGGCGGGAACTTGGCCTGCTGCGTCTGCGAACTCTCGTCCGTGTCCGGAGCAAGCGCGTTGATGTAAACCAGGCCGGCAACGCGATCGTCGGTTCCGGCGCCGGTGATGACGGTCCCACCGTAGGAGTGGCCGACAAGGACAACTGGGCCGCTGACTCGGCCGATCGCCGCTTTCGTTAAGGCGACGTCCTCTGCTGTTGAGTTGAGGCCGTACTGGGCGGTAATGCACTCGTGCCCCTCGGCCTGCAGGGGAGCGATTAACTTGCTGAAGCAGGAGCCGTCTGCCCAAAGTCCATGGCAGAACACGATGCTAGGTTTGGTTTGCATGGCTGTCTTCATTCCTCCTTTGTTTTCGGATTGCTTTGTTCTTCGCGTTCCCGGAACATCCACGCTTTGATGTACGGAGAGCAATGCTCCACCGACACGCCGTTCGCCTCACACGCGTTAAGGAAACGCACACTCTCAACGTCGACCAGATCGACTTCCTCGATGTCCAAAACAACCGAGGTTCCGCAGCAGTTGATCTCAGCTTTGACCTGGTCCAGATTCTCGGACCGCAGCTCTCCGCTGAGCCGAACCCGCGTTCGGAACCGATCAATCTTGAGGGTCATGGATTGACGGCTCCCGACTCCGCCAATTTGAGGAGCAATCCGGATGCCGTTGGGAAGGCTTTGAAAGGAAACATATTACACTTTACCGGAGTCCTGAATTTTCAGGAAATCCTGATATACGAGGATTCATTAGGACGCTGGGAGCGGTTCGTTCAAACAGATTGAGGGTCTTTGAACCGAAATTTGTTGATTCCGAGACGCTTGATTTTCGAATCGAGGGTCCGCGTTGGAACGCCGAGCTTTTCCGCAGCGCCGCCTAGCCCAGAAACACGGCCAGCAGTTTCGGCCAGGACGGATTCAATCATTTCTTTTTCCTGCCGGTTCAACACCTCGTTCAGTGCAATCTTCGGATCTCTGGATTGCGGAGACTCCCCAGCCAGCCATGCTTCGTCCACCAAGATGGTGTCGCCCTCGCTCAGGATTACGGCCCTTTCAATCACGTTTTGAAGTTCTCGGATATTGCCCGGCCAACTGTAGGTTTCGAACAGTTCGAGCGTCCTCTTGTCGATCGTTCTGAACTTCTTGCCAACTCTCTTTCCGAAGCGACCAATGAAGTACTCGACTAACAATGGAATGTCATCCGCGCGCTCGCACAATGAAGGCATCTTGATCGGAACGACATTAAGCCGGTACAGGAGATCCTGACGAAATCTTCCTTCGGCAGCCAGCAGGTTCAAGTCTCGGTGTGTAGCGGCGAGAATCCGCACGTCCACAGGGATCGGCTTGCTAGCGCCGATGCGTTCGATTTCACGCTCTTGCAGAACTCTCAAAAGTGCAATCTGAATATCTGCGGGTAGGTCGCCGACTTCGTCAAGGAAGATTGTGCCGCCATTCGCGGATTCAAAGCGTCCCAGCCGCTTTTGAGTCGCACCCGTGAAGGCCCCTTTTTCGTGACCGAAAAGCTCGGATGCAATCAACGACGGCGGTATCGCGGCACAGTTCACGGCGATGAAGGCGCGTTCCGCGCGATTTGATCTTTTATGGATGGCACGAGCTATCAGTTCCTTGCCGGTACCTGTCTCTCCCAAAATCAAAACTGTGGAATCCGAAGACGCCACTTTGGCGACCTGGCGAAGAACGCTACGCAATTCCTCCGAGGAACCAACGATGTCTTCGAACATCGAGTCCCGATCGATTTGCTCGCGCAGCGCCAGGTTTTCGTTGCGTGTTCTCTCTTCCGCACGTACGCGGTCATCAATGTCTGTTCCCGTCGCGTACCAGCGGATGACTTCGTTCTTCTCATTACGAAACGGGTTGTAACGAATCAGGAACCAACGATATTGTCCGTCCTTACGCAGTGCTCGTTGCTCAATCTCAAACGGGAGTCCGCGCGCCAAAGCAAGCCTACGAAAGTCGCGAAGTCTCTCCAGATCGTCTGGATGGAAGATTCTCTCACGAAATCCCGGAGATATTACGTCTTCAGCAGTGAGGCCCGTATAATCGAGCGCCGCTTGATTGGCGTATATCGACGCGCCGGATGGATCCTGAACGACAATTGCCTGCGGTATCGCGTCGGTGATCCGGCGAAGCTCGCGTTCTTCTTCGCGGAGTTTTTCTTCGGTTTGCTTAAGACCCTCGATGTCAGTACTTGTTCCGTACCAGCGCAAGAGTCTGCCAGTCTCATCGCGAAGGGGTTCGACTCGTATCAAGAACCACCGGTACGCTCCGTCGTAGCGACGGAGTCGTGCCTCCATTTCGCCCGACTCTCCAGACGATAACAGCTCGCTCCACCGTTCCATTAACGGAGGTAAGTCATCAGGGTGAAAGGCCACTTGCCAACCCCAGCCATTCGACTCTTCAGGTGAAAGGCCGGTGTATTCATGCCAACGTTTGTTCAGAAACTCGTTTGGACCGTCCGGCAGATTGCACCATGCCAGGGTTGGAATAGCGTCGATTACCTGGCGAAGCCTGGCTTCCGAGTTCTTTATTTTCTCCAGAGCTGCTGTGAGAGATTCCTGTGACCGTTGCCGTTCAATTGCGATTCGAGCGATGTGTCCTGCGCCTTGAATGAGAGCAAGGTCCTCTTCGGTTGGAACTCGCAGTTCATGTGAATAGAGTGCGAAAGTGCCAAGCACTTCGTCATCCTTCGTAACGATCGGCTCAGACCACGCAGCCCGTATACCGTTCCGAATCGCAATCTCCCGATATTCATCGGGCCATTTTGGGTCTGTCGCGACATCAGGGATGATGACCCGTTCTTTCAGGAATGCCGCTCTCCCGCATAATCCATCTTCAGCGATGGGAACCGGAATGATCGCTGAAATCCATTCGTGCGGGACACCAAGGCCGCCTCCATGCCAAAGGCATTCCCGATCGGCATCCCTTAATAGAACCGTTGTGACTGATGGCGCTACCTGTACATCCATGGAACTGCACAATTGATCCAAGACTTCCTTGAGGCTTGCTCCATCAGCGATTAACTCTAAGGTTCGCTGTTCCGCGGCGTGCAGCGTCTCGCGTTGTCTGATGGCTTCAATATCAATTCCTGTTCCAAACCATCGAGTGACCGAACCACTTTCGTCGAGTAGAGGTTCGCGACGAAGCGAGAACCATCGGAATACGCCGTCGAATCGTCGCAACCGCGCTTCGCACCTGTCGGCGACACGATCGCGGGATTCCTCCCATTTGCTCAGTAGTCCGGGAAGGTCTTCGGGATGGATCGCGGTCTCCCAACCAGCGCCCTGGGATTGCTCTTTAGACTGGCCGGTGTAGTCTTGCCATCGCCGATTAACGAAATCTACGCAGCCATCTGGAGCACTAGACCACGCAAGCGCAGGAATAGTATCGATGATCGTTCGGAGTTCGCCGAGCGACTTCAGAATCTCACCAGGCACCGTTTCGCTCGATTCTCTGGCGTTCATAGGGCTACGATCCTAGATTCTCGCATGATGCAGCATGCATCGGATACCATCCCATTTCCGTCCACAATTCCCGGCAATCCGACACGTTGCCAGGTGAAGGGCGCTCTCGGAGTGGAGCCGATGATAGCGCGGACCAGAATGCATCAGTGTCGGCTGTGAGCCAGTATGATCTGCCCCAAATGGTAAGACATATGGTTGGAGCGACTGAGTACGACCGCCAGACGATTGCGGCCTGGATCTTTGGCAAAATCTTCGTCGGAAACCGCGGTGTGCTTATGCAGCCAGTCTTCCAGCGTGAATCTCTCGAAAGCTGCAATTAACCTATTATTGACTTCGGACCATACTCTCCGAAGTTCGGTAGCCGAAAGTCGATCGGCGACTACTCTGTCTGGATTCGCGATATACGTCTCATCCAACTCAGGGTGAAGTCTATTCCCGAGACCGAGCAGGGGAAACATGCGATCGTGGATCGCGGTGAGGTGGCCGAGAAGATAGAACACGCGGTTCTTCCCTGGAGCGACATGTTGCTGAAGTTGCTCATCGCTCAGCTCAGATAGAGTCATACCTAAACGGTTAATAGCAAGCTTCCATGAGTTGAGAACTGTAACACGGAGAATCTCTTCGTTTGTCATCTTGGTTTGCTCTTCCCTTCTTGTGTGAAACACAGTCATTTGTTGTCGTCTACCGAAAGAGAGCGAACGCCGCAATGCCAAGGGCGACTGCATCTTCAATCAGAGCAGCTGGTAGATCACGTCCAAACGTCCTTGATAAAAGGCTCCTCGCCTTAGCTCCTCCGAATGTTCCGGCCACAGCTCCTACAATTCCCGCCACCAAGCCAATAATCATTTCATGGCCAGATAGCCCGATCGCAAGACCACACAGAGCACTCGTCACGATTCTGGTGATGAACTGAGGAGGTATCAACCGGCTTGGAGTCTTCGGAAGCTTGTCGTTTACAAGTTCTCCGATCGCGATGAGGGTCAAGATGTACGGGGTGAACGCATAGCCCAGGAAAGCAAGCCAAGTGTGGTCTAGAGGCAAGATCCCGAAGTGGGCGGCCCAACTGACAGCAGCCAGTCCAATCAGGGCTCGTAGCCCGGAGGCGGTCCCAATCAGAAATGCGTTGATGAATATAAACATGGAAACTCCTTGTAAGCTCGTCCGAGCGTTATTGAATTGGTTTGACAGCGGGCAACTGGGGCGAACTTGGAAGCGCCGAGCCGTTGCGTGCGTTTATTCGCGCTTAGTTTGGGGCGCGATCCGCACAGATCTGTGAAGCAAATACACCACGAAGAATTGGAGGACGGCGATAAAGAGCGGCCCAGCGCATTTCCCAATATCATGCTCAAACAGACCGATCCCGGCATCCAGCAATTGCATGGCGCCGGCGAGCGCACCCAGGATCCGCAACGCAGGCGTCGACTGCTTGTAAATCGCACCCAATGCGAACAAAGCCAGAGGGATCGTACGCGCCGCCGCGTACAGAGCCAATATCAACGACGCCTGTGTTGGAACGGATCCGGCAGGTAGCAGGTATTGCGGACGGATGATCGCCGCGATGGAAAAACCGCTCGCGATCAGGACATTGATTGCCGTTACCACCGAAGCCAGCCGAATCGCCTTCATCGTTGTGATTGATTCCTCTCTTCGAGTAAGCTCGTCCGAGCGTAGTTGGGTTGATTTGACAACTTGTGTTCGCACCACGCATGTGCGTAGTGCGGACCCTCCGCTAATTGCAGAGCGGGAATACCTGTTATGTTTTCCCCCATCAATTGCCGTCAGACTTTAAGAACTACCCTCCCGAAGGGGCGGTCTTCAACGAGATAACGCAGAGCTTCAGCCGCTTCAGCCAAAGGAAACGTCTTAGCTACGATCGGTTTGATCGCACCTGATTTAAGCAGAGAGGCAGTGGATTTCCACGCGTCAGCAACGATCGCCTGCGGCTGAGAGAACATATTGAAACCCCGGATGCTGGTCTGGGAGACGATGAGACTTGTCACGTCAATGGTTGTCTTACGGCTTGCGGAATACCCCAGTGTTATGAGGCTCCCGCCCGGCGCTAGCGCTTTGACCGCTTCGCTCAACACCTCACCCCCGATCCCGTCGATGATGATGTCTGCGCCATAGCCATCGGTGATACGACGTACGCCGTCAGTTAACTTTTCCACGGAAGTATCGATGACCTCATTGAATCCGAGTGTCTTCGCCTGCTCCGCTTTTGAGTGACTGGTCGTGCTCGATATGGCGTGTTTTGCTCCCAGTGCTCGGGCTAATTGCGTCACAGCATTGCCGACCGATCCCCCGATCGCTGGCGCGAGAACGGTTTTGCCTGGACGAAATCCAGCCAGGGTAAGTGCCACATGCGCGGTGAGATAAGCGACCGGAATACCGGCAGCGCTCACGTCGTCGACATTGTCAGGTATCAGGCAAAGATCTTCCTTCCGGACGGCAATCCACTCACGGTAGGCTCCGTCCTCAAAAGCGCCATAGGTACCCCAGAACATCACGCGTGAGCCGGTAGGAAAATCCGTTCCGCCTCCCTCCTCCACTACACCCGCTCCTTCGTTGCCCAAGATGAGCGGCTTCTCCGGGATGTGGAAATCGCCGATGAGAATCGTATGGTCGAGCGGCGTGACGCCGGCTGCCGTGACTCGCACCAGTACCTTCCCGTGTGTGACCGTTGGTTTTGGAAACTCTACGAGCTTCAACGCTTCATAACCGCTAAACTGCTCCGCTCTCATTGCACGCATATCGCTTCTCCCTTTTCCATGCCACTCCTGACCCGCGCCGCTAGGTCGCAACCCCGGAGATTAATAATGTCGATCGAGACCACCAGCAGATCCCGAATTGATTGAGCCCTTGGCCCTCGTCGAAACGCTGTGGATTACTGTTATAATCCTCACCGCAGGATTAGATTCGTAATCCTGACTTAGTCGCAGATTATTTTCGGGGGGGGGCAGATGGGTTATTCTCGGGTGCAAAAGGAGAAGACTCATAAGCGCATCGTTTCGATTGCTTCAAAGAGATTCCGTGAAAAGGGGCTTGCGGGATTCGGAATTGCGGAGTTGATGAAGGAAGCCGGCCTGACGGTTGGTGGCTTTTACAAGCATTTCGACTCTCGTGACGAACTGGTAGCGGAGGCACTCAGCGATGCATTCGGAGTCTGGCAGCGCCAAAAGGAAGCTACTGCATCCAGCGGGCGGCCGTTCTCCCTCGAGAAGCTTATCGACGACTATGTGAGCGATGTGCACCGCAGGAATCCAGGTGCGGGCTGCGCCTTCAGCGCATTGGCCCCGGAAATCGCTCGCGGCGATAAGAGGACTCGCACGCTTACCTCTGCACAAGTCCAGCGTGATCTTGAGTTGCTTGCCGCGTTGCTGCCAGGCAAGGACAAGCGCGCGGCAAGGTCGAGAGCGATCTTGACTTTCAGCGCGCTGGTCGGAGCGATGTCACTGGCCCGCGCCGTATCGGATGAGGTGCTTTCACGCGAAATCTTGCAGACGGTGGCAGGCCTTCTGAAGAATCCAAACTGAGCTCGAGCGGATCAAACGTGGACGGCGAGAACGGGGCAGGATCCCAACTGCATCACCCGATATGTTGTCGAACCAAACACCGCTCGATCTAGAGCCCCCCGGCCGCGCACTCCCATAGCAACCATGTCGGTTTGCTCTTCCAGGGCAAATTGAATGATCTCCCGGTATGGCTTTCCGATGCGGACCACTGTCTTAACCTTGCGGGTCTTGCGTACATCTGGCGGGATCAGTTTATCGAGTTGTTCCGTCGCTTCCGCGAGGGCACCCTCTGTCTTGGCCGGATCTGGGACTTCCTCCAGCACGTGCAGCAAGGTAAGTTCGGCGTCGTACTCCGCAGCCCCAGAGAGTGCATAGTTCAACGCCCGTTCTGAACTCTTGGAGAAATCAGCACAAAAAAGAATCCGACTTAAGTGGTGAACGTATTGCTGCTCTTTGCTTGCGGCCAAAGCGTCGTGCGGCGAGTTACGTACTGCCAACACTGGGCACAGCGCACTGCGCATCACACGGTCAGTAACCGATCCCAGCATCAGGTGGTCGAACCCCCTTCGGCCATGCGTTCCCATCACGATCAGATCCGCCTTCTGCTCTTGCGCAAGCGACAGAATAGAGTCCGGGGCTGATCCCTCGTGCACCACGAGTTCCGGCTGAATCATATCGTGCGTGTGGCTCTTTGCAAATTGTTGCAGGTGGTCCTCACCCGTCTCGCGAAGCACTTGGCGAAACTCCTCATACAGTCCTCCAGAGGCCGCCAAGCTGGCAGAGGGATGTCGCCACAGCTCCACGACATGCTGCGCCACCAGCTTTGCCTGATAGTGCTCGGCCAGGGATAGTGCGTGCTGATACGCTCTTTCAGAGAACTCAGAAAAATCGATGGGGCAAAGGATGAGTCTGATTTCCAACGCCGCGCCAACGCCTTGGGAACCGCCGGTAATGAATGCCACTTTCTTCTCCAACTCAGACATAAATCTCCTTCGCTTCCAGTGAACGATGCACCTCGTCTTTGCTTCGGGAATGAGTCGCCGGACATTGGTTCTTGAAGCTCGTTAAGGTCGTGAGGCAGCACAATAGCTTTTCATTAGACTTGCCCTCTGCCGCCATCAACAGACAGTTCGATACCTGTGACAAAACTGGAGTCCTCCGAGGCCAGAAACAACGCCGCCTTGGCAATTTCTTCGGGTTCTCCCATACGTCCCATCGGGATCGTGGACACTATCCGTGCAATGGCGTCAGCAGGTTGCCCATCCACAATGGGCGTATCGGTTGGCCCCGGGCTAACAACGTTTGAGCGAATATGGCGGTCCTTGAGATCTGAGGTCCAGGTTCGGACGAAAGAGCGGAGGGCGGCCTTCGTGGCGCCGTAGACCCCGAAGGCGGGCGTACCCTTTACGCTCCCGACTGAGCCGTTGAGAATAATCGAGCCACCATCGTTCAGCAGCGGTAAGGCTTTCTGCACCGTGAACAGCGTTCCCTTGACGTTGGTGTCGAAGAGCTTGTCAAAATGCTCTTCGGTGATTTTGCCGAAGGGAGCAAATTCAGCGACACCCGCATTGGCGAAAATCACATCGATTCTCCCCTTGGTCGCAACGGCATCGAAGAGACGATCGAGGTCGGTCAATTTGGCAATGTCTCCCTGAACGCCAGTGACATTGTTGCCAATTGCTTTCACGGCTTCGTCGAGCTCCTTTTGACGACGGCCCGTGATGAAGACGTAGGCGCCCTCTTTTACGAAGAGCTTTGCGGTGGCCAACCCAATCCCGGTTGTGCCCCCAGTAATCACTGTTAACTTCCCTTGCAGTTTCTTTGTCTCGCCCATCGGTTGTTTCCTCTCTTCATCACGGCTTCGGGAGATCTGAGATATCCCACCCTCCGCCTATCGCTTTGATCAGCAGCACATTTGCGTCTAGTCGCCTTCTCATCAGGTCGATATCATTTCGCTCATTCGCAAGAGCGGTGGTCTGCGAAGTGACGACCTGCAGATAAGTGTCGACGCCGCCGGAGTACCGGTTCTGGAACAGACGAAGTGAGTCTTCCGAGGAGGCCGTTGTTTCGTGTTGTTGCACAGATTCCGTGTCCAATATGCGAAGAACAACGAGGTTGTCTTCTACCTGCTGAAATGAGGTCAGTACGGTTTGGCGATAGTTGGCGACAGATGCGTCGTATCCTGCTCGCGCCGATTCTGTCGTGGCCCGCCGTCTCCCACCGTCGAAGATCGTTTCAGACGCGCCTGCTCCCACAGCCCAGAAGCGGCTGGGCCAATTGAACCAGTTCAACAGAGATGAACCCTCAAGGCCGGCAGCAGCAGCCAGATTGATTGTTGGATAGTAAGCCGCTTGCGCTATTCCAATCTGCTCGTTGGCGGCTGCCATGCGCCGTTCGGCCGCAGCAATATCAGGACGACGCTCAAGTAACTGCGCCGGCAAGGTGACGGGCACGGAAGGCAATTGGGGTGGCTGGACGTTTAGCGGGACGGGCGGCAGGCTGAACGCTGCTGGTGGTTTCCCGATCAGGATCGCCACGGCGTGCTCGTATTCGGCGCGCTGCACCATAATGTCTGTTGCCTGGACACGGGCTGCGTCGAGTTGAGTCTGAGCCTGCGCCACGTCGGACCTTGGAGCGGCTCCTCCCTTAAATCGATTCTGGGTCAAATCCAGCGCCTTGCTGTAAGCAGAGACCGTATCGTTGAGAAGCTGCTCCTGTGCATCGGCACTTCGCACTTCAAAGTAGTCGACCGCGAGCTCGGCGTGCAGGCTCAGGCGTGCAGTTTCTAGATCCGCATCACTTGCCTGCGCCTCTTCCCTTGCTGCCGTAACTGTTCGGCGAACCCGCCCCCATAGGTCGATCTCATAGGAAAGGTCCAAGGGAAGCGTGAACTCACCGGAACCGTTGTTTGCCAGGCTCGACGGGAAATAGGGCTGATTGGCAGACGCCCGCAGCGAAGTGATGTTCGGAGAAGTTCCGATCGTCGGAGCTTCAGCGGCGCGATTGAAACGAATTGCCGTGCGGGCCTGACGAAAGTTCGCTTCGGCAATCTTCAAAGACTGATTGGAAGGCTCAACCTGTTCTTCCAACTCATCCAGCTTTGCATCCCCGTAGAGTTCCCACCACTTTCCCCGCAGCGGTGTGTCGTTTGGCTCGGCTTTCTTCCAGCCGTCGCCCTCTTTCCAGTCGGTCGCCTCTTTGAAGCCTGGAGCCAGCGGCGCTGTCGGTTTCGCATATTTGGGCCCAACCATGCACCCTGACAACAGCAGGATGGCCGCACCTGCAGCGATAAGAAGATGCCGCTTCATTGGCGTCCTCCATCCTTCGGATTGCCTTCGACCTGGACTTGTGCACCGTTTGTGAGAGAGTCGGAAGGATTTACGACCACGGAATCGCGCGCGGTGAGTCCCGAAAGTACCTCCACCGCATCTCCGTAGTCCTGGCCGATGGTGATTGGAAGAAGTGCCACATGCGAGTTCCGGACCACGCCAACGCGTAGACCTTCCGAACGGAAGAGCAGCGCATTCGACGGAATGGTAACGGCTCCTCTTTTAGCCGGGAGCTTGAAATGCACAAAAGCGTAGGCTCCCGGCATAAGCTGCCCAGACGAATTGTCGACGTCGACTTCGACATTCAACGTTCGCGAGGCGGAGTCAATTGAATTCGCGTTGCGCACCAGCGTTCCAGTAAAGGCCTGTCCGGGAAAAGCGTCCAGGGTCACAGCGGCCTTGTCTCCGGTCTTCACCGAAGGCGCATAGACTTCGGGAACCGGGACGTAGATGCGCAGCTTCTGGATCGCAGAAAGATGAAAGAGCTCTTTGGGAGCGGTGGTGTCGGCTTGGATCAGGGCTCCGATGTCTGTATTGCGAGCCGTGATGACTCCATCCACCGGGGCAACGATGCGCTCATACGACTGCAGCTGTTCCAGGCGGTCGACATTGGCTTTGTTTGAATCGACCAGCGCCTCCTTGGAATGAAGGTCGCTCACCGCCTGGTCCGCTTCCTGGTGCGAGACCGAGTCCGTCTTCAGCAGATTCTGCCACCGGGTCGCGGTGATGTCTGCAATCTGCTGGTTGGCCTCGGCATTCTTTAGCTGAGCCTCGGCCTGTTGCAGTTGCTGATCAAGCTCTGGCGTCTCGACAACGGCAAGGAGCTGACCCTGCTTGACGCGCGCACCGATATCCACATACCAGTGTTTGATGTATCCGCTGGTTCTGGCATAAATCGGCGTGTCGGTGAATGCCTCAGTGTTGCCCGGCAACTCAACCTCCTCGGCCTCTGCACCGCCTTTTGGAAGGATGACGTTGACAGAGGGTACGGCTGAGTTTATTGCAACTTTGTGCAGCTCCGTCTTGGCCTCCACTCGCGATTCAATGCCTTCAAATACCGCGTAGGAAACGCAGAGGGCCAGGATCGTTCCGACGACAATTGGTCGCCATCTACTGTCCCGCGTGGTAGCGGGTGCTGATGTTGCTTCTTGCATCTGATTCGAATCGTTCGGCGTCATGATTATGCCTCCGTACTAAGCGATAAGTTGACCCTGGCGCGCCCCAGTAGACTCCAGAGAAGCGGCAGGTTGGGAAGTCTTGTGAAACAGTGCGAACACTGCTGGGACAAATACCAGTGTCGCTACAGTGGCGCAGAACAGGCCGCCGATGACGGCGCGTCCCAGAGGGGCGTTCTGTTCGCCGCCATCGCCAAGGCCGAGCGCCATGGGCACCATGCCGATGATCATGGCAAGCGCTGTCATGATCACTGGTCTGAAACGCGTGGTGCCGGCCTCAAGCGCAGCCTTCACTGCGTCACCATGAATCAACAGCCTGTCTTTGGCAAAGGAGACGACGAGAATGCTGTTGGCCGTAGCAACTCCCACGCACATCAGCGCACCCATCAGCGCCGGGACGCTGAGCGTGGTATGCGTGAAAAACAGCATGAGAACGATGCCCGCCATCGCCGCAGGCAGAGCGGTGATGATGATGAAAGGATCAAGCCATGACTGAAAGTTCACGACGATTAGCAGGTACACCAACACAACGGCAAACCCAAGCCCTGCAACTAAGCCGGTGTACGACTCATGCATGGTCTCAACCTGGCCGCGTATGGTAATGAACGTCCCGCGCGGCAGTGCTTTGCGATGGGCATCGACGATGCGCTGCAAGTCGCTACTCACTGAGCCAAGATCACGATCCTGCGGTGTCCCGTAGATATCGATCACGCGGCGGATGTTGTAGTGATTGATGACGGCGATCTCGCTGCCACGCTTCATCGAAGCAACATCTGCAAGAATCTCCGGGCTGCCCTTGGCACCTCCAGAGATGGGGATATTCTGAATGTCCTTGACCGACTGGATTCGGTATTGCGGGGTCTGCGCAACGAGGTTGTAGTTCACGCCGTTCTTCCAGTTTACGAAGAAGTTTGGCGTAATCTGGAAGCTCCCGCTCAGCGAGTTCAACACGCTTGAAGCAACGTCTTTTTCCTGGTATCCCGCCTGCAATGCCTTGGTCCTGTCCACGTCTACATCGAGCGTGGGATAGTCAAGCGGCTGTTGGATGTGAAGATCGGTCAGCCCTGACACCTGGTGCAAATCCGCTATGATCTTCTCGGCGATTTCGTGATTCGCCTGAATGTTGTTTCCTTCGACCTGGATGTCGATGGGCGCGGGCAAACCGAAATTCAGAATCTGGGTCACGATGTCCGCAGGCGGAAAATAGAAAGTAACCCCTGGAAACTCGCGCGGAAGCTCTTGACGAAGAGCACGAACATATTTGGCCGTGGGGTGGTGGTTTTGGCGCAGCGTCACCAGCACATCGGTATCGTTGGCGCCAATCACACCCGAAGTGGAATGCATCAGGTTATAAGGGCTGAATGGCAGGCCAATGTTGTCGAGGATGCTGACGATTTCATTGGGTGGAATTTCTTTGCGCACTGAGGCCTCTACCAAATCGGCAAGGCGTGCAGAGTCCTCGATGCGCATTCCGGTCTTCGCGCGGATGTGGAGGCTGAACTGACTGCTATCCGTATCTGGGAAGAAGTTCTCTCCGAGCCACGGGGCCAGGAGAAACGCGCAGAGGCATAGCGCGAGAAATGCTGGAATGAAGATCTTGCGGTGCATGATCAGTCGGGCCAGCAATCGTTCCTGCGCGTTGCGGACTCTCGCGAAACCGTGCTCAAATCTCCTCTGAAAGAGAACAAGAGGATTGCGCGAGTCGCCCTGACCTTCAGTTAATTTGAGCATGTACATTGCGAGGGTCGGAACAAGCGTTCGCGAGAAGAAGTAAGACGCGAGCATCGCGAACACCACAGCCTCTGCCAGAGGAACAAACAGGTAGCGCGCAACACCGCTCAACAGGAACAACGGCATGAAGACGATGCAGATGCAAAGCGTCGAAACCAGCGCAGGAACCGCTACTTGTTGGGAGCCGTCCAAAATCGCTTGTTTGATGTCCCTTTCGTGACCTTCGTCAAGAATGCGATTGATGTTTTCGATCACGACGGTGGCATCGTCCACGAGTATTCCGACGGCAAGAGCAAGGCCGCCAAGCGTCATGATGTTGATGGTCTCTCCCAGAGCGCTGAGGACGAGGATGGAGGTCAGAATGGATAGTGGGATCGAGACCGCAATGATCACCGTACTTCGCCAACTGCCGATGAAAAGCAGGATCATCAACCCTGTCAGCGCACCTGCGATCACGCCTTCGCGGACGACTCCACTGATCGCGCTGCGCACAAAGACCGATTGATCGGCGAGCGGAGTAATTTTCATTTCCGGAGGCAGAATCGTTGCAGCTCGCGGCAGCAGCTGCTTGATTCTGGAGACGACACTCAACGTCGACGCTGTTCCTGATTTGAGGATCGTGACGAGGACACCGCGGTGGCCATCCTGACGCACCACATTCGTTTGCACCGCAAACCCGTCACTGACGCGAGCCACGTCTCTCAAGTAGATCGTGGTATTACCCACCTGCCTGAGTGGAATATTGTTGAGCGCATCGATTGTGCGCGGTGCCACGTTCATGCGCACGTCGACTTCACTTTCCGCAATCTTCGCCGTGCCCGTGGGGAGGATCAGATTCTGTGCGCTGACGGCATTCAGGACGTCGGTCGGAGAGACTCCCTTCGCCTGCATCTGGCTCTGATCCATGTTGATCATCACCTGCCGCTGTTTTCCTCCATACGGATAGGGGATAACCGCTCCCGGAACTGTGATCAGCTGAGGGCGCAGGAAGTTAAACCCCTGATCATTGAGGGCCTGCTCCGACATACCCTGTCCGGAGAGCCCAAGCTGGATGATCGGTACGCTGGACGCGCTGAAATTGATGATCTCCGGCGGCTGGAGGGCCGGAGGAAGAAGTCGCAGCGCATACCCGCCTGCTGCTACGACCTGAGCATTTGCCGTATCAAGACTCGTTCCAGGCTGGAGATAAATCTTTACCACCGAGACGCCGTTGTAGCTCGTCGATTCAATATGCTGGATGTTATCGACGAGTGTTGTCAGAACCTTCTCGTACGGCGTTGTCAGACGTGTTTCGATATCTTCGGGGTTGAGCCCTGTATAAGTCCACGCGACCGAGATGACGGGGATATTGATGTTGGGAAAGATGTCCGTCGGTGTGCGAAGAATCACGGCTGGGCTCAACAGGAGAATGAGCAGCGCCAGGACAATAAATGTATAAGGTCGGTTGAGAGCGAGTCTGACGATCCACATGGGCTTGTTTTCGCTTAGCGGTGCCAGAAGTAGGGATCCGCCTCGCTCCTCCTTGAGTCCTGTACCCGCGCTCCTTGCAGCCGGGTTGACTATGGAGTGATAGATTCACCTTATGCATACTAAGAACCATGAAACTTCTTGATACTCATTATGCAGATCGAGCATTCTATCGGAATAAACAATCACGAAAGAGGAATCTTGACTCCGGCTTGAGCATCGAAAAGAGCATGGATAAAGGGGACAGGACCCATGAACCTCATTGATCTGGAGGCTTTCGTCTCTGTTGTGGATCACGGCTCCGTCGTAGCGGCGGCGGCGGGTCTCCACCTCACTCAGTCAGCCGTTACGCGCAGAATTCAGAATCTGGAAGACGTACTCGGCATGCCCCTACTTGACCGCAAGACCCGGCCGTTGCAGCCAACTCGCGCTGGACAGGAAACGTATGAGTTTGCAAAGCCAGTGCTGAGTTCGGTCAATGATCTGAAGGCAGGTATCTTGCATGGCGGAGAGCCGTCAGGCGATTTTCGCTTCGGCGTATCGCGGGGGCTTGGGGACCTCGCAGTCGGCTCACCCATCAGGCGTCTGCGTACGGAATTCCCAAAGGTCCAGATTCAAGCATTCGTGCAATGGTCTGTCGTGCTTTTGGACCGGCTGGCAAATCGGACTCTTGACGCCGCTGTTGTAGTTCTACCCGAGGGAATTGCGCCACCAGACTCTTTCGTGTCGGAATGCCTCGGAACGGTGCTATTCACTATTGTTGCGGGGAAAGCTAAACGGGTGTCGCAACCTTCGACATTGAGAGAGCTTGCTTCGAATGAATGGGTAGTAAACCCGATCGGATGCAGCAGCCGCCAATTGCTCGAGGCGGCGCACCGGCAGCGTGGTCTGCCATTTTCCACTGCAGTGGAAGCCGAAGGATATGATCTGCAGCTTTCCCTGATTTCCGAAGGCGTTGGCTTTGGGATGGTGATGCCACAGGTGTTCTATTCTTCGGCGTTGCGCAAACACCTGAAAGTTGTCAAGGTGAAGGACTTCTCTCCGAAGCTAAGCGTCTGGTTGTTGCATTCCCGACACCTTGGACGACTGGCCCCGGCTGCGCGTTGTGTAGGAGAAGCGGTTAAGCAGCAGTTGCAGGCGTGAAAAGCGACAGTTGCCTAGTTTTTGAGACTGGCGTGCCAGATAGCCAACTTTCAATTAAAGACTTCGAAGGGCTGTCATAAAGTTGTCGATCTTGCGGTTCGACGAGGTCTTGCCAGATTTAAGGTTACTCTCGATACACAATCCGGAGAAAAAGGACAACACCATCTCGGCAATCGCAGAGGGAGCCATCTTTGGCCTTTCCGCCTCGATGTTCATCGCAAGAAGACGCTGCAACAGAACCCGATTCTCCGTCACGACCCCATAAGCCTCATCCGGAAGGATCGCGAACTCCCGCATTGAATTGACGGAAAAACATCCCTGTTGCTCCCCCTTATTGATAGGACCATTCTTGAGAAATATCTCGACGTTCTTCCAGCCCAGAGGCTCCCTGGTCAGAAGTCCCCTCTTCCCCTGGCTCTCAAGATAGTGGCGAAGGCACGCCACAAAAAGATCTTCCTTGTCTCGGAACTCGGTGTACAGCCCCGACTTATTCACGCCTGTGGCTCGTTCCAGTTCCTGAAGGGTCGTGTCCGCAAACCCGTGCTTCCAGAAGACGGGCATCGCCTTCTCCAGCACTTCCTCTCGGCTAAAGTTCTTCGGTCGCCCCATAGACGCATTATCCGATAAAGAACTAAATAGTTCAATATCTCTGCATCCTCGCCATACCCTCGTCATCGTATAGAACTGAATGGTTCAGAACCGGCCGACATGATCGGGCAAGATCGCTACCGAATCGGCTTCATGAATTGTTCCGAGAATTGCAAAGGAGACTTATGTCTAAGTTGGCGAAGAAAGTGGCACTCATTACTGGCGGGTCCCGGGGCATTGGCGCAGCAATTGCAAAGCGTCTGGCCGCCGACGGAGCAAGCGTAGCCATTACCTATGCGAAGGACGCTAGCGCGGCCTCCGCCGTAGTCAAAGCGATTGAACTCGCTGGCGGAAAGGCCATCGCGATCCAGGCGGACGCTGCCAATGTTGAAGCAGTCAAGGGCGCGGTCGAAAAGGCCATCTCGACCTTCGGCCGACTGGATGTGCTCGTGAACAATGCCGGCACCGCCATGCCGAAGCCGTTCGAGGAGGCGACGCAGGAGGAGATGGATCGCGTTCTCGACATCAACGTCCGCGGCGTATTCGCCACTACGCAGGCTGCTCTGAAGCACATGAAGGATGGTGGTCGCATCATCATGGTCGGTTCGGCCGTTGGCGAGCGCGCCGTTGCACCGGGGCTTGTGCCCTACGCAGCCACCAAGGGAGCCGTCAAGATGTTTACGCAGGCACTATCCAGAGAGGTCGGGAGCCGGGGCATAACGGTGAACAACGTCCAGCCGGGTCCTATCGATACAGATTTGAATCCCGCCTCGGGTGATTGGGCGGTGCCACAGAAGGCCGCAACTGCGCTCGACCGCTATGGGCGTGTTGAGGAGATCGCTGCAATGGTGGCGTTCGTTGCCGGTCCTGAATCCTCCTATATCACAGGAGCAAATCTAACCGTGGACGGAGGAATGAATGCGTGAGTTCGAGAACAAAACCGCGCTTGTGACGGGGGCATCGAGAGGAATTGGCCGCGCGACGGCATCGGCGCTTGCCAAAGCCGGGGCGCACGTCCTGGTTCACTATGGTCGGTCAAGACAGGAAGCGGAGTCCCTCGTTGTCGAGATCCGAAGGAAAGGTGGACGCGCCGATGCAGTCTCGGCGGATCTGGGAACTCCGGACGGTGCTTCGTTGTTAGCCAAACAGGTGCGCTCCATCGTCGGCGATCGATTGGATGTGCTTGTCCTCAACGCCGGAATCAGCAAGGCGGCGCGCATTGCGGATTACACGGTAGAGGATTTTGACAGCCTCTTTGCGACAAACGTCCGAGGTCCGTTCTTCCTGGTGCAGCAACTCTTGCCGGTTCTCGGTGAGGGCTCAAGCGTTGTTATTATCTCTTCTCTTGGAGCCCGTTCGGTGGTGGGAAAGGCTGGTCACGAAACTCCTTCGATTCTTGCCTATGCCTCTACTAAAGGAGCGCTTGAGACTCTGGTCAGAAACTGGGCCGCTATTCTCGGGCCGCGCGGCATACGCGTAAACGCTGTCGCACCGGGCATCATCGACACGGATATGTCGAATTTCACGAAGACAGAAGCGGGGCGCGAGGTCGCGCTGGGAATGCAGGCGTTGAAGCGACTTGGCAAACCCGAGGATGTTGCCGACGTAGTCGCGTTTATGGCATCCGATGGTGCGCGTTGGATTACAGGAGCCAGTATTCCCGTCGATGGCGGTTCGAAGCTTTAACTAACAACGTGAGGAACGCAATGAATAACACTTTGAGCAAAGGTAAAGGGATCAAGATTCCTGGCCCTGATCATCCCATCACGATTTCACCAGCTGAGGGCAAGGTGCGTGTAACGGTCGCAGGAAGGATCGTCGCTGAATCGACGCGAGCGCTTCGGCTGGAGGAAAAGGGATATCCGCCCGTCTACTACTTGCCGCGCAGCGATGCGGACATGTCATTGTTCGTTCGGACAACGCAATACACCTACTGTCCGTACAAGGGCGATTGCTCCTTCTACAGCATCCCTATCGGAGGAGCGAATTCAGATAATGCCGTTTGGACATACGAAGGACCGTATGAGGCAGTTGCCAGCATCGGAGGATACTTGGCGTTTTATCCCTCACGAGTCGATGCAATCGAAGTGATCTCTTAAACACGTTCAGTCGATCGATACAGGAGTTCATGCGATGCCAAGTCAACCGCTTTTCACGCCATATCGAATGGGAAACCTCGATCTTCCAAACCGCATCGTCATGGCGCCCCTCACCCGGATGCGTGCCCAACCGTATGATCACGTGCCCACGACCTTGCAGGCGGAGTATTATGCGCAGCGTGCTTCGGCTGGACTGATCATCACCGAAGCCACCGCGATTAGCCCTGAAGGATTTGGCTGGGCCGATACACCGGGCCTCTGGACGGAGGAGCAGGTCCGCGGATGGCGGCGTGTCACGGATGCCGTCCATGCGGCCGGCGGTCGCATCATTGCACAGCTTTGGCACACCGGCGCAATCTCACATCCAGAACTGCTGGACGGCGCGCAGCCCGTGTCCGCATCGAATGTCGATCCAGGTCAGATCTCGGTCACGCCGACGGGAAGAAAGCCGACGGTGACACCGCGGCCTCTGACGAAAAAGGAGATTCGAGTTACCGTTGCAGATTTCGCAAGCGCTGCGCGAAATGCGATGGAAGCCGGCTTCGATGGTGTCGAGATCCTCGCCAACTATCTCTATCTGATCTCGCAGTTTCTGAACGCCACCACCAACCTGCGCAAAGACGAATATGGCGGAAGCTTGGAAAATCGCTCTCGCTTTCTTTTCGAGGTGCTCGAGGCGGTCCTGAGCGAGGTTGATGCACAACGGGTAGGAGTCAAGATCAGCCCGATGCACGAAGGCAAAGCATTCCAAGCCAATGACGAAACCCTGCCCGTTGCCGAATACGCAATTCAGAAGCTGAGTTCCTACAATCTTTCGCACTTGTTGCTCATGGGCAATACAACCGACTTCACCGGTACGCCGCTCGAGAAACTGGCCGATGATGGCATGTTCCGGCATTTCCGTCCTCTCTACAAAGGCACGCTCATCGCGAACGTGAAGATGGACCGTGATCGTGGCAATAGCCTCATCGCCGAAGGCCTAGCGGATTTGGTGGCGTTCGGCCGTCCCTACATCGCAAATCCCGACCTGGTCCAGAGGTTTGCCGAAAATGCCCCTCTTGCTGACGTTGATTGGGAAACCGTGTACGCCTCAGGGCCGCACGGCTATTCCGATTACCCAACCTACCAACCATCACAATTCACGCGGAGCTGAATATATGCCAAAGACAACACCCGAACAGAACAAGGCGATCGTCCTGGAAGCCTTCGACACGCTCTTCAACAAACGTGACTACGCGGCGGCAGAACGATTCTGGTCGCCAAAGTACATCCAGCACAGCGCGCACATCGCGCCGGGACGCGAAGGGCTGTTCGCTCTTGTCCGTGCGACGCCAGATACCCTGCGCTATGAAAACCAACTCATCGTCTCTGAAGGCGACTACGTCATCGCGCATGGCCGGTTCACTGGGATGGGAAGGCCCGCGGCCTGGATTGCGGCCGACGTTGTCCGATTCGAAGACGGTCTTCTGGCTGAGCACTGGGATGTGTTGCAGGACGAAGCCACGCGGAAAGAATCCGTCAGCGGCCTTCCCATGTTTGGCGATAGCTTCCCTGCGTAAGCCACGGACCTTCACACATCAATCACACCACACGGATCGGAGAGGTCATGAATCTCACAGGAAACACCATCTTCATTACCGGCGGCGGATCAGGTATTGGCCGCGGTCTGGCCGAGAAACTGCACAGACGCGGAAACAAAGTCATCATCTCAGGCAGACGCAAGAGCCATCTGGACTCCGTCGCCAAGGCCAATCCAGGCATCGAGGTCGTCGAACTCGATATCGCAAACCCTGGAAGTATCAATGCAGTGGCGAAGAAGCTGACCGCAGAACACCCGGATCTGAATGTTCTCATCAATAACGCTGGAATCATGGAACCGGATCAGGCAGCGGGCGTCATCGACGACAAACTGCTCGTGTCGACCGTCACGACCAATCTTCTGGGCCCTATCCGCTTGACCTCGGCTCTCCTGGATCAGCTGAAGAGCCGACGTGGTGTGATTGTCTACAACACCTCGGTCCTTGCTTTTGTGCCACTGGCTGTGACAGCTGTCTATTCTGCCACAAAAGCTGCGCTTCACTCTTATGTGTTGTCGCAACGCTTCCTGCTTCGCGACAGCGGTGTTCGAGTGCTCGAGGTGGCGCCTCCCTGGGTGCGCACGGAACTGATGAATAGCCAGGAGGCCGAGCAGGCTATGCCTCTTGACCAGTTCATCTCCGAAACGTTGGACGCACTTGCAACAGATGCTGACGAAATTCTTGTGGAAGCGGCAAAGCCTCTGCGAGCCAATCTCGGACCTGGGGAGCATGCATTGGTGAATGAGTTCAACGAGCAAATGCTGAAACTATTCACGTCAAGCCAAGCGTAAGCCGGGCCACGTATTGATTGAGTCTGGCTTTTAGCAAGCGGAGTTGTCAGGTAGTTAAACGTCGGTTTTTACGAAATCCGTCGCGTAGCTGAGATCTTTCCATTTTCGTCCCAGCTCGATCTTCGCCAGATCGTTTGCTTCCGCAGCGTTGAATGCGTCGATTCCAAGGACGAGGCGTAACGGTGGCTCCCCAACCGAGGCAAGCTTCAACAATGCCGCTGCAGCCCTGGCCGGGTCGCCGGGTTGCTTTCCGTCGTAGTCGCGCTGGAAGCGCGCTGTCTTACCCACCGTCGCATCGTATTCAGGACGTCCTTCCCGCAACTCGGTTGACGACCCGGCGAAGTCCGTCCGGAAACCACCTGGTTCGACGATGGTGACCTTAACTCCGAGGGGTCCTACTTCTTTCGCCAGCGTCTCGGAAAAGCCTTCCACGCCCCACTTGGCAGCTGCATACGGTGCGCGTCCAATGGGTCCGATGCGACCTGCGATCGAAGTGACCTGGATGATGTGGCCTGAACCCCGCTCCCGAAAGTAAGGCAGCACGGCCTTGGTGAGAATAATCACCCCAAAGAGATTCGTTTCAATCTGCGCACGAAAGTCCTCAAGCGTGGTGTCCTCAATAGGAGCAACATTTCCATAACCAGCGTTATTAACCAGAACATCGAGTTTTCCGAAAGTCCGAATCGTGGCCTGCACGGCCTCACGTGCCTGCGTTTCGCTGGTGACATTGAGAGAGAGCGGCAGCACGAGATCACCATATTTATCCTTCAACTCCACTAGATCTTCGGCGTTGCGAGCTGTTGCTGCTACCTGGCAACCGGATGCGAGCGCCGCCTCCGCAAATGCCCTTCCAAGTCCACGCGAACTACCTGTGATGAGCCAAACCTGTGGCATCATTCCTCCTGATGCTGCGCCACTGCATTCTTGCAGCATATCTTGCTCAACTTCTACGCGAAGCTTTCACCAACAATCTCTTCGCTCTTCTTCCAGAGAGCCTTTGCGTTTTCGAGGTCGAGCGCATAGCCCCGGACACCTTCGTCAAGCATGCCTAGTCTTGCATCATCTGCGACGACGTCACTCACGTGGCAGTTCTCGCAATACCGCCCTCCTACCTCTTCGGCGGGCGCGACGACAGCTGCCCATACTGAGGTGGCAGCTCCTACGGAAACGGTCTTGAACTGGAACGGCTCTTTGCCCTCTGCCGCGGCCTGTTCATTGATCTGTTTGATCATCTGTTCCATTTGCGCCGGGTCCATGTGGCGGGCAAGCTCAGTCTGTATGCCCCCTGGATGTACGGCCGCCGCGCGGACCCCGCGCTCACGATGCCGTTGATCGAAAGCAACTGCGAAGAGGATATTTGCGGTTTTCGAGCGCCCGTAAGCCAAGAAGGGTTCGTACGGCGTGGACTCAAAGTTGGGATCATTCAGGTCGACATTGCTGAAACGGTGCCCTGAGGAAGCAAGGTTGACCAGGCGTCCGCCGTCCTTGATCAGCTTCGCGATGCGGTTCACAAAGACGAAGTGGCCCAGGTGATTGGTTCCGAATTGCGTCTCGAAACCATCCTGTGTCTTCCCGAACGGAGTCGCCATGACACCGGCATTGGCGATGATCACATCGAACAAGCGGCCATCGGCAACCAGCTTGTCCGCAGCAGCGCGCACATTCTTCAAGCTCGCAAGATCAAGCTCGACCAACTCGAAACTCCCCCCTGACTTCGCCGCGGCCTTGCTAACTTCCGCGGTTGCCCGCTTCGCCTTCTCCAGATCGCGCGCGGCCCCCACAACACTCGCGCCGTGCGCCACCAGCGCACGCGCCGTTTCTACGCCGAGACCGGCCGAAACGCCCGTCACCAGAATTCGTTTACCCTTTAGATCGATGCCCGCAAGGACATCTTCCGTCGTTGACTTTGCCCCAAACTTTGTCGCCATGCGGCACTCTCCTGTCAAACTCTTTGACACGGCCTCATCCCAGAAATAAAACGGAATGGGCCTCCGTTATTTGATAGGATTACCGGAGTGGCACTCCGGTTTCAGAAAGTTCCATGAAGAAATCAACCACCCCAAAGCCCGCTCGCAAGCCTCGCTCGGACGCCCAGCGCAATCGCGAGCGCATCCTGGAAGTCGCGAAGCAAGTCTTCACCCGTCGCGGCGCCGAAGCCAGCATGGGAGAGATCGCGAGGCGTGCGAAGATCGGACCCGGTACGCTGTACCGCCACTTCGCGACACGCGACGACCTGCTGGCGACGGTCTACATCACCGAAGTCGAGAAACTGGCGGCGGCGCAGAAGAAATTGTCCGCCGAACTACCCCCTATTGAAGCCCTGCGAGCATGGCTATTGGTCTTCATTGACTACATCGCCGCGAAAAAGATCATCGCGCCGGCATTAAACGCAATGGCCGGCGGCCCTTCGCGCGTGTTTCAGCAGACCACGCAGGTGATGGAAGAAGCTGCCCACGCGCTGGCCAGCCTCGCCATAGCGAGCGGCGATCTCCGCCCGGACGTCGATCCCATAGACCTGATGCGTGCCATCTACGGGCTCTCTACCGGCGGCAGCGCGGACGACTGGCCCGCAAAGGCACGGAAATTTGTCGATATTCTCTTACAGGGCTCCCGTCCTTGATAAAGGGCTGTTGATTCCTGGCAGCATCAACTTGCGATATAAGCCGGATCAATCATTGATTAGATCCTAGGCTGGAGGCCGGGAAGCACCGGCCGTGGACTGCGGCCTGCACCCAAATCGAATCTAAAGAGCCCGCCGGTAAGTCCAATGAGCAATTTGGTCATCATGTACCTCTGCCCGTTCTCCTTACTTGACCATCTCCTGTGCGAATGCCTCGATCGTTGTCGGCCCATGAAGCTTCTCTGTTCCCGAATTACCGAAGTGGATCCAGCCCGAGTTGAAACTTTTCACCATCTCGATGTACAGCCCGGTCCGATCGGCCGGCATACCCATCGATTCCAAAACGTTCTGCCAGGCAGCCTCGGGCA
>Ga0207109_1015_pt1 | contig 43202 bp, 34 predicted proteins | sample Alteio_BWMinHeat_73_FD_153584 | JGI IMG/M metagenome (GOLD analysis project Ga0207109, IMG submission 153584) | Enriched cells from forest soil in Barre Woods Harvard Forest LTER site, Petersham, Massachusetts, United States -... | ecosystem: Environmental > Terrestrial > Soil > Temperate forest >... | reverse complement strand
GCGGCCAGGCTTCCTCGGTGTCGATGAAGAGATAGATGAGGGTGAAGAGCGGCATGATGGCAATTTGAACGAACGCCAGAAACAGGCGTATGCCGCCGAATACGGGAATGAATTCCCGAAATTCGATGCCATTTTGGGCGGCCTTCCAGTAGGCCCAGCATATTCCCGTGAGCAAAGTGCAGGTGCCAATGCCAACCAACCACCACGCAGCCCACGGCTGCACCAGCGATAGGAGCGCCAGCACAATCCAGGCCGCCACCACCGAAACCATCGTGACGAGGACCTGGCTCGGTTGCCAAGGAAGGCGGTCGGGCTTCGGGTCGTGGTCTTGTTCGGCGTCGCGCTTGCACTTTTTTGCAGCCCGCTTTCTTCGCTTTTCTCGCAGATCGTCTTCCGACACGTGCCCTTTGTCCGCACAGATGCTGCACATCTGCGCGGCCTTTTCCTCGGGCTCTTGCAGCTCCATATTGCAATACGCGCATCGCATCGGGTTGTTTCCGAGCTCGAACCAAACGCCAACCGTTGGTGCGCCAAACATTGTCACTTGCCTGATCGCTCCATGCAAGCAAGTTTCTCGACAATCGCGAATATGTGCGATTCAAGAATGCCCAGCGCGGATGTTGAGCTTCGATGCTCCGCTACACAAAATGATCGGTGGTGTTTATCCAATGTCGCCTATGGTAGCGCGATTTGGGTTGGCCCGGCGCGCCCGCGAGGGAAGCCCGGTCGTGTTTGCTTGATTGCGGCTTCCCTTGCGGGCGCGTCGCGCTAACCAAAGCCGAGTGGAGCGCGAGCGATCACCACCCAGGAGCAACAGCATGAATCGATTCGTCATTCCGATTTCGTTGTGCGTCGCCCTTTTTGCGTCTGCATCCATGCAAGCTCAAGATTGGGCCAAAGCGAAGCTAGAGAAGTCGCCGCGTCACGGCGAGTGGGTCAAGGTCAAGCACGGCGACCGCGAAGTGCAAGCCTTCGTCGTCTATCCCGAAGTCAAGGACAAGGCGACCGCCGTCGTCCTGATCCACGAAATTTTCGGACTGACCGATTGGGTCCGGCTGGTCGCCGACGAACTTGCCGAGGCTGGGTATATCGCAATCGCTCCCGACCTGTTGACGGGTAAAGGACCGAATGGCGGCGGCACCGCCGAACTTGGCGGCAACGATGCCGTGCGCAAAGCGATCTCTTCGCTGCCGCCGGATCAAGTCACGGCCGATTTGAATGCCTGCGTCGATTACGTCGCCAAGCTGCCCGCTGCCAATGGCAAGGTAGCGGTTGCCGGCTTTTGCTGGGGCGGCGGCCAGACCTTCCGTTTCGCCACCAATAACAAGGAGATCAAGGCCGCCTTCGTCTTTTACGGCACCGGGCCGAATAGCGAGGCCGATTTCGCCCGCATCAACTCGCCCGTTTACGGCTTCTACGGCGGCATGGACAACCGCGTCAACGCCACGATTCCGAAATCTACGGAGCTCGCGAAGAAAGCCGACAAGAAATATGAGCCAGTGACGTATGAAGGTGCCGGCCACGGCTTCATGCGTGCCGGTGCGGCGCCGGACGCCAGTCCCGCCAATCGCAAGGCACAAGAAGAAGCCTGGACGCGCCTGAAGGGCTTGCTCAAAGCTTTATAAGAATGAGAAAACTCTCATTTTTTCAGCGAATCAAAATGCGCGAATTCGCCGATTTCCGGAAACCGTTGCCGGTGAAAGCGATGGGGCGGTCGCTTCCGTGACCGCCCTGTCGTAACCGCAATCGCTTGGCACATTTCGCCTCAATTCCGGGAGTATTCTTGCGGGGCGAACTCGGCCGCGCACGCCGTTTCCTCACGTTACTAAGGTGATTGTGCGGATACTCCTCACGGAAGACGATCGGCACCTATCGCATTCGCTCCGCCGCGGGCTTGAAGAAGACGGCTACACCGTGGACGTGGCCTTCGATGGCGAAGAAGCCGGCGCCAAGGCGGAAAGCACCAAGTATGACGCGATCGTGCTCGATTTGATGCTGCCCAAGGAAGACGGCTTTTCGCTGCTGCGCCGTTGGCGAGCGGGCGGCGTATCGTCGCACGTCCTGGTGCTGACAGCCCGCGGCAGGCTGGACGACAAAGTCCGCGGACTGGACCTCGGCGCCGACGACTACATGACCAAGCCGTTCGACCTCGAAGAACTGCTGGCGCGCTTGCGAGCCTTGGTCCGGCGCGGCAATCACGTCAAGTCGCCCGTCATCAAGGTTTTCGACCTCGAAATCGATACGACCAGCCGCATCGCGCGCCGCGCTGGGAAATCACTGAATCTCACTCCGCGCGAATACAGCTTGCTGGAGCTCCTCGCCCAAAATCGCGGCAAAGTTGTTACGCGGACCATGATCTGGGATCAACTCTACGCTCAAAGCGAAGAGAACACGTCGAATGTCATCGACGTCTTCATTCGCTACCTTCGCAAGAAGGTCGACACCGGCTTCGACCCGCCGCTCATCTTGACCCGCTGGGGTGCGGGTTACATGATGAGAGCGGAAGACTCCAATCCTTGAAGCCGAATTACGAGCATGCTAAGTCCTAGACTTGCCGCAATCGGAGCGGTCGCGATTTTCATTCCTCTCGCGGATGCGCAACCGCCGCGGAGCACCAAAGTCGATTTTTCCCACGACGTCGTTCCCATTCTCAAAACCCACTGTGCCAAGTGCCACACCAACGGCACCTATAAGGGCTCGCTTTCGCTCGATACCCGCGAATCGCTACTGAAGAGCAAGGCGGCCGCGCCGGGCAAATCCGCCGAAAGCGAACTGCTCAAGAGAATCACGAGTACTGATCCGGACATTCGAATGCCCGCCAAGGGCGATCCGCTCGCTGAGAAAGAGATTCGCGTCCTCAAAACTTGGATCGACGAAGGATTGGCGTGGGAGCCGGGATTCACCTTCAAGGCGCGGACCTACGTCGCCTCGCTCAAGCCGCGGCGCCCGACGTTGCCGCCCGCATCGCCGCGGTACGACCATCCGATCGATCGAATCATCTATGCCTATTTTGCCAAACAGCAAGTTCATCCTTCGCCCCCGCTCGACGACTCCGCGTTCGCCCGCCGCGTTTACCTCGACCTCATCGGCCTTCTCCCAGCCCCATCCGAACTGGACTCGTTTCTCTCCGACAAATCGCCCGACAAGCGCGCGAAACTGGTCCAGCGTCTACTCGCGGATAATCGTGCTTACACCGATCACTGGTTGACCTTCTGGAATGATCTGCTCCGCAACGATTACAAAGGAACCGGCTATATCGACGGCGGCCGGCAGCAGATCACCGCCTGGTTGTACAAGTCGCTGCTTGAAAATAAGTCTTACGACAAGTTCGCCCGAGAGTTGATTAACCCGGCGCGTGGGGCTGAGGGGTTTGCGAAGGGAATCGAGTGGCGGGGCCAGGTCAACGCGAGCCAGATCATCGAATTGCAATTCGCTCAGAACGTCGGCCAGGTCTTCTTCGGCGCGAATCTGAAATGCGCCTCGTGCCACGACAGTTTCATCGACAATTGGAAGCTAGTGGACTCCTACGGCCTTGCCGCCGTGATCGCGGATAAGCCGCTGCCCATGTATCGCTGCGACAAGCCCACGGGCAAAACTGCCGGTCCCAAGTTCCTCTTTCCCGAGCTCGGAACCATCGACCCCGCGCTGCCAAAGAGCAAGCGGCTCGAAAGACTCGCCGCATTGGCGACCAATTCGGACAACGGCCGATTCACGCGCACCATTGCCAATCGAATCTGGCATCGACTGATGGGGCGCGGCATCGTGTATCCCGTCGATATCATGGCGAATCAGCCCTGGTCGCAGGATCTCCTCGATTACCTCGCCACGTATTTGACCGATAACAACTACGATCTGAAAAAGCTGATCGAGCATATCGCCACATCGGCGGCCTATCGCGCGCACTCCGTACCCGAGCCACGTGAATCGACTGGCGACGATTACGTATTCCGCGGTCCCGAACTCAAGCGCCTAACCGCCGAGCAATTCGTGGATACGATCTGGATGCTGACCGGTGCCGCTCCAGCCAAGCCCGTCGCAAAAGCGGACATTCCGCCGTTCCCGTCCACGACTCCGGCCGAGCGACGATTCGTCCGCGCCAGCCTGGTCGAGGCTGACATGCTCATGCGCTCCCTCGGCCGGCCGAATCGCGAACAGGTCGTGACGACACGGCCGGATGAACTCACGACCCTGGAAGCGCTCGACCTTGCCAATGGCCAGATCCTGACGAACACGATCGCGCGCGGCGCCGCGAACATCCTCAAAGCCAATCCGAAATCATCTGCGGACGAGCTCACAACCCTGCTCTTCAAGCGCGCCCTTTGCCGCGCCGCGACCGCCGGCGAACTCGCCGCAGCCCACTCGCTCCTCGGCTCAAAACCCACCCCCGAATCTCTCGCCGACCTGCTCTGGACGATCGTCATGCTTCCGGAATTTCAATTGGTGCGGTGAGCCGCCATGAGCATCTGGTACCCGCAACTCCCGAAAAATGAATGGAGGACGGCGATCAGCATTGCCTTGCTCGGTGCTCTGCTCGCCGGCATCTATGGCGCGGTCCACGATCAGATCAGCTTCTCGATTTCGCGGGAGTACTTCACGAAAATCAAGTTCCGCCAGTTTGCGTTTGCCGATTTCGGGCTGCCCGAGCGATTGTTCGTCGCCGAAATTGGGTTCTTGGCTTCTTGGTGGGTCGGGTTGATCGCGGCCTGGGTGCTTGCTCGCATCGGATTGGCTGAGCTCGCGATGGTTTCGGGATGGCACTATGTTGCTAAAGCATTCGCGATTGTGACCGTCGTCGGCGCGACGTCGAGCTGCGTTGCCGTATTATTGGGAATGAACGATGCCGCTGGCGATATGGACGGTTGGAAAGGATGGCGATCAAAAATCGGAGATCAGAACATCAACGGATTCGTGATCGTCTACTACCTTCACTGGGGTAGTTATCTGGGAGCTGCTCTCGGTGCCGTTGCGGCAATCGCTTTTGTCCGGCGGTGCCGAGCGCGGCTTCACAAAGTGCAACCGATCGAAATACAAAATTGAACGAGCACCTGTTGGTTGACCGTCGATGGCTCCGGGTTGAATCTGCTTGCGTCGGGTTTATCATGACTTGGGCACGTCACAACCCGAGAATTCCGCATGCTGCCGCGCAAGTACCTGTTCCCGCACGTAATCGAAATGAATTATCAAGCCGGCCGGCGGCTTGGCGTGAATGTCTATTTGATCGACGGCGGCGGCGAGTACATCCTCATCGACATCGGCTTCGAGGACACGATTTCCGACGTTGTCGAAATGATCCGGCAAATGGATTTTAGCCTCTCCGCCTGCAAGATGATCGTCGCCACGCACGCCGACGCCGACCACATCCAGGGAATCAAGAAAGCGCGCGACATGTTCAAGACCAAAGTCGCAGCCCATCCGCTCAGCGTCAAGCCGCTCGAATCCGGCGACCCGATCATGACCTTCGCCCGTATCGAAGCCCAGGACATCGACCTGCCCATGCCGCCGTGCAAAGTCGATATCGAAATCAAGGAAGGCGATACGATCGCCGTCGGCGACCAACGCGTCGCGGTCTGGCACACCCCCGGCCACACGCCCGGCCAGCTCAGCTTCAAGATGAACGACTTGCTGTTCTGCGGCGACAACGTCTACAAGGACAGCTGCGTCGGCGTGATTGATGCTCATCACGGCTCGAAGATCCCGGACTTCCTGAAATCGCTCGAACGGATCAGGGCCGACGACTCAAACTTCCTCTTGCCGAGCCACGGCCCCGTCTTCCGTCGCGATAATCGCATCATCCAAAAAGCGATCGACCGCCTGACGCAGTACCAACACATGGCCGACTTCGGCACCTGCGCCACGGACTGGCCGCTCTTGGACGAATGGGAAGCCGACGTCATGGCTGGGCGAATGCCAAAACTGTGAGGCGAATGAAGTGAAAATCGGTCTGGTCGGTTTCAGTGGGTCGGGAAAGAGCACGGTCTTCCGCTGGCTCACCGGCGTGAATCCGGACCCGTCCAAAGTCCAACACGGCCAAACCGGCATGGCCAAGGTCCCGGACGTTCGGCTGGACGCCGTCTCCGCGCACTTCAAGCCCAAGAAAACGACCTTCGCCGAAATCGCCTTCCTCGACACTCCCGGCCTGCTCATCGACGAACGCAAGGACAACCCGCGCCGCCTCGGAATATTGCGCGAAGCGGCCGGCCTCGTGATCGTCTTGGACGGCTTCGGCCGCACCGACTGGGCGATCCAATTGCGTAAGTTCCGCGAGGAGCTGCTTTTTGCCGACCTGGAAATCGTGACCAACCGCATCGACCGTCTGAATTCCCAACTGAAGAAGCCGCACCCAGCCAAAGAACGCGAACTCGAGGAAGCCGAGCTTGCCCTCATGAAGCGACTCGCCGCGGTCTTGGAGGAGGGCAAAACGGCGGCGGCGTTGGGACTGGCCGATGACGAGGAAAAGCAGATTCGCAGTTTCCAATTCCTGACACTCAAGCAGGAGATGGTTTTCGTCAATCGCGGCGACGCCGAAGCGCTGAAGACTTCGCTGCCGGCCGATCTCCTGGCGCTCTCCCGAAGCGCCTTCCAAGCCGCACCCAAGCTCGAACTTGAACTCGAGGAACTCCCCCCGGAAGACCGGACTGCATTCATGGCCGATCTCGGCCTGAAGGAGTCCGACCGGACCGACATCATTCGCCGGATTTTCTACGGCATGGGGCGCATCGTCTTCATAACGGTTGGCGAAGACGAATGCCGCACGTGGCCCCTCGTTCGCGGCGAGACTGCCGTCGAGGGCGCAGGCTCGATCCACACCGACCTGGCCAAGAATTTCGTCCGCGCCGAAGTCGTCGCCTACGATGATTTCCGGACCTGCGGCTACCAGATGAAGGAAGCGAAAGCCAAGGGCGTCCACCGTCTCGAAGGCAAGACCTACATCGTCGCCGACGGCGACATCATGCACATTCTGTGACGCACACACATGCTTTCAGACGGGGCTGACGCAGTTTCGAATTGCGGTCAACAAATAGCACGTGTAAGCTGAACGAACTCCGGCATAAGTCACCTCAAATGCGAACGGTTCACAAATGAACCCCTCTTTCTGGAGGATGCGCAATGAAGGCTCGCGCGACATGCTTTGCTTTCGTAACGGTCGCCAGCTCGATATTTGCCGTGCTCTTGACCACAGGACGGATCAACGGCCGCTCGGACGAAATTGACGCCGATATTCAGATGCTGACTGCGCCGGAGGGGAAGGTCAAAGATGGTTGGTTTTTTAATCCGGGCGGACCAATCTTTCGATTCAGCGAACCTATGAATCGTCTCGTTGAACGGGGTAACGCAATCCAGTGGCGTCTGTTGGAGAAATCAAGGGACCCGAGAATTCGAAACGAAGTTGCACTCATTTTGGCATCAATTGGCGATAAGGAAGCGTTGCCGAGGTTGATTGAGCTTCTTCCGCGTAAGGAAGCGCTCACCGACGAGGAAAGCTTTTCGACTATGTGTCTGCTGTACGCTCTTTGGCAGTTGACCGGTATGGAGCTCGGCATCCACCATAAATGGCCCGCTCGATATGTACCGGAGTTCCGCACGAAATGGCTGACTTGGTACGAGGCGAACAAGGATTATCTTTACACCCCGTCAACTCCGGAGAGGTCGGCCTATAACTGGGCCAAAGACCGTGTGTTGGTGGATTTCGAAGCTAAAATGGCCGGAACGCCGACGACGGTTTACCGCAAAGAACACCCGAGAATCAACTACGAGGAAATCAAGACTTGGCGGAACGACTTGGAATACGAGCGCAAACTGAGAGACTTCTGTTTCAGCTCAATTCTGAACCACGTCTGGAAACCGTATGGGTACGTGCCGTCGGATTCGCTACGCGCACTCGTGAGTATCCGCGATATGCGCGCGCTGAACTCGTTGCGCACGATTTGCCAAATGGCCGACGTGGCGACCGATGACGGCGACTTCATTTCGACGTTTGAAGAACGTGGCGACCCAGAGTCCATTCCCTTCCTTGAAAACTTAATCGCGAATGGCAAAAAGGGCGAAAAGATTGTTGCCGCGCGACTTCGCATGATTGAACGTATCAGGCTGTTCCACAAGTACGGAACGGAATTGAAAGGCAAGCTGCTCGATTCCGAAGAGCAATTGGAATACATCCGATGCATGGAGGGAAGCGACGGAATCCAATCGCTCGTCGCCACTCTGCGCAATCGAGAGAACGATTGCTTTTTGCGATCGGAGTTGAAGGTTGCCGGGTATGTAGACCGAGAACCTGTGCGAGCATGTTTAAAAGATCTGGCTCTCGACAAGACTCGGGATGAGCGAACACGAACGTTGGCGCATGGCGCGCTCGCTCAGCTCGGAGAGAAGGACTCTCTCAACTACCTCAAACAGTCCCTATCCCACCAACACCCAGGCGTGCGGCTGGCAGGCGCTGAGTGCCTTTGGGATTTAGGGAGCCGAGATGGTTTCAAAGTACTCCGGGACATCGCCGGAAAGTGCCCGATTGAATCCGCGCCCGAGGATGACGCGCCACGCATCGGTCCTGAGATCAAGGGCCTCAACTTGGATTACATTCGCACTGCCTGTCGCATTCTGGGTGAAATGGGTGACCGCACTGCCATCGAGTCCCTCAAGCGCCTTTTGCCTTTGGACATTAACCACTTTGGTTGTGTTGGCTGGTCCGGTCGACCGGACGTTGTTGCTCTCGCTAAGCTGGGCGATTACTCAGGCATTTCGATATTACAAGCTTCGATTAATCGCGGCGATCCCAACCATGTAGTTGGGTCATGGCGGATGATTTTGGGGGATTTCGTCCAGATCGGACTGATGCGATTTATTCCAGAGATTTTGCCGCTGCTCAATGATCGAGATGAGGTAAACCGAATTCACGCAGCACAGGACATCTTGCTGTTGCTCGAATCAGGGAAGTGATTGATAGACACTTATTAGCGGCGCGATTGCTAAACGTAAACAAAACGGCGAATTTGGCTGGTTTGGGCCCACGACAATTGGTTCACCTCGCGATGCTCGTCGCGCGAGCAGGAGACTTGATCGTTCGAATTCGAGATTGTTGAAACGATTCTGAACGCAACGACAAAATTGAGATCGCCATTCGTGCACGCCACGGAATCCTACGTAGCCTATCCTGATTCGATTTCCGGTCCGAGGCTTGTGGGACCTGGAGACGAATCCCTGACTGCGGAATGATTGCTTGACTCATCTGCCCGAACTGCGTATACGCTCACGCCGGTGACGACTGACTCCGGTTCAGATAGTCCGGAATTGGGCATCGCCCGTGAATCGAGTTCTTCTGTGTTCCGCGCTTGTGCTCCTACCGCCGCTCCTGAGCGGCTGCCTGGTTCCCTACGTTTATCCCAAGCTCGAATACACGCCGCCCGTGAAATTGAGCGAGCCAGCAAGCGAGATACACGCCTTTCGCGTCGATTGTTCCCGACTGCATGTCGATGTGGGGGAAATCGTTTCCGAGTGTTCGAGCGAAATAGCAATATCCGCAGTGAATGAAGCGCCGCCACAGATCAAGCCATCCGTGACGTATGGTTTCGCGGTCCTTGGCATTGCAGTCAACTATCTTGTTCAGAAAGATCATACTGTCGTGATCCGAATGTATCGGCCGGGCTACGCATTGGTTGAAATCAAACCAGGGGAGCACCTCGATCAAATCGTTTGGACGCCGGCGCTTGATTTAGAGTCGCAGGAAAAGGCATTGGATCGTTTGTTGCCGCCAAAGTCCGATGACAAAACGCAAGACTCAAACTCGTGGCTATCGTCACGGCGACTCCGCTCGGGTTCGAGTTCCTCTGCGCACCGTGCGGCACTCTTATTCGGGGCGTCCGAATACGATCGGCTCGCGGCGTCAGCCCCTCAGACAGACAAGATTCGCTTGGAAGGCAAAGTGCGCGAACTCCGGCGTCTCGCTTCCGAGTAACTGACCATACTGTTGCCTCGGCAGCCCGTGGGATTCGATTCTGCTCTTGTCGAAGCGCCAAGTGCTTGCAGGTTCAGACAAGATCGGAATCTTATCCCACGGGCGGCAATCTTGTTTTCGCGGCTCGCTTTGGCGACAATAGGTGGTGCCTGCCCCGCCGTATGGCCGGTTCTTCCGGCTCCTAAGTTTCGACCCCGATTGTTTCAACGCTGAGATTCCTCCGATGACGTGGCTGAGCCGCAGCATATTGCTGTTCGCTGTCGCACTGCTTGGATCGCGAGCACCGGCGGCGGGACCGGACGCGGCCGTGCCCGTTAAGGTCAGCTTCTACAAGGATGTACGGCCGCTCGTTCAATTGCACTGCCAAGGCTGTCATCAGCCGGCCAAGGCGCAGGGCGGTTTTGTCGCGACAGAGTACGCCGAGCTATTCAAGGCCGGCAATTCGGGCAAGGAGCCGATCGTCAAATGCAAGCCGGACGAAAGCCACATTGTTCAGCAGATCACGCCGCAAGCGGGCAAGCCGGCGGCCATGCCGAAAGAGAAAGAGCCGCTGACAGCGGTACAGGTCGAGACGATTCGGCGATGGATCAGGGATGGGGCTGAGAATGACACCCCCGCGTCGGTGCAACAGCAGGCGTTCGACGACGAACATCCGCCGGTTTACGACGGATTGCCGGTTATTACCTCGCTCGATTTCTCGCCGGACGGGCAACTGCTCGCCGTGGCGGGCTACCACGAAGTACTATTGCACAAAGCCGATGGTTCGGGCTTGGTGTCGCGGCTGATCGGCGCGTCCGAGCGCGTGCAATCGGTCGCGTTCTCGCCCGATGGCAAGACGCTCGCGGTCAGCGCCGGCAATCCAGGGCGATTCGGCGAGATTCAGCTTTGGGATGTGGCCAAACGCAAGCTCAAGCTGTCGCTGCCGTTGACATTCGACACGATCAACGGTGTCAGCTGGTCGCCCGACGGCACGAAGATCGGCTTCGGTTGTGCCGATAACACGGTGCGAGCGATCGATGCCAAGACTGGACAACAGGTACTATTCCAGGGAGCGCACAACGACTGGGTCTTGCAGACAACATTTTCGCTCGATGGGACATTCCTCGTGTCGGTGAGCCGCGATCGGACCATGAAACTGATCGAAGTTGCTACGCAACGATTCATCGACAATATCACCAGCATCACGCCGGGCGCACTGAAGGGCGGACTGACGGCGGTGGCGCTGCGGCCGACGAAAGAGCGGCGCATGGTGAAGCGCGACCTCGAAACGGGTGGCGGAGAGCAGCTCTACAACGAGCTCCTCACTGCTGGTGCTGATGGCACTCCGCGACTTTACCGCATGCACCGCGAATCGAAGCGCGTCATCGGCGACGACGCCAACAAACTGCGCGAGTTCGAGCCGATGCCCGGGCGAATCTATTCCGTGTCGTTCGATTCCGACGGCGTCATGTTCGCGGCCGGTAGCAGCAGCGACGGCTCCGGCGAGGTCCGCGTCTTCCGAGCGACTGACGGCGCGAAAGTTTCGACGTTCGAGGGCCAGAAGGGCGCTGTGTTCGCCGTGAAGTTTCACCCGAATCACAAGGTCGTCGCGTCGGCCGGATTCGATGGTCTCGTTCGACTGAATGATCCGCTGACGGGCAGGCTGATCAAGGAATTTGCACCGGTGCCGATGGCGAAGAAGTGAGCGGCGAAGCGCACGCTTCTTTGCCTTCGACGACATCCGCTTGCATAATGGCTGCATCACGCCTGCATTGTTGGGAGAACTTGATGATCCGCACGCATCTCCGCTTCCCCAGCCTCGCGATCATCGCTGCTTGCACCGTGGCATCGGCTTCGGCTCAGGAGAAGCTGCCTCCGGGTTCGGTGGTGACGCACCTCGAAGCGTTTCCGGCGTCGATCACACTCAAGAATCCGTACGAATATCGCCAAGTCCTCATCACTGCCACGCTCAAAGACGGCCAACAACTCGACGTGACGCGCATGGCGCCGATTACGGCTCCGGCGAATCTGGTCAAGATCGCGGTCAATGGCCTGGTCCGACCCACAAGCGACGGGACTGGCGAACTGGCCTTCAGCCTCGCCGGACAATCGGTGAAGGTGCCAGTAACAGTCAGCGGTCAGACCGAGAAATACACCGTGAGCTTCGTGCGCGACGTGATGCCGACGATTTCGAAAGTTGGCTGCAACGCCGGCACCTGCCACGGTGCTGCAGAAGGGAAGAACGGCTTCAAACTGTCGCTGCGCGGCTACGATCCGCTTTTGGATTATCGAGCGTTGACGGATGATTTGGAGGCGCGGCGGTTCAATCGGGCTGCGCCAATGCGGAGCTTGATGCTGCTGAAACCGAGCGGCGGCATACCCCATGTGGGCGGCGTCCTCATGCAGCCCGGACAGCCCTACTACGAATTGCTTCGCACCTGGATCGCCGAAGGCGTCCAATTTGACCCGCAAACCACGCGCGTCACCAAGATCGAAGTCGGTCCCAAGGGCCGGACGCTGCCGCTGCCGGGCATGAAGCAGCAGATGACCGTGATGGCAACCTATAGCGACGGTTCGACCCGCGACGTAACGGCCGAAGCCTTCGTCGAGACCAGCAATTCCGAGATCGCCACGGTCGACAAAGCGACCGGCCTCGTCACCGCCGTTCGGCGCGGCGAAGCGACCATGCTTGCCCGCTACGAAGGCTCGTACGACGCCAGCACGCTCATTGTCATGGGCGATCGGTCCGGCTTTGAGTGGAAAGCGCCAAGGGCAAATACGGAGATTGACTTACTCGTCTACGACAAGTTGCAGAAGATGAGGATCCTGCCGAGCGAACTATGCACCGACGAGGAGTTCATCCGCCGCGTCTATTTTGACCTGATCGGCCTGCCGCCGACGCCCGACGAGGTGCGTAAGTTCGTCGCCGATTCGCGGCCGATGCGCGTGAAGCGCGACGAAATGATCGATCGCCTTGTCGGCAGCCCCGAGTACATCGAGCACTGGACCAACAAATGGTCCGACTTGCTGCAAGTAAACCGCAAATTCCTTGGCGAAAAGGGCGCGACAGTTCTTCGCGATTGGATTCGCGGGGCTGTCGGCGCGAACATGCCGTACGACCAATTCGTGCACACGGTCCTGACGGCCGGCGGCTCCAACATCGACGATCCGCCGGCCGCTTATTTCAAGGTTTTGCGCGAAGCCGACAGCGCGATGGAGAACACGACACAGCTATTCCTGGCCATCCGTTTTAGTTGCAACAAGTGCCACGACCATCCGTTCGAACGCTGGACTCAGGACCAGTACTACCAACTTGCGTCGTTCTTCGCTCAGGTTGGCCGCAAGGAAGATCCGGCCTACAAGGGCCAGAAGATCGGCGGCACGGACGTCGAAGCACCCAAACCGCTCGTCGAGATCATTTACGATGAGAAGGCCGGCGAGGTGAAGCAGATTCGCACCGGCCAGATCGCCAAGCCGATCTTCCCGTTCAAGCACAAGGACATGCCCGAAGCCAAGGGCCCGCGCCGCGAGCAACTCGCCCACTGGATCACGTCCAAGGACAATCCGTATTTCGCCAAGAGTTACGTCAATCGCTTATGGGCCTATCTCCTCGGCGTTGGCATTATCGAGCCGATCGACGACATCCGCGCTGGCAACCCCGCGAGCAACCCGCAACTGCTCGATTACCTGACGAACGAATTCATCGGCAACGGCTTCAACGTGCAGGCGATGTTCAAGATGATCTGCAAATCGCGCGTTTATCAACATTCGATCGACGCCAACCGTTGGAACGCCGACGACGACTCAAACTACTCGCATGCGATCGCCCGCCGCTTGCCGGCCGAAGTGCTTTTCGATGCGATCTATCGCGCGGTCGGCGCGACGACGAGACTGCCTGGCTTGCCCGCCGGAGGGCGTGCCGAACAACTGTTGGACTCCAACGTATCGATTCCGGGCGGCTTTCTCGACCTGTTCGGCAAACCGCCGCGCGAAAGCGCCTGCGAGTGCGAGCGCTCCGGCGGCATGATGCTCGGGCCCGTCCTCAATATGGTCAACGGTCCCACCGTCGGCGAAGCGATCAAGGATCCGAGTAACCGCATTGCCAAACTAGTTGCGTCGGAGAAGGACGATCGCAAAATCATCGAGGAAATCTTCCTCGAAATACTCTGTCGCAAGCCGACGCCCCAGGAAATCGAGTTGGGACTGACCGCACTCAAGTCCGCCGCGGACGATTACCACCGTCTGGTCGCTTTGCACCAGAAAAAAGCGGACGAACTCAAGGCATACGAAGCACAGATCCCCGCCAAACTAGCGGCGTGGGAAGCGAAATACGGCCAACCGACAAATTGGGAGACGCTCGATCTCGGCGATCTCAAGTCAAAGGGCGGGGCAACGTTTACCAAGCAAAAGGATGGGTCGGTGATTGTCGGCGGCGACAAGAACGCGACGCCGGAAGTTTACACGATCACTTCGACGACTAAGCTTAAGAGCATCACGGCGGTAAGGCTGGAGGCTCTCGCCGATCCGGCGTTGCCGAGCAAGGGTCCAGGCCGAGCGCCGAACGGCAATTTCGTCCTCAACGAATTCAAGCTGGCGGTCGCTAAGGTCGGCGACAAGGGCAAGCCGAAGCCAACGAAGTTCGAAAGTGCGGTCGCAGACTTTTCGCAGGAGGGCTTCGACGTCACGGCAGCGATTGATGGCAATCCGAACACCGGCTGGGCGGTCGTGCCGCGGACGGGCATGTCGCATCAGGCGATGTTCAGGCTGGCAAGCCCGATCGGCTTCGACGAAGGGACTGTGTTGACCTTTGTCATGGAGCAGCGCTACGCCGGCAAGCTTCACAACCTCGGCAAATTCCGGCTCTCGGTCACGACGGCCAAGGAACCGCTGCTGAAGGAATCGCTGCCCGAAGCAGTCTTGAAGGCCATCGCCATTCCACTCGACAAACGGCCGGCCGAGCAGAAAGCCGTCATCGCCAATTACTACCGCGGCCTCGACTTGGAACTGAAGCGCCTGCAACAAGCCGTCGCCGACGCCCCAGCCCCCTCCGACGTTCGCCTCGTCGGTGCGCAGGACTTGGCTTGGGCGCTCATCAACAGCCCGGCGTTCCTGTTCAACCATTGACCGCGCCCCGGTCGGTTCGACACAATAACCGCATGACAACGATACCCGAACGCCCCCGCGTCCGACCGGGCTTGGCCGCCTCACCAAATGGAGAGGCCGGAGCATTCGTCCTCTGGGACCAGCTTCGCATCAGTCACCAGCCGCAGCCCATCACGCGCCTCGAATTCGAAATGCTCAAGCGGATGAACGGGGCTCATTCGCTCCGCGAGTTGCAGGCCGCGGCGATGCAGGCGCTCGGCGGGCTCATGGTGCCGATTGAAACGGTCCTTCAACTCGTCGTGCGCCTCGACGCGGCGCTTTACCTCGACAGTCCCCGCTTCGACGAGTATCTCGCTGGACCCGACCGCGAGCCGTCCTGCATCGGCTGCTACAGCGCGAATTCGGCGGAAATACGCACGCAACTTGCCAGCTACTTCACGGAGGAAGGTGGGCCCGGCCTGCCCGGCGATCCTAAACCGGACGGCCGTTTGCGGGCGATGCTGTTGCCGCACATCGACTATGCCCGTGGCAACGTCTCGTATGCGTGGGGAATGAAGGAGCTATTCGAGCAGACCAACGCATCGCTCTTCGTCATCATCGCGACGTCGCACTATTCGGGCCATCGCTTCACGCTGACGCGCAAGAACTTCAAAAGCCCGCTCGGCACGGTGCCGACCGATCAGGAGTACATCGATCGGCTCGTCAAGCATTATGGCGACGGTCTATTCGACGATCCGTATGCCCACTACCCGGAGCACTCCGTCGAGCTCGAAGTGGTTTGTCTCCAGTACCTGTACGAGAATGTCCGACCGATTCGCATTGTGCCGCTGGTTGTCGGCTCATTCGGCGATTGTGTCCGCATGAACTCCGGCCCCGCCGAGCGACCTGACATCATGCGAATGGTTGAAGCGTTGCGGATGGTTGAAGCCCAGACCAACGAACCAATCTGCTACGTCATCAGTGGCGACCTGGCGCACATTGGACCAAAGTTCGAGGATCCGGAACCAGTGGCCGAACCGCTCCTGACGCATAGCCGCGCTCAGGATTTGGCAATCATGAACCGAGCGGAGGCGGCGGATATGCACGGCTATTTCGAGGTCATCGCCAGGGAGCGCGACGCTCGGCGCATTTGCGGCCTGCCGCCGACATGGACGACGATCGAAGCGATCCGCCCTCAGTCCGGCAAGTTGCTGCACTACGGCCGCTACGTCCATCCTCGCGGCCACGAGAGCGTCAGCTTCGCCAGCGTCGGCTTTTACTCCTGATCGCAGGGCTTCATGATCGCTCAAACTGGAATTATCGAATCCGCTCCGTCGATTCCACTTTCCGACGCGCTCGAGCGCTGGCGGGTCGAGGCTCGGATTGGCGCATTCGATACGGGGCGATACCGCTGCCGATACTTCGTCTGGGGACGTGGCCAGCCCCTCATCTTCATTCACGGGCTCGCAGATAGGGCACGCTGCTTCGTGCCGGTCATCGCACCGCTCACCGACTCATTCCGTTGCATCGCCTACGAGATGCCAAACGGCGATGGCGACGGTGCAAAGCTCGGCGGCGTTCGACACGTGGACCTGGTCTCCGACCTATTCGCTCTCTTGGACCATCTGAAGTGCGGTCAATCCTGCCTCTACGGCGCTTCGTTCGGGGGAACGATTGCGTTGGCCGCGCTGAACGCGTCGCCCAAGCGGTTCCTGCGTGCCGCGATCCAGAGCAGCTTTGCACATCGAAAGCTCGCGCCGATGGAGCGAGCGATGGCCAGCTTGGCGCGTTATTGGCCGGGGCAGATGGGCGAGTTGCCGCTGGCCCGCGCGATGCAGCGGCGGGCTGACGCGCTAGCGTTTGTTTCCTCGACTCCGGAGGTATGGGCGTTCCAGCGTGCGAATTCGGCGACGACGCCGGTCCGGGCATTCGCCCATCGAGCGCTGTTGATCGCCAATCTCGATTTGCGGCCGCTCTTGCCGTCGCTCGCGCATCCGATCATGCTGCTCGAAGGCGATCAAGACACGGTTGTCGGCCGATCGTGCACGGACGAGTTGGCGAATGGACTTCCGCATGCGGACCGGCTCGAGTTCGCCGACTGCGGCCACTACGCGCAATACACGCACGCCGCTGCCGTGGCCGAGACGCTGCGTCGCTTCCTGCTGCCGCCCTGCGGATTGACAACTACCGATAGTCCGGGACCAACTTGCCAATCAATGCAAGTTGCTGATTCAACGTGTCGCGATCATCCGCACGTACAGTGACGTGCCCAATCTTGCGTTTGGGCCGAGGCTCCTTGCCGTAAAGATGCAGGTGCGTTCCAGGGCCGGCGAGAATGGCTCGAGTATCCGGCAGTTCGCCGATCAGGTTGACCATCGCACAGTAGCCCCGCACTGCCGTCTCACCCAACGGCAGCGCGAGAACGGCGCGGACGTGGTTTTCGAACTGGCTTGTCTCTGCTCCCTCGATGGTCCAGTGCCCGCTGTTGTGGACCCGCGGCGCCATCTCGTTGACGAGAAGTCTTCCGCCGACGTCGAATAGTTCAATCGCCAACACGCCGACGTAGTTCAGTGCATTCATCGCTTGGCGAACAATCTCGTCGGCGGCAAGTTGCAACGACGGGGTCAGGTTGCGGGCTGGGGCAATGGAGAGCCGCAGGATTCCGTCGCGATGCGAGTTCTGCACCAACGGATACGTGCGGACTTCCCCTTGTCGGCTTCTCACGGCGATGATCGATAGTTCTCGGTCGAAGCGGACCAGACCTTCCACGATCAACGGCATGCCGCCGAGTAGCCGCCAAACATTCTCGATCTCCGACATCGCGCGAACGACAGCCTGCCCCTTGCCGTCGTAACCAAAGCGTCGCGTCTTCACGACTGCCGGCAGCCCGATCTCCTCGATGGCAGCGCCAAGTTGCTGCAAGCTGTCGGCAGGCGCAAATGCAGGCGTCGCGATGCCGAGTCCCTTGAAGAATGACTTCTCAGCCAATCGCTCTTGCGATGCCGCCAGCGCCGCGACCGGCGGATAGGTCGGCAATCGTCGCGCCAGCCATTCAGCGGCCGCGACCGGCACATTCTCGAACTCATACGTCACTACGTCGAGTCCTTCCGCAAACCGACCCAACGCGTCCATGTCTTCGAACTCGCCGCGACAATGCTCGCCCACGGCCGCCGCCGGCGCATCCTCATCCGGATCGAGGAATCGGCAGCGCACGTCGAGCGGAATCGCCGCCAGCGCCAACATCCGCCCCAATTGCCCGCCGCCCAAAATGCCCAGCCGCATCAATGTCTCCAGTGAGGTCTCAACTTCTTCAACTCAGAATAGCAGTTATGGCCGCCGCGCGAAACATCGCCATCGTTAGAACTTTGCTGCGAGCGTCGGCGTGGTCAAGCGATCGCACATCAATAAAGTTAAACCCATCAGCCTCAGTTATTGACATCTTTGAATCGAGGAGAGATTGATGGAGAAGCAAGCCAACGCCGTGATTTTCAAAGGCAAGCCGTACAACTTGATCGGCAAGAAGCTCAAGGCCGGCGACCAAGCGCCGAATTTCACGTGCGTCAATCAGGGGCTCGAATTAGTTGACATTGGGAAGACGCCCGCGAAGGCCCGGCTGTTCAGCGTCGTGCCATCGCTGGATACGCCGGTGTGCAGTGCGCAGACGAAGAAGTTCGACGAGAGCCTCGCGGCCCTAGGCGACAAGATCGCTTGCTACACGATCAGCCTCGATTTACCGTTCGCTCAGAAGCGATTCTGCACGGCCGAAGGCGTCAAGAACATGCAGACGCTCTCCGACACGCACAACCAATCGTTCGGCCAGAATTGGGGCGTGTTGATCGAAGGGTTGCCTATGCCACTGCTTGCCCGAGCCGTCTTCGTCGTCGATAAGAACGGAAAGATCAGCTACTCGGAACTGGTCTCCGAGGTGCCTCAGCATCCGAATTACGACGCCGCCATCGCAGCCATTAATGCCGTAGCCGGATGACACGTTGCCGCTTCGCCAACTTAGCGGATGTCCGGTTAGCCGGAAGCGCAAGCGACGGAATTCTGTTCCAAGGCAGAATTCCGTCGCTTGCGCTTCCGGCTAACAAAGCTTCCGACTTCAATTCCAGATGTTTGTCCTGCACTTTCGCACATCTCCGACAAAATGAGCCCGCTGGCGAGAGATAGGTCCTTTGGCGGAACTGGTTCCGATTTTTCCGTTTATGCGGGCGATGACGCCGACAAATTCGATTTTCGCACAATTATGCACTAAGGTTGCTTGTATCCATCCACGGTAGAATTACGCTGGATGAAACAGGGTTTTGTCTGGGCGCGGTTGCCGCGACGGAAGGCGGAGCCTACCGGCCCAATCCGGCGGGAATTGTTCAAGCCGGAAGCGTAACACCGGGAATCCAACCTCGCGAAATGGAGAAGAGCGCCATGAGTTTTCGAGGACTTGCGTGCGGGGCTGTGCTTGTGCTTGGAATGACCGGCATCCGGGCGGAAGCCGCCTGGGATAACGCATTCCAGGTCACATGCTTCGGCTGCCGCAACAACGCCAGCTACTACTACCGCGCCCCAGCGGCGTCTTACTATTACCCGGCTGGGCCGGTCGTCGCCGCGGCGCCGCCGTGTGGCTGCCCCTGCACGCCGCAATACGTGCAACGTAGCTACTACGTGCCCGTCACGAGCTACAAGACCGTCTTGGACCCGGTGACTAGCTACCGAACGTCGTACTATTACGAACCGGTTTGCAGCTATCGCACCAGTTGCTATCGCGACCCGTGCAGCGGCGCGAGCATCCAAGTCAGCCAACCGATGACCTCATATCGCTTACGATCGCAGTGCAACGCCGTGACGAGCTATGTGCAGCGTTGCGTCCCGGTGACTTCGTATCGAATCGGCTATCGCCTGGAACCGGTCAGCGACTGTGGGTCGCCCTGCCCGTCCTGCGACGCCGCGGCCGCTGGCGGACCCGCAACGCCGGGCGTAACGGAAGGCCCGGCTGTCGATCCGCGTCTTATTCCTCGGCCTGGCGTGCAAGAAGGCACAGCGACGCCACAGTCGTCTCCGGTACCCGCGGGCCCGTCGTTTAAGCCCGCGACCAACGCACCGGCTTTCGATCGGATCACCGGCAATACGAACGGCGCCAGCATCCACGGCCAGGTCGTCGCCAATAACTTCGTCACACCGATGCGCGGGGCCAAGGTCCTGTTCGTCAGCAATCAGTCCGAGCAAGTGAAACAGACCACGGTCGCCGACACCACCGGCCGCTTCGCCCTCAGCCTCCCGGCCGGCGATTGGAAGATCTTCGTCGGCCGCGCCGACGGCACTCTCGAGTACCACAGCAGCATCAACGTTCAGGACAACCAGAACCGCCAGTTCATGGTCGTCAGCCGTTGAGTGATCGCATCTGGTGAAAAACAAATGAACCCCGGCCACAGTTGCCGGGGTTTTTTATTTTCGCGATGACTCTTGATTACTGCTGATTCAATCTCTCTTTGACGAACTTCAAGACCTCCTCCGGGTGGCCCTTCGGGTTGACCTTCTCGAAGACCTTGGCGATGTTGCCCTGCTTGTCGATCACGAAGGTGACTCGGTTCGCCATGCCGCGTTCGTTCAGCACGCCGAAGCGCTTGGCAATCTGCTTGTCGGGATCGGCCAGCAGCGGGAAATTGAGATGTTCCTTGGCGATGAATTGTTTCTGCATGTCGACCGGGTCAGTGCTGATGCCAATCACAACGGTATCGAGCTTGGCGAATTTCTCATTGATGTCCCGGAAGCCGCACGACTCGATCGTGCAGCCCTGCGTCATCGCCTTCGGATAAAAGTACAGCACGACATTCTTCTTGCCTTGAAAGTCTTGCAGACCGAGCGCCTCACCGTCCTTCTTGCCCGACATAAGCTTGCCGGCGAACGCAGCGGGGAGTTGGACGGATGGGGCTGGTTCCCCTTCCCGCGGCAGGTCAGCCCGAGCCGTTGGGAGCAACATGCCGAGCGCCAAAACTGCGACGGCGACACGGACCAGGTTCTTCATCGATCGAGCCTCCAGTGATGTGGAACGAGTGCGGAGTGACTCTGGACATTTTGTCCCAATATCGAACAGACGACAAGGTACCGCCCTCCAGCGACACCGACACCGCCAAAAGGAATTCAAAGCGCTCGCGAAACGGCCGCCCTTTTCCCTGCGTCTAAACCTTGTCAGCCCATCACCCGTTCCGGTAAGCTGGTGTCATTGATTGGGGCGGCGACTGACAGACTGCTGGACAACGACGATTGCCCCCTATCGCCTTTCTCGATTGGCAAATTTGGAGTGGATGACATGACAGACCTCGAGGATGCATATCTGATTCATCAGGAAGTCGCTCCGAAGGTGCAAGTCATTCGCTTCGTTAAGCCGGATTTGCGCAGACAATTGGACCCGATTGTCGAGGACAGCAACATCCTCTTGCGCGAGATTTCGGCAATCCTGGAAAAAATGCCGCAGGGCGGACAAATAATCTTCAACTTCGGCCTGGTCGAGCGCTTCCCCACGTCGTTCTTCCAACTCATGATGCGCGCGCGTCAGCAAGTCCTTGCCCGCGACGGCCGCATTTGCCTCTGCTGCTTCCGCCACGAGATCGTGCCGTCCGTCGAGCTCATGGGTGGCTCCCGGCTGTTCGCCATGGCCAATAGCGAAGAGGCGGCCGTTCGGGAAGCGCACGCCAAGTAGCCGCTGCCGCAACTCGCGCCCATTACAATGGCGACGCCATGCCTCTGCCCGACCTGATTCGAAAGCCTCTGAGCCAAGCACACGCAGGACCCGCCGGACTGGTCGTGGCTGTTTCCGGCGGCGCGGACAGCATCGCGCTATTGCGTGCCGTCCTTCTCCTTCGGCGCGATCAGCCCATCGGGCCGGTCGTGATCGCCCATCTCAATCATGGACTCCGCGGCACCGAGAGCGACCAGGACGAACAATTCGTCCGCTCCCTGCACGCCCGACTGTCGCTCGATGATGAACGCGACTTGCACCTGGAAGTGCGCCGCGTGGACATTGCGCGCCTCGCGAAAAAGGCGAAGGCGAACCTCGAGGCGGTCGCGCGCCACGAGCGTTATCACTTCTTCGCCGAAGCCGCGAGCAAACACGGCGTCGGCCGCATCGTCACTGCACACACAGCCAACGACCAGGCCGAAACCGTGCTGCTTCGCTTGCTTCGCGGCACCGGCTTGCAGGGACTTCGCGGCATCGCCCGCCAGCGCGTCATGCGACCCGGATTGATCTTGGTTCGGCCCATGCTTAACGCATCGCGGCTGGCCGTACTGACGTTCCTCGCGCGGATCAATCAAACTTTCCGCGAAGACCGCAGCAACGCCGACCAGCGCATGACCCGCAACCGCATCCGTCACGAACTGCTGCCGAAGCTATCGGCCAGTTTCAATCCCGCCATCGTACAGGCGCTTTGCCGGCTGGCCGATCAATCGGCGGAGCTATTCGTGGACCTGCGCCGGCAAGCCCTGGAGCTATTGCTCGCCGCCGAACGCCCCGCGGCGGGCGCGATTCGAATCCTCGATGCCGCGACGCTCGCCGCCGCCTCGCGAAACCTTTGTCGGGAGGCGTTGCGGCAACTGTGGCAGCGCGAGGGCTGGCCGCGCGACGCGATGCGCCGTTCGGACTGGGACCGCGTGGCCGCCATCGCCGCTGGCGAACGTCCCACCGTCGACCTCCCCGGCTCATTCCGCGCCCGCCGCCGCGGCAAGATCATCCAAATCGGCCCCCGCGACGCGGTGACATAACCCCACCCGACTCGTGGCGGGATTTGTCGCCTTTTGGCGGGAATTGGCGGGAATTGGCAGACCGATTGGCGGGATTTGGCGGCTTCGGACATCGCGATTTCGCTAGACCCGCGCGCGATTGGCGGGAATTGGCGGGAATTGGCGGCTTTTTGAAAAAACTCGCTCCGAGCGCCGGCGCCGAGACCGCAATCCAGGCTCACGCACCCGCGCGAGGAGCGACCAAGACCATCCTTTCGGACGCTCCCGTTCGCCAAGCAGGAGTCCTGCGCGTTCAATGTCATTCGCCTCTCTCCAAGCTGCTCATCATTGCCAGATTCACCTGATCCCACCCACTCGCACATCGTGATCGGTTTTGATCGGTTATGATCGGCTTTGATCGGTTTTACCCCCCCTCCCCATGATTCGCCGCCCCGACTTCTTCACGACACCCGTTGACGCAGTGAAATTCTTGGCGGCTTTGCGTCTTGGCGCGACGTTTCTTTCCAGCTACTCAGGCTTCAACGCGGTGAGACACTTTGAGGCGCTTTGAGACACTTTGAGGCGCTTTTTGGGGGGGCAGTCCTGCCGCAACACCCATCCTCAAGTCAGAGCTCACCACATGCGACTCGCGCACCGTCTCCGTCGGCGTCCAATTGATACCGGACTCCTTCAACGACTCCTCTGATCGCCGTGCCATCGTATTCGGAGCGCGAGGCCCAAGTCAAGGTCAGAAGTGAACAAATGTACAAAATCGTCTTTATCGTCATTTGCGCGAGTGCGTTACAGCGCCGCGACGGATGGCGTCGAGAAGTCCCACATTCCATATCCGCGCTCGCACGCACTATTCCCCAGCCATTCATTAACGCTTGCCGCATGATGTGGTCACGGACTCGGAATTCTGTACCCCGAAGGGGTTACTTCTGATAGCCCAGGGTTGCGAGGCTTTGCGAGCTACCCTGGGAAAAATGGCATTTGGATTTCTACCCTGAAGGGGTTGTATCATTGGAGCGTGTGTTGGGTCCTCGCTCCGCGATACAACCCTTTCAGGGTAGAAGACAAGACCGGCTCATACCCAGGGTAGGCTCGCAAAGCCTCGCCAACCCTGGGCTATCAGATGCAACACCTTCGGCGTTGAAAACGGCAATTTATCGCTAGCGAGATTGTCGTGGCGAGAGAGTTTTCGCTCGGCGGCCTCCACGATCATCGCGGCGTTGGCCCGGAATAAATAGGCTCTACTGGGCCTCGAGTGGCCTTCAACCGACCTCGCGTGCCGTCTCGCGCAGCAACTCGGCCAGTTCCCGAATGTGTTTCTCGCGCGTGTAGAGGTTCACCATGTTGAACCGCATCCAAATCCGCCCGCCGTGCCGCACTACCGAAAACCATGCCCGGCCCGTCGCCACCACGCGCCGCACAATCTCCTCCTGAAGCCGATCGCTCGCTTCGCCCGCGACATTCGCCGGCTCCCAGCGGGCGCACGCAATCGAAAGCTTGCCGTCCGGCAGCACCACGAAGCCGCGTTCGCCGAGCAAACGCTCCAAGAGCCGCGTCAAGTCGATATTCCGCCGCACCGCATCGCGGATCGTTCGCCATCCATGCGCCCGGATCCCAGCCCACACCGTAAACCCCGACGATCGCCGCGTCGTCGGAATGCCGCGCCGCCAGGCGTCGACCTCGCCGTCGCCGGGGATGTATGAACCGTGGGCTGTGTCGAAATAGCGTGCCGCCAGACCCGCCTCGCGAACCAGCAACATCGCCGCCGTCACCGGAATGAAAAACCACTTGTGCGGATCGACGGCGATCGAATCAGCCCCCCCCACGCCCGCGATCATGTCGCGAAGCTCCGGCACGAGCGCGATCGCCCCGCCATAGCAAGCGTCGACGTGCAGCCAGAGGCTGTTCGATTGGCAAATGTCGGCGATGTCGGCGATGCGATCGACCGCTCCGGTCCCGGTCGTGCCCGCGGTGGCGACGACGGCCAGCGGCGTCTTGCCCGCGCGGCGATCGTGGGCGATGGCGTCGGCGAGAAGCCGCACGTCGAGTTCGCCGCGGCCGATTGTCGGCAGCGAAACGACGTCGTCCTCGCCGATCCCGACGACAAACGCCGACCGGGCGACCGAAAAATGCGACGCGTCCGAAGTGTAAATGCGAAGTCCGGGCCCCGGCGCACGCCGCCCGATCGCCCGCGCCCGGGCCAGGACGAGCCCCTGCAGCGTGGCCCACGTGCCGCCCGGCAAAATCATCCCCTCGGCCGTTGCCGGCAACTCAAACAGCCTGACAAACGAGCGCACGACCTCCGTCTCGCACGCCGTCATGGCCGGACTTTGATGAAACGCCCCGCCGTTGTTATTCAGCGACGACACCAGCAAGTCCGCCAGCGCCGCCCCCGGCATCGGCGACGAATTGACAAGCCCCAAGTACAGCGGATGCGGCGTCCCCATCGACGCCGTCAACACCTTGTCGCGAAACTCCTCCAACGTCTTGAGCAGCCCCACGCCTTCATCACCCAAAGTCCCTTCAAATTGCCCGAGTAATGCCCCGCGCTCGACCGCTGGCGCGACCCGCCGCTGTTCGAGACCGCGATTAATCTCGACAAACAAGTCCGCGGCGCGCCGCCCGGCCTCCTCCAGCGGTTCGTCGCGAAGATCAAACGGTTGTCGCTCGCCCGATTCCATGTTCCTCACTCCGAATCAGCCGATACCATAGTCAATTCGCTTCTCGAATCATGGTATCCCTGACTTGGCGCTCACCAACGGCTTCGCAGTGTGACGCGCTCAGACAGCAAACACGACGGTCATATGCACTCGGACGAATAACTAGCTAAAAGCTTGTCAATAATGCCAATTCAGTTTGCTTTCGATACAACGCAATCCAGGCGCAAACCACATCAAGGAAGATCTATTTCGATGAATTGAATTACACTCCAAGAAACGAATGTCGTCACCAGCAGAATCTCAGGCTTTTTCGAAGGCACAACTGTACGACGCCTACCGAAAGGCCAAGGTAGATGTCTTCTTCGAAAAGACCCAGCCATTGACGCTAACCTTTTGTCGTTATGAAGACGATTTGGACGGTAACCTAAATCGGCTTCGGGAAAAACTCAACGCGGCGACGCCGGATTGGTTTTCGGACGTCAGTTTCATTGGCACCTTCGGATTCATTCCGAAGGCTCTCCGCCCTCCAAAACAGCCGAGTGACGGTGGGCCACATTTCGGCCTATCCGACCCGGAAGACGCATGGCATTTTTTGTTGAAGACTCTTCCCAAGGACAATCTAGCCGCCGAGTTTCGTCCTGTTGCACACTTTTCTGTCGACATGTACATCGTTAGCGCGCTTTGGGTAAATCTAATTGGCCACAGATACGACGCATGCCTGGGACCTTCGGTGAGGGGTTCACGCGTCAGGAGATTGCGAGGCGACGACGAAACTGGCAGAACTGTCTACGATTATCATTTGACCGCGCCCGGCACATTCCAGCCCTACTTTTACTGCTATCGGGGTTGGCGCGAGGACGGACTACGGGCTATTCAGGAGGAATTGAATAAGAAACGCAAAGTCGTCGCGGTAACAATGGACTTGCATTCCTTTTACCACAATGTGGATCCGGAATTCCTTGTCAATTCCGATTTCCTTACAGAGATACATTTCGAGGAGACGAATAAAGGCCCGCTTTTGGCGTACGAGCGCTTATTTACACAGCAATTAATTGCCGCATTTGAAACCTGGGCTCGACAACTGCCGAATTACACCGGTGACGGTCCGGCCGGCGTTCCCGTGGGCCCATCTGCCCCAAGGATTATTGCAAACGTCATTTTGGCCGAATTCGACAGACTTGCCAATCAATGTCTCGATCCCGTTTACTACGCTAGGTACGTAGACGATGTTTTCCTCGTCATGCGCGATACTGGAATATTCCACAAAGCCGACGACGTACTCAGGCACCTTTGCAGCCGCATTCACCGACTACGCCCAGACGACGGAAAACTTGTCCTCGATTTACCGTACGCCGGCAAGAGCAAACTAGTCTTTGAATCGAAAAAACAGCGAGTCTTTTTGCTGTCTGGCGAAGTGGGCCAAGATCTTTTGGATACGATACGAAATAAGATAGACGAAGTGTCCAGCGAGTGGCGTCTTCTGCCAAACCTTGACGATTTAGAGCGCTCGCCAGCCGCACGTGTCTTGACAGCTTCGCGTCAAAGCAACGAAGACGCTGATTCTCTTCGTAAGGCAGACGACTTGTCGCTTAGGCGGCTCGGCTTTTCGCTTATGCTGAGAAGCATGGATGCCGCTGCTAGAGACCTTCCGCCCAAGGAATGGAAAAAAGACCGGGAACGCTTTTACCGTTTCGTTACGCGCCATGTCCTTACACCGCTTCGTCTCCTAGACCTCAATGATTATCTTGCCCGATTAGTAGGACTCGCTATTGCCTGTGAGGATTATCGAGTTGCGGCAACTTTGATCAAGCGGATAGCCATAGTAGTTGACGGACTTCAAAAAAATGTCGTCGTGTCTCCATCCGAGACGGCAGATAAGGTTTGGATAGGCTACCGACGCCACTTGAGGATGGCGCTAGAAGAAGCCGTTAATCGCTCCCTAACAGTGCCAAAAAACTCGGTTCCACCAGATACTCGCGTCGAGAAGATTCTGTCGGCGCTCGATCTGATTCAGTCAGACCCAGACGGATCTGGCGATTCTGGCACAGCCGACTTGCTGGACAAGCTATTCTGCCGCGACCTAGCGAGAACTCCGTTTAAAGAAGCAATTCTCGGCGACCATAAGATTCCTGAACTGCCAAATACGTTCGCGTTCGACCAACCTAATGAAGAACAGGCTGAACGGGCGAAAACAATAGAGGAGTTCATTCGAGAAAACCAACTTAGAATCATAGACCTATTGCCGTTGCTCTTTCCCACTCGTCCGCTACGCCCTCCCGAAATAACGAAAATATCCCCAAGGTGTGTATTCGACACGCGACTGTGGACACGCTACGTTCACGCGCTTCGCGGCACTTGGGTGATGGAGCATTTCGATAATGAAAGCGACAAAAGCGGCAGTGAAGGGGTCATTACGATCGGCCGGAAGCCGATTTCGAAAATTCCACGAATTGCCGTGACGAGCTTTCTGGTGCATGAGTCTAGCTGGGCTCGGGCGGCCGACGGAAAACCTGACCTTTCGCGGGAACGATATAATCGGCTAGTTCGTCTCGCAAATGCGATTGTGTGCGCTCCACACAAACCCGACTACGTAGTATTTCCGGAGCTGTCGATACCCCGGCGTTGGCTATCCGGTTTGGCTCACCATTTTTTGCGCGCTCGCATTTCCCTTATCGTCGGACCCGAATATCAGCGAGTTGTACCAGAACCGGCGTCGTTCGTCGTAAATGAAGCTTGCCTTTTCTTGACCGACGACCGACTCGGCTATTCTAGTTGGTGCGCGATTCAACAGAGAAAGGGGCTGCCGGCTCATCAAGAGAGGGATGAGTTGCGGCAGAAATTCAACTTAAGCTTGGCACCGCCCGATAGTCGAGCCGACAAGCATGTTTACCAGCATTTCGGCTTTTCGTTCGGCTTGCTGATTTGCAGCGAATTAACGGACATTAGATTTCGTGAGATGTTGCGAGGGAAAATCGACGCGCTTTTCATACTGTGCTGGAACCAGGATCTCGATTCGTTCGCATCTCTTGTGGAGGCGTCTTGTCTCGACATTCATACATTTGTGGTCTTGGCAAACAACCGCAAATTCGGCGATAGCCGAGTGCGTGGTCCGTTCAAAGATGCCTGGCGTCGCGATTTGGTTCGTGTTAAAGGAGGATTGGATGACTTCTTTGTTGTGACGGAGCTGGATATCAATGAGCTTCGCGAGTTTCAATCCAATGCTGAGCCACCGACTACTCCTTTCAAACCAATACCCGAAGGCTTCTTGATAGCTCCGTTCCGTCGCCGAATTCCGGGCGGCGACTCGCACAGTTGACCGTTCAGAATGACGCTACATCTCTTATCCAGCGCCTTCGTGATTCATTCCAAGTACCATAGCTCTCCTCTTTCGCATTTGTCGATACTCGGAGGAGGACGACACCCGACGTCGAAAATGTCGACTGGTCGGGAGGCCAGTCCACAACAGAGTTGGGCGTGGCAACGAGCAGGAGTGTCACGATGCGACCATTGAGTGACCTATCGCGTGAAGAGATGATCGAGATCGTCACCGAAATCCAGGTTCAACTTTGGGGGGATTGCGAGGTTCCGGGCGGAAGATGGAACGCGAATAAGGAATGGGATCGCGAAACGCTCGACAACGTGGCGGCAGTTCTTGAAGAGCGCGAGTTGTGTCCGCGCGAATCACCTGACGAGGAGCAAATAATCGTCTATCGACAATGCTAAGCCACCTTCGTTGTGGTCTGGTCTCCGACCTATGATGTCTGCACAAGTGCTGCGACGGCAGCCGCGGAGCGGCGACCGATGGTAGCCTGGGGTGGAGGCTTTGCGGAACCCCAGGTACGACGACGCCCCTTATTTCTTCGGAGCCCCCGGAGGGGGCGATTGAAAGGCCTTCCCCATGCCGGAAACCTTCACCTGCCTCCATTACCATCTCGTCTTTACGACGAAAAACCGGGTCCGCTCCATCACCCCCGCGATCAATTCACGCCTCCACGAATACCTTGGCGGCGTCGTTCGTAGCGCAAACGGCATTCCCATCCAGATTGGTGGCACCGACGATCACGTCCATTTGCTGGTGACGCTTCATCAAAACATCGCCCTTGCGGATTTCATGCGCGAATTGAAGGCCGCGTCCTCGGGCTGGGTGAATGCGGCATTTGCCGATGTGGGCGAATTTCGTTGGCAAAGAGGTTACGGCGCGTTTACGGTGAGCCATTCATCGGTGGATTCCGTTAAGGAGTACATCGCAAATCAAGAAGAGCATCATCGGAAGATGTTGTTTACGGAGGAGCTCCGGGCGTTGTTGACGCGGCATGAAATCGAATTCGATGAGCGGTATCTCGAGTGATTTGGTTTTCGTGTCGCGGCGCGACATCGCGGGGCGAAGATCAATCGCCCCCTCCGGGGGCTCCGAAGAGGATTGGGAGGGATTCGCATTCCTGGGGTTCCGCAAAGCCTCCACCCCAGGCTACCATCGGTCGCCGCTCCGCGGCTGCATCCGGCGCGATTCTGCAGCGGCATGATGGAGCATTCTCGTACCTGGGGTTCGGCAAAGCTCTTGGCCCAAGAACCCCAGGCTACCATCGGTCGCCGCTCCGCGGCTGCATCGTCGCGATTCTGCAGCGGCATGATGGAGCATCGTCGTTCCTGGGGTTCCGCAAAGCCTCCACCCCAGGCTACCATCGGTCGCCGCTCCGCGGCTGCATCGGCGGACATCATGGAGCAATGATCAATCGCCCCCTCCGGGGGCTCCGAAGAGGATTGGGAGGGATTCGCATTTCCTGGGGTTCCGCAAAGCCTCCACCCCAGGCTACCATCGGTCGCCGCTCCGCGGCTGCATCCGGATAACTTGCGTAGATATCGATGGTCGGGAGACCGGTCCACAATGAGGGAGATCAGTCCACAACGAGTGTGGGGGGTACGACGTCGGCGACGTTCTGAAGTCGCGTCTCCGAGTAAGCTTCTCTCTTCTTCAATTTCCAATTGCCCATTTTCTTCCAACACAACGAGCATCGCGCCGGGTCGCCAGAAAATTCGGCGTCGTCAGGAACCTTTTTCCATCTCGCGGCTTATGGATAGTGTCTTGCGAAATTCGTTCTGAGGTTGGAAAGGCATGTTCGCCATGCTGCTGACGGAGGCCAGTTTGGCCGAGCGACAAGAAGAGCCCGCGCGGGATCGGGAGGCCGAGCATCGATTGATTCGAGCGGCGGCCAGCGATCCGAAAGCAGTCGCGCTGCTCTATCGACAGCATCACGAGGCCATCGCCCGCTATGTCTTGCGGCGAGTCGGACAGAGTGGCATCGCGGAGGATCTGGTCGCGGATGTCTTTCTGTCGATGGTCCGATATCTGCCGCGTTATCGTATCGGCGAGACTCCGTTCCGGGCCTGGCTCTATCGGCTGGCGACCAATCGGGTCAACCGTTGGGCGAGGTGGCGGCGGTGGCGAGTGTTTCGGCAGCTTCAGGATGTCCCGGCTCGGGAAAGTCCGGATCGCGAATCGGATCTGTCGGGCGTGCGGGCTGCGCTGTTGACCCTGCCGGTTCGCTTTCAAAGCGTCTTGTCGTTGCATTATCTGGAGGAAATGAGCATCCAGCGCGTCGCCGAGGTGCTCGGATGCGCGGAAGGGACCGTGAAATCCCGACTTTGCCGGGGTCGAAAGATGCTCCGCGAACTTCTCAACGAAAGTGATGGTGAGTCGTGAATCGCAAGGATCCTCTCGAACAAGCGTTCGAGTTACTAAAGGCCGATTCGAAAGGATTGGCATTCAATTCTGATTTGGAGTGCAAGCTCATGAACGAACTGGAACGGCGCAATAAGCCAAGGCGCTTACGACGGGCTGCTCTGGCGGCGGCGCTACTGGTCGGGGCACTCGTGGCCGGGAGCGGCATCAGTTGGGCTGCCGGCTACAACCCGTTCAAGGTCTTCAAAGTGACCGACGCTTCGGGCACAACCTGGACATTGGTCTCGGAGTAACGCTTGGCAAATGGGTCAACGATTCGTCGTGACTCCTTGCGGCAATCTCCCGGCGGCTCAGGCCACCGGCGAGTGCGCCGCTATTCTTCGTGACATTTCGCCGGCATCGATCTCTTCGACTGCCATTCTCTCAATTCGGCTCGATAACTCGTTAGAGAATCCGGCTTCACTCTTACATCTTGCCTTCCCGTTGAGGAATGTCACGTAGATCGTATTGGTATTACCAGAAATCCAGCGAACCTCCTGGATCGTTTCTTCAACAGCCTTCCCCGTTGTGATTGTTGACGACTCCCGTTTCGCGGTCTGGGTGGCATGTCCTTGGCTTTGCAAGGACATGAGCGCGATAGCAATCCAAACGGCGATCGCGTCGTCCGTGGCTGATTACTGCCTCGCCCATGTCCTTGCAAAGCCAAGGACATGCCACCCAGACCGCTATGCGGCTAGATCTCGACAACTCGTGTAGATATCAATGGCCGGGAGACAAATCCAAATCGTCGTGAATGTTGAACGACAATCTGTCAGTCAAAGCCATCGACCTGCCCTCGGTTTGAATCGCGAGTGTCGCCAAGAATATGGGCAAATTCGCGGGAATCTTGGTGAATCCGCCGGGGCCGACGGATATAGTTACAAGCATCAAACCCGCCGGTCGCATTTTTCGACGTCCCGCCAGGCGAGGCCGCGCATGAATGAGCCTGCCAGCCATTCGGAATCGCATCTTTGTTCGACGCAGCGATCGCCGTTGCATCCGACAGGACCGGACTTTGTTCGTGTGGGTTCGCGGCGCTGGTTTTTGCAGACGGGCTTGGCGGGAATCGCGGGCCTGACGGCGGGTGAATTGTTGAGTCGGCGGGCGTGGGCTGGGGGTGTGGGTGAGGCGCGGCCGCGGAAGTCGGTGATTTTGTTCTGGTTGAGCGGCGGGCCAAGCCACTTGGATATGTGGGACCCCAAGCCCGATGCGCCGAGCGAAATCCGCAGTCCGTTTCGGGCCATCCCGACACGCGTGCCGGGCATTCAGGTCAGCGAACACCTGCCGCTCCAGGCCAGCATCATGGATCGGCTGACGCTGATCCGCTCCGTCGATTGCCGGGCCAGCAATCATACGCCGATCACGATGCAGGCCGGCAATGCCCTCGCCCGACGCACCGACGACGGCAAGGACGGCGACGGTTACCCGTCGATGGGCTCGGTCGCCGCCAAGTTTCGCGGGCCGAATCATCCCGACTTGCCCGCCTTTGTCGGTCTCGCGGACAAATGGAAGGCCGACGTTTGGGGCGCGGGCCATCTCGGTTCCGCCTATCAGCCCATCAAAGGCACCGAACTCGCCGACCGCTTGGCCCTGCCGCCGGGCATCAACGTGCCCCGCCTCCAGGATCGCGAAAACCTGCGCCATCAGTTTGACAGACTTCAGAATAATCTCGATGCGACCGACACGATGGCCCAGGTCGATCGCTACACGCGCCAAGCCCTCGAATTGGTCGTGTCCGGGAACGCGCGAAAGGCATTTCGAGTGGACGAAGAGCCCGACCGCGTGCGCGAGGCCTACGGCCGCGACAGCATCGGCGAAAAGGCCCTGCTTGCCCGGCGGCTCGTCGAGGCGGGCGTGACGCACGTCGTGGTCAGCGGCGCCTGGGGCTACTTCGATCACCACGGCAACGACTCGCAGTGGGGCGGCATCGAGAAGGGCCTGAAGCCGCTCCTGCCGCGCGTGGACCGGGTCATCCATACGCTCGTGACCGATCTCCAAGCTCGCGGCCTGCTCGATTCGACACTCGTTCTGATGATGGGCGAATTCGGCCGCGGTCCCGTCATCAACAAGAACGCGGGCCGGGACCATTGGCTCAATTGCATGTCGATGCTGGTGGCCGGCGGCGGATTGCGGTCCGGCCAGGTGATCGGCAGCACCGACTCCAAGGGCTACGACATCAAAGACCGCCGCATCGCCCCAGCGGACCTGGCGGCGACGGTGTTCCAGCACCTCGACATCGACCTGACCAGCCAATGGAAAAACCCGCAGGGCCGACCGATCCCCATCGTCACCGAAAGCGGCCGACCGATTCCCGAATTGAGCTAATCCACATCGGATCGTCGCCGTGCCGTCGCATTGCGATCCGCGTCGTCCAATCATCACCGCATTTTTTCGATCTCGCAGCCAATCACTGGCTAATCTGTGGTCCTAGGCGCAGTCATCGACTTTAGTGAAATCTTCGAGCGGGATCGCGTATCGCGCTTGTATGAGAATCATGGCAAGAGTGCGGCGGGCGATCCGAGAGGCATTATGAGACGCAGCGCTCCCCTCGCGACGATCACGTTGGCGCTTTTCGCGGCGATCGGTCTGCTAAGCCCTGGGATGACTGGACGGCTTGGGGCTGACGATAAGGCAGAAAAGAAGCCGGACAAAGTGGTGCGTGTGCTATTCCTGGGCAACAGCTTGACGGCCGTGAATGACGTTCCGGCCATGGTCCAGGCGATGGCGGCGACGGGCGGCGTTCACATGCATTGCAAGTCATTTACACCGGGGGGAGTCAGCCTGGAAGATCACTGGCAGTCTGGCGAAGGCCGCAAACTGCTAGTGGGATCAAAGTGGAATTACCTCGTGCTTCAGCAAGGCCCTTCGTCTCGACCCGAGAGCCAGGTGAACCTGCGTGAATGGGCGATCAAATGGGCAGACGAAGCTCGCGCCCATGGCGCCGAGCCAGCTTTATACATGGTTTGGCCTTTTGACGGACAAAACGACGGATTCAAACTTGTCGCTCAGTCCTATCGTGAGGCAGCGAATGCAAGCAAATCCCTGTTGTTTCCGGCTGGCGAAGCGTGGGCAAAAGCGCTGAACGGCAGCAATCCGATCCAACTCTACCAGCCGGACAAGCTCCATCCCACCCTGGCCGGCAGTTACCTGGCAGCCCTCGTCATCACGCAGGGTCTCACCAAAGTCAAACCGTCCGCGATCCCATCCAAGCTGATTTTGCCCAGCGGAAAGACGATCACTCTGCCGGAAGATCAAGCCAAGGTTTTGCGAGAGTGCGCCGAAAAGACCGTTGAGGAAAAAGGCACTTCCAAGTCCACTCAGCCCGACAAATGATCTGCCCGAACATGCGAAATAGGGCTTAACCGCCGCATGCCGGTTAAGCCCCACGAAGTCACCATTGGTATCTACACAAGTTGTCGAGATGCAGCCGCGGAGCGGCGACCGATGGTAGCCTGGGGTGAGGCTTTGCGAACCCCAGGAAAACTCGGGCTAACGGATGGGAGCCCCGTAGGGGCGAATGATTCTGTCGCCCCTACGGGGCTGGGAATTCCGGGGCGATCTACACCTGGGGTTCGCAAAGCCTCACCCCAGGCTACCATCGGTCGCCGCTCCGCGGCTGCATCAAATGCTCAAAGCGCCATTTAATTCTTGTGTAGATACCTACGGTTAAATCACAGCGTCACTACGCTTCCATGCACGAGCGCCCCGTCGTAGACGAGCGCCGAGGCGTGCTTGTCGCCGTCGGCGAAGCGAAACTCCTTGCCTGCGCCGGCGGCGGGCATTTCTTCCCACGAAGAATCGCGGAGCGTCGCGAGCAACTGCTCGGCGGCGGATTTCTCGACGGGCTTTTCCGCGGGCTTCGCTTCAAGCCCTACCATGATTGCGCCGGTCATGAGACGGTCCCAGACCTTGCGACAGGTCGAAGGCTTGTCGAAAAGGTCCACGGATACGACCCGGTCGCCAACCGCCACTGCCAGGCCGACTGCGCCCTCGACGTACTTCAATCGAGTCTGAAAGTCGGAGACGCTGGCTTGTTTCGCATCGTAGGTGTCCGACATCGCCTGCGTTGGCGACGAAGAGGCAAGCGACTTCGATTGACGAGCGACCTCCTGCCAAACCCCGATCTGGTCGGAGTGGTGCCCCATCCCCGCCATGGCGGACGCTTGAACGGTTTCCTTGAGGATTTGGCGCATTCTCCTCGTCGCATGGTGGCCGCTCTGGCCGAAGCGGCGCGAGGAATAGCGCCACCGGCCCTGCTCGACGCAACTCACCGGAATCTTGGTCTGGCTCCTGGCAGCAACCAGAACCGAGGTATTCAGTATCCGGTTCTGCTTGGCCCCGCGCAGTTCCTCGCCTTCGAGAAACAGAACGAGTTCGTCGGCCTGGTTATTCACGGCAAGCTCCGGAACCGAACCGGCTTCGCCGATTTCCTCGACCGTCACCGTACCAGAGGCGATCGCCTCGTCGGACAACAGATAGTTCACGTTACCGTCAGGCCCTCCGATGAGTGGGAAGATCGAGAGACACTCGTACGCGATGGGTTCGCCGACATGAATTTCGGGAAAAGCAAGCATGATGGGCTCCTTTGAGTTGGAGAACTCCTCCACCATGACAGACATGTCAAGAGCCGGCAGGTTCGGAATCCGAAGATTCACCAAAGCGGCCGAAATTGAATCCGCCGTTTGCAGTCTCTAGTCAAGAACGCAGGCGATTTGGCGAATAACCCACCGAGCCCATGTTCTGTTATCAGGGTGATTCATGCTGAGCGTTCGTGGTCTGGTCAAAGTGTATCCGGGGCCGGTCACCGCGCTCGAGGGCGTGGATCTGGACGTGCCGAAGGGGATGTTTGGGCTGCTCGGTCCCAATGGGGCTGGGAAGACAACCTTTATGCGCATCCTGGCCGGACTGCTGGAGCCGACGGCCGGCAGCGTCACGCTCGATGGTGAGGATGTTCTCGGTCATCCCGAGAAACTCTGGTCGCAGCTTGGTTATCTGCCACAGGAATTTGGCTTTTATCCTCACCTGACCGGCGAGGCGATGCTGGCGCACCTCCTGAAATTGAAGGGTGTCTGGGCGCCGGGTGGAATAAAGGCCCTATGCCGCGAGTTGCTCGATCGCGTCAATTTGACCTTCGCAGCCCGCCGCAAAGTCAAAGCCTATTCGGGTGGCATGCGCCAACGACTCGGCCTCGCCCAAGCAATCGCCGGCGATCCGCGCCTGATTATCGTCGATGAACCGACCGCGGGCCTCGATCCCGAAGAACGGCTGCGGTTCTATTATCTGCTGGCGGAGCTGGCGACTAAACGCACCGTCATCATGTCCACGCACATCGTCGAAGACGTGGCCGTGCTTTGCCCGCGCTTCGCCGTTATTCGCAAAGGCCGATTGGTGGCCGAGACAAGCCCGAGCCAAGCACGCGGCGAGCTCAGCGGGACCATTTTTGAAGGAACGGCCGATGGGTCTGAGCTTAATTCGTTGCGAAAAAACCATTGCGTGACGCAAGCGATTCTTGTCGAAGGGAAAAACCGCGTCCGTGTTTATTCGCCCGAGCGAAATGCTCCCGCGGGCTTCGCTCCCGCAGCGCCGACGCTGGAAGACGCGTACCTGATCATGATGCGAACCGAGAAGAATAGCAATCCAGCGACGCCAAACGGCACGCCTGCCAATCGATCCATCCCGCAACTGAACGGGCATTGAACACGTCGGATCTCGCACGGCACATTCGGGAGAGGTTCATGAGTTGGAAGCGACTCCGTCTTGTCTGCCGCCTTGATTTTTCCCTGAATGCGCGGCGGCCGCTCTTCTGGATTCTGATTTTCGGCTTGCTGCTGCTCACGTACGGCCTGACGGGCGGCAAAGTACGCATCAATTCCGGCGACAGCACGGTCGGCGGCACCAAGGCATGGCTTACCTCCGAGTTTGCCGTGGCCCAGGTGCTGACGATGATGGTGTTCACCTTCTACAGCTTTTTCATTGCTGTCGCCGCGGGAATGCCGATCATTCGCGACGACGAATTGAAGGTGGGCGAGCTTCTTCACGCCACGTCGCTACGACCCAAAGAATACATTTGGGGCAAATTCCTGGCCGTCCTGGCGTCGTTCGTGGCGGTGCTAGTCTTTCATCTCATCGCCATGATGTTCTTCAACCACATCTTCCCGAACGCAAAGGCGAATGAGATTCGCGGTCCTTGGAACCTTGTCAACTACGTGCGGCCGGCAGCAATATTTGCCCTTCCGCTCATCATCTTTTTGGCTGGGACTTCCTTTGCCGTCGGCGAGCGGACGCGCAAGCCGATCCTCGTGTTCGTGCTTCCGGTCGCGCTCGTGCTTGTGTGCGGCTTCTTTCTCTGGTCGTGGGCGCCACCGTGGCTCGACCCGCGCATCGATCGCGTCTTGATGCTCGTCGATCCATCGGGATTCCGCTGGCTGACACAAACCTGGCTCAAGGTCGATCGCGGCGTCGATTTTTACAATCACGCTTCGATCCCGGTGGATACCGGCTTTCTGTTGAGCCGCATTGCGTTCGCGACAATCGGTCTTACGGCGGTCGCTTGGAGCGCTCGTCATTTGAAAGGCACGCTACGCGGATCAAAGCGCGGCGCGTTCGCTTGGTTGAGCCGATTGAGCCGGCGGCGGCTTGCCGTTCCGGAAGAGACACAGTCACTCGCACCGGGGCCGCTCGCCGAGTTAGGAATGCGATCGTCGCCGCCGGGCTTTCTGCGCGGCATGATGATCGTCGCGCGGGCAGAGTTTCGCGAGCTCCGCAGTAGTCCGGGACTCTACCTTTTTGTGCCGCTCATCATCCTGCAGTTGATCGGCTCGAATGAACTTGCCATTGGCGCATTCGGAACACCGCTCCTGTTGACGCCCGGAACGCTCGCCGTCGGTTCGATGAACACGCTCACGCTTCTCGTATGTCTGCTTCTGCTGTTTTACACGGTAGAGTCCGTTCTCCGCGAGCGACACACTGGGATCGCCACAATCGTTTATGCTTCCCCAGCCCGCTCCGCCTCGATCCTCGCCGGCAAATGTCTGGCCAATTCCCTGGTCGCCATCGTTATCCTTTTGGCTGCATTAGTGGCGTGCGCGATTGTCTTGTTGATTCAGGGCATCGTGCCGTTCGTCCTCTGGCCATTTCTACTTTGCTGGGGAGCGTTGCTGACGATCACGTTCGTGGGCTGGGCGGCATTTGTGACCACGGTTACGACGATTACCCGCAACCGGTACACCACCTATGGCATCGCGCTCGCGGCGCTGATCTTGACCGGATATCTGCAATACACGAACAAGACGAATTGGGCTGGCAATTGGGACCTGTGGAACTCGCTCACCTGGAGCGACATGGGGGTTTTCGAATTGGACCGGCGCGCCCTGATCCTCAATCGCCTGCTCGTGCTGGGGCTGATGCTGCTCTTCACGGTGCTGGCGGTCCGCTTCTTCCCCAGGCGCGAACTCGACGGCGTGCGCATCCTGATGAGACTGCGGCCGTTGCCCCTGTTCAAGACCGGCCTGCGACTTCTTCCCTACGCGATCGTACCGCTGGTACTGGGGGTTGTCCTGTACCAACTGGTCGATTCCAGTTACGAGAGCGAATCGGCAAAGAAGCGGCAAAAGGACTACTGGCGCCGCAACATCGCGACCTGGAAAGACGCGCCGCTGCCGGCGCTGACGGCCGTCGACATCGATCTGGAGCTCGATCCCGCGCGACAGTGGTTCCACGTCAAAGGCAGCTTTGAGATTCTGAATATCCGCGACCAACCGCTGGCGCAGGTGCCGCTCACTGGAAGCGATCGCTGGACGGGCGTGGAATGGACCCTCGACGGCCAGTCCTACACGCCGGACAACCGCAGCCTCCTCTATGTTTTCACTCCGCCCGCGCCCTTGGCCCTCAATCAGAGATGCAAGATCGGGTTCAGCTTCGAGGGCACGGTGCCGGGTGGGATTACCAAGAACGGCGGCAAGACGGAGGAGTTCATTCTTCCCTCCGGAGTCGTCCTCACCAGTTTCCGGCCGAGTATTGCGCCTGTCCTCGGGTACATCGAAGAAGTCGGGATCGACGACGATAATCGCTACGATTCCAAGGATTATCCCGACAATTTCTACGAAGGCATCACCGATTCGCTATTCGGCAGTTCAACCGCATTCACGACGCGCATTCGCATCACGGGGCCGGCGGAATACACCTACAACTCGGCGGGAACGAAAGAGAGCGATGAAGTTGCCGACGGCCGTCGCACCGTCGTCTGGCAAAGCGACCAGCCGATGCGGTTCTTCAACGTGGTGGCCGGACGGTGGGCGGAGAAACACGGAAAGGACACCGTCGTCTTCTACCACCCCGAGCATACCTACAACATCGACGAAATCTCCGAAGCCCTCGACGCAGCCCGCAAGTACTACTCCGAATGGTTCTATCCCTACCCGTGGCGCGAACTGAAACTCAGCGAATTTCCCAATCTCGCGACGTATGCGCAGGGCTTCGCCACCGACATCACTTTCTCCGAAGGGATCGGCTTTCTCACCAAGAGTGAAGACAAGGCCGGACTTGCCTTTCTTGTGACCGCGCATGAGGCGGCACACCAATGGTGGGGAAACATCCTGACGCCGGGCAAAGGACCGGGCGGGAACATTCTCTCCGAAGGCATGGCCCACTTCTCGACCATGCTCCTCGCGGAACAGGTGCGCGGCATCTCCAAGCGCATCGAGTTCTGCAAAATGATCGAGAATACGTACAACGAAGGCCGGCGCAAGGATTCCGAACGGCCACTCGTCAAAACGGATGGCTCGCGACCGGGCGACGGCACCGTCACTTATGACAAGGGCGGTTGGGTTTTCTGGATGCTGCTGCAGCACATGGGCCGGGACCGGATGCTGCAAGGCTTGCAAACGTTCATCGCCAAGTACCGGCTAAATCGCGACCATCCGGTGCTGCAGGATTTCGTCGCCACGCTGCGGCCGTTTGCTCCGGACGCGGCGGCTTATGACACGTTCGTGAAGCAATGGTTTTTCGAAGTCAATGTGCCGGAGTACAAGCTGAGCGATGCCAATCGCGAGGAAGTCGGCGGCCAGTGGCAGGTCACGGTCCACGTCGAAAACGTCGGCACTGGCCGAATGCCGATCGAGGTAGCCGCGGCTTTGAGCGAGCGCTTCAAGGACGGCGATCCCCTGCCCAAATACCGCGACGCGCGGCAAGCGATCGAACTTGGTCCGGGAGAGTCGAAGGACGTCGTCATCCGTTGCGACTTCAAGCCGGACCAAGTGTTGGTCGACCCGGACGCCCGCGTGTTGCAACTGCGGCGCAAATTCGCGATCGTCCGATTCTGAGTCGCCATTTTTTTTCAGGATCAGCCGCCACTTCCTACTTGATATACCCAGGCGGCAAATAATCTTTGTACGCATCCGCTGTCGCAGTATTGGCGTTGGACGGAGATGCGGCGGGCGTGTTACTGCCGAGCATGTTTTCGCCAATCTCCGCCAGAACACTCGAGAAACCGGCGAAGGTGCCAAAATTCATCAAGGGGAAAGGCATAATCGCACCGGCGCCCAGGAAGGGAATGTTCGTCGTTGGCCACCACCAATGATGCCATCCGCCAGTCCAGTTCCACGACGGATTTCCGAAGTTATTAATGAAGCCAAGATTTGGTGTTCGAATCAGGGGCGTGAAACTCCCAAATTGCGGCGTGTTAAAGCGGCGGAAGGCCGAGTAGGGCGTGAAGAGAATCTTAGTTACAGAAGGGCTGACGCTTGTCGTCGTGAAGAGGCCGGTGGCCGAGTTGAAGCTGACGGTCTTGGTGCCGGGCCCGAAAAACAACCGCTCGACGCCGGTGCGCCCAAAGACTGTGCGGACGCTGCTGGGCGACATTATTGTCCGCGTCACCATCGATGAATTGGTTTGTGTCCGAATGGTAGGCATGCCGAAAGAGAAAGTCCTTCCGAAACCCATGTTTCGGAATCCGCTCATGCCCATCGGCGGGAAGGCCTTGGCCTCTCCGCGGGACATTGCCAGGATGCCCAGAGCTCCCGCGCTCAGGGCAAGACTCGTGAGAAGGCATCGCATGATAGACCTCCAAATGGTAAGGAATTGACTGAGTCGGAGGATGGCATCAGGAATTGAGAGTAAGTGATGCCAAACCCGACAGGTGCACGAAACACTCTCGACGTTCGACAACGTTTCATTCAAGGCGCGTCCTTCTAACCGAAGAAGTCTGCTCCATGGGCGAGCAGGCCGCCGAGGTGGGCGGTCAAGGCGGTGATTAGCACTCCGCACGCCAGCAAGACGCACACAACTCGACTTCGTACGCCGCGGCGGGCATCGAGTTCGGCGCAAATTGCTGTCATGAACAACCACACCGAGGCGGCCGTCCCGAACCAGCGGTGGGCCATCAGGAGTTGAGGCGAACCGTCACCGTTCCCGGCCGCCGCGAATAGCCACCCAAGTCCCACGGTCGGGATCGCGGCAAGCGCTCCGAGCCACAGGCAGAATCGAACCGATTCCGATGGGATCGATTTTCGTTGCCACACCGACCAAGCCTCGCCGGCCCCGGCCGCCAGAATAAGAGCGATCGGGAAGTGGAGCATTAGCAGATGAAATTTGCCCAGCCAGCGGATGATCCGGTCGATTGACGTGATCTCCGCGGGTGGTGGTCTTATCGGTTCCGGTGAAAGAGATGAAGAAGAATCCAAGACAGTGGTAGTCGCGTCTGGAGCACCGGCGGCGATCCATGCTCGGACAACTTCCTTTTGCTCCGCACTGAGCGCGCCGTGAGGGGAGTCGCTTGGCGGCATCTCATCCCGCTGCACGAGCAACCATAACTCGGGTTCGTTCGGTCGCGAGGGAATCACCATCTCTGGGTTCTCCGCCACGCGCCGGAGATCGAGGATGTAGCCGAAGCGGGCCTTGGGCTTTTCCAAGTCGGGGCCGTGGCAGCCGGCGCATTTGCCCGCGAAGACGCGACGTACTTCAGTCCCGACGTCGCGCGTCGGAGTGGGCTGGGCGTTGGCGATCCCAGTTTGAATTCCCGCGATCACACCAAGCGACCATAGGTATCTAAGCCAGTGCAGGGTTTGTTTGGGTGGCATGTCCTTGGCTTGCCAAGGACATGAGTGCGATAGCAAGCCATACGGTGGCGGCGTTGTGCGTGATTGATGACGTCTCACCCATGTCCTTGCCAAGCCAAGGACATGCCACCCAAACCAGCGTGTGGCATCATCGAACGACTTCTGTAGATGCCTATGGTCAAGCGACAACCACGACTTCTTCATCGCGCACCGACTTTCTCGGAGTAAATGAATCGCATTGTGGGGCACGTCAAGAACGCATTGCATCCACGCACGTCGCTTGCCGGTCGCCGCTCCGCGGCTGCAAGCAAGCGATTTGTGGTGATTCCCTTGGTCAAGAACGTGCCCCACAATATTGGTCAATTGATTGTGGAATCTACGATGGCGAGAGAGCCGCGATTCTCCACGTAGGAAACCGCCGACAAACCCAACGCCGACTTGAGTCTGTCTGCCGCAAGATCGCGCATTGGCCCCGGAGTCCCCTTGCCTGGCTCCGACTGAGGGAAGGCGGTCGAGCGGGCTGTGTGGAAGGTCACATTCCCCTCCACTTTCTGCAGCACCTGATGGATGTGGCCATTGAGGACCGTGAGCGAACCGAATCGCTTCAAGATTCGGAGTGCCTGCTCGGCATCTCGCGTTCCCCAGCCCCATTTCTCGTACACCATCCAAAGAGGAACGTGGGCGAATACGACGACCGGATTGCTGTCCGACAATCCGGCCACATCTTTTTCCAACCACTCCAGTTGATCCTTGCCGATCACGCCGAGGCCGCCGTCGCCGCTGCCCGACTTCGCGCTCGCCACATTCACTAGAGCGATGAAGTGAACGCCCTGATGGTCGAAGCTGTACCACCCGGACCCCATCGTGCCTTTCCCATACCGCTTCAAGTATTCTCTGTTGCCGTCGCCCTCGAAATCGTGCTCGCCGGGGACATAGAGCACCCGGCCTGCCTTCACTTCCTTGAGAAGCTCCGCCACCATATCGAATTCACCCGGCTTGGCCTGGTGCGTGAGGTCGCCCGTGTGCAGGACAAA
>Ga0207109_1014_pt1 | contig 43500 bp, 59 predicted proteins | sample Alteio_BWMinHeat_73_FD_153584 | JGI IMG/M metagenome (GOLD analysis project Ga0207109, IMG submission 153584) | Enriched cells from forest soil in Barre Woods Harvard Forest LTER site, Petersham, Massachusetts, United States -... | ecosystem: Environmental > Terrestrial > Soil > Temperate forest >... | reverse complement strand
GCGCTCCGGGCCTATCATCATCGGGCGCCAGGGTGCGGCCGAGGGCTGAGGACACGCCCAGGGTTTGGAAGTAGCTTCCGGAGACTAATTCTCCCTGAGCGATGGCGGCGGCTCCGTTCCCGCTTAGATCCATCTCGTAAGGCCCGGCGAAGGCCATCGCATTCGCAAAAACATTTTTCTGGCTCTCGATCTCCTGGAACAGGGGATACGACAACGAGCATCCTGTGATGCTGGTCGCGTTCTCGCTGTTTATGGCGCAGTCTCCGAATCTGCTGATACCGATGTTCTGGGGTCCGTTGCGTGCCGACCACTGCGCCACCACCAGCTGCTGGGAATCGCGGACAGGGATGGAGCGAAGCATGACCGCGTTGACCAGGGTGAAGATGGCGGTATTGGCTCCAATGCCGAGGGCCAGGGTGAGGACGATGATCGCCGTAAGGCCCGGTGAATTTGCCAGCATGCGGAGGCCGTAGCGCAGATCCTGGGCGAGGGATTCCAGGAGCGAAACGCCGCGAGCTTCACGGCAATCTTCGCGGACCTGCTCGATCCCGCCAAACTCGATGCGGACGCGGCGCAGGGCTTCTTCGTTGCTCATGCCGGCACGCATGTATTTCTCGGCTTGCTGGTCCATGTGGAAGCGCAGCTCGTCGTCGAGTTCCTGCTCAACCCTGGCGCGACGAAACAGAGAACGAAGACGGAAACGGAGATCGCTGAGCATGGGAACGCCTCTAAACCGCTTTGAGGACTTGGGCTACCGCGGCCGTCAGGGCTTCCCAGGCGTCCTGTTCGGTCGCGAGCTGCTTGTGGCCGCTTTTGGTCAGCTCGTAGTACTTCGCGCGGCGATTGTTGTCGGACGTGCCCCAGTGCGCTTTGATCCAGCTGCGGCGCTCAAGGCGGTGGAGGGCCGGATAGAGCGATCCCTGCTGAATGCGGAGGGCTTCGCCGGAAACCTGCTGGACGCGCTCAGAGATGGCCCAGCCGTGCTGCGGGCCCACGGATAGCGTGCGGAGGATGAGAAGGTCAAGCGTGCCCTGCGGAAGATCAATACGTGGAATCGGCATGTTTCCCTTTCACTTCTACAGGGGAATTGTACCGCAATTCCTGTAGAAGTGAAAGGGGTACCGTTTGGTCGCTGAGCGCTCGCCGATACCTACAACAACCGCCCAATTCCAGGCCTACGCCCGTACGATCCCACAGGAAGAGGATGAGACCGCCGCCGAGTTCGTCAACGTGGTCTCGCTGCTCATCTTCATCAAATCACGGATGCTCCTGCCAATCGAACGAACGAAGGACGGTTCCATTGCTGAAGATCCCCGCAGGAGCCTGGTCGAAAGGCTGCTCGATTACGAACAGGTTAAGCAAGCAGCACAGATGCTGCGCGATCGCCGCGCCGGAAGCCATCAAGGTCTTGAAACAATAAGCGAAGTGTAAGCGAAAGAGCCGAAATTACCATGGTACGCCCGAAATTTCAGATTCGGCGAGGGTAAGCGCCCAATTGGCGGAGATTCACTCATGTAATCTTCGCTATTGGAAGGTCGTAGATATCGAGATTCTGTTTCTTGATCAGAGTCAGCAGAACGTCAAGGCGGCCGTTGTAAACGTCTCCGATCTGCAGGAAGTACGAGAACAGCACGTCATCGTTACCCTGTCCGCCGGGAACAGCGTTGCCATCGCATGTGAGCTCCGGTGTTTGACGTGCCGGGTCTCCTTTTTGAGCTCTTCGGGCATGATCAACCTTTGCCTCAATACCACGGAGATACCGAACTGGTTCGCCAGCTCGGCAGCGGTGAATCTGCCGCCATCCCACAAAGCACGCATCCCTTCATCCTCCTTTTTCGTTGTCTTTCTCCTGGCTCCTCCGAGACGACCGCGAGCGCGGGCGGTGGCTAAACCCGCCTTCGTTCTTTCGCGGATAAGGTTCCGCTCAAATTCGGCCAATACCGCGAAGATGTGAAAGATGAGCCTTCCGCTGGCCGCTTTGGTGTTGATGTCCTCCGTCAGAGAAATGAACTGCACGCCTGAATTCTCGAGGCGCTCGACAATCTCAAGCAGGTCGCGTAGCGAGCGACCCAGGCGGTCCAGCTTCCAGATGACGAGGGTATCGCCTTTCCGCAATGTGTCGAGGCAGCAGGTGAGCTCCGGCCGGTCCATGTTCTTTCCGCTCTTTTGCTCAACGTAAATCGGCTTGCATTTCGCCGCCTTCAAAGCGTCGATTTGCAATTGTGGGCTCTGGTCGGTTGTAGAGACTCGCGCATAGCCGACGATCATCGGAAGATACTATCACATACGGCCGCATGTGAGAGTATGATTGCGATAATGAGTTTTGATCGTAGCGCTATTGCCAAACCCCAAGTAAAAAAACTGGCGATTAGAAGCTGTCAGAAACGGTCTGGTATGAATATTACTGAGGGTGAAACGGGTGGAAGCAGATGAAGAACGAGCAATCGCAGATTCAGCAGCAGCCTTCTCGGCTAGTTGAAATGAAAATCCTCCGCCTCGTCACCCTGCTGAGTGAGGGCGACGAGGGTTTGGACCGCGATGGATTGCGCCTGGCACTCGATAGCGCTGGAATCGACTCGGGAGTTTTTACGGCGCGTTTCCATGCGGCCGCACTCCGGCTTGTCGAAGACTGGCGCAGCCAGGGGGAGACGGTGCCATTGTCGTTCGACCAGGCCATTACACGCACGTCACCGTAGGACGAGGGCTAGCTTGCCCATTTCCGAGGACTCCGAAGGACGCCTACAGCGCAACTGCAGACCTCCGTGAAAGAAATGAACTGGACGCCTGAGTTCTCGAGGCGTTCCACAATCTCAAGCAGGTCACGGAGCGAGCGACCCAGACGGCAAGCCACTCGCCGATTTGTGTCTCACGAGACACCACGCCTCAATCTGCCGGTGCTTGTTTCTAATTAGGGGTGGGCTTTTCAAAGTGTTCGATCACGATTACGTCCGCGCGAGCATTGCCCGCCTCTAATTTCAGTCCCAGTTGCTCTTGAATGGCGGTGAAAAGCGGCGGGGGCGCGTTGGCTGGATCGGTCGGTGGTGGAATCCTTTCAGTGATGGGGGTGAATTGCGACTCATCTGGTGTCCAACTAAGAGTGAAGTCATACCGTCCAGAAAGACCCGTCTCATCGACGACAGGTCGATCAAGCACTACGTTCTGGATCTGGGCAGCGAAGTCCTTTATGCCAGCGTTTCGACCAACAAGTTTGCCCCATTGGCCGGGGAAAAATACCATTGGCAGGGCCGACGGGGCGCCTTCGCTCCTATTAAGCTTTGCACCGCTGCGAACCACACGCAACAGGTACACCGGGAGATCCCTGGTGTCCCGGTGATAACGGAGGTTGAAGCGGTCGGCCAGGAGTTTCTGAATCATCAGTTTCCATTGCGCAAGCGTTGGCTGAGTGTCGCCCTCGGCGAGACCCGTGATGTCGAATTCGTCCCTCCCTGTCCAATCAGGTGCACCTACGATCTGCCTGGGATGAAGCCCGTAGGCAAACGAGATGAGCATTTCCAGTTTTGTGTCGATGACTTCAAAACGGTGCCCATTGATAAACACACCGCTGCCCTTTGGCGAGGGCTTGCCTGGTTTGATGCTTGCGACTTCGAACTGCGGAAGGTCGGCAGAAGACTCATGCGAGCTGGATTCGACCCGCGCCTCGGCCTGACCGATGAGTCCAATCCACGCCGGGATGGCGATAACCAGGAAGGCCGCGACTGTAAGTAATGCGACCTTATGCGCGCCCAGCCTCTTCCCGGCGTGACCTTCCGCGATACGGATAATGCGGTTCTTCAGATCGGCTCCCGAGATTCCCGAGATCATGAGTGGGGATGAATCCAAGCGACACTTGCAGACGTTGAGAATGCCCTGTGCGTAAACTTTCGCGTCATTCCCCGCCTGGAGCGCGGCTTCGTCGCAAGCCCCCTCGCGTTCTTCAATCAGGCGGGAGCCGATCCACCAAACCAAGGGATGAAACCAGAACAGAGTCTCCACGACCATGTGGATTGCAAACAGCAGATTGTCCCGCCTGCGGACATGAAACATTTCATGCGCGATTACGGCTCTTAATTGATCGTGCGAAAGATGCTCCCTGATGCTGAAGGGAAGCAGCAGCACGGGGTTGATGACGCCGCAAACGCCCGGCTCGGGCAGCGCCGAAGTAAGAAGCACTGGGACATCCGCAGGAATCCCACTCGGCAATGCGCGACGCACCACGAGGCAAATTCTTCGCCACCTGCGCCACCAGCGGGCTATCAAAATCAGCGAGCCACATGCCCAAATCATACCGATCATCACAAGCAGAACACTGGAGCCGCGCGTGTTTGTCGAAAAACCAAGTGAGGTGGGCGGTGTGGCAATGGTGGGCGCCAAGGGTATTCGCGTGAGCACGACGAGGACTGCGGATTCTCGAATCGGAGCCGCGACCATCCGACGAAACCACTCTCCGGCGTCCACAAGAATTGAAAACGGCAGGAGAAACTTTGCGGACGCCAGAAACCAAATCCAAAATCGCACGCCTGGACGATTCGAACGCAACGCACGTGTGAGCATCCAGGCAACAAGAACCACTATTGTCGATTGCGCGAGATGGCCCACGAGTCCCGCGATAAGGACGTGTCCGGAGACATTCATGGCCGGCGCTCCTTTTTTTCAAAGGTGTCTGTAGAGCCTTTTCGGCTTCCTTGATGTCCTCGAGAGACAGCCTTCCCGTGTCGATCAGGTGCGACAACATGCCTCAAGATTTTCGCTGGCTTTTTCGCGCAATATCCGGCTTGCCGGGATTTGCGAAGTAAACCCGGAAAATGCGGCCTTTATCTTCTCTGGATCTCCGCCGACTGATTGGCTCACCGCGTTTTGAAGCATCGCAGTATCAAAGGCACCAGCAACCAGGGCGTTCACCCGTATCCCTTCTGCGGCATACTCCTGCGCCGCCGACTTCGTCAGCGCCAGAATCCCCGCCTTGGACATTGAGTAGAGTGCTGCTCCCCTGGCACCCCCCAGTCCATTTACAGAGGAGGTGTTCACAATCGCGCCGCCGCAAGGATTCTGTTTCGTCATCTGCCGAATCTCGGCTTGCATGCAAAGCCAGACACTTCTCAGGTTCGCATTCACCTCGGCGTCAAATTCGCTCGTGTCATAATCGGCAGTTCTTCGAAGCATGCCAAGCGCAGCCGCGTTGTTCAATGCGCAATCCAGTCGACCATACCGGTGGACAGTTTCCTGTATCAACTTCGCGACCTGGTCTGGCACTGAGACATCGGTAGGAAGAAATGTGGCGCTGCCTCCCCCCCTGTTCGATCTCCTGGACGGCGCGGTTTCCTCTCTCGACATTTCGAGCTGCGATGACGACCGTCGCACCCTCCTCCGCGATCAGCAGTGCCGCTGCCTTTCCAATACCAGAACTCCCACCTGTAACCAGAACGATCTTGCCACTCAGTCTTTCGGCCATAGCGAGCCTCCAAACAAGATACCTAGGCGGAATGCTAGCAAAAGGGGCAAACTCGCAGGTCTGATTCTTACTCTTGACGGGAACGGCCCAATGCACTCCGCGAGTTGTTCTTTCGCAGTTTCGGTCGGGTCGTGGCCAAACCTTCAGTGGCCAAACCTTCAGTTACTCATCGGAATAATTATCCCTTTGACACATGTACCTTTTGAAGAGACGATATGTGTAATTGAGGTAAGCGATGAATCTTTACTCTCTGGCGCGCCGGTTTCCGACGGAAAAAGATGCACTGGATCATTTGGTCGGGACGCGCTGGCCGAAAGGCATTCGCTGCCTGGCCTGCGATCACGGCAAGTGCTGGCCGATCGAGTCCACCAACAAGACTGGGGGACCGCGGCGGTTGCTTCAGTGCGCTTCCTGCAAGTTCCAGTTCAGTGCGACGACCGGAACCCTGTTTCATGATTCGCACCTGCCTCTGACCATTCTGGATCAAGTCGATGCGCCTAGCGCTTTCGCCTCCGCCCGCCACGCGCCCGCCGGCGTGCGGCAGCCCATGCACGGCAGAATGAAGGCTACGAGCAGTTGCACTAATAGCTTCTGGCTAGGACACCGAATCCCAAAGCACATAGATACAACCCATCCAGATAAAATTCTATAGCTATACGCGGTGGCGCGGCCGATTGCCTCGCCCCGCAGACTGAGTTAGTCGGCTCTTCGCACCCTGTGATGACCGGGCGGAAGTCCGGCATGGCAAGGCGCTTAAGCCCCCGGTGGAGGCACAACGTAGAACAGAACTGCACAGTAGTGCGCGACGCTGCCCGCCATAACGAAGATATGCCAGGCGGCGTGGAAGAAGCGCCGCCGGTCTAGAGCAAAAAAGACGACGCCCAACGTGTAGGCGATTCCGCCCGCCAACAGCCAAAGAGTTCCCCGCCATGTGATGGCTTGGATGAGGGGGCGCGCCGCCAGAACAACAAAACAGCCCTGAAATATGTAAGTGACCGCGGAGGTGACGGGAAATCGCGCGACGGCTATGCTCTTGAAAATCACTCCGGCTACTGCCAGAGTCCACACAATGCCAAACAGCGCCCAGCCGAGGGGCCCGCGCAGGGAAACCAGCGTGAAGGGCGTATACGTGCCCGCAATCAGCAGATAAATGGCCGAGTGGTCGAGTACGTGCAAGACATGCCGGGCACGGGTGCGCACCAGCGAGTGGTAAAACGTCGAGCAGAGATAGACAAACAGCAGAGTGAATGCAAAAACGGCGCAACTGATGACGTGCCAGGCACTGCCGCGTGTGGACACAGCCACGAGATAGATGCCGCCTGCCAGGGCCAGGACTGCACCCATGCCATGGGTAATCGCGCTCGCCAGGATATCAGCCAGGTCCGACTCTTCCCGCACACCCTCAAACTAGCTCCGCCGAGAAGCCGTCGTCGTTGGCCTTTAACAAACATGACGATGCGGCCAGGGCGGTCACTTCCCTTCGGCCCCACCCTGTTCCGCGATCGCCAAATCCCACGCCGGCAATTGCTGATCCGGCCCGCCCAGCCCGAACCGTCGCCGATGGCATTACCCCGAGGCAATGTCCGCAATCGCGGTAATTGGCCCGAAATGTCGATCCTAAAGCCTCTGGAGGCATCAATCCGCCTTTCTGCAAAAGTAGTCTCAAATGTATAAGGGGGGATTTCGAGCGATCTCAAGGTAACAAGGCGATAGACATAGAACGAGCAGAGAGAGAGAGTGAACCAAAAGCCGGCATAAGGGCAAGCGAAAAGCGCCCGCGATGGAGCCTTAGGTCTAAGCGCCCTGATTCCCCGGGTCGCCCGCCCACAACGCCGCGATTTCCTCCTCCTCTGCGTCCGCCAGAACGGGGTCCTCAATCGGCTCTGCGTCTCCTCTTCGAAAGGCGGCTCCTTCATGGTCGGTTGAGCGCTGCGTCATCTCATGTATCCGAACCGTTGTGGTCATAATGTCCTGCCCTCCTTGTTGTTCTCCATTCTCCGGTTTATGCCGAACTGCAACATCCCGAGTAAAGCGCCACAGTCGTTGTTTGAGCAAGTGCGGTGGTCCGAATCGGACGAGTGGACAAATCGGCCTCGGGCAGCGCCGGCTCGCTCGCATCTCGAGTTTGGGCGCATTGTGCACGATCCGTACTTTACCAAACGGTAAAGTACGTGTGGGCGGTAATAGTCCCGCAATGGTTGAGATCGTAGCTTCAACAGCCTTTTGCCAGCACAAGACCAGCTGCGACGCCGTCCTTCATGCGTACCATCCAGTTGGAATTTCGAATGAAAAGAACGGACGTCCCTCGATATGGTGAGTTCTCATAGCAATGCTTTACGTAGGTGTTGCCCGGAACCGGCGAAACCGAACCAAACCGCCTATCAATTTCCTCGCGAGTCTTGCCAACAACTAGTGAGTCTCTGTGAGAATCACTGATCATGACGTTGAGGGCAGCATCGGTTCTTAACGAATAAAGACCAAGTTTCCAAGCTTGATATCGCAGGTCACGAGGATCATCTGCACCGACGACGACAAACTGCCATCCTGCTACTCCCACGACGACGATCACCGTAGCCGCGACGAACCATCGCAGAGTTCGCAGTAAGGCTGTCTGTTTCATTGCTCAAGTTTAATCTCGGCATCAAGAGTGGGAGAGTCGCCCCGGGGAGTTTCACCCCGAGGCGCTCGCAGAACCGTACGTGACACTCTCGCGTCATACGGCTCCCATCAAGGAGCCACCGCGCATCCTGGTCCAGTGTGCGAACAGGTGTGGGGAACGACGGGAGACCGTCACGACCCAGTGCCTTGCACGTCGGACATGATTGCGCAGCTTCTTGTATTTCTGTCTGGCCCAGTCGACCAGTTCGAAGTCCAGTTTGCGGATCACCGAGTAAAGCCCTTTACGGTAATACCTTCCGTAGTATTGGAACCAGCCTCGGATAATCGGATTGTAGAGGCGAGATAGATCTTCCAAGGACTGGTGACTGCAGTGTCGCAGTCGCCAGCTCCGGATGGTCTCCCGCATCGACCTGGCAGCTTTGGTTGAGACTGCGGGACTGAAATTGGTGAAGACCTTGCCGTTGCGATTGATCGACTCTCTCGGCCGAAACTCATAGCCGAGAAAATCGAACTTTTCAACGGTGTGGCTTCCCTTCCGCGTATCATCTTTGCAATAGATGATCCGCGTCTTCTCCGGGTGGAGTTCCAGCCCACAGTCCGACAACCGTTTCGCAATTGCCTTCCGAATCATTTCGGCCTGCCTCTCCGTTCTGCAGTGCACGATGGCGTCATCGGCGTACCGCTCAAATGGAATCTGAGGAAAGTTCGCCGCCATCCACCGATCAAACGCATAATGCAGAAACAGGTTGGCCAGCAGTGGACTGATCACGCCGCCCTGCGGCGTGCCCTTCTGACGCGCAGCGAGTTGCCCATTCTCTTGTTCCACCGGCGCTTTCAACCAGCGTTCGATGTAGAGAAACATCCACTGTTGCGAAGCGTGTTTCTTCACCGCCCGCAGAAGTAGATTTTGATCCAGGTTGTCGAAGAAGGCTTTGATGTCCAGGTCCAAAACCCAGTCATGTCGCCAACACCGCTGCCGGGCCTGACCCACTGCGTCCAGCGCTGATTTTCCCGGCCGATAGCCGTAAGAATCAGGATGGAAATGTGGATCAACCTCCGGTTCCAGCCGCGCCTTAACAACCTGTTGCGCAATTCGATCCACCACAGTCGGAATGCCCAGATTTCTTTCCCCGCCACTCTTTTTCGGTATCTTCACTGTCCTGACTGGCGGTGGAAAGTAGCTGCCCGACGACATTCGATTCCAGATTCTGTAAAGATTCTTCTTCAGTCTCTTTTCAAAATCCCCAATCGACTGACCATCGATGCCTGCCGATCCCTTGTTCGACTTCACTCTTTGATACGCTTCCCAGACCTCGTTCTTCGAAATACAAAACGGCTTTGCCTCATTCATCGGGCTCCTCCCATTGCTGGTTGGCTCGTCGAATCAAGCTCCTCGACACAGCGCCTTGGCTCCATCCCTTTATGGGAGACTTCTTCGCTACTACGCGCTGTCCCGTCCCTGCCATCACGCATTCGTACTCTCGCCCTCGTGGGTGCGCCACTTGTGGCTTCTCCGTTAACATCGTGATCGCAGGTTCCCATGTTCCGCTTATCCGCCTCATGGCAAGCTCAGGCCACCTCTCATGCCGGATGCCGCTCCGCCCGTAAACAGGTGCCGTCGAAGCTTATCCCGCAGCCACAACCAAACCGCGGTTTTGACATCGTCTAATCGCTTTCGACACTTCAATAGTGGTTTCCTTGCAGTCCTCTTCTTGCCTGACACCTAACCCAGTCCTCGCTGGGCCTTTTCCTTCCGCGCTCACGACCATGGCTTTTGTCCACAGCCGCCGGAAGGCGGTTTGAAGCCCGCTCCTGTAAGCCGACTTCGAGGGGCCGACCCTCATCGGTTAAGCAGTTACACACGCTCCCTCTTGCGAGATTCGCGTGCTCATGGCGCACAGTCGTGGGCGACTCGTCCCTTTGACGGATGTTCGCCCGGCAAGACGCCCTGTGCGTCGCCCGTTGGCGCTCATGCGCTCAGACCCGCGGTGTTATGCTGTGTCGCGAAGGGGACGCTAGTCATGTCACGAGCCGCAAATCTGTTCGCCGGTGCATCCGCTGCTCTTGTCATCCTTGGATTACTCCTGTCGAAGTTTTTTGCGACGCGCCAGCTCATGTCTGTGACATGGCCCGGCTCCAAAGCGACACATGTTATCGGTTGCGAGGTACCCTGCTACGGCCTGGCGGGGTTGTTCGCTCTCTTTGCCTGTGCATATGCGCTCAGCTGGATACGACTAAGCGAAGCCATCATGGCCTGGCATCTCTGGATGAGTTTGTCAGGCGTCGCCCTCTTTGGACTAGGCTTCGCGCTACTGGGCCACGTCGCGGCCCGGAATGCAGTCCGGGGGCCCTCGCAGGGAGCGTTACTTGCTGTCGCGATAGGTATGTTTGTGGGACCGATGTTCTTCCTCGCCGGTCAACTCATCTTCGTGGTCGCTTTGATACGAGTTTCTGCTGGCCCGCGCTACTGATCGAGTTTCAGAGCTAGATTCGTACGAACCTAAGAGATGGAGAACGAATGTTGCGGTTCCGAGTGGTTTGTGGCCGACTCTTCCCCTATCATGAGCCGAATCATCGGGACGGACGAAAACTTCGTCAACGGTCAGATCGGTCGTCCCTTTCTCATGACCGAAATTCCACAGAATCTTGACGAACAACTTTGTCGATCCTGAGTTACGTTTCCCTAACGGTATAAGGTTCAGCAACTACGAAATCATTTCGCCTGAAAGGAACGACCCTCGTACAGAAAATGCGAAGGGTCAATCGGCAAGAGTCGAAAAAACAGCGGAATTACACCTGCGGCGTGAGTACGCGGGCGCCGTTGTGAAAGTTTGTGCGGTTGCTCGCTTTTTGCATCCCGAACCATGTTTCTCTGCGGCTTTGCAAGTAAAAGCGAATCGATTTCGTCAATCTACCCGGATTGAGTTAATCCCTCGTTAACCAAGTGCGTCTTCCTTTCGTTATGAAGTTATGCGGCACCGACAACCACGGAGGAAACGAATGTTGCTCCGAACCACAAATGCCATTCTGCTTTTGTTTGTTCTGTTCAGTGCAGTTGTTTCTGGGTCAGCATTGCCATCGGACCTCCGGCTCATCCAGATGGTGCCTCCGGAGAGCCAGGTCATTGCCGGCATGCTCAGTCCAACACTCGAGGGACAGCCGAGCGCCTTTCTCCTGATCACAGCAAGCAACAGCCTCGATCTCGAGGACTTCTACGCAGTGACCGGGGCTGACGCGTCGCGTCTGATTCACCAGGTTGTCTTTGTGGGCGGACCGGGCAGTATCGGCAAACTGAGCGAACACAGTCTCCTCCTCAACGGACACTTCGATCGGAGCACGATTTTCCGGTTCGCCGAGAGCGGTAATGCAAGCACGGAAACTTATCGCGGCGAGTCAATTCTGGTGGTGCCACCCCTCACGCGCGAGCGAGGCCGGTTCAAGCAGTTGCGCTGGCTCGCCATCCTGAAGTCCGACATCGCAATCTTTGGCACGCCGATGAGTGTGCAGCGGGAACTGGACCGGCAGATTGCGAACAGCGGGCCGGACCCACTTCTGATGGAAAGGCTCAGCCGCCTGGGTCGCCACGACGAGACCTGGTGCCTGTTGCCCGCGCCTTCAGCGAGCGGAATCATAGAGAGTGCTCTCGAGACGCTCGATCCGAAGCTGGGAGCGATCGCCCGAGAGGGCCGATCGATGCAGTACGGAATTCACTTTGGGAGTCATGTGGAAATAACTGCGTCCTCCAACAATGCCGCGCCCAAAATCTCGAATTTCGAGAACGATCGATCTACCGCTAACTCGGCGCCGGCGCATTCTTTTCTTGCCGGCTCTCACGGCGGCGAGGACGACCGAACCATTGCCGTTGTGAAAATATCGCGGCGCCACTATGATCAATGCCTCGCTGAATTTTCCAAAAGTAGCCTCACCATTAGCGTCGCCCATCCCCACTGAGGAGCACGGCCGGGGTAACAACTTCCAATTGGCCGAGGAGCATCGCCCCTCGGAGCCTCGAGGTTCCACCAACTGAAAGGTTGACCAGTCGATTCCACGCCACGCGGAGGTGTACGAATCGATGTCCCGAGTAGTGTCGTGGCCCACTCTTCAGTGTCTCACTCTTCAGTAACCACTTGGGCAACATCCCCGTCGAGTAATACAAAATGGTAACTGAAGAGTGGGCGGTCACTCGGCCGCCACGCGGAAATTGATGCGCTTCAACGCGCACAAGAAAGCGAACGCCTCACTCACTTAGAAAGGTGAGCTTCTCCAACGGAAGGCAGTTAGTTTCTTAATGGTCATATGGGTCAACAGGGAAGCCACCTGTCTTCGATCAGATCTGGTATTCAAGTTCCGCTTCTGTGTATCTGGACGTGAGCCAGAACCCACGTTATCTGGGTATTGACCAAGCCAGGGACGAGTCGTTTGAGATAGCGCATTTGTTCGCCGTTCAGCATCGAATCGGTGGTTTCAAATCCATCATGGTTTGCGTCAGGAAAAACCTTGATGGTGAAATCCTTATTGCCCGCCGCTGTCAATTCCTGGGTCAACGCATTCACGTTTCTTGCGGCAGGCACATTCAAGTCTTTACCGGCGTACAAAGCCAGGACCGGGATTTTGACTCGGCGCCAGAGTTCCGATGATTTGATCTGTGCCATCAGATACAGCTTCTTTTGCGGCCAGCCTCTCTGGTCCGGTTCGCTCACGTAAGAAAACCATTTTTCATTGCGATAAGGGTGGACGAACGCCTGGAATTTTGCCCAGGCGTCATCGCTGAGCCCGGCTCCGTCAGCGAGCATGGCGAATGCTTGCCGCTTGAATTCCAGCGCCTTTCCCAGGTCGTCGTTACTCAAGCCGCTCGCTTTCAGATTCTCTTCCACTTCATTCATGAGTTCTGGGACATAATCCATCGCAGGGCCCGCCCAGATCACGACGAACTTGATTTTGGGATCGCGGGTTGCGACAGCCGGCGCGATCCATCCGCCTTCACTATCGCCTTCAATCCCAATTTGATCCGGATCGATGTCGCTCCGTTGCCGCAGGAAACGCACGGCGGCGAGAACATCGTCCGCCAATTCGGAGATGCCGGCTTGGCGCCAGTCTCCCGTTGACTTACCTGCACCCCTCTTGTCGAAGGACAAGTAGGCAACGCCGTGATAGGCAAACCAGCCATCGTATGCGTTCCGCCGAGTCTGTGGCCCAGCACCTTGAATTCTGATGAGTGCCGGATGCGGCCCCTTGCCGCTCGGGAGTACCAGTGTGCCGGATAAGACTACGTCGCCATTTTTAAACGTCACCTCTTCTCTTTGCTGGTTCAGCTTCTGGCCAATCTGTTCGCCCGATTCATCGTTCCAATGCAACGCGACAAGGTTCGCCTGTGGATCGGTTGAGAGCCGGCAGCGTATGACGATCGGCACTGGGACTTGAAACGCGGGGCCGGCAAAAAAAGTGTCCTGGGAAGACGGAAAAAGGACGCCAACGCGCCCTGTTGTGTAGTCAGAAAAAACTGGGCCCAAGGGAAACTTCAGGACCGACACAATGTGGCCGGGTTGCATTTCATAATACCCAAGCAGTTGCTGTTCCGCCTCGGCGGTCAGTTTTGCTGTGGGTGCGAGTTGCAGCGTTCCCGATTTCTTCCCGGTCCTGACAGTACCCGCAAGCAGACCTGCGGAGAGGTTGCCCTCAAACGATGTCTGGCCCGAATCATCGGTCCAGGCAAACCTCACGCGAGTCCGGACGACCGAAACCTCTGACAAAGGAATGTCTGCGCCACCGCTGGCTGGAAAAGCGATTGTCCAGGTTGAGGGTTCGCGGTCTCCAGCTAACCGCAGTTGAACGAAATGTTTATTCTCACCGATCCTCAGTTCCCCAGCCCAGTCCTGGCTAAAAGACTGATCTGTGCCGAGGAGACTCGGCCAACCAGCAAAGGCGGAAACGAGTAACGCGGATAAACCCATGATCCAAAGGCGAAGCATAAACCACCTCCTGTTGGGGCGCGTCTCGTGAATGCTTTCAGGACTGCGAGACTAAGCTGGACCAGGGGAAGATCAGTCCTCAAATCTCACCTCTATGATATCATGAATGATGTATACACATCGTTTATGACTTCAGCAACTGTTCCAGTGCCTTGCGCCTGCACGTCGATCAAGAAGCTCTCCCGCGTTCTTGGCCGGGTCTACGATGCCGCGCTGGCTGATTCGCCCATGAACGTGACTCAGTTAGCCGTCTTGCGCTGCGTCGGCCGCAGGACGGGTGAGCCTCTCATGCATGTTGCTCAAGAATTGGAGATGGACCGGAGCTCCTTGTATCGAGCCCTCGATCCTATGGTGCGGGACGGGTGGGTGAAAATCACCTCTGGAATAGACGCCCGCTCCCGGACTGCAGTCATCACCCCCAAGGGCGACAGAATCCTGAAGAAAGCGGGACAGCAATGGGAAAAGGTGCAGACCAGAGTGGTTGAACGCTTCGGGCTCCGCGAGTGGGCAGCCTTTGTGGCGAATGTGGAGAAACTGCGGGCCTGTGCTGAGGCGGAATGACAAAGAGGCGAAGCCTTATGCCCTCTTAGTTCTTACGGGCGCCTCGTACACCTCATGCGCGGAGGATGTGCGGTGACGGCTTCCGAACAGTTTGCACATCATTGGAGAAAACGACTTCTGCCAAACGTCCTCTGACAGGTGAACATCGATCTAATCCATCAGCTTCAGTCCAACGCGATCTTGTTGCGGAACTGATCGTTTTTCAAGTTCTGGGAAGATTGTGGGCAACTCTTCTCCTAGGGTGATCTGGATCACGGTCAGGTCAGAGTCGGCGGGTGATCCTCCGACGATCAACCAGCGACGGTGTCACGTCTGATCGGGAGCCAGTTCGACACTCTTCCTGGTGCTCTTTGGCGACCCGCAGTAACGGAGCGCGAAGAGTTCTTCCTCCTGTTCTTTGATGAAGAGTTGGACCATGTCCACATCGCGCCACGAAGCTTGCCGCACCGCATCGATGATGAGATTTGTGTCCGCGTGGTTGAAAGCCGAAAGGTACACTCTGCATTCAAGGTGCTTGTAACCGCCAGCATAGTCGGAAACGTCTCTGAACTCACCGCCTCCTACCTCATTCGCTCGGAGGAACTCATTCACGCTGGCAATCTCATCGTCTGGACGCCTACCCACGTGCGCAGCAAGAATCGCGTTTGTCACTCGGCTCATTCCAGCAGCTTATACCCGGTTGAGCGAATCGTTGGCGTGTCGTTGCGCATCTCGGAAGGTTCGGGTACCCCCTGCCCGGCTGGCCAGCCAGGCGGGTGCGGTGGAAACACGGCAAAATGAGGCACTGGCCGTAAAAGTCAACCGCGACAGACGACTCCGACAGTTTGACGCGGCTTACTTGCTTCCCCAGAGGCTACCCGGCGCTCAGGCGCTTTCGCTTTGGCGACAAATTCCTCGTATGATGATGGATTATGACCCGACCCACTTTCAGTTTGCGCTGCAGCGTGCTCGTGGTGCTTTTGCTCGGCGCGTTCCCGCTCTTCGCCAAGGACGCCCCCCTGCAAACCATCGACTGGCCGTCTACGGGAACGCCGGTGGTCCGCTTGACGTTCGGCAAGTTCAAGTCCCTGCCAGGTATGAGTAATCTGCACGGCTACGTCATGGATACCACCACCCAGAACCTCTCGCCACGGCGCATCCCCTCTGCGCGGTTCAACGTGTATCTCTTCGACAAGAATAAGGTGCGTGTGGGCCAGGACGTGATTGCGATCCAGAATGTTGGCCCCGGCGAAGTGGTCAGGTTCGAGACAACCGTGGCCACCTCCGGCCAGCCGGTTTCCGTCTCAATCGAGGAAATCACCGCCGCAGAGAAGACTGTCTCGATTACGGTCAACACTACGCCGCAGGGAGCGAACCTCACGGTTGACGGAACCCCTGTGGGCGCCACTCCTCGGATGATCACCGTCGGTCCGGGACACCACCTCCTGGCATTTGCCAAAGAAGGATTCACCGCCGGGACCTTTCCGTTGGACATCAGCGCCAACGATCTTTCCGGTGGATCGGTAAGCTACGAACTTGGCGCGCCATCGTTCGATACTATCGAGTTGCGCGACGGAACCGTCCTCTACGGCGACCTGGTTTCCATTTCCGGCATGGACGCCGAGATCCGGGTTGGCGGCGCAATCCAGCACATTGATCGCAACAAGATCAAACGCGTGCTGTTTGTGCATCGCGACGCGCCGACGCCGGACGTTCCGCCTGCCAGCGCGCCAGCTAACAACTGAGACTTCGCGAATCAATGGATGGCCTGTTGGGATCGCGGTGTTTTGTCCGAAGTGGCGGATTCGCCGGTGGATCGTGGCGATTTGGCAAGTGTGGGGGCCGGCCAGGGTCAGCGACGGCTGACGACCGAGCCCAAAAACGAAAATTCAGCAAACTTCCTCATAGGCCCTCAGAAACATCAGCCGCGCCATGAAATCTTCATCGGGTAGCACGAAGGCGAGGGTGAATCTGGCGAATATCCGAGTCCTGGTCGTGTGGTGGCCCACTCTTCGGAAACTACTGCGATACTATGTTCGTCGCGGTGTTATTCACAAGGTAACTGAAGGGTGGGCTTCCGAGTGGGCCACGCCAATTAGCGGGCGCATCCGCCCGAAAACCCACTTTGTCAGCATTTGTGAGCAAATTTGACTATCCAGAGGGCTTATCGGGTCGGAACATTGTGTGGGGTCCAACTCCTGGTCGAATGGCCCACTCCTCGGAGCAAGGAAATGATGGACTGGATAGCAAGAGCGCAGCGAAATCCCAATGCCCGGTTGACCGGTGTTGTCTATTTACTTTTCTTTCTCACGGAAATACTCGACCATTTTCTGGTTGGTCGGAAGCTTGTTTTCTACGGGAATGCCACGAACCTCATCGCGACCGTGCTGTATGCTGTTTTGACGCTGCTTTTCTATGGCATGTTCAAGCCGGTAAACAGGAACCTCTCTTTCCTCGCGGCGCTCTTCAGCCTCGCGGGATGCCTGGTGATGACCCTTGACCTCTTTCTTCCATCCTTTCCCATCAACTCCCTACTGTTCTTCGGACCCTATTGCCTGCTGATCGGTTACCTCATCTTCAGGTCAAGTTTCTTGTCACGAACTCTCGGTCTGCTGATGGCATTAGCCGGTTTGGGCTGGGTGACCTTTCTGTTTCCCACCGTCGCACGCTCTCTGGCCCTCTACATTGAGGTGCTCGGCATCTTCGCGGAAGCATCGCTGATGCTATGGCTGCTGGTGATGGGCGTCAATTTCCAACGATGGAGGGAGCAGGCCGGTGCATCAGGAAAGCCTCCGTCTATCGACATGACGGTGATGCCGGGCCGCTCTCGCGAACCAAACTGATTCTCATGCTATTGAGTCAGCAGTTCGCATAGAAAGAAAAAGTATGAATTCATCGGTATTGATGAAACGGTTTCGAGAGGTTTCGCCGAGTCTGAAGGCTCGGATTGCCGGACTCATTCTTGCGCTCGTCGTACTGACGTCAGCGATCACCGAGTTCTTCGCTCGAGGCAGGTTGAGTTCCGCAGCGGACCTCGCAGCGGGCATGCCAGTGAACAGGAACCTCTCTTTGCTCGCAGCGATCTCCAATCTCCTGGCACTCACCCTCGAGCTTGTTCGGTTTCCACCTCACGGTGTCAACATCGGCCTGGGCTTTCACGGATAGTATTGGATCCTGATCGGCTACCTCATTTTCAGGTCAACCTTCATGCCTCGAATTCTGGGTGTGCCGATGGCGATTGCGGGTTTGTGTTGGCTCACCTATTTGTCACCGCAGCTCGCAAACTATTTCTCCCGCTACATTCTTGCCTTCGTCCTCGTTTTGGAAGGATTGGTGTTCCTGTGGTTCCTGGTGATGGGCGAGATTCGGCACCGCGCTGTATCCGGCATCTACGGCTTGCGTACGATGAGGTCGTTCTTCCAGAGCGCGAGCACAATATCCATCTGGCCGTTGTGCGTCCTCTCCGGATCATCCTCAACCGCCCGCCACAAGGTACTTGTGGACCAAGTCTGCTTTCCTTCTGTCAGCAATGCTACGGCACGGACTGCGTAAGACTTGTTGTCGGCCGATGCTGTGTAGCGACCGGCAGGAATGCCCTTAACCAAGCCCTCTTCGCACAACCCCAGAAATGCTCCCCGCGGGCTGCCCTTCTTCCGCGCAGCTGGGCTCGTGGGGTAAAGCGTGGACATCGCACTTTCCCACCGAGCTACTGGATTGATGCCGGCGGATGACCTTTGCCGGGCGGCCATGAGTGCTGCTTCCCCGAATCTATTCGCCATCGTGGACCTCGCCTTGCTCAGATCTCGATTCTACGGCGTACACATTCGCGGAGCGTTGAGCTGAAGCTGGCAGCCGTCACCAACCCAAGAATCAGCGCCAGACGAGTCTTGTGTTAGATTCGCATTCGATTGTACTTGTGATCCGAATTTGGCTTGCTGGCGCGGCGTCAAAGGTGCAGCGATCGCAAGGACTCGCAGACGCGCTTTGGGTTGTTCAGAAGCCAGCAAAGGGGATGCCTGCTTCGGTTGCCAACCTCAGCACATATCGTTCTGGAGGCAGCCTGTGGTGAACTGGCAAAAATGCCAGATTCCCAGCTCCCGGCGTGCGGCCGCCAATTTCGGTCTGGCCATAATCCGCCCACGAGAACGAGCCGATCTATCTGTTCGGAACGGGGATTCAGGTTAAGGTGCTATTGAGGAATAGGCGCCCGAGGAAGGAATACGCGCCAGAGATGGTACGGCGTTTATGGCGGCTCTCAGATCCGTGTTCATGCGGGATTTGAAGACATAACCAGACGCCCCAGCGTCAAAGGAAGCGCGGATGAACTCCAATTCTTCGTGAACGCTCAGAAATATGATCTTTGTAAGGCACTTTCCTGTCGCAGCCGGCGAGTAATCTCGAATCCGTTGAGTTCTGCCATGGAGATATCGAGGATCAGCACGTCTGGGTTGATTTCGGGAGCTTCGCGAACCACGGCGCTCGCCTGTTTCAGAGTGCCCACGATGTTGAATTCCTTCTGGAGGATGTGCTTCACGACTTCCAGCATCGCCGGATTGTCATCTCACCCTCCTTGCCGACGAATTCGAGTGCCGCGGCATGTCACCTGAAGAAGCAGGGCTTGCAGCGTGGCGCGCATACGGGGGCGTGGAGCAGGCAAAACAGGCGCATCGCGACGAACGCTCTCTGTTATGGATCGAACTAGCCATGCAGGATTTGCGTTATGGCCTGCGCACATTGAGCAAGAACCCCGGCTTTACCATAACCGCCGTGCTTACGCTTGCCCTTGGCATCGGGGCGTGCACGGCCATGGTGAACGCGGTGCTGATTCGATCCTTACCGTATGGGGATCCCGGCTGGCTCGTCTACCTCTATACGCCCAATCCACGCTACAACCTTCCGCCGGAAGACTTCGGCCCCGCGTACGGGGATTTCTACGACATCAAGCGTGAGAGCCGCTCATTTCAGCGCATGACAACATTCGATCAGTCGATGTTCAGTCTCGCAGAGCAAGGTTCGGCCCAACGCGTGAGCGGCGCGCGTGTAGACGGTGATTTTTTCCAGACATTTCAAGCCTCGCCTGAACTTGGCCGGGAAATCACTCCCAATGACAATCAACCCGGTCACGAAACGTAGCCGTGATAAGCCATACCCAGTGGCAGTCCATGTTCGATTCAACCCCGGATACACTTCATCGTTCGCTGGTCCTCGATGGCAAAGACTATCAGATTGTCGGTGTTATGCCTCCAGCGTTCGAGTGTCAGCAAACGAGCTTCGCGCCCGATTGCCGGCTAATCGACCAGCGTAGCAATTCTGCCTATTCATAACGGAGTGCTACAACCGGTTCAATCTTCATCGCGGCGCGCGCAGGGATCAGAGTAGCGATCAGAGCTACAAGGACCAAAAGTAGCGCTACCGCCGCATACGACAACGGGTCGTAAGGCCCAACGTTGAACAGTAGGCTCCTGAGCATTTGCGATGCGGTCAAAGCAGCGCCAAGTCCCAAGACGCCGCCGACGGCGATCAAACGCACTCCTTCGCCTGCGATCAGGCGCAGGACATTTAACCGCGTGGCACCCAGCGCCATGCGCACACCGATCTCCTGCGTCCGCTGCGTGGCGACGAACGCAATTACTCCATAGAGCCCGATCACCGCCATCAACAATCCGCAAAACGCAAAGAACCCCAGCAGCGCTGTCTCGAACCGAGGCCGGTCTGTTAGCTTGCCCACACTTTCGCTCAGAGTCTCAACGTCGATAGGGAGCGTAGGATCGATCTGCGCAATCTGGGCGCGCACCCATGGGGCTACGGCCGAAGGCGCAAGTGATGTTTTGAGAACAATCGCGTTCCAGGGCGTCCAGTCCTCCGCAATGCTTCGCCTCAGCCGATAGAATTCCGGCTCGTCCGCGCCGCTCAGTCCACCGTTCTTGACGTTCGCTGCAACCCCGACCACCGTGTACCAAGGGTCTTGCGGAACTGGCTGCACATGTTGACCAATGGGATCGGCTTCGCCGAACAATCGCGTCGCAAGCAGGCTGCTCACAACCAGATAGTGTTCGTTCGATCTGCGTTCGTCCTCGGTAAACCCCTGTCCCCGTACGATGGGAATATTCAGGGCCTTGAAGTAGTCAGGCGTCACCCAGCGCCAAGTCACCATCCCGCCCGTTCCGTCGGTCGAGCGTGGTTTGCCGGCGACGGAAATGTTATTGAATATTTGGCTTTCGTGCGTCTCCGCTGGGGGAAGCCAATTGCTCATTCCCACGGTGGAAACCCCTGGCAGCCGTCGCAGCGCAGCTTCGGCCTTGAGATAGAATTCCATCCGCTGTTGTGCCGTCGTATAGCGGTACTGCGGAAGCGCAACGCGCGTAGACAGTACGCCGCGGGTCTCCATCCCGATATTTTGGCGCTCGATGCTGCTGAAGCTGCGCGTCAAAAGTGCCGCACCCGCAAGGAGAACCATGCTCACGGCTATTTGTCCGACCACCAGGCAACGCCGCGCAACGGCGCGGGCGCCGGAGTTGGCCGTTCGCGCGGCCAAAGCCACGGCGCTAGGCCTCTGCAGCGCAGGTAAGACTCCGAACAACGCTCCGCAGACGACAGAAACAATCACTGTGAAGAGAACGATGCGCAGGTCGAGGTGAGCGTGTTCGAGAGACGGAATTCCTGTGGGAGCAAGAGGAATAAATAGACGCAAGAGAATCTGCGCTAGCATCAAGCCCGCTGCCGCGCCGGCCATGGACAAGAGAAACATCTCGGTCAATCTTTGCCGCACCAGCCGCGCGCGGCTCGCGCCAAGCACCGAACGCACTGCCAACTCGCATTCCCGCTGCGCAGCCCGCGCCATCAGCAGACTGGTCACATTGGCGCAGGCAATCAGCAGCACTGCCAGTACCGCTCCCAGCAGCACCCACGCAGCTAGCCGCACATCGTGCATCTGCCTGTCGCGAATCGATCGTACCCGAAGATGGACTTCCTTGCGAAACTGCGGGGGCGCGAGGTTGAGGGAGTAGTTAAAGACAGGCTGCAACTCGGCCTGGGCCTGCTCGCTGGTGATCCCCGGCTTGAGCCGCGCGAACGCATACATCACCCTGCCGGGCTCTGCCTTGCGCTGCTGCGCCTCATCGAGGGCCTGGGGTACAACTATATCCGCTTGCTCGAGCGCAGGCATCTCGAAGTCTTTGGGCAGCACGCCAATCACGCGCACTTGCACACCGTCGATATCGATCAGTCGGTTCAAGACACCAGAATCGAGGCCGTAATGAGTGAGCCAAATTCCATACGAGATGAGCGCGACCTTGGGACCCTTAGGCCGGTCCTCTTCGGGCAGAAAATTTCTTCCCAGGATTGGCGCGATGCCCAGGGTTGGAAGAAAATTTTGCTCCACGCTTGCGCAGCTCAGATGCGCGGGATTGCGCTCCGTCAGGTCACAATCGTTGACACCGGTCTCCGAAGTAAATGCGTCGAACGGCTTTTGATTGTCGCGCCATTCGTAATACGACCCGCCCAACATGAATTCTTCCGGAATGATGGGCGCCGTCAATCCCACCGAAACCAAGCTGGTGTCGTGCGCGTACGGTAAGCTGCGAAACAGTATCCGGTCTACCACGCTGAAGATCGCAGTGGTGGCGCCGATTCCCACCGCAAGCGTCGCGATCACCGCAAACGTAAACACAGGATTGCGCCTGAAGCCTCGCAGCGCATAGCGTACGTCCTGAATTACAGTTCCCCACCACCAACCCGGCTGCTGCTCGTAGCATCGCTCCCGCGTGCGCTCCACGCCACCGAACTCAATCATCGCTTGCCGGCGTGCCTCTTCTGTCGTCATCCCCGTTGCCACGTTGCGCTCAACGGACTGTTCAAGATGAAAACGCAACTCGTCATCCAGCTCTTCCGGTTCCCGACGCGAGAAAACGAGAAGTACCCGCTTCCACAATTCACTGATCATCCAGTCACCTCCGGAAGACGCCCTAACACCAGCCCCACTGCCGCTGACAGCCTATCCCACATCTCCAGTTCAGCAGCCAATTGCTTCCGACCTGCCGTCGTTAGCGAGTAAAACTTGGCCTTGCGATTGTTCTCCGAGTTCCCCCAATCTGAACGAATCCACCCCTTGTATTCCAGCCGGTGCAACGCCGGGTAAAGCGATCCTTGCCCGATCTGCAATACCTCTTTCGAGACTTGCTGAATTCGCTGTGCGACCCCCCACCCATGCATCGCTCCCGTGGCCAGCGTCTGCAATATAAGCAGGTCAAGCGTTCCTTGCAAAAGGTCAGTCGACTCCGCCACTAACTCTCCCCTCGACACTCGACAACAGACTGCCTTAAGGCTCTGTCGAATGTCAAGGGGGAACCAGAAATTGGGAGAGTTCTTGAGGTTCGCTTTGCTTTTTAAAGTCGACGGGGCGACTCTATCAAACTAGGCAGTTTAATTTCACACCCATTCAAATCTGCGGCGGCGACAAAGGACTCAAGAATTAGCCCGGTTGCTGCGATCGCGCAGGCTTGCCGAAAGTTCACGTTGCGGTGCGTCAAAACGAGAGGGCGTGAAGCGATGCAAGTACGAGTACTGAGTGTTGATCATTGGGCTTGGCGCAAGCAACAGCGCTTCGGAACTATGCTCGTGGGCAAAGTGCAGCGCGACAGCAGGCATTGAACCGGAAAATGAACCAACACCGTGTCAGCATCGATTGGAAGCTTGCGCGCTAAAAGGCAGACCTGAAGTTCGGCAATGAAAGAAGCAAAAAACACTGTCAGAGACTAGTCTCCTGAGTCATTGATTTCTTGCATAAACAGGAGGTTCATGAGCGGCCAGAGTAGAAGTAGCGAATCTCGCGATGGAATGCCAGGATCTGATCTGCAGATTTTGTCCATCGAAAGGGTTTCGGCTGTTGGTTGTGAACCTTGATGAACTCCTGGATTGCATTTTCCAGTTCTTGCACGCTGGCGTGCGAACCGCGCTTGATCTGTCGTTCGGTGAGCAGTGCGAACCAACGCTCGACCTGGTTGAGCCATGAAGCGTGCGTGGGAGTGAAATGTAGATGATAGCGCGGCCGCTTCAGCAGCCAGCCACGAACCAGAGCCGTTTTGTGCGTGCCATAGTTATCCAGCACCAGGTGGATGTCGAGATCGCCGGGAACAGCAGCATCGATCTTTTTCAGGAAATCCAGGAACTCGACAGAGCGATGGCGCCGATAACACTTGCCCAGGACGTTGCCGGTGGCGATATCGAGGGGGGCGAACAGACTAGTGACACCATGTCTGGTGTAGTCGTGGGTGCGTCGTTCTAACTGTCCGACCCGCATGGGCAGCACAGGCTGAGTACGGCTCAGAGCCTGGATCTGCGACTTCTCATCCACGCATAAAATCAGTGCGTTATGAGGTGGATCGAGATACAGTCCAACAATATCCCGTACCTTGTCGATCAGCAACGGATCGCTGGAAAGCTGAAAACCCTCCGCACGATGCGGCTTCAGACCGAAGGCCCGCCAGATGCGGCTGACGGTGGACTGGCTCAACCCTGTCTTAGCCGCCAACATGCGGCTAGACCAGTGGGTAGCGCCCTTCGGCGTTTTCTCCAGAGTAAGTCGCACCACCCGTTCAATCTTCTCGTCGCCGATCTCGCGCGGCGCTCCCGGACGCGGTTCATCCCCCAATCCGGCAACGCCTTCGGCAATGAAACGGTTCCGCCACAGACCCACTGTAAACCCCGTCGTGCGCAGCTTCGCTGCAACTGCCGCGTTGCTTGCTTCCCTCGCACACTCCAGAATGATCCGGGCGCGAAATGCTGCCGATCTGAAACTACGCGACTGCCGCGCAATACGTTCTAACTCCACTCTTTGTGATGGGCTCACAACCAGTTCATGCTTCTTCGGACGTCCACGACCAACTTCCATGACTCAACATAGAACAGCTCCGCAATATATGCAACCTATTTATGACTCAGGAGACTAGAGTCCGTTGTTCCCGACGAAATCGGGGGCGAGACCAAGCGACCGTTCCTGCTCGCGAAGTTCCAATGAGGACGCGCCATCAATCACCGGACTCTTGACGGTCCAGGGGTTTCCGAATTCCGTGTTTCTCGATCCTATAGATAAGCGTCTTACGGCTAATATCAAGGTAACGTGCCGCGTGGGTTTGATTCCAATCGCACGCGTGCAAAGCCCTCTGGATGAGCTCTTTTTCGATCGCGTCCAGGCTAATGCCCTGAGGTGGAAGATCTATCTCCAAAGCGTCGATGCCAGCCTTCTCCTGCCTCAGGAATTGCGGCAAGTCCTCAATCGATATGTCGCTTCCTCGCGCCAGAACAACGATGCGTTCTACAACATTTTCAAGTTCACGCACGTTCCCTGGCCAGCGATACCTGACGAAGTACGGCAACAGGGCAGGAGACATCGCAAGGTCTGGTCGCGCGTTCTTTTCTCGACCTTTGCGAAAAAAGAGTTGCACCAAATCCGGAATATCGTCGGGACGTTCCCGCAAAGGGGGCATCACCAGAGGAATCACAGCGAGCCGGTAGTAGAGGTCTTCGCGAAAAGTACCATCCTCGATCATCGCCTGAAGTTCCCGATGGGTCGCGGCTATGAAGCGCACGTCAACCTTTGCACTTGTTGTGGAGCCGATCTTTTCGATTTCTCCTTCCTGAATTAATCGGAGTAGCTTGACCTGAAGCTCGGGCGACATTTCCCCGATCTCATCGAGGAAGAGGGTGCCCCCGTCGGCCATTTCAATTCTGCCCTTCTTGTCCGCGAACGCACCTGTAAACGAACCCCTCTTGTGGCCGAACAGTTCAGACTCAAGCAGTTCCTTGGGTATGGCTCCGCAGTTGATCGTGACCAGAGGACTGTCTCTGCGGGGACTATTAAAGTGTATGGCTCGCGCCAGTAACTCCTTTCCCGTTCCTGTTTCTCCGCGGATGAGCACTGTCGAATTGCTGTGCGCAGCTCGTGCCGCCATATCCAGGACTTCGAGCAGGACAGGAGAGCGCCCCAGAATATTTTCGAAGCCGTACTTCTTGTTGAGGCTGAGGCGCAACGTCCGCACCTGCTCCACAAGACGTAGATGCTCGAGGGCGCGCTTCACGACAAGGAACATCTCATCAGAATGAACCGGTTTCGTAAGGTAGTCGTAGGCCCCCGCCTTCATGGCCTCTACCGCAGTATCCACCGTCCCAAAAGCAGTGAGCATGATGACTGTCGTCTGCGGATGCTGCGACCGAACATGTTTGAGTAGCTCAAGGCCGGACATTTCGGGCATTTTCAGATCTGTAATGACGAGGTCAAAGTGTCGAAGCTGCAGGAGCGACAACGTCTGCTGTGCAGAGGCCGTGACGGCAACTTCGTATCCCTCTTGTTCCAGCTGAACCTGCAGTACTCGGCGGAGGCTTGGATCGTCATCGACTACGAGGATTCTGCCTTTTGTCATATCTCGCCCTGCCGGGCGGGAAGCGAAACGCGGACGGTTACTCCTTGAGCAGAATTGCGAAGGATAGTCAGTGTACCGTTATGCTGGCTCACAATTTGGTGCGCTACGGTGAGCCCAAGGCCCGTGCCGCTTTCCTTAGTTGTGAAGAACGGATCGAAGATTTTCTCCAGATTTCCTTCGTCAATTCCTCCTCCTTGATCTTGAACGTCAATATTAATTCTGGCTCCGTCGCGCAGCGCTTTCAACAACACGATACCCCCTAGTGGCATGGCCTGGCACGCATTCATGACGAGATTGATTAGGACCTGCTTCAGCTGCTCCGGGTCGCACTCCAGCATCGACACTTCGGGTTGAATCTGCATTTGCAGCTCAAGCCGGCTCGCATCACAAACATGCCGAACAAGAATATTAACGGAGTCCAAGACCTCGCCGATCTCGACCATTTTCAGCTCCGGTTCTCGGGGCTTGGCAAACTCGAGAAAGCTGGTAAGCAAGCGATTGAGCCGCCGGCTCTCTTTCTGGATGATGCCAAGAAATTCGTCACGTTCGACTTCAGATTGCCCCTCGCGCTGCACCAGTTCAGCTGCGCCGTCCAGGCTTGCCAGCGGAGTGCGAATCTCATGGGCCAGACCAGCTGATAATTGCGCCAACGCATAAATCCGCTCCGCGCGCTTCATCCTTTCAAAGTTCTCTTCCAGATTCTGATGCGCCTGCAGCAGTTGACTGCTGGTTGTCCGAAGAATTGCTTCTTGCTTTCTGTGTCGGTCCATGAGCACCCCGGATATGACGCCAACCAGGCAGAACATGCAAATCTCCAGAACCTGATCTAGAACGCTGGCGCGGCTTACGGTCCACATGGACGGTGCACCAAATAGAAAAGCGCCTCCCGCGAGCAAGGCAATTCCCAAGCCCCCTCGCCAGCCCATGACCAGGCCGGCGAGTACGGTAGGGAGGTAATACAACCTCTGAAGAATATAGACCCAGTGCATTAGGTTTGGAGTAGCCAGATATTGCAGGATCCCTATTGCGAGGACCATGGCCGCAAGCCAGCCAAGCCATATGTCATATCTTCCGCCCGTCACAGACTCGTCGCTCGAAACAGCGCTTTTGAGGGCATAAGGCAAGGACGTTCCTCCACAATTCGCAAATTGTGCGAACTGGAGCCGCTACTTCAAGAACGATCCAGCGTACAACGATCTCTCTCGGGGCCTCAACCTGAGCTTGATGGCTAGCTCGACAACGAGCCAGCATGCTTCCGTGGACATCTCATTCAAAAGCTCATTTTGATTCCTGCTTACGTCGCAGCTTTCATGCGCCTCCTCCTCCCTGCAGCAATCGCAAGTCCGAATAGTCGCCTGAGCGCGAGATATTACGGCACACCACGTCAGTAAAACACAGGAGTTGAATCAGCTGAACCCAAGGCGGGGTATCAATGCCATCCCGAGAAAGCGGTTTTTGTTCCGACCGTCCTTAGCATGTGCCCGATCTAATCCAAACCTGGCCGATATGAGGCAGTTTGTAGGGGTTGGGAGAACATAGAGCCTTTGTTTTGTGGGCCCAGCGATTGGACAGTGGCTTGCACTTGCTGTCATCACTGTCTCGCTCCGCTTGTGGCAACTCCGTTGCGCGATTGGAGATAAGGAATCTTGGTGATTCAATGGGGGCCCGATCGATCAAGGCCCCAAAGACAGCAGCTTGACATAAGCATCTTGGCTGCACATGGAGGAAATGTAATGGCTGAGGATCACCCCACAATTCAAATGGTACCTTGCTGTCCGGCCCTCGAACCTTGTGCCACCTGCGACCAGCTCGACTTGAGTTATCGTCTGCCTTTCCGGCCTGTGGTTTCGGTCGGGGATAGCAAACAGGTCGTACCCGTTGAAGTGACAATACACTTTCGCTTGTCGCGATGTGCCGGGCCGCTTTCTCTGGGTGACTTAGTCTACAGCAACACTCTGCTACCTGGCGAGAAGGTGCGGCTATTCACGAGCGACCGGCATAGCCGGTTCACATTCGACAGCGAGACCAACCTTTCCTATCGCCAGGAGACAACCTCGGAGGAGTCTTACTACATGGCTGGCATGGCCTATCAGATGAGCAATCTGAGCCTGCTCGACACCACCAATGCGAGCTCTTCCTTTAGCCAGTCCTCGGTAAGCGGAGGTGGAGGAGCTGGAATAGATCTGGGAATCTTCAGCATCGGAGGCTCCGCTTCAGCTAGTTCGTATAACTCCCACTCAGCCTCATCCCTGGCTCGCAATCTCAGCCAGCACGCGGACTCTTCAAGCAAACACGTGGAATTGGGAACGAAAGCTGCTAGCTCGACTTCAGTCGGCGAAGTGGCCACGCGCGCGCATCAGCAGGGCGAGTCCGAAGACCAATACGAGTCTGCCTCGCGGGAGTTCGCGAATCCGAATCACTGCCACGCCATTACGTTCTTCTTCTATCGGATCAACAAGTGTCAGACCATCCGATTTGAACTGGTGAGTATTGACCGCAGAGTAGACGACCCAGCCGCGCCCACGGGCGTGTTGCTAAACACACCGAAACCAGCAACAGGCGTTGCGGTTCGCTCCAGCCTCGTTCTGGCGACGGCCAACGCCCGCCTTGATGTTGCCAGCCGCGCAATGGCCAGTGTGGCAGTGGAGCAAGGGGATTCGTCCTCTGCTGGGCTGGCGTCTGCACAACTGCGGAGTTCTGCATTGTTCGCCGCCCGCGAAGCCCTTACCGTGAACCTGCAGAAAGCGGCCTTGGCGGAGGTAGACAAAGAACTGGCCGCCGAAGGCCTGCTTGACAAGAATGGCAAGCCGAATGCCGAGTTCGTCAAAGCAGTTTCCTGGGAAAAGCAAATCGCCTTGCCGACACCGGGCTTGTTGGTCAAAGGCTGCCTTGACGAGTGCACCATTTGTGAGCCTGAGCTCGAGCAAAAGATCGCTTTAGAACTTGAACGCACACAACTCGAAAATGAGCTGCTCAAGAAGAAGATCAGCTTGTTGGACAAATCCCAGGAGTATCGCTGCTGTCCAGGCGACGCAGATGAGCCAGTGCAGCCAAACCCATGATTCCTATCGTGCCTTTTTTGAGGCTCCAATTGCGGGGAGAACAAAAGCACAGGGCGCCGACAGGGAGGACTAGTCATGAAGGCAGATCGCAGACTCTGTTCCGCATTCGTCAAAGGGACCGTGCTTTCACTGGCTCTGGATTTCGCTGGATCGGCGCTGGCCCAGGACGATCAACCCAGTGCCCGGCATCAGGACGAACGGACAAGGATGCTATATGTCTGGGCTGGCCACCCTGCCAGGGTAGCTCCGGATTTTCTGGCGATCATAAATTTTGGCGAGGAATCCAATGACTATGGCAAGGTCACTGGAACCGTTCCCGTTCCACCTCCTGGCAACGCAGGCAATAAGGCCCACCATTGCCATCTCTCAGCCAACAAGAAGATTCTCGGCTGTGGTGGTCTGCTCAGCTCTCTTTGGGGCCAGAATAGTATCTTCTTCTTCGACGTTTCCGACGCCCGTCACCCACCGTTTCTGTTTTCAATCAGCGGGTCGAAGTCGAGCATTACGGACGACTTCTGCCGATGGAGCGTGGGGGATTCCTGATCACCCAAATGGGATTTGCGACTGGAGGAGAACCCGGTCGAGTCCTCGAGTTTGACCGCAGACTAAATTTGGTGGAGGAGTGGCCTGTTCGACCGCAGCGGGCTGACTTCAATCCTCACGGCATCTCAGCGCGTCCGGATCTCAACCTCAGGGTGACCTCGGACTTCTATGCTGCCAGCCAGTTCGCTGGACATCGTCCCAGGAGTTCCGGTTCTGCGAGGCGCGATCCGCGTTTGGAATCCGCAGATGTCGCTTGGGGCATACTCGGCAACCTTTCATGGACAGGGAGGCTTATACCATGGAAAATCAAGACATTTCTCGGCGCACTTTGTTGAAGGGTGGTTCGACGTTGGCGGGGCTGACGGTGCTGCGGGTGGCAGGCTTGCCCCAAGCCTTCGGAGACACCGGCGATGAGGTGATTCCGTGGCTCGATCAGCCCCCGCCGGCCCCCTTCCCGCCGGCAAATGTGGGCAATTTGCTCGTGTGGGAGGAACTCGACTCCTGGCTTACACCGACCCACAACTTTTTCTATGTCAACCATTACGGTCCTCCGCAAGATCTTGACGAGTCCGGATGGCGCGTAGAAATCACAGGCTTGGTTGCCCGTCCGCAAACCCTGACATTAGTTGAACTTAAGGCCCGCGCGCACCGAGAGGTCAACTTCGCATTGGAGTGCTCCGGCAATCACGGATTCGACTTCTTCATCGGCGGCATCGGTAATGCTCGCTGGGGTGGAACGCCGTTGGCTGGCCTTTTGGAGGAGGCGGAGGTCTTGCCGCAGGGTACCGAAGTCGTCTTCTGGGGCGCTGATAGCGGCAAGGTGACGGTCCGCGACAACGTCGGAATCCTCAGCGGCGGAAGCACAGGAACGGTCGAGCCTGACGGCGAGGGTGGACTCGATCTGACGATCACCGAGCAGTTCGCGCGGAGCATGTCCATCGATGAAGCACTCAATCGCCACAACCTGCTCTGTTATGAGATGAACGGTGAGCCTCTACCGCAGGAACATGGGTTCCCCGTGCGCCTGATCGCGCCAGGCTGGTATGGGGTCGCTAACGTCAAGTGGCTGACGCGCATCGAGGTATTGGACCATCGCTATGCGGGTCGTTTTATGGCGCGAGACTACGTCAGCGTCCGCGAGCAGGAGCACAAAGGCCAGACCGTCTGGACGTTCACCACTGTAGGCCATGACCGGCTTAAATCGGCACCGGCGAAAGTCACACGCCGGCATGGCCGTTATGCCATCATGGGCGCGGCCTGGGGCGCACCCATCTCGGCGGTGGAGGTCCAGATCGATGACGGGCCGTGGATCGCGACAAAGCTCGATAGAACCGCTCCCAAAGCAGCAGCGACATTACAAACCGACGACGTGCCCTCGACGGCGGACACGAACGACCACGCGCCGCACAGGCGAGAGGGCGGCTATTCCTGGAAATTCTGGCACTTCGACTGGGGGACGCCCGCTCCGGGTGAGCACAAGATTCGGTCGCGGGCGTCCGACATCGACGGCAACGTCCAGCCAGCGCCGGACGACCCATTCCTCGCCAGCAAGAGGACCTACTGGGAGAGCAACGGGCAGATAACCCGTCGGGTCAGCATCCACTGACGGTATCTACGCTTATCGACAAGACGTCTCACCGAGGTCGTAAAGACTGATCGATAGCATTCGTGTGGCACCGATAACGGTGGTGTCTTCCTTGCATTCGTGCCCATGAAATTTCTGCGGAAACAGACCCTTCCATTGCCAGTTCAAAGAAGTTCGTCTCAAGCATCGGAGAAAGCGAAATGAAGGAGCTGTGCGTCCTGCGTTGAATTGCCGCAGACGAATCTATTTGCCTTCAACCCGAAAATAACCTTATCCACGCGAAGCGTGTATCACAGCCGATGCTGACTTGTGGCCCTCAGAGTGAGGTTTTGAGAGAGCAGGGTTAAGGAAGCGGATCGCACGTATGGAGAGCGAGGGCCTGATTCGACGTATTGGACGTCGTGGAGGACGCCAAAGGAACGGAAGGCTGCATCTTGCACAGCGAGTACTTGCGCGGCAGGCGAAGCGCGGCAAGCTGTGCCTGGTAGTCGAGCGGCAGGAGGCGCATGCGGAATTTCTCGACGCCGGTGATGCCGTCATCACGGCCGGTTGCAGCATTCGATGCCTAGGCTCGCTGACAGAATTGACATTACGAACTCGCGGGGCCTCCGGTACAGAGCGCCTGACGAGTCCAGCTATAGGCATGTACAGCCTTCCACTTCTGATTTGATCTATCGGCTCTCCGGGCACCTATCATAGATGGCTCGTAGAGAGCCGTTTACGACTCGTCGATACCCACTCATCCCTACGACGTCTGATGCGGAGAGATCATGAAAACGTCCGAAGTTCTCCACGCCTGGGCCAGGATTCTGGCCGGTCGCGCGCCCTCGCTTTCGATTGAAATCACAAAAGAATGTCCCTTGCGGTGCCCCGGATGCTATGCCTTCGATGCGGCGCATCTCGGAGGCGCGACCCAGCTACGCCAACTCTCCGACTTCAAGGGCAATGACTTAGTCACGAGAGTGCTCACACTCATCGATGAGCACAAGCCCCTCCATGTCTCGCTCCTGGGCGGCGATCCGCTGGTAAGATACCGCGAACTCGAACTGCTGTTGCCGCAGATCGAAAGTCGCGGTGTTCATACCCAAATCGTCACCAGCGCTTTCAGAGCGATCCCAAGCGCCTGGATGAACTTCAAAAAGCTGAATGTGGTCATATCTGTCGATGGCTTGCAGCCGGAGCACGACACACGGCGCAAACCGGCGACCTACGAGCGCATCCTCAAGAACATTGAAGGCACCCGGGTAACAGTCCACTGTACGATTACGTCGCAAATAGCAGACCGCCCAGGCTACCTCGACGAATTCCTTAGCATCTGGACGAGCCGGCGAGAGGTTGCAAAGGTATGGTTCAGCATTTTTACTCCCCAGCGCGGTGCCACTGATCCAGAGATACTGACGGCTTCGCAAAGGTCCTCGACAATCGCCGACCTGCGACATTTGCGACTGAGGTATCCTGCCCTGGACATGCCGGAAGCAGTCATTCGGGAAATGGAGGTCCCGCCCAAGAGTCCGGACGAATGCATCTTTGCGAGAACCACACAGGTCATTTCGGCCGATCTTCGGACACAGATTACCCCCTGCCAGTTTGGAGGAGACCCTGATTGCGAACAGTGTGGTTGCATCGCTTCGATGGGGTTGGCAGCTGTCGGCCACTACCGCGTGCTGGGACAGCTTACTGCCGGGCACCTCTTCATGGCTTCGGATCGATTGGGCAAGAGTTGGCGGAGTCTTCGGAGAATCTCATCGCGCAGACCCAAGGTCCAAGCAAGACTTTCCCCATTCAACATCCTTGAACCTTAGGGAACCTCTGCTTAAGTCTCTTCAATGTCTTGCGACAGGGTGAGTCGCTCATTGACAGAATTGTGAGCGGATCATTGGCAAACCAGCGACAAGCTTGATCCTCCCTTCAATGGCGGCCAAGGATCGAATCCCTTCCGTGAGACCGGTCAATCCGTCGAGCAAGCTTCCGTTCCAGGCAAACTTCTTTGCCTTCGCCCCAATTCGCTAGTCGAGAATGCGTGTCAGGCGTTCGCTTCCGGACAAGGCTTTGCGCGAGGAACATCGACCGACTTCCACCGCGAAGTTCTCTGCCCTAGTGGCGCAACAAGTTAGCCCTGGATCAAGATGGCAAGCAACGTGCAAGAAATCCACAATCAGTTTCGGGTTGCGGAGGACGGAAATGAGAGGCGTTCTTAACGATCTGCGCTTCAGTCTTCGGATGACAATTTAGGCACCTGGGATTCACCATGGTCGTTCTGATTTCGCTTTCCCTCGGAATCGCAGCGCATTGACTCACCATTTCTGCTACTGAAGGATGGAATGAATAGTTGACGCCGAACAGTAGATATCGGCACTTTGTGGATCAAGATGCCGCGCGAACGCCAGATATCGGCCGTCCGGAGAGAATGACGGGCTTAGATAGGCATCCACGGTTGCTGGTGTGTAGATGAGCCTTCTTTTCTCCCCTGTACTCGCCGAGATCAGAACCAGTGGCATGGCTGAACTCGGCGTCTCGGAATCGGAAGTGGCAATCCATTTACTGTCTGGGGACCATGCAACGCGGATCTCCGATTGTCTTTGACTAACCTGAAGTTTCGCGAGCTGTTTCTCGGTCCCGCCGATGGACGGTATCAATATCACCCGGGCGCTCTGATCCGAGTCGAATCGCAGAAATGCGATGTTCTGCCCATCGGGTGACCAACTCGGGCTTCGATCGTTCGTTGAATCGGAAGTTAGGGCCCGCGCCACGGCGGACAAGCCCCGCTACAAGATCGCTAGCTGAGTACTCGCGCAATGAAAATTCCGCACGCCCTCGGGACTACCGCGACCGTCGCACTCGAGCAAGATGGCGACACCACGAATTGAGCAGGATCGTACGACCGGTGCGGTCATTCCTGGCGGAACTCCGAAAGGAGTCTCACCAGCACCTCGCACAAAAGCGGCGGGGCCTTTCCATTTTGAGACATAGCCGTTGATATAAACAACACGCATACCTCGTAATTATCGAGTCCCAGTTGAGTCCAGATGACCACAGGAATCCTCGCCAGGTGAGGACTGCTATAGCGGATACGCAATATCTCATACCCGCTTTCCGGACCGAGGTCCAGGTCAAGCAGAATCAGGTCCGGAAGCGATCCTTCCGTGCCGAGCGCTTTTTCAACGGTAAAGCTTTGCGGAACGGACATCCGCTCTCGCCTCAATGTGAGAAAAGCCAGCCGATTGCGCGGTTTGCTCCGCGACGCTGAGGTCCTTCATATGGCCTCGCCGACGGCATCACGCAAGGAAGCGCTGGCCCCGACGAGTTCCGGACAGCGCCACTCTGGGGCGTTGGACAACGTGTCTTCTTCCTCCATGACGGTCGGACCTCCAACCTCGTAGAAGCTATAAGAGCCCATAGAAGCCGTGGCAGCGAGGCAAATCAGGTCATCGAACACTTCAATAAGCTGAACATACGGGAGCAACAAGAGATAATCGATTTCCTGCGGTCGCTCTAGAGTGAGCGTCTGGTCCGGGTCACTCGAAATCTCCTCTTTGGCGACCACAGTTCTCAAAATGCCGGACTGAAGCTGATGGCAGTGTGACACAGAAGCGTGCCGATTGTTGGTACGTCCTTACCCATGGCCGATTAGGTTGGTTTCAGTTTTCAGTGGGCGTTCAGGTGCTTGGAATCGAAGTCTAGCTCTACCAACCCGTCCCGATAGTCTATGTGAACTGTGAGATCGCGAAGGGTTTCATTGCCAATGAATCCAGATATCTCCATCCCCGCGTCGTCTCAGCCGCCGATTTCAAAATCAACAGCCCGCTGACGCCTTCGATCGGAAGCCGCGCGTTGTAGCCAGTATCAATCGAGAGCCGAATTCTGTGACTGTTGACTCGTACATCCAGGGACGGATACGCAGTGTCGCCCATCACGGTCCGAAGTGCCGAGAAAGGAAGCGTTGTCGATGACGTCTTCGAGACCTGGCTGCATTGCCGGGTGTGGTTCTTCCGCCCACTTTTTCAGCTGATCCAATTCCAATCAGCGGTTGCTGAGTGTTTCCGCGTCGTCTCGCGAGGAACTGCGAGATAGTCCTCCCATTGCGAAGTCCGCTCGGCGGTCGGGAGAGTTTCGATCCATGCCGCGCGTATCTCCGCGTTTTGGGGTCCAACTGACGGGCGCTCGTGAACAGTTTGCGGGCAGTTACCAATCGCGAGTTCAGCGATGCTAACCGTGCGAGCACCAGCATCGTTCGAGGATTGCACGGATCGAGCTTTGCCGAGGCCACGGCTGTATCGGCGGCCTTCCATGGTTCTCTCTGCCTTGTTCTTGGGCCCGGTCAGTCTCCCGGCATCACGGTTCGGTTCAACCGGCGAGCAGGAGGGGGAGTGCATGTGGGCGATAGCTGGACGCAGGGCGCAAGGACAAGCATCGTGCCGTCGGGACAGGCGGCGTTCGTAAGTTGCTCGACCGGGCGGGGAAAGCTACTCTGGCGGTGGAGGCGTGGAACGAATGGGCCTGGAAACGGTGTTGGCGGCCATCGATCAGGAGATCGCGAGGCTGAACGAAGCGAAGCGCCTGCTGACGGCGCAGGCGGATGGAATCAAATCTTCACGACGCCGGCGACGTCCCTTGAGCGCGGAGGGGCGAGCACGCATCGCGGCCGCGCAGACGGCGAGGTGGGCGAAAATTCACAAGGCGAGCGCCAAATAGCCCCCTCTTATCGCTTATTGAGGACGAACAAACGTCTCTCCGGCATTTCAACGCCGCGATGGACGCACTATTCGTGACTTCCGAGCTGCTGAAATGAACCCAAAGAGCAGGTGGCAAGGCGGAGTACGGTGCCCTGTCTGCGGATCGGTGCGGCTGCGGTGGTCGCGGTTCCGCGTGGTGGATTTCCTGCCGTGGCTGGTGAGGAGGAAGGCCGTTCGTTGCCGGGACTGCGGTCACCGGGGCTTTGTAGGACTCTCCACGGCCCGGCGGATTCGCTCGCGAGGGGCTCGGTGACCACTCCCTAAAGAGTGCTAAGGGGCTCCGGAGGCCTTTGGCCGCCGAAAGTGATGTGATTTAAATCACAGTGTCGCGTCCGGGCATGGTGAAGAATGGGTTCACCGTTCACATGACAGCAGGGGGTCGTGAAGTGGTGCTGCGTGAGGTCTATGTCACCATTGGGGAGAAGACCGGATGCGATCCGTGCTCCCGCGACGTAAGCATTTCGATTTCCGTGACAAACGATACGGGCATGCCGTCACAATGGCAACGCGCGAACATCGTGGACGAGGAAACGCTGATGAATCCGTTCAGCGCCGCCTGGATGGTCGGCCGGGCGGTACGGGATTTACTTCTGCAGGCCCGGTAGGCTACACCTTCGCGCCGAACGGAGCGGAAATTCAGGATGGAAAGGCTTTCGCATGCCACCCACGCTCCGGCTGGATTCGGCCGGCAATGTCATCGTTCAGCCGGTCACGGGCTGGTCGGTCGCTTCCTCGGAAGCCGGCGGGGTGGTGTTCCTGGCGCTTGAATACCTCGATGGTCCGGACCAGGTCCGTACCGGAGAACGCGGTCAGCTGCAGGGCACGCTGTCACCGAGGCAGGCGGTGGAGATCGCCGCCGCGCTGATTCAGGCTGCGGGCAAGCTCATGGGGCCGCCTCCCGAACCGCCGGACGGACCTGTGCAGTAGGCAGGATGCACCGCCGGATTCTTTGCAGGTTCTTACTTTCAAAGGTGACAGTGGCGGTCCAGATAGGGCGCCGGGGCGTCTCCGGGCCGGAGTTCCTCGTCGTTCGATTCGACCGTTCCGGTCCGGGTCCCGAGCACCGATGCCACGATTCGCAGGAAGCTCTCGGGACCGTCCCCGATGCTGTACTGGGCATCCGCGCTCTGGTCACCCGCGCGCAGGTATCGATTCACCAGGATCACCCTGATGCCCGGGTTGAGCTTTCGCAAGCTCCCCATGAGTTGGATCATCCTCTCCTCATCGAGAAGCTGGCACAATACCGCAGATCAAAGGGTCCGGCGAGCCTATCGTCCGGTATGCGTCGCCGCGCTCGGACGCGACTTCGTAGCCCGATTGCCGGAGCAGCATCTCGCGCGACCATCCGATGGCGATGTCGTCGTACAGCGACAGATTCGGACGGTTTTGGCTGGAGTCATGTTGCACCTTGACTCAAACGGATGAACGGGATGACGACTTTGGGAGAGGAGGGGAAATACGTTGTGGTGCCCACTTTACCACGTAATTGGACGGGCGGGACACACAGAAGAAATACAGACGTCAAAGATTGGCGACGGCGAATCGGTTTGGATGAATCGGGGCAGATGGAGGATGCCAGACCGGACGCAATGGGTCTGATTCGAAGAATTCGAACCCAGGGTTACAGGGAAAGCGCTTCGTGCATCTCAAAGCGATAAGGCAAAGTATTCCACCCCAACCGAGGCGCCGCCTATGTGGGTCCCCAATTTATTCGATAAGGTTCGGAGGCAGAGACGTGAGGGGGTGTTTGAAGTATCGCGCGTCGATCTCATACGGCAGATTGCCGATTTGTTTCCTCTCGACACGAGCCATTTTTCGGAACAGGATGTTCCGTTCTCGGTCCTCGATGCGGCGACAGAAGACCGGTCGGAGCAACCTCAGCCTTCGACCCCTCGGCTAGGCGCTGAGATGTGAGCGGGGAGCGGTGGGGAGTGAGCAGGAACTCCAGCAACTGGCGCTGAGAAGGTGCGGCCGAACCCCCATGGCAGCGGTAAACTCAATAGCCCCTCGTCAGTCCTGCGCGGAGTTCCAAAAGTATGCGAGTTTGACAAGGCCATCGGGATCGCACGCATGGGCGTGTTCGGCCCGCGCAAGGTCTTCCTCCCGCTCCTGCAGGCAGACCGTTTCAAAACAGACCGGGCAGATTGACTCAAAGCTTCCGTCCGGGTCCGTCCGATGGATGAATACCCAAAGATCCTGGTGCGTGGCTGCCATGGCGAACCTCCTGGCGCTGGTCGAACCCCGCAAAGATCATGAAAGCGGTACCCAGGTCCTCTACACGGCGATCCGACACCTGCACGGATGTAGTCAGAGCCTGGGATGCCGTGTTTGAGGAACGGGATGCCGGCCCGTTCAATCACGGAGACCAGCCACACCGAGAATGTGGTGCGCGGGGCACTATCCCGGGCTCAGGAATCGCGCGAGGACGCCCCAACCTCGTTACGCTGTCGGGCATCGCTGCGTCTCCGGGAGGGTCGGTGGGCCAGGTCGATCACGTTGCATTCCATTACTTTGAATGTGTCACGATCCCCATTTTTGGCGGCGTAAAGCGCTTCATCGGCGGACGCAAAGAGCGCGTCGTAACGGCGGCCTCGCATGTATAGGCGAATCTCCGCATCGGCGCTCTCGTGAAGCCCCGGCAGGAGCACAACAAACTCATCGCCGGCAAGGCGGGCAATGGTGTCGGTGGCGGGCACGCTCGCTTTCAGGCACTCGCCGAAATGCTTTGAAGCCGCGTTGCGTCGCATGACCATAAGGGTCGTTGATGGCTTTGAAGTGCTCAATGTCCTGGAACATCAGGGTGAAGGGTCCCTGCTCGCGCTGAAACAGAACTCCGACAGCCTTTCCTCGAAGTGCCGCCGTTTGAGCAAACTCGTTAGCGCATCGTGGCGAGCGAGCTGCTCGAGCTGCGCCTCGATCCTCTTCATCGGAGTGATGTTCATCGTCAACTACTCGCAATGGATTCAGGCGCGGCAGGAATCGATTAACGCCGCGGTAAAGGCGACGTGGTGATTTTTTGGGTTATCGCGGGCTGAGGAAGAACGCTATGGCGGCCACTCCGACCACAATGAATACGATCGATGCGATGTCGGAACCATATTTCCCTAGGCCAGAGCGCATATTCTTTTCAAAATAGTTTGTAGTTGAGGACATTTAGATACCTCGTGATGAGGATTCTATGCCTGGGTTATATAAAATTTCCTCTTGAAAATGTGGCCGCAAGAAACTGTGGTAACGTTCCGTGGGGGTGGCGAATATGCGAGTCTGCGATTTGGAGAATTGGCCACCGCAACCAAGCGAGTCGTTCAAGGACTCGTACGCCGCACCGCACCTTGAACAGGCAATAATCAAAAAGGTGGTGCATGTGCAGACCGCTTGGATCATTTTTGAATGTGAATTTAACGACGAGCACCGCCTGGGCGCGAAGGATCAGATTCGCGGCACCTGGCTCCGTGCGCTCTACGGGCCCAATCCTACGGTAGGCTCCGACAGTCTGCAGGGAGGCAGATCCGGAGACGGCGAGAAGAACACCAACATCATCCTGGGATGGACCCACACCTTCTCGCCCACCATGCTCCTCGATACGAATGGGTCTTTTTTCCATCTTCCCATCTATCGCACGCCGCAAAACATCAATACAAAATGGGAGTCGATCATTCCCGGCTTGGCCACGCAGTACATCGAAGGCGCGCCGCACATCAGCATCACGAACATCACCAGCACCGGTGAAACCGGCTCGCACGACCTGGAGCAACTGGGCCAGATCAACACCTCGCTCACAAAGATCCTCACCAGGCACACCGTCAAGGCGGGCTTCTCGTACCTGTACGACAACCATTTCAACGTTTCGGCCATTGCTCCCGAACATGGCTCTTTCAAGTTCAACGGCCAGTACAGCGGCAACGCATTCGCCGACTTCCTGCTCGGCCTGCCCTCGACGGCCGGCCAGGGCACTCCGGGCTCATTTGTCACCCGCAACATTTCCAGCCAATGGGCGGCGTACATCCAGGACGACTGGAAAGTGACCTCGAAGCTGACTCTCAACGTTGGGTTGCGGTATGACCTCCAGTGGTTCTCGCCCGGCCCGTACAACAACGCGTCGCTGTTCGTTCCCTCGCTGGGCAAGGTCGTCGTGTTCGGCAGTTCCTATCCGTCGAGCATCATTCCAGCCGACCAGCAACTGCTGCAAAACAACAACCGGCTGACGCTCTCCTCGCAAGCCAACATCTCTAACAATGTGTTCTCGTTCCTTGGCCGGCCTGACAAGAACTTCGCGCCGCGCTTCGGCTTCGCCTATGCATTCCTTCCCAACACCGTGCTGCGAGGCGCTGCAGGCCTCTACTTCAACCTTCTGCCTGCCTCGTATGTCGGCTCTATGTTCGGCACGTCGCCTTTCGTCGACAACGCCACCTACACCAACTCGACTACGTATTCTTCGGCGTTCACAATGAGCAATGCCTTCTCCGGCACGGGCACGTTCGGCGGCAATCCTTACGTGAACGCGGAGCACTCGCTCGAGACTCCCTACACCGAGGAATACAATCTGGCCCTCGAACACCAGTTCCCCCACGCCATCGACGTCCGCATCGGCTACGTGGGCCAGCACAACCTGAAGCAGAACAACTTTGACGGCGACGGCAACATCGCGCCTGACCTCAACCTCGCCGACCCACCGATGCTCACTTCCACTGTGGAAGCAACGCGCCCCATCGCTCCCTTCTCGTCCATCTACGAGTACATGGATCCGCTCTTCCACACGTCTATGAACTCGCTGCAGGTGGGCGTGCACAAGCAGTACACCAAGGGCCTGGCCTTTGGTGTCGAATACCAGTGGACACGTGTCCTGGGCACGGAGAATCTCAACAATCCCTCGGGCGCAAGTCCGCGCGACTCATACGGCCCCGTCTCGGGGATTACTCCGCAGGTCCTGCAAGTCAACTACTCGTATATTCTTCCCTTCGGCAGGGGACAGGCACTGTTCGGCAATGCAAACGGCCTTGCGAACAGCATCATAAACGGCTGGCAGTTTTCTGGAATCGTGAACGCCCAGACGGGCCAGCCCTTTTCGGTGACCTACGACGGCTCGGGATCGACGACGTATCCCGGTCTGGTCAGCGGCCGGGCCGATCGCGTATTCGGCGTGCCACTCTATCCTTCCCACAGGAGCAAGGACGAGTGGTTCAACCCGGCCGCATTTCAATGCCCGTCGATCGCCGATTCCTCCGGGAACGTGCTGTGCGGAGCCAGCTACGGAAGCTCCGGCTACAACATGCTTCGCGGCCCAGGCTTCCAGGATTGGGATATGAGCCTGCAGAAGAATACCCGTTGGGGTGAGCGCTATAACGTGCAGCTTCGTGCTGACGGCTTCAACGTTTTCAACCACCCCAACCTCGGCACGCCAAACGCGGATGTCACGAGTTCCGGCGCGGGAACCATCACCTCCACCTCAGGCACGCCGGCCTACGAGGCGCGGACCATGGAGTTCGCCGTGAAGTTCAACTTTTAACCGACGTCGCCCGGCAGTTCAGTTTCCACTGTGAGACGCGACTGGTCTCCTTCGCGCAGCTCGAGAACCAGCGAGCTGCGCGCTCTTTCTGGCCCAGTCGTGCCATCTGCAGCATCGTCAACAAGTGGTGAAGACACGGAGATGCTAATGTGACGACCTCGATTACTGTTCTCTCACAAACGACCGAACGTGAAAGTATTGCGACCGAATCGACCGATCAAAAAAGGTAGCGTGTCGCAAGCCTGCAAGATGATGGGCTACTCGCGGGACAGCTTCTACCGGTTCAAGGAGATGTATGACAAGGGTGGAGAACTGGCCCTGCAGGAAATCAGCCGAGGCAAGCCTTGCATCAAGAACCGGGTTGAGGAACACATCGAGAAGGGGATCGTAGACCTTGCCGTGGAGAAGCCGGCTCTGGGCCAGGTCCGAGTGGCTAACGAGCTGGCCAAGCGGGGCATGATGATTTCCCCGGCCGGTGTTCGTTGCGTTTGGCTGCGGCATGATCTGGAGACCTTTCCTAAGCGGCTCAAGGCTTTGGAAGCCAAGTCCGCGCAGGAAAATCTGATCTTGACCGAAGATCAGGTTCGGGCTCTGGAACGGGCGCGGGAAGACAAGGTTGCCCACGGCGAGATCGAAACCGAGCACCCCGGATATCTGGGCGCCCAGGACACCTATTACGTCGGCACCATCAAGAGCATCGGACGCATTTACCAGCAGACCTTCATCGACACCTATGCCAAGGTCGCGTTTGCCAAGCTGTACGACCGCAAGAATGCGTTGGTGGCGGCCGACATGCTCAATGATAGTGTTGTTCCTTTTTATGAGGAACACGATGTGCCGCTGCTGCGTGTTCTCACCGACCGCGGCACGGAATACTGCGGCAACCGGGAATCGCACGAGTACCAGCTCTACCTGGCGGTGGAGAACATCGACCACACCCGCACCCGCGCCAGGTCGCCACAAACCAACGGTATCTGCGAGCGCTTCCACCGTACCGTCCAGGAAGAGTTCTACAGCGTGGCCTTTCGCAAGAAGTTATACACCACACTCGAGGAGCTGCAGCTGGATCTGGACGCCTGGGTGCGTGAGTACAATCAGGAACGCGAGCACTCAGGCAAGTACTGTTTCGGGAAAACGCCGATGCAGACGTTCCTGGATTCGACCCATCTGGCGAAGGAGAAGATGTTGGACCGTCTGACGGTTGGGGATGCGTCTGACACCGCCGGCCTGCGCGCTGCGCCGGAACGGAGCCCTCAAGAGCGGAGTGCAGGCGCAGCGCGCCTCACTCCCGCATAACCTTGGCCTATGTCAGACCAAGTCTTGGTTAGAACAATTCAAGGAACTCGATTGACCTCAATTTTCGGAGAATTCAATCTCCTCAATCGCTCACTACATCAGCCGATGATAATCCGCAGATCGTCTTCGCATCCTTCCAGACTTGCGGCCATTTTTTCAATCGCCAACTTTTCGCAATCGTGATGGTTCTCGTATTCCCGCAGATCACGATCGCTCGCTCGGGTGGCGACGGTGAGGAAACACCCTAGGCAGATTGCATCGACCGTGCCGTCGTTATTGTGCCGGTGGGCGAACCCGGCAGGAATGATCATCCCGCTACTCATACAAACTCCTGTCACGCCCGGAAGAATTAAAAGTGCGGTACCACGCACTGGCCGGGCAGCCCGACAGGGGAGGGTTCTGAGTGGATTAGATTAGATCATAAACGTCGGATTTTCTTGAAATTTTACAACTACGATATTCTAGACAATCGCCGGTCCTGACTGTACTCATCCAAAAAGCAAACGATCAGTCGAATCTACAATCGTTTCGCGCAACATTTTCAATAGGATATTACCGGACCTAGGAGTAGAATCTTTCGCCACGAGGTGATCTATGTCATCCATGTGCGGCAATCTTGGGAAGCTTCAGCACTTCGTCCAAGAAAAATCGGGTAGCGAGATGGCATCAATCATCGTGATCTTCTTAGTATTGGCCGCCATCATTGTTCTCCTCAGCCCGCCTGTGCATTGAAAATCATCGCGTCGCCTATTCCGCCGCTCCCGGCCGATCAGCGCTCCGG
>Ga0207109_1013_pt1 | contig 45227 bp, 30 predicted proteins | sample Alteio_BWMinHeat_73_FD_153584 | JGI IMG/M metagenome (GOLD analysis project Ga0207109, IMG submission 153584) | Enriched cells from forest soil in Barre Woods Harvard Forest LTER site, Petersham, Massachusetts, United States -... | ecosystem: Environmental > Terrestrial > Soil > Temperate forest >... | reverse complement strand
GCTGCCTGCTTCATCGTTCAGGAAAAATTGTTGTCCGACGCTGGAATTGCAGAATCCCTTTTCGCCGAAGGCCTGACTGTAATTTCCGGCGATGAGCGGGTCGGTGAAGATGAGGCGGCTCGCGCAGGAATCGTTCCACGGAATTTCTGGGATATAGGATTTCGCGGACGCGTGCGTTTTCGGATCGTTTGTGGAGGACCAATAACGCGAGAGAGGAATCTTGCTGACGTCGGCGTTGTATTGCGCCATGAAATCGGTGCCGCCGATATCCACGGCGTAGGCGGAGGCGGTGTTGTCACCGGAATTGACGCCGAGGATGGAGTAGTCGGGCTTTTCGGCGGGGGCGCACTGGTCTGCGCCGGTGTCGCCCTGCGCGATGAAGAAGGTGGTGCCTTCGGCGGTGGCGAGTTGGGCTTCGAAATCCTGGAGCGCGACTTCGGCCTGGCCGGAGATGGTTTCGCAGAGGCCGTAGCTCGTGGAGACGATGTCGGGCGGATTGGGCTGCTCAAGAATGCCGAGCGTGGCGAGATCGATGCCGGAGACGGTTTTTGTGTTGTCGCAGGCGGCGAGAACAATGTTGGCGTCTGGAGCGGATGAGGTGGACCACTCGACGTCGATGGCGGCTTCGTCTTCGTCGCTGTTGGCGCCGGGATTTTTGCAACCTGGATAGACCTGCGCGAAGTTGCCGAACTTGAAGCTATCGATGGCGAAATTTTTGCGGAAGGTGGTCCAGTCCTTGGGATTGGCGAGATTGGTGTCTTCAATGAGCGCTATGGTGACGCCTTTGCCGGTGAAGCCCTGCTGCCAGAGCGGCAGAACGTTGTAGATGGTGGCGAAATCGTAGGGAGAGACGACGTTGAAGGCGTCGTTCTGGATCGTGACCTGGAAGCGCGGCTGCCACTTTCTTTCGTTGTGGTCGAAGGCGATCGGTTTGGGCTGGGTGTGGCGCGGGCGCGGGAAGAAATCGTGGAGAGAGGCGACGCCAGAGATTACGGGAGCGAGCGCGGCGGGGATTTGCGGGTCGCGCATGTTGGCGATGTGGCGGTCGCCGTTGGCCAGCGTGAGATTGTGAATCTCGGTGTGAAATGTGTCGCGGACTTGCGCAGCGGTGGCGCTGACGTCGATGACCATGCCGTTTCTGTAGGTCTGATTGATGGTGACGCCGCGCGAGGAGAGCCAACGCTGGACGGTGTCGAGATCTTGCTGGTGAATGCCGTAGCGGGCGGCGAGCTGCTCGGGAGTGAGCCAGTGATGGTAATCGGGAGACGCGGGATTGTGCATCGCGTCGATGTGATCGCGGAGGTCCGCCTCGGATTGCGGGTCCCTCTTGAGCAGGATGAGGATGTGATCGAGCCGGAAGTCGTCGGCGACGGGGCCGCGGTCGTTTTCAGCTAGGGCGGCGGCGGGTGTGGTGTTGCCGGGAAGCGAGACGAGTTTGGATTCGTCGATGGCTTCGGTGATTTGGGGGCGCGGGGATTGGGCGCGGAGGGGCGCAGTCGCGGCTAACGCGAGCAAGCTGACGAGGATGGCGCGACAGCGCATGCAGCGGCCTCCAGGGGCGCGGGAAGAATTTGTCGAGTGCACCGAGGACGGTGCGAGGACGCTTTCATTTTATGGGAGGGAAGGCGGTTTCGAGAAGAGGGTGGTTAACGGTTGGTTAAGAGATGGCGACAGTGGAAAAAGGGAGGAGGAGGATGGTGGGTCGAGCCGAGATTGTGTTGACGGCTGAGATCCTTCGCTGCGCTCAGGATGACAAACGAATTTCGTCAGGCGGATTAAATCTTGCGGACATGGGGCGCAGCGTGCTGCGCCCCTACAGTTGCCCGTTCGCTCCATCGTGACGAGGGCTTAGTCGAGTTTTTTGCGGGCGAAGTAGAAGAGGCTTGCGGCTAGGAGGATGAACATGAATAGGCCGAAGGCGTTGTTGGTGGCCCAGGAGCCGAAGAGTTTGGGGCCGAAGGCGATGGTGTCGGGATTCCAGGGGAGACGGAGGAGCGAGGCGAACCAACTTGGAACGCGGTTGCCGATCTCGGGATCCTGGAAAAGATTGATGACGATGCCGAGGAGACCGAAGACGCCGCCGGCGGCGATGAGTCCGCTGGAGTAGAGAGCGCCGGGGCTCGCTTCGCTTTCGTCTTTCTTCTTGGTGGTGGCGTCAACGAGTGTGCGGACCAATCCCCCGGCGAACATGGCGGCGGTGGTGCCGAGCGGAAGATAGGAACCGGTCGCAAAGGCGAGCGAGCGGACGCCAAGAATTTCCACGGCGATCACGAGTGCGACTCCCATCAAAACAAGACGCCACGGAAGACGCTGATTGAGGATGCCGCTGATGACGGTGGCCATCAGTCGCGCTTGCGGCGCGGGAGCTTTGGCGCTGCCGATGCCTTGCGCCCACTGGTACTCGATTTTTTGCGTGCCGCCATCGTAGAGATATTCGCCGTCGGGAATTTCGTGGGAGCCGAGCGAGTTGATGAGCTCGTAGTTTTTGCCGTGATAGGAGAAGGTGTCGCGTTCGACTTTCACGCCGACCGGGAGAGATTGAATGTTCACGGGAATTTCGGTCGGGATGTATTTCTCGAGGCCCTTGTTCATGAGGTTGAGCGTGGTGCCGATGGCGAGCGTGGAAACGGTGACGCCGATGAGCAAGCCCATTTGTTGCCAGAACGGAGTGGCGCCGACGAGGTAGCCGGTTTTTAAGTCTTGCGACGTGGCGCCGGCGATTGCGGCCGCGATGCAGACGACTCCGCCGATCATGAGCGCGAGCACTTGATAGTTGGGAGCGGTCCATCCAGCGACGAAGAAGATCGCGCAGGTGGCCATCAGCGTGGCGATGCTCATGCCGCTGATCGGATTCGAAGAGTTGCCGAGGAGGCCGCTGATGCGCGCGGCGACGGTGACGAAGAGGAAGCCGAAGACGGTGACAAAAATTCCGGCGAAAAGGTTGTGATACCAGCGCGTTTCAGCGCCTGGAATCGGATGGAAGGTGAGGAGAATCCACATCATCGCGATGATGACGAGCGAGCCGACGATGACCCAGCGAAGAGGCATGTCGCGATCGATGCGGCTGACGGAGGTGGATTGGCCGGCGCCTTCGGCGCGGACGTCTTTCAACCCGGCGCGGAGAGCTGTGATGATCGTCGGGAGGGTGCGGCAGAGCGTGATCAAGCCTGCTGCGGCAACGGCGCCCGCGCCCATTGGGCGGATGTAAGTGCCCCAGATCTGGTCGGGCGTCATTTGGGGAATTGGAATCGTGGAGGGATAGATTGGAACGTTGTTGGCGAGCTGTCCGTAGAAACGGATGGCGGGCATGATGACGAGCCACGAGACGATGCCGCCCGCGAAGAGAATGCCGGAGACGCGCGAGCCGATGATGTAGCCAACGCCGAGATATTCGGAAGTGATGGTGACGCGAAACGAAGCGCCGTCAAACCATTTCGGGCGCGCTTCGGGCTGCGAAGTCCAGGCGCCGACGCTGTTCATTAAGAAGGTGTAGATGCCACCGAGACCGAGTCCCCAGAAGACGCGGCCGGCGAAGGAGCCGCCACGCTCGCCGGCAACGAGAACATCCGCGCACGCTGTTCCTTCGGGAAAGCTGAGATTGCCGTGCTCTTTGACGATGAGCTGGCGGCGCAACGGGACCATGAAGAGGACGCCGAGCCATCCGCCGAGTAAGGCGAGCGGGAAAATTCTCCAGAACGTGAATTCGGCACCGAAGCCGAGGAAGATCAGCGCGGGGATGGTGAACATGACTCCGGCGGCGAGCGATTCGCCAGCAGAGCCGGTGGTTTGCACGATGTTGTTTTCGAGGATGGTGGAGCGGCCGAAGGCGCGGAGGATGCTGATCGAGAGAACCGAGATTGGAATCGATGCCGAGACGGTGAGACCGGCGCGTAGGCCGACGTAGACGGTGATGGCTCCGAAGAGCAGGCCGAAGAGCGCGCCAAGGATGACGGCGCGGATGGTGAATTCTTTGATGTTTTCGTTGGCGGAGATGTAGGTGCGGAATTCACCTGGAGGGGCGGTGGAACTCCATGGTCTGTCGGACACGCAAAACTCCCGAAAGCGGAAATTGGAAATTCGAAACTGGAAAATTCGAAAACGAAAATCGCGCCGCTTGGTGAAGCTGGCGGCCAACATCCCTTGGTGCGCGTGGGATTATGCCGCAAAGTCGGGGCGAGCGTTATAGGGAAACGAAATTGTTGGTGTAGCCGAAAGAGCTTCGGTGCGAGGGTTTTCGCGATCGGGCATGTGGATCCGTTCGCCTGACTTTCGCTGTGGGTCGCGCCCGCTTCCTCGGCTTCGGACTCTTCGGGGTTATGTAACTGATAGGAAGGTCGTTCTCTTGACAGGGACGATACAGCGCGATAGTTTCTCGAATAATACAGGTAACAGGTCGTCAACTAGACAAATCGGCTGACTGGGTAGGTCGGTCCGACGTGTCTGCGACCGCGGTCGTTGTCCCAACGTGGTTCATGGAGATCGTCGATGCGTTTCGTGTCCAAGCCCCGAAACCTCGGGCGCGCGTGTCTCAAATCCAGTGTCATATTCTTGTCTGCCGTCGTTTGTGCGGTCGCGATCTTCGCCGCGGTTCGCTCGCCGCGAACGGTTGAAGCCGACGATTGGCTGCCCATCTCCCAAGATGAATTAAAGATGAGTAGCCTGCCGGAAGCGCCGGGTGCATCGGCGGTGATTTTGTACCGGCAGGTCGATCGAGATGACAACGCGAAAACAGGGAACGAGCAGAACTACGTTCGCATCAAGATTTTGACGGAAGAGGGGCGGAAGTACGCCGACGTGGAAATTCCATATTTTCGCGAGCAGGCAAACATTGTTGGTTTGCGCGCACGAACGATCCGGCCCGACGGCTCGATCGCGATGTTTGAGGGCAAGGCGTATGACAAGACGATCGTGAGGGCGCGGAACGTGAAGTACCTGGCGAAGACGTTCACGCTGCCCGACGTGCAGGTGGGAAGCATCATCGAGTATCGATACACCGAGGATATGGCCGAGAACTACGTGTACAACTCGAAGTGGATTCTGAGCGACGAGTTGTTTACGAAGCAGGCGAAGTTTTCGCTGCGGCCCAACAAGGATTTCGCGTTGCGATGGAGCTGGCCGATCGGCTTGCCGGCTGGAGTGCAGCCACCGAAACAAGAGCCGGCGTCGCAACTTGTGAAAATGGAAGCGAACAATATCCCGGCGTTTCAAATTGAAGACTACATGCCGCCGGAGAACGAGCTGAAGTATCGCGTCACGTTCGAATACAGCGAGCGGACCGCCGAAAGCGATCCGGCGAGGTTCTGGAAACAGCAGGGGAAGACACTCAATTCGCAGGTGGAGAGTTTCCTGGGAAAGAAGAAGGACCTGGAACAAGCGGTGTCGCAGATGGTCTCGCCGAGCGACACGCCGGAAGTCAAAGCGCAGAAAATTTATGTTCGTGTGCAGCAGTTGAAGAACACTTCGTTTGCGGTGGAAAGGACAGACCAGGAACAGAAGCGGGAACAGGCGAAAGCGATCAAGACGGCGGCGGATTTGTTGCGCGCAGGCGGAGGCGATGGCCGAGACATCACGTGGGTCTACCTCGGATTGGTGCGTGCTGCGGGAATCGAAGCGTATCCGGTGTGGGTGTCGAGCCGGGACCAATACTTTTTCAACGCTAAGGCGATGAGCATCAACGAGCTGAACGCCAACGTTGTGCTGGTGAAGCTCAATGGGAAAGACGTGTTCTGCGATCCGGGAACGGCATTCGCGCCGTTCGGTTTGTTGCCGTGGAACGAGACGGGGGCGATCGGGCTCAGGCTCGACAAAGACGGCGGAGGCTTTGTGCAGACGGGGCTGCCGGGAAGTGCGGACTCGGTCGTGGAGCGCAAGGCGGACCTGAAGATGTCGGAAGACGGAACGCTCTCGGGGAAAGTGACGATGACGTTTTCCGGACTCGAAGCGTTGCGGCGCCGAATCGAAGAGCGAAATGAAGATGAGGCGGAGCGGAAGCAGTACATGGAAGATCAGCTCAAGGAATTTGTGCCAGTGGGCATCGAGGCAGAGCTGACGAACAAGCCGGACTGGAATAGTTCATCGCCAACACTGGTGGCGGAATACAACTTGAAAGTCCCCGGATGGGCGACGGCGGCGGGACACCGAGCGCTGGTGCCGGTCGGGCTCTTCGGCGCGAGCGAGAAACATCTCTTCACACATAAGGATCGCGTACACCCGATTTATTTCCAGTTTCCGTGCCAGCGGAAAGACGATGTGTCGATCGAATTGCCGCTGAGCTGGAAGGTGACGACGGTTCCGCCGAGCAGGTTGCAGGACTCGAAGGCGGTTGTGTACGACCTGAAAATTACGAACGAAAACGGTGTGCTGCACATGACGCGGCTGCTGCGAAACGATTTGCTGGTGATTGAGCAGAAGCAGTATCCGTCGCTGCAAGGATTTTTTCAGATCGTGAGGACAGGCGATGAGCAGGCCATCGTTGTGCAACCTGGAATGGCGTCGGCTTCGACGAAATAAGCTGCGCGTCGGGCTGACCATTCTGGTGGCGTTGGCGTGCGTCGCGATATTTGCCGGGCGCCGCGCGTCGGCGAGCAACAACCCCGAGGCTCCAGCGTGGCTGCACGGACTGGTGAGCGTGCCTTTGCCCGAGCACGATGAAAAGACCGATGCGGTGTTGCTCTACTCCGAAGAGAACGTGAACGTGCAGTCGGTCGATCGAATTCACAAGCAGATTCGTGTCGCGTACAAGATTTTGCGCCCGGGCGGGCGCGACCTGGGAAACCTCGTTGTTCCTTATCGATCGGATTCCAAGGTTTTGTCGATGCGCGCGTGGAGCATTCCGGCGCAGGGAAAAGATTTCGAAGTCAGAGATAAGGATGCAGCGGATGTCGCGATCCCGGCGGTGCCTGGGAGCGAACTCATCAGCGACGTACGCGCAAAGTTCGTGCGCATTCCAGCGGCGGATGTTGGAAACGTGATTGGCTGGGAATACGAGCTCGAAGAACGGCCGCTCGTGTTGCAGGAAGGGTGGTATTTCCAGAAGGAATATCCGACGCGCGAGGCTCGTTATTCGCTGCAATTGCCTGCCGGCTGGGAATACAAGGTTTCGTGGCTGAATCACGCGGAAGCGACGGCGACGCCGTCGGGTAGCAACCAGTGGAATTGGGTTGTGAACTCGGTGCCGGCAATCAAGTCAGAGCTGGAGATGCCGCCCTACAGCGGTATCGAAGGGCAGATGATCGTGTCGTTTCTGGCGCCGGGCGGCGGGCGAACGTTCGCAAACTGGCGCGACATGGGCGTCTGGTACAACGATTTGACGCGCGGCCGGCGCGATGTTTCGAATGACGTCACACAAAAAGCTGCGGCGCTGACGAGTTCGTCGAAGACCACGCTGGCGAAGATGCAGGCGATTGCGGATTTCATGCAGCGCGATATCCGATATGTCGGAATCGAGCTGGGCATCGGCGGATTTCAGCCGCATGCGGCGAATGAAGTTTTCGCGCATCGTTATGGAGACTGCAAAGACAAAGTGACGCTGATGAGCGCGATGCTGAAGAGCGTCGGCGTGGATTCGTATTATGTGCTGATCAATACGGAGCGGGGCTCGGTGACGCCGGAAATGCCGCCACACGTGGGCGGATTCGACCACGCGATACTGGCGATCAAGCTGCCGGAGGAAATCCACGACGGGTCGGTGGTCGCGGTGACAAAGCATCCGAAGCTGGGCACGCTGTTATTTTTTGATCCGACGGACGAACTGACTCCGTTGGGCAGCTTGCGCGGCGCGTTGCAGGCGAACTACGGATTGCTGGTCACCGAAGATGGAGGAGAGCTGATGGAGTTGCCGCAACTGTCGAGCGCGACGACGGGCATTCGGCGATCGGCGAAATTGAAGTTGGCGCCGGATGGCACGCTGAGTGGAGACTTTGTGGAGATTCGCGTCGGAGATTCGGCTGCGAATGAGCGCTATCTATTGAAGACGGTGACGAAGGACGCGGATCGCATCAAGCCCGTCGAAACGATTCTGGCAAGCTCGTTGCCCACATACCACATCACCCACGCCAGCCTTTCGAATCTCGGTCAGATCGATCAGCCGTTTCAGTGGAACTATTCGCTTGTGGCGGAGAATTACGCGCAGGCGACGGGTGGACTGCTGATTGTGAGGATGCGAGTGGTAGGCAATGAGTCGAGCGGGCTGCTCGAAACCAAGGAAGCGCGGAAGTATCCGGTTGTGTTCAACGGGCCGCGGCGGGATAGCGATTCCGTGGAGATCGCGATGCCGGCGGGATTTGAGGTTGAGGATTTGCCGGAGCCGGTCAGCGTGGATTACGGCTTCGCGAGCTATCACAGCAAGACGGAAGCCAGCGGAAATGTGTTGACCTACAACCGCACGCTGGAGATTCGGGAGCCGAACGTGCCGCTGAGCAAGGTGAACGATTTGAAGACGCTGTATCGGATTATTGCGTCAGATGAGAAGAATACGGCGGTGCTGCGGCCGGGCGCTACGACTGCGAAGCAATAGCCAGACGGCTCGGCGAGGGGCGAGCCCTGCGACCTCGGGACGTACAGCAAACACATTATGGGCATGCGTGGCGATAGCTGGTACGGTTCGCCCACGGTTGGGTCTGGGATTTCCTTCACAGACCAAAAGGTTTAGCTTGTTCGAAAACTTGATCCGCTTGGGGTGTGGTCAAAATTATGATTCGGAAGCTGGACGGTCTAACCACGCTATTGCTCGCGACTGTGTTCGCGGCGTTCTTGCTGTATTCTTGCGCGGCCAAGCAGGCTCCACGAGAGATTAAAGTGAATGTGCCTCCGGATTTTTCCGGGCAGATAACCCTCGATCCGTGCGCTGCAAGCTTATCGGTAGAAGTCACTTTGACGGCCCGGGGAACGGCGCCGACGGCTGCGTGCCCAAAGCCGGGTGAGACGGTAACGCTGACCGTGGTGAAGGGCGGCCAGAATTATCGAATTCCTTCCAATGATGTGACGATCGAGCGCGCGGGAGATGGCCTGCCCGTCGCAATTAAGGCGCACGTTCGTTAGATTGGCTTTTTCGTTCGGGCCAATCCCGATTCCCGACTCCGGATCATTTTTATTCGAACGGCAGTGGGTCAGTGCGTGACGTGACCGAACCCCATGGTGGTTTCGAGGCTTTGCGTTTTTTCGTTACCCCATTTTTTGGAGCGCGCATGACGGCGAATTCGCGAGCCGAGCAAATCATTCAGATTCTTCAACTTTTCGTCCAGTTTCGATACGCGTTTTCGAAGATATAAAAGCTGATCGTGGGCGAGGCGAACCATGAAGGGTTCGTCGTGACCTGAGCTCTCCTCGACCTGGTCGGCGTAACCCGAAGCCATCTCCACCATCTCTCCGAGCAAAACGAGACTATCTGCTGAGTTTGCAACTTGGCGCATGGGCGCTCCCGTCGAGTGGATTGATTCTCAGGCTAAGCAGCGGCAAACGGATGAGCAATCGGGGCTGTGCTGTAGGATTCCTTAGCACAACTTTAGCGCCGTCGTGGCTGTAAACGTCTGATCGAAAAAGGGATGTTTGGGCCGGCGATGAGAAAGGAGATGAAACAGAGGGCGAAAATAGAGTGTCCCAGGCTGGCGCCGAAGTACTGCCAGAAGGGTGCGCTGGCGCCGGGGTAGTCCGAGGAAAAGAGCAAGGTCAGCATGAAGAGCAGGCCGCCGGCACTGGCGGCTCGAACGAGGATTCCCAGAGTCAGCGCGAGTCCGATGGAAAATTCGCCGAAGGCGACCAGGAATGCGATCGGCGTGGCGTGTGGCAGGACGAAATTCTTAAGGACGGGCGCCATGAACGGATAAGCGCCGCCTTCCTGCAGCCACTTGTCGATCCAGAATTGAAAGCCGCCGTGAAGAGTGAACTGAGTACCGAAGACTTTGTATTCGCCGAAGATGAGGAAGAAGAAGCCTACCGCGATGCGTAGGAACGCGAGTGCGCGGTCGTTTGCGTCGAGCGCGTTTGCAGGTTCGGCTGGTTGAGGCATGAGTCTGGAGACGGATCGCTGGACCTCGAGTCAGGAGAGGCGCGAGCGGACGCGATCGCTTAGCGCTTTGCCGTCGACATTTTTGCCTTCCAGGTGTGCTTTCGCGGCCTTCACCACGGCGCCCATTTGTTTCATCGAAGAGGCAGAAGTTTCTGCGATGGCCTTTGTAATCGCGGCGTCCATTTCCGCTTCGGTGGCTGCGGCCGGCAGGTAGGCTTCGATGATCGCCAGTTCTTTTGTTTCTTTGTCGGCCAGGTCCGGACGATTGCCTTTGGTGAATTGATCGATCGACTCTTTGCGCTGCTTGACGAGCGTTTGCAGGAGCTGGATGGATTCGTTTTCGTCGAGTGCGCGGATTTTTTCCGTTTCCTTGTACTGGATGGCGGACTTGATGCCGCGGAGGACGCTGAGGCGAAGTTCGTCCTTGCTCTTCATTGCCTCGACGAGATCTTTTTGAATCTTTTCGGAGAGAGCCATTGTTTCCTCTGGTTGTGAATATAACAGAGGATACGCGCAGGCCCGCACTCGATGCGAAACGAAAGATGACGGAGACATCTTCACTGCGAGAAACCGTGGTGAAAATCTTTCGAGCCATTTGACTTGAAGCAGTAGGGCCGCTACCGTTTATGTTTTAGTTTCGGCGAATTTTTGCCGCCATGGCGGCGCAGCACACACCAAAAACGAATGAGGAATGATGAAAGTCATTGTTGCGGACAAGATTAGCGAGCGAGGCGTCAAACTGCTGAAGGAGCAGTCGGGCTGGAACGTGGTACTGACCACGAAAGAGACGATCGGCAAGGAATTGGCGGATGCGGATGCATTGATCGTTCGAAGCGCGACCAAGGCTACGGCGGCATTGCTGGAGCAGGCGCCGCGGCTGCGCGTGATCGGGCGCGCGGGCGTCGGTGTCGATAACATCGACCTGGACGAAGCCACGCGGCGCGGCGTGCTGGTGATGAGCACGCCGGGCGGAAACGCGGTGAGCGTGGCGGAGCATACCTTCGCGCTGCTGCTTTCGATGGCGCGGCAGGTTTCGCGGCTGGATAAGTCGATGCACGAAGGGAAGTGGGAGAAGGGAAGCGCGGCCGGGACTGAGGTGCGCGGCAAGACTCTGGGGTTGATTGGACTTGGGCGCATCGGAAGTGAAGTCGCGGTGCGCGCGGAGGCTTTCGATATGCGCGTGATCGGCTACGACCCATACATCAGCGAAGCGGCCGCGCGCGAAATGCAGGTGGAACTGGTGCCGCTGGAGAAGCTACTGGCGGAGAGCGATTTCATTTCGCTGCATACGGCAGTGAGCCCGGCGACGCAGAACATGATCAATGCGAAGACGCTCGCGCAGATGAAGAAGGGCGCTTGGCTGATCAACGCGGCGCGCGGCGAGCTGATCAACGAAGCGGATTTGGCGGAAGCACTGAAGAGCGGGCAGCTCGGAGGGGCCGCGCTCGACGTGTTTGTGGAGGAGCCAACGAAGAATACGGCGCTTGTTGCACTGCCGAACGTTTTGGCGACGCCGCACATTGCGGGTTCGACGACGGAGGCACAGGAAGAAGTGGGAACACAGGTGGCAGTGCAGGTGCGGGATTACCTGGCGGACGGTGTGATTCGAAACGCGGTGAACCTGCCGGCGCTTTCGCCGGATCAGTATCGGCGCGGGCGTCCTTATCTCGCGCTGGCTGAGCGGCTTGGCTCGATGGTTGCGCAGGCAGCGGGTTCACGACCGGCGCGGATTCGAATTCGATACGCGGGAGAAGTCGCTGAAGTCGGGACGAACTTGCTGCGCAGCGCGGTGCTCGCGGGTTTGTTGAACGCGGTGCTGGACGAGAAGGTCAACGTGGTGAATGCGCCACAGGTTGCGACCGCGCGCGGGCTGACGGTTCACGAGGAGACTCGAAAGCGAGAGCATGGGTTCCCGAATACGCTGGAAGTCTCGGTGCTGACGGACAAAGGCGAGGAAGGCGCGTTCACCGTTGAAGGCACTGTGTTGCACGACGGTACGCCGCGCGTGTTGCAGATCGGTGGGATTCCGGTTGAGGCGCAACTCGAGGGGACGATTCTTTACCTGCGCAACCGTGACGAGCCCGGCGTTATTGGGCAGGTTGGCTCGACGTTGGGCAAACTGGGCGTCAACATCGCGACGTTTGCGCTCGGCCGGCGAAATGAAACCCGGGGCGCCGAGGCGGTTTCGCTGGTTCGGCTGGACGGAGACGTGTCGGAGTCGATCCTCGATCCGATCAAAGGCATTCCGGCGGTAACCAGCGCGAAGCTCTTGCACCTGGGCAAGGCTTAGGATCCCGGCTCACGCCGGATTTAGCAGATTTAAAAGCAAATTTCTCTGATCTCGAACTGAGAGCCGATTCGAATCGCCTTGGTTCAGTTGGCCTCGAAGTGTGTCCGAACAGGACTCGGAAGCCCTAAATTTCGGCTGCGACCCATAATTTTTACATTTGCTTGACGAATGGGTGTTGAACCTGTTGATCACGTATTGCGCCCCTTTTTAACCGAAAGATCTCATAACTCCAACAAAGCACTGCAACACACCGCTGACAAGTCGCCGCTTCATATCGTTTATTTGATTTAGCGCATTAAAATACATGTCTTGACATAACCTCCCGAAAAGCCGTAGAAGGTATCTCAAATTCGTGTGTTGTGTGGTGGTGGGATAAAGGTTGCTCGGAGTCCAGTTTCGACAAATCTGGCGTCGTGGAGTATGCGTTTTCCACGACATGCAAGTGCCCCGTACTGAGCCCCCTCCCCGTGTGTCCGCTCAATCCGTTGATGGTGCGCGAAAGGAGTAGTACATGAAGTGGTCTCTTTCGAAGCTCATTCATTTTCGAAACGTTTTGGCACTTTTTGCGATGTGTTTTGTATTCCTGTGCAGCGTGAACGCACAAACCGGTACGACTTCGGTGCACGGCATAGTTACGGACAAGAGCGGCGCAGTGATCGCGGCCGCGACCGTGACTTTGTCAAACCCCGCTCAGGGTTTCCAACGTTCGGTCAGTTCGAATGAATCCGGTGAGTATGAATTCCTGGCGTTGCAACCGGGGACGTATTCCTTCGTGGTTGAAGCGTCGGGATTTCGAAAGTACGAGCAGAAGAGTGTGCAGCTGCTGGTCAATCTGCCAACGACGCTGAACGTGACACTGGAAATTGGTTCATCGACACAGACGGTTGAGGTGTCAGGCACGGCGCAAACGATCAACACGATCGATGCGTCGCTTGGTAACGCATTCAACGAAAACCAGGTGAAACAGCTCCCGCTGGAAGGCCGCAACGTGCCCGACTTGTTGAGCCTGCAACCGGGCGTCGCGTACACCGGAAATCGCACCGACGTGCCGACCTATGACACTCGCAGCGGCGCGGTGAACGGGGCACGAAGCGATCAGAGCAACGTGACGGTCGATGGTATCGGAGCTAACGATGAAGGCGGAAAGGCTTTCACTTCGGTCCTGCCTGTAACGTTGGACTCGGTGCAGGAATTCCGCGTCACGACAACGAACTACAACGCCGATCAGGGAAGCTCTTCAGGCGCTCAGGTTGCGCTTGTGACGAAAAGCGGAACGAACACCTTTCACGGATCAGCCTACGAGTACATGAGGAACACTTACACCAGCGCGAATGACTACTTTGTGAAGGCATCCCAGCTCGACGCGGGCTTGCCGAATACGCCTCCTAAATTGATCCGCAACATTTTTGGCGGTTCGTTGGGTGGACCGGTTATCAAGGATCGTTTGTATTTCTTCACGAACTACGAAGGGACACGCCGAGCGGAAGCGGTCAGCCAGACAGTTCAGGTTCCGACGGATACCTTGCGTGATGGAATCATTCAGTATCTATGCGCAGACCCTTCGGCATGCGCTGGCGGCACGGTAACCGGAATCAGCGGCAAGAGCTACCCGGTTCAGGCGGGGTATCAGGCACTTTCACCGTCGCAGTTAACGGGGATCGATCCATTGCATCTCGGTCCGAATGCGCCCGTCGTCCAGTATCTGAATACCTGGCCGGCTCCCAATTGCAACAACACCGGCGACGGCGTCAACTATGGCTGCTTTAACTTTGCGGCGCCGATTTCGGATACGTCGAATATCTATATCGCGAAGATGGACTACAACATCACGCGGGACGGCAAACATCGCCTTTCGGTAAGTGGATCGTTGATCAACGACAACTACGCGAAGCAGCCTTTCTTGCCCGGCCAGCCGTCGGAAGACGACGAGGTTAACTACAGCAAGGGCATCATCGCGAGCTACAACGCGGTGTTGACCAGCACTCTCGATAACAATTTCCGATATGGATTTGTCCGGCAGAGTAACGGTTTCATCGGCAACTCCAATCAGGATTGGATCTATTTCCGTGGATTGAATGACCAACAAGACGCCATCACACGAAGCACGGCGTTTCAGCGCCCGACGCACAATTTTGTGGATGACGTTTCCTGGACGCACGGCAAGCACACGTTCCAGTTCGGAACTCAAATCCAGATTGCGCGCGAACCCCGCTTGAGCACTGCGGCTTCGTACAGCGATGGCAGCGCGAACGCGTCGTGGGTAGATACGTCTGGATTTGCTGGGAAATCGGGATCTCCGCTTAACCCAGCGAACAACGGTCTCCCCGGCGTCGACCCGAGTTTCTCGAACTCTTACGACTATCCGATTCAGGCACTGCTCGGAATCGTGACGGAAGTCGATGCAAAATATAACTTCCAGAAAGACGGCACCGCGCTTCCTGACGGAACCGCACTCAAGCGCCGCTTCGGACTCGACAGCTACGAGTTCTACCTCCAGGACACCTGGAAGATCAAGCCAACGTTCACGCTGACACTCGGACTGCGCTACTCGTTGTTCTCGCCTCCCTGGGAGACAAACGGGCTGGAAGTCATTCCGAACGTGAACATGACGAACTTCTTCGAAGCCCGCGGCAACGAAGGGTTTGCGGGCCTGCCATCGTCGGGAGATGCGCCGATCTCATTTAATTTCGGCGGCAAAGCCAACAACGCAGCTCCCTACTACAACTGGGATTACAAGAATCTTGGCCCGCACGTAGCGTTTGCTTGGGCTCCTCACGCCAGCAGCGGATTGCTGGGCGACCTCTTTGGTACAGGGAAGACTTCGATCCGAGGCGGGTTCGGCATCGTATACGACCGATTCGGCCAAGGAATCGTAGACGACTTTGACCAGTATGGTTCTTTTGGTTTGTCCTCGACGCTGACCAACCCGGCTGGGTTTGAGACAGTTTCTTCGTCCCCGCGTGTAACAGGGATTCACACGATTCCGACAACCGACAACGACGGGAACACGATTTTTCTGCCTCCGCCGGTTTCATCATTTCCTCAAACATACCCGGACGGCACATTCGCTATCACGTCGAGCTTGGATCGCGGCCTGAAAACGCCGTACTCCTACACGATCGATTTCGCAGTCGCGCGTGAGCTGAAGAGCGGCTTTTCATTCGAGGTTGCCTACGTGGGACGCTTGTCGCACCGGTTGCTGACGCAGCAGGACTCGGCGACACCTCTCAACCTGCGTGACCCCGCCAGCAACACGACTTACTTCCAGGCGGTGGACGCGCTTGCGAAGCTTTACCGTCAGCCCTCTCAGGGCGGCCAAGGCGTAACAGACGCAACATTTAACAATTCGATGTTGCCAGCGAACGTCGTCAAGTACTGGCAGGACATGATTCAAGGGCTCGGAGCCGGCGGTTCTTACGGTCTCGGGAGCTCTGGAGGCTGCGGTGCGGGGCCGGCCTCAACAGCGAACCCCGTACTCGCCGCGTTCGATCTGTTCTGCGGTTCAAACCTAAACGAGACGACCGGACTCCTCGACCTAGACTATTTCGGTATTCCCGACGGGACGAATCCGAATGTCTCGTACCTGCCGACGGGTGGCCAGTTCTCCTTCTACAACCCGCAGTATGCGACGTTGTATAGCTGGCGCTCGATGGGCACCGCGAGTTACAACGCGATGCAAGTCTCGCTGAAACATGCCATGACTCATGGCGTACAGTTTGACTTCAACTACACATACTCAAAGTCGATCGACTTGTCGTCTGATGCGGAGCGTGTTGGCACGATCGCCGGCCTTGGTGGGCAAATCATCAATGCATGGGACCCGTATCAATTCCGTGCCCCGTCTGACTTCGACGCGACGCATCAATTCACGGCTGATTTCGTTGCCGACCTGCCATTCGGCCGAAACCGCCATTTCGGATCAAACATCAGCAAGGGACTCGACGCTGTCATCGGAGGATGGCAGTTGTCCGGGCTCGTGCGTCTCACCAGCGGGTTTCCATTTAGCGTCTTTAACGGAGCACAGTGGCCGACGGACTGGGACCTCGAAGGAAACGCGTACTTGACCGGCAGTGTTAAGACGGGTGCATTCCATAGTCCATCCGATCCGGGAACGGTCAGCGCATTCAGCACGTTTTCGGATTCGCAGAGCCAGTTCGTTGAGCCATTGCCAGGTCAAGCTGGTGAGCGCAACAACTTCCGCGGCCAAGGATACTTCAGCACAGACCTCGGTTTGTCGAAGCGCTGGCTGATGCCCTGGTCAGATCACCACAGCATTCAGCTTCGCTGGGAGGTCTTCAACGTCAGCAACTCGGTTCGATTCGACGCACAAAGCATCAACAGCTCGATCGACACCTACGGCTCGACGTTCGGTCAATACACGAGGCTCTCGACGAACCCGCGCGTAATGCAGTTCGCATTGCGCTACGAGTTTTAGGCTGAAATCAATCTAGTCTTAATGCTGACACGCCGGAGAGATCACTCTCTCCGGCGTGTCTATTTCTTGAAGGCGAGATCGATTTAGAACACGAGTCGAGGACGGACCGTAGCGAATGCAGCGCTAACGCATTGCTTCGCGCCTCTAGATGTGGCGTATTTGCTGTGCTAAGCTAGTTTCCACGTTCGGCCATCGTTTTGTGGCGGAGCGTGTCTGTCGGGGCGTAGCGCAGCCTGGCTAGCGCGCCTGGTTCGGGACCAGGAGGTCGAAGGTTCAAATCCTTTCGCCCCGACCACTTCTTTCAATCCCTCTGGCAGGTAGCGTTTCTTGCGAAGTTTTCCTACTCCCTATACAAAAGCAAAAGGACACCAAGTCCGATTACCGGGAGCGGCCATAGTTTTGCCAGGACAATCTGCCAGCGACTCGGGACCTCCGACAAACCCTTCAGTAGGCCGATCCCAAAGCCGGCGACCGCGAAATTCAGGTGTTCGGATTGAACGCGAGCCATCACAGCCATGTGATCGGGCGCGTGCATTCCCGGATGATGTTCGTGAAAAAGAAGCATTATAGAGCCACAAAAAGCGGCCACCGGGAACACCCAGCGCGCCCACGGTGATTTCAGAACTCCACGAGCTCGTTGGAACTCGACAACTCCAAGAGCAAGTAGAATCACCGCAAATGTTTTGTGTTGCAAATCCTCGGCGTTATGCGTCAGCCCATACCACCAGCTTTGAGGGCCGAACGGCCAGAGCTCCGTGTCGCTAAACACCAGCAGGAATAAGCCAGCGAGCAAGAAACAAAGGGGCCAAGCGTAACGAAGGAAGGGCCAACGCTGCGGCAGAGAACTTTCCAATAGGACAAAGAGACCAGCCAGAATCACGAAGATTCCTGCGAGATGATGGTTAAATTCGCTCTCGTTTTTGCTCGCTAGAGCTTGGGCGCGATCATGGTCATCTTCATGACCTGGGTCATCCCCGCTCATCGCCATATGCTCGTGATGATCGTGCGGGACGGGCTCCGAGGACGGGTTCTGTGCCCAAACCCGACAACTTAGAAACACCATCGCGCACAGACAAAGCAGCTTCCCGAGTGATACAAACACGCTTTCTCTGTCGGAGATCATGATCTGATTCCGCTTTCTTGGCTCTTTTTGGACTGCTTGTTGTTGACAACGTGCTGGACGGTTGACCTGGCCCAGTCAAAATCGGATATCTGATTATTCGATGCCCGTAAATGGGCAGAGATACGAAAAAACTTTGCTGTATTAATGCGTCAGCCGGTCGTCGAATGCCCGGGATACGCTCGTATCAGTTGACTGTTAGATTCACGCTTGTGGAGTTGGTCAGCGATCCCGACGTGCCTGTTAGCGTCAGTGTGCTGGAGCCCGTCGGAGTGCCGCCGGTCGGTGTGTGGTGACTGCCGCATCCAGCTATGAGTATTGCCAAGCCGAGAGCGGACGTCATCAAGCCCAGTTTGATCGAAAGTCTTCGCCGTCGATCGAAAAACATAATGAAAGCGAACAGCAGTGCTGCTGCCGACAAGATCGTCCGAAAAGTGGACGGCGGCAGCGTCAGCATGAAGCGCTCTGGAGTGACGAGCGACGGACTCACCGTTGCAACGGTCACTGTCGCGACCACCGGCGTCACGCCATCGGAGGGCGTAACGGACGAAGGCGAAACCGTACAAGTTGACATCGCTGGCGCGCCGCTACACGCCAGCGCTACGGCCGCGTTAAATCCGCCGGACGGAGTCACTGTCAAATGGAATGAGACAGTTTCTCCTCGAGAAACGGTTACCGTTGTCGGCGACGCGGTCAGTGTGAAATTCGGTTTAATCCCCGTCCCACTTAACGCAAGTGCCTGCATTCCTGGTGCAGCCGTGTCGGTGATCACGAGATTGGCGGTCTCGACAGCGGCCACAGAAGGCGTGAACAGAACACTGATGGTGCAAGACGCGTTTACGGCGATGCTTCCGGCGCACGTCGAACTGCTCGAGAAGTCCGAGTTGGCCGCCGCGGGAGCGCCTCCGGCTATGGCCGCGCTGGTGAACCCGATCGGCGCAAACGAGTTATTCGTCAGAGTCACCGTTTGCGCCGCACTTGCCGTGCCGATCACTTGGTTTCCGAACGTGAGACTTGCGGGAGAAATGGCCAGCACCGGCTGAAACGTTAACGCCGCGACGAATGCGTCAGACGGACCGTTCAGGGAAGTTTGAAACGCACCAGGATTTGGCGTCACCGGGAATCCGGTCGATGACACCGTGTCTCCCGTGATGTAGGCATAATTGGTCGAGTTCAGTGCTACACCGTTTACTTCGTCGGAAATCCCATTTGCCCCACTTCCGCCGAAATAGGTCGAGTACAGCAAGTCAGCTACGCCTTGCCCGCCTGGATTTATTTTTGTTACGAAACCCGCCCCTGGAGAACCGGGGGCTGGCGTGTTTTCAAATGCCGTGGTTGTCGTGGGAAAGTCGGCCCCTTGGGTGCTACCCACGACGTAGGCATTCCCCGATGCATCGGCGGCGATGCCTACCGCCGTGCTTGTTTGAGAACCTCCGAGGAACGTCGAATATTTTAAGGACGCATTTCCACTCAGTGCCGGGTCGATTAGAGTGACGAAGGCAATGCTCGCCGGATTACCGGTTGTCTGAAACGCCCCAGAGCTGATCGGGAACTGAAGAGAACTCGAGGAGCCAGTGAGATAGATCGTGTTGGATGGTCCAAGGGCGATGGCATCGCCAAAATCGGCGCCTTCGCCCCCTAAGTAACTCGAATACAGCAAAGAGCCTGCGCCGGATATCGTGGTATCGACACTGGAGACGAAGACAGTGCCTTGCGCGATCGCCGCTGGCGCGGATTGCTGTAGCGCAGTTGGTGTTGTTGGAAAGTCGGTAGATGTTGTCGTCCCGGCTAGATACGTTTTTCCTGCTGAGTCCTCGGCGACGGCAAACGCAGAGTCACCGAAGCCTGGTCCGGACGCATTCGCTCCATTGCCACCGAGATACGTGGAATAGATAAGCGACGCGCTTCCCGATTGCGTCGTATCAAGTTTCGTAAGGAACGCTGTCCCATTCGCAATCCCCGCACCCGGCGACGCTTGAAATGCTGTTGCGGTGACCGGGAAGTTCGCCAAAAGCAAGCCCGGCTGAGAAGCGGTTAAGCCCACAACGTACACCAAGCCGTTGGCGTCGGTCGCGATTCCGTTGCCCATTTCCGTTATGGTCGATTGCGTTCCGCCAAGATACGAAGAATAAAGTAACGATGCTGGCCCCGTCAGCGTCGGGTTGAGCTTGAACACGAAGCTGGTTCCGTTCGTATTTGCGGTATTGGGACCAGGCTTAAGGGCATTCGGGGTGGTTGGAAAGTCGGTTGAATCCGTTTCTCCAGTTACATAAATGTTGCCCGAGGCGTCGAGCGCTACGGCAAACGCAAAATCTCCACCCGATCCGCCAATGTAAGACGAATACAGTTCGTTGGCTCCCGTGGGATCGATTTTGGTGACAAAGGCGACACCGTTCGCGTTACTGCTCAACGGACCCGGGGTGAAAGCACCAGAGGTTGTCGGGAATTGAAGAGAGAGAGTCGAACCCGCAATCACAGCATTTCCGGCAGAGTCGAGCGCTATTGCCTGCCCGCTATCGTCCCCCTCACCTCCCAAGTAGGTGGAGTAGACCAGCACAGGATCTACGATGAGGGGTGAGTTGCGGTCATACTCGCCGACAGAAAAATTCACACGGTGGTTGGATCCGAGTTTGTAACCTGCCTCAATTTCACGACGTCGGCCGTGAGATTCCTGATACACGACGGGCTTTTGAAAGGCGACTTCGCCGTCAGAAACGCTCACTAGTAAGTCACCTTGAGAGCTCAGCCGAAGATTTCGAGTGCCCTCCAGGCTTAAGTTGATCACTCTTGGGTCGGCCCCGGGTGCGACGATGAAGTCGTACTCCAAGCGTCGCTGATTTCCATAAAAAACGAGATCCACGCCGGGATAGACGTCCGTGTATCTCACACGAGAGAACGATGGAACATTCGTTCGCCATTTGGCCGGATCCTGCCCGAGGAAATAGTCTGTGCGACCCGGAACCGAATCGACACCGCTGATCTTCGTTTCGGGATTCGAATTGACGAGATGGACTCGCACGTACGACGGACTCGATTTCTTCCGCAACTCGCGTCGCGCGCGGAAAAACGCGTTCCTGCGCGTCGGTGACAGATCGAAACGGCGCGCCGGACTCAGTGCAAGGACTGCTTCCTGCTGCAAAAGAAATAATTCGTATCCGCTCCCGTGCGAAACAAAGCGAACCGAGTCCGGCGCCTGACCTTCGTTCTTCACGAATTTTAGGATGGATGATGACAAGCCCGGAAATGGATGGCGGCCGGTGGCAGCGTTGCCTGCTCTTGGAACTTCTGAATCAGTCTTGAGGTCAGCTCGATGGCTGCCGATCGGAATTGCCGCTAAGAAAGAAAGGGTGAAAATAAAGATCGTCTGAAAGAAGGCGCGAGATTTCGAGAGGGTGTGTTTCGTTCGCGTCATCGGTTGGGGAATTAGTCAGGCCCTTTAAGCGCTCGCAAACAAATGACTTTACGGAATTAGAGTCCAGTCATTGAATTCGTGCGAGCGATGATGTCTCACAGCAAAGCAACGGTGCCGGCCAGATCGCGTCAATTTCGTGGTGATCAAAGGACAAAGAAAAGGTTAGCACAACTACAAATATTCGATTCGTGAAAACGTCTTCAAATTGTAATTTTGTTCGAGCGACTCTCGTGCGCACGCCAGAATACCGATTTCCCCGCGAGAAAGTCCTTCGTTCGACAGGATGCGGTTTCGAATTCCTAACAGCGCAACGTCCGTTGCGAGGTATAGATCACGCGTCCCGGCGGACGGCTTCCTAATTTTTGACTACGCTGCCATTTGCCGCGGTAATCGCGGACTGTGTCCATGAAACTCCGGGGTAGAGACTTGGAATCCGGAAGCCTCTTTACCGCCCGTTCCTTGCGGCGACTATCCGCGGATCCCTTTGGTCTGTCCTACATGAGCGCCGGATACGCCAATGTCTTGTTCGCGCCACTCCTTGAGAGGCGAGAGCCGCGGCGGCCAAGACAGCCATCTCCCGGGAGTGGTGCGCCAACTTGCCGTCTTGTCTCACGCCATGGATGAATGAGCCCCGCTCCTGGAGTTTACTCTGAGGAGCGGGGCTCCGTAGTTTGGTTTGTCTATCCCCAGGGAAAGTCGGACCAGTGGCCGCGTTTCGACACTAGGGTGCGGTCTTCTTCGCCACCGCCGGCGCGTTCGCCGCCGCAATCGCGTCCTGCGTCCACGTGACACCGGGGTACAGACTCGGCATTCGGAAGCCGCGATACACACGGCTCCCGGAGACGTTCATTTGCCAAACCAGGTTCGGTGTTGCACCCGGGAGACTCTCTTCGATGTACGAAAGATTCGAAAAGTTTGCGTCCGCCGCCACGTCGTATTCAAGGTTTCCATTCGAGAGAAACTCAGCGTTGCCGCAGCAAACTGAGTACGCCGGCGACAGTATGAGCTCTGACGCCAGATCCGCCGTCTTCGCCGATTCACTTACGTTATAAACCGGGACGCTGCTGTAACACGCGCCCGCCCCGGCAGTACCACAAACTTGATTCGCCGCGTTAAGTAACCTGTTGTTTCCGTTGTTGAACAACATAAGTTGAAAATTGCCCGCAGTGTTTGGAGAAATAAAGGAGGGAAAGTGCTGTGCATAATTCCACTCGATCGGATCCTGGCCGGCAGGCAACTTGAAGTCACCCCCTGGACCAAAGCGCCACAGAACACTCCCGTCGCCCCCACCATCCCGGTAGTTGATTTTAATCACCCAGTTCTGGTTACGCATCGAGAACATGATGTTCCCATCGTCCGGCGAATAAACGATGGCGTTCCCGTGTGTCCAATCGCTCGGACCCATGGGATCGTGCGTCAACGCCAAATGGTCGAACGTATTCCAGTACCAAGCGACTGCCTTCGCTTTTGGATCCCAATCGACGATAACGTCGCCGATGACCGAACCGAACCCCGGCGTGTCGGTGACCTGCTTGGTGTAGTTCGCCAAGATCAGATAGTGTCCGTTTTCCAGCTTTTGAACGTCATGATGAAAAGACCCGAGGCTAAATCCGGCGCCGAGGTTTTGGAGTGATTGATTCACTTGGTCTATCGTCACCTCAAAAACCGTGTTGCCCGCAAGATCGATCTCGCGCGTGGAACTTGACGACCCAAGAAGGTTCATGAGCATATTCCCGTTCGGCAACTGCTTAATGGGGAACGGTGTTTGCCCCACTAAGGGGTAGTACCAGATTACGTTGCCGTCCAAGTCGGTCACAAGTGCCTGCAAAGTGTTGGGAACCGGCCCCAGATTTACGACATCAATCATCTCGACGCCCGGAGCGGTATTTGGCCCTTTAGTAATCGGAATGGATATGTCTGGTAACACTCCGGTTGCCAACGACCCTGTCGTGAAAGATTTATCGGTGTCGGTAATAACTTGGCCTGTAGGCAACGTGATTGTGCCTTGAAGATGGTAAGTGGCCGCGGAACGCATTCCCGCAATGAGCACCGAAGTAAGACCGCCCCCGCTAGTTACAGGTTGAATCCAGGTGCTCAGGCCGTATGCCGTTGTCGTGCCGAAATTCACCTGGATCGTCGAACCTTTTGGCACGGTCACCGCATACGAAGCGACCAAGGGGTTGTTCGTTGTACTTACTGCTCCAGATTGGAAACTTGACGATGAGAAGAACGAAACGGGCGCTGGTCTAGAGGTCACGCCAAGTATTGTATCCTTTACCGTAATTTGCACCGGTGCGCTCGGCGCTGTCGTCGGCGCTGTGTATATTCCCCCGGCAATGGTTCCCGTCGACGCAGAGCCACCTACGCTTCCGTTTACCATCCAGACCGGATTCTGAAGACTGCCAGTAAATCCAGTTGCGACAAAGTTCACCTGTTGGCCGGGTGTAAGCAATGCGCTGCCGGGATTCACCGTCAGGATTTCTTGTGGTGACAATGTCGTTTTGGTGCAGCCTGCCAAAAAAAAAGGAATTAAGACGAATGAATACAGGAGCCTATTTCGGTGCAACGTGTAGTCCTCCACTATTTTGGGTTAGGCTTCCGGCCGCTCTAGGTTCGGTGATCGCGAACGGCCAGAGTGTACACCACTTTGACTTTGTTTCGTCCATGCCCATCGTGGATGGGAACGTCGATCGAGATACAAGTGATTAAACCCCTGTCGAAGGCAGCCCCTATCTCTTGAAGGCTTGCGTGAACTCCAGGATCTATCGTCGAAGAATGGTTCCCTGCTTTTCTCAAAGCCTTGCGGTATCAGAAACACCGAGGAGGCTCCCCATGGAAAATATGTATTACATCGGCCTCGATGTTCACAAGCGCAAGAGCAGCTACTGCGTGAAGGATGGCAGCGGCAAGCTTCATGTCGAGGGAAGCATTTCCGCCACACGCCTGGACCTGGATCACTGGGTGAAAACGCTTCCCCAGCCGTTGAGTGCGGCGATGGAAGCGACGATGTTCGGAGGCTGGATCTACGACGTAAGAGTGCAACCATTGGTCTTAACACGAGACCCAGTTAGGCGGACGTGCGGCCTGCTGACATTTTCCACTCCTCGGCGACCTCACTCGGTTGGCCGATCTTCGAGTACGTCGCAGTTTCGGAGTCAAGCGTTGCCGAATTGACTCGACGGTTCCATGTTTCACAGCCGGCTATATCGCAGCCGCTTTCGGTGTTGAACGATTGCGGTCTCGTCGAACGATGAAAGAAAGGTGAGAGCGTTCTCTACCGAGCACGCCCTGACGGAACGCAGCCTGTATTTTCGTGCCTGCTTCACTACCGCGCGTTCCGGCACTCGATGCTCTACTGAATCTGGCAGGCGCAAGAACGATGCGGTTTGCTTCTTGAGTTTCTTGGGTCCGTGGTGCGCAAACATACATTTGTACGAGCGCTCGAAGCTCAAAAACTGGTAAAGTCAGTCCCGCCGCAAGATGTAGCGCCGATTTAAGTATATCTGGAGAATCATGAGATTTCTTCGAGGCATTGGAGCTAAGTTGGGATTCTTCCGGTCAGCTGCATCCCGGTACCATCTTTGGTATTACCGCAAACGGATCTGGGACACCACAACTTGGGTTGGTGTGAAGACCCTGAAATCACCGAGCGACATGTGGAATTATCAGGAAATTCTTTCCGGCTTGACTCCCTCGGTAGTGATTGAATTCGGTACGCGTTTTGGTGGTTCTGCGTTGTTTTTTGCAGCGGTCATGCGACAGATCGGAAACCCCTTCAAGGTGCTTTCGGTGGATGTCGATTCCTCGAACATATCCGAGCGAACGCGCCGTGATCCCGATGTGGAGTTACTTACATTGTCTTCTGTGGATCCGCGAGTGGCTGAGCGGATCGCCAGCTTGCGACGCGTATATCCCGGTCCCGCGTTCGTTATCTTGGATAGCGACCATGCAGAAGTCCACGTGTTAGCCGAAATGAAATCGCTGAGACCGGTGATCGTTCGCGGAGACTATGTGGTCGTAGAGGACTCGAATACGAATGGTCATCCAGTGTACCCGGGCCACGGTCCAGGCCCATTTGAGGCGATGGAAAAGTATTTCCGGCAGTACCCGAACGACTACGAGCGCGACAGTGTTCGGGAATCGAAGTTCGGGTTCTCTTTTGCGACCAAGGGATTCTTGATGCGACGGTGAGCCCCCCGGGGACGATTTCGTATCGGACCTATTTCCCAATAATTAGTTGACCATCAAAGTAACACTTGTGGAATTCTATCAGTGTGCCCGAGGTGCCGGTAAACGTTAGCTGGCTGGAACCCTTCGAAATGAATTGGCGTGACGAGTGAAGGACTCATCGTCGTTACAGTCACTGTCGCGCTCACAGGTTCGCGGTTGTCGGGAAGTTGGTCGAAGTTGTTGTGCCGGTGACAAAAACGACACCATTTGCGTTGGAGGTTAAGGGAGCGGGGGTGAATGCGTTTGTAGTCGCTGGAAACTGAAGCGAAAGCGTTGAACCGACGACGACGGAATTGCCTTGTGGGTCGACGGCGATCGCAGCACCGCTGTCGTCACTCTCGCCACCTAGATAGGTGGAATACGCCAACACCGGGTCGACGATCAAAGACGCTTGCCTATCGTAGTGAGCCACTGAAAATTTCACTCGATGATTGGCAGTCAGTTTGTAACTTGACGCAATCTCGTGACGTTCTCCCCGAGACTCCTGATAAACGATAGGCTTCTGAAATTTCACGACGCCGTTTGGCGCACTTACAAGCAGCTCGCTCATCGACCCGGAGTTCCCGCGATCCTTCCACGCTCAGAGCAATCGCGTTTGGGTCGGCCCCAGGAGCGACGATGAAGTCATACTCAAGATGCCGTTGGTTTCCGTAAAAGACGAGATCCACGCCGGGATAGATGTTCGCGTACTTGACCCGAGCAAATGACGGCACATTTGTCCGCGTTGGATCGCGAGCGAGAAAATAATCAACGCGCGCGGGTATACGGTCTTCTACGTTTATCGTGGTGCCGGCATTGGAATTCACTAGATGTACGCGCAGAGTCGAGGGCTTCGACTGCCTGCGCATTGCGCGTCTATGTCGGAAAAATGCGGCTCGACGAGCGGGCGAGGAATCAAGTCGTCGTCCTGGGGTTGAGCGTCAGCACAACGTTCTGCTCCGTCAGAAAGAGTTCGTATCCGCTGCCGTGCGAAAGGAATCGGACCTGTTCTGCGGTTTGCCCCATATTTTCAACAAAGGTCAGCGGCGACACACGACGAGTGCAGCTCTTTAGCCGGTTGTTTGGAAGTTGTTCGGCCGATGCGTGCCAATACTGCGAAACCTGCGGAAACTCAAGCACGCTCAAGTAGTTTTACATGGTGTGAATTTGTCTAGGTGGGTTACGGCTTTCACATATGCGGGGAAATTCAGGTGAGGTTGATGGTAAAGGCTTTATTTAAATATCATTACGTGAAAGATGTGATGAATCTCGCCTTGCTGCATCGGAATTCTTACTTTTGTGTGACGAATTTGAGACCAAGCCAGCGGCAATTCGGTGTATACGAAGTGATGGCGGTTTCACCGTAGAGGCAGAGCTTCCTCGTTGAGTCCGCCTACGCGGATCAAGTGGCAGGCTTCGTGTCGATTCTGGGCATCCACCTGTTTCATCACGCGATAGATATGATTTTTGACGGTGAATTCGGAAAGATTGAGGTTGGCCGCGATTTCTTTGTTGCTCATGCCCATCGCAACCAGCGACATGAGCTGGCGCTGGCGCTGAGTCAATTCAAAGCGAATGCCCGCTCGCTCTTCGGCGATGGCCGCCCGCTGGTTGGCTTCGCTGGACAGCGCCTGGAATAAGACCTTGCAATACTTCGGGGGACACACGGCTTCGCCTTGAGCGACGCCCCGAATCGCGTCGATAAGCTCGCAAGCGGACGCGTTCTTCAGCACATACCCGTTGACACCCAAGCGAACCGCTTGCAGGAAAATTTCGGCGTCGTCGTCCATGCCGAACAAAACAATCCGGATGTGAGGCACCGATTCGCGCAGGTCGCAGATCAGGTCGGATTTCTGATTCGGGCCTAGACAATCCAACAACAGAAGATCCGCTCCGACGGCGCTGACGTGCTCCAGCGTTGAGTCGGAGTACGATCCTTCTCCGACCATATTGAGGCCGCCGCGCTTGCGGAACAGGCGGGCCAAGGACTCACGAAGCAGCCGATTCTCGGCGACAATATATAGGTTCGTAGATGAATTCGATTTTTCGCCGATTTGCGTCATGCAGAGCCCTCAGAGCTCTCGGACATCAGGAAAGCATTCTCTGTCAGCCTCAGTTCGTCAACTCAACTCTTTGAATATAACCTAGTTATCCATATCGGCTCACAACTAGTATACATTTAAAGGTCAACCCAGGTAAGCCTCAAAAAGTTGCTGCTGTAAAACGGATTGGCGACTGCCAGCCTTCTTTGGCTAGGATTTGCTTGTTCCAAGCGCGAAGCCCGCGACCCAACGCTTAGGAATTTCGTGATGCTTTTTCTCGAATAGCTCTCCGCCCCTGTGATGCTTTTGCATGATGCCTGGTTGGCAGTTGCTACCAGAACTTCTTTAAGTCTTCTCTTTTCTGCGTATTCCCGAATACTAAATTGAGCCGAGGAGTGACCATATGCCCAGGGCCGTACGTATTCTGGTGGCCAACCAGCCGAAATTAATGCGCGAACTCATCATGGCAACCCTTTCGGACGAACCCGGCATCGAGATAGTCGGGGAAGTTTCCGACGAAGCAGATATCCGTCATCAGGTTCGCCAGACGGAGCCGGACCTGTTGGTCATCGCACTCGACCAGCCAGCCAAACGTCCCGACATTTGCGACACGTTGCTACGAGACCAGCCCGGCTTGCGAATTATCGCGGTCGCATCGCAGGAGAATTGCAGCGTTTTTTATTGGGCTTCATTCGACATTCACTCCAGCCAGATTGAACCGTCCGAACAGGGGATTCTGGACGCTGTGCGTAATATCGCCCCGGGTTCGGTTCAGCGCGTCTAACACGCTCAAAAACAGAGCAAGATCTCTGTGGTTTTTCGCCACGTAGCGAGAAGCGGAGCAACGGAAAAAATGATGAGAAAGTTTGAGGGTCAAAACCGATTGAGTTGCGACTTAAAAAAAAGGGGCCGTGCGTTTTTCGTTCTCGCCGCTCTCGCTGCGACTCTCCTCGATGCAACTGCTGCTATCTCGCAGGAAGACCCGACCCGCCAAAAACCTCTCCAACAAATATCTGAGTTGGGCCGCGACAATCTGAGCCGGGTAGCCGCTTCGGCTGCCGAGATCAAAAACATCCTGGTGAAAGATTCGGGATTGATGGTGGAGTTGAAACGCTGGGTTGCCCGCGATGCGACCGCTCAGGGACAGGTCATCAGCGACGTCGATTTATCGGACGATACGATTTTCGATCGTTTGCAATCCGACGTGCAGTTTCGATCTGTCGCTACGCAGCTGGTGCAACGTTACGGCTACTTGGTCCCGCAGCTCAATCCGGACTCCGTTGCGGGCAAAGAGCAAGAGATGTTGGTGAAAGAACGCGTCAAGCTGATGGTCCAGAAGGAAGACGAAGAGGAACAGGACCGGAACAAGTTACGAAAAGCTCGAAATGGCGAGAGTTCGGTGAATTGCAATGCTCTCGATCCCCAATGCAGCGAGAAGAAGGGATCCTACGACGAGCAGACTCCCGGGCAGCGACGCGGACAAGATTCCGATCAGGGATATCCACCTTCGCGCGTTGGACCCGATGGAACGAATCCGCAACCTTCGTCGAGTGGGAACGACCAACTGTTGCGCGCGGGTTACGGTGCGTCGCACCAGGACGGACTTCAAGGCGACACCAATCTTCCCGAATTGCCGTTAGGCAGCGGTGCGGACGTAATGTCGGCTTTCGGATCTGGCGACTCTGGGTTGCCGGGCAGCGCACTTCAGAGCAGCCGGAATTCGGATAGTTCCGCGAGCGGGAACTATCAATCCATCGCAGGCACAGGCGAGGGCAACATCGTCGATTCACTCGCTGTTTACGGAATCGGGTCAAGTGCTCCGAGCTCCAATTCAAATTTAGAAGATCTCTATCGATCGAACCGGCGCGACACAAATTCGCCGACATCAACGGGCAGTTCGTCGAGCTATTCGTCGATGTCGCCGCTCGATCGGCGTTACCAGCCCAAGCCGCCGCCTGCCGCGCCGGAGTTGGTCCGGGCGCGAAGTCCGTACAACGATATTCCGTCGCTCTACGATATGTACGTCCAGGCCATTCCGCGGCCGACTCTTCCAAAACGATTTGGGGCTGAAGTTTTTGAAAATGGAACTCGTGATTTGCAACTCATTCCGATGGATGTCCCCGCGGGGCCCGATTACGTTGTGGGCCCAGGTGATGGACTGTCGATCGACATGTGGGGCGGCGTCAGTCAGCGCATCTTTCGCATCGTAGATCGCGAGGGACGAGTCAGCCTGCCCGAAGTTGGCCCCGTGCTGGTTAGCGGCAAAAGTCTCGCTGACGTTCAAACATATTTACAGGACACGTTGCGAACGCAATTCCGGCAGCTTTCGGCGGCGGTGTCGCTCAGCCGGCTGCGCACGATTCGTGTCTACGAGGTCGGCGACATTGCGAATCCGGGAGCGTATGACATCAGCTCTCTCTCCACGCCGCTCAATGCACTGTTCGTCGCCGGTGGTCCCACTCAAAAGGGATCACTGCGAATCGTGAAGCATTACCGCGGCGACCAGCTCGTGCAGGTTGTCGATCTATACGATCTCTTGTTGCACGGTGTGCGATCCGGTTTGCAACAACTTGAGAACGGCGACAGTGTGTTAGTTCCGCCCGTTGGACCGCAGGTGACCGTTGAAGGAATGGTGCGGCGCCCTGCGGTTTATGAGCTGAAGGATGAAAAGAATTTGTCGTCCGTGCTTGAGCTTGCCGGGGGACTGCTTCCGACCGCTACCCTTCGCCACATTGAAGTCCAGAGGCTCGTCAAGCATCAGGATCAGACAATGCTCAGCCTCGACATACCAGAGGCTGATACGGATTCTGAAGTTACGAAGAAGATGGAAGCGTTTGAAATCAACGATGGCGACCGCATTCGCGTGTTCCCGATCGCGCCCTACAACCGCGACGCGATTTATGTAGAAGGGCACGTCATTCGGCCCGGTCGATATTCCTATCGTCCCGATATGCGGGTGACGGACGTCATTGCCTCGTACAAGGATTTGTTGCCGGAGCCGGCCGGCCAGTACGCCGAAATCATTCGCCTCAATGCGCCGGACTTTCACCCGACGGTGGAAGGGTTCGATTTGTCTGCGGCCCTGGCGAATCCCGCGCAGTCCCCGACACTGCAGGCTATGGACACAGTTCGGATTTTCAGCCGCTTCGATTTCGAGAATCCGCCAACAGTTTCTGTTTTCGGTGATGTGCGAGGACCTGGGACGTTTCGTACCACTGGTCAAATCCACGTGAGCGATGCGGTGCATCTCGCCGGCGGAATTTCGCCCGACGCGAAAATCGACGACGCGCAGGTGTTTCGTTATCAACCAGACGGCAAGATGAAAATCTTTAGCGTCAGCCTGAACCTGGCGCTCGAAGGCGATCCCTCGGCGAACATTTGGCTACAGCCTCGCGACCGGCTGCTGATTCATAGGAGTCCCGATGCGATCCAGCCCGCAACTGTGTACGTGCAAGGTGCGGTAGGGAAGCCGGGCCGGTATCCACTCACAACGAATATGACGGTCGCCGATTTGATTCGCACCGGCGGGGGATTGAGACCGAGCGCTGACAATCAAACTGCCGATCTGACTCACTACTCGTGGGCTGACAAAGGTGAACTTGGCGGCACACATCAAGTTGTCACGATTTCAGAAGCGATGGCCGGCGAGACGACAGCGAATCTCGCGCTTAACAACGGAGATGTGCTGACGATTCGACAGCTTCCCAACTGGAACGATCTCGGTGCTTCGATCAACGTGAAGGGCGAAGTGAAGAATCCGGGACCTTATGGCATTCGACCTGGCGAGAAGCTGAGTTCTATCCTCGAGCGCGCTGGAGGGTTTGGGCCGCTTGCATATCCTTATGGTGCGGTCCTGATGCGTCGGGAAGTGCGCGAAGTCGAAATGGAAACGCGACAGGAAATGGTTCGGCGACTCAAGCAGGAACAGATCAACCTCAAACAACTGCCTGAGACTGACGCGGAACAAAAGAACGCAAAGTTGACCGCCATCGCGGAGACCGAGACAACTCTCCAGCAGCTTCAGGGAAATCCCCCAATCGGCAGAGTTGTTGTGCGAGTCCCGAACGATTTGAAAAATCTGAAGGGCAGTTCGGCAGATGTGCCTGTTCGCGACGGGGATGTTTTGCTCATCCCCAAGAAAGCGGACTACATCATGGTCAACGGCCAGGTGTTTAATCCCACCGCTGTTAGCTATCGGCCGGGACACAGTGCTCGTTGGTATTTGAGCCAGGCAGGCGGAACGACGCAGATCGCGGACAAAAAAGCCGTCTTCGTCATTCGAGGCGACGGTTCCGTTCTGTCAGCCAAGAATAACGGTTCAGGTTGGTGGTCTGGGGATCCGCTTGGCGCGACGCTCAAACCAGGAGACTCGATCATTGTTCCCGAAGCTGCGCCGCGTATTGGTACACGTAACTGGCAGAACCTTTTCCAAGCTGGGCAGCTGGCGGCATCGGCGGCACTGGCGGTTGCATACATTCACCCGTGACGTTGAAGTCGGCACTTTGGGCAAGACTGGGCGCAGTCTGCACGGCATTGATCTTGTCGGGGTCGGTTTTCGCTATTCGATCACTTGCTGCTCGTTTGCCCCAGCAATCCGGGCAAACCGGGGAATCGACCTGTGATCCAAACAAGACGGATTGCCAGGATAAGACCGACAAGAGCAAAAAGCCCAAAGATGACGATGCAACCGGGGGGAGTCAGACTTCAGATTCTCAGTACGGGCTTTACAACTTAGGGAAAAACCTTTTGGGCGATCAGGCACAAATCTGGACGAGTCCCGCGAAGCTTCGCTTCGACGATACCTATTGGTTGATTCCTGCCAGCGGAGTCGCGGCTGGTCTTTTCACCACCGACCGCGACGTCAGTGGCCATTTGTCTACGAATCCGCAAACCCTCAGTCGAAACAAGACGTACTCCGATGCGGGTGTTGCCGCGCTAATCAGCGGCGCAGGTGCGATGTGGTTGTTGAGCTACCCCTCGCATCGTGAACACTGGCGCGAGACTGGATTTTTGGCCGGCGAGGCCGCATTGAACAGTCTCATCACAACGGAAGCGCTCAAATACTCGCTCGGTAGACAGAGACCTTTTCAAGGCGATGGGAACGGCTCATTTTTGAGCGGAGGGAGCTCATTTCCTTCCGAGCATGCCACGATCGCATGGGCGATTGCCGGAGTCTTCGCACACGAATATCCCGGCCCGATACCCAAAATAGTCGCTTACGGTCTCGCATCCTTCGTGGATTACTCGCGTATACGATCACGCCAGCATTTTCCCTCGGATGTGTTCGTCGGCGGCCTGATAGGTAATATGATCGGCCAAGGTGTTTACAGTCGCCACTACGATCCTGCACTCGGCGGTAGCGAGTGGAAGCCGTTCCGCGATCTCTTTCACGTCGATCAACCATCGGCTTCCAATCAAGGATCCCCATATGTGCCGTTGGACAGTTGGGTATACGAGGCGTTTGAGCGTCTAGCCGGTCTTAATCTGATTGACACCGATATCGAAGGCCTCCGCCCCTGGACCCGCAACGAGTGCATTCGCCTGATGAATGAAGGGTTGGATCACATCGACAATGATGCGAGTGGCGAAGGCTCGCGAATTCTCGAGGCGCTAGAGCACGAATTTCAGCAAGACGTGGACGCTTTGGATGAAGGCGCCTCTGCAACCTTCCGAGTCGAATCAGTCTACTCTCGTACGGAGCATATCTCTGGTCCGCCGCTCACCGACGGCTACACATTCTCCCAAACGCAGTTCAATGATTTCGGACGCCCCTATGGGCAGGGTTGGAGCACCGTAAACGGCTTTTCTGCAACTGCGACCTGGGGTCGCTGGTTCGCCTATGTTCGCGGCGAAGCGCAAACTGCTCCGAGCATCCCGGCCTTGCCTCTCTCGACGCGTGAGGTTATTCAAACGGTAGACCTGTATCCTGTTCTCCCGCCCGGCACCAACCAGCCGTCCACTCAACAGTTCACGCTGCTCGATTCGTACGTTGGATTGATGTTTGCCAACTGGGAATTGTCTTTTGGCAAGCAAAGTCTCGAGTGGGGCCCGGGCGATGGCGGCCCGATGATGCTCAGCGACAATATCGAGCCCATCAACATGTTCCGTTTCAACCGGGTGACGCCGTTCAAACTTCCCAGCGTATTAGGTTGGCTCGGCCCCATGCGGATCGAACTTTTTCTCGGTCAACTGGATGGCTATCAATTCGTGGCATCCCCGGTCGTGAGCTTCGCTGGTCAAAACGGACAGGCGCTGGATCCGCAGCCCTTCATTCATGGACAAAAACTGAGTTTCAAGCCTACCCGCAATTTCGAATTCGGAATCTTTCGTACCACCGTCTACGGTGGGCCTGGATATCCGCTCACCACCCATACGCTCTTGCGAAGCTTATTTTCGTTGGGGAACACGGTGGCCGGCGCCCCAGACAAGCCAGGAGACCGCCGATCCGGAATCGACTTCACGTATCGGTTGCCTCGCCTGCGCGACTGGGTGAGTTTTTACGGCGACGGTTTCACGGATGACCAGTTTTCGCCCATCGGCTACTTCGATCGCTCTGCTTGGCACGCCGGATTGTTTTTTTCGCACATTCCGAAAATTCCAAAACTCGATTTCAGGGTAGAAGGCGTCTACACCGACAATCCTCTCGGCGGCAACCTCGGTGACGGTTTCTACTATTTCAATTTCACTTGGCGCAGCGGCTATACCAACAATGGCAACCTAATCGGCAGCTGGATCGGCCGAGAAGGGCAGGGCGCGCAAGCGTGGACAAACTACTGGTTCAACGCGCGCAACCGTTTGCAATTTAATTATCGCCATCAAAAGGTTAGTCAAGGTTTTGTTCCGGGTGGTGGTACCGTAACGGATGTGGGGGTCAAAGGGGATTATTGGTTCCGGCCGAACTTTGGTGTTTCCGCTTCGGTTCAATATGAGCGCTGGACTTTTCCTGTGATTCAAATTGGCCAGCAGACAGATGTGAGTGCGTCCGTGGAATTTTTGTTTCAACCGCAAAAGCTTTTTCGTCACTCACCGACCTCGGAAGAAAAACTCAGCATCGAGGCGCCGCGATGAAATATTCCGGCAGCGCTCCGCTTCGCCAGGCAGTCGCGGATCCTCCAGAGAAGCCATTTCTCTCTCATCCCGAAGATCGGAGCGAAGACGAGACGAGTCCGGTCCTGCCGTATTTTCGCCTGCTGTGGTCGCGGCGCCGCTTGATCTTTCGTGTCGCGCTTTACTCGTTGCTCGCCAGCGCGGCAGTCGCCTATCTGATCCCAACGCAATTCGACGCGACCACGCGCCTCATGCCTCCCGACAGCCAATCCTCAGGTTTAGCGATGGCGGCAGCAGCGATGGCAGGAGGGGGTGGTGCTGGAGGTGGATTGGGCGCTCTCGCCAGCGATGTTTTAGGTTTGAAGAGCTCCAGCGACATTTTCGTTGGAATCCTCGGCAGCCGGACGGTCCAGGATGAACTGATCGGTCGTTTCGATCTAAAGAGGCTATATCACGCCTCGAACATGGAGGATGCGCGCAAGAGACTCTCAGCAAAAACTAGCATCACCGTCGATCGCAAAAGTCAGATCATTCAGATCGCCGTGACCGACCACAAACCCGAACGCGCCGCGGCGATGGCTCAAGCTTACGTCGACGACCTGAATCGCTTGGTCGCTGATTTGAGCACATCCGCAGCACGGCGCGAGCGTATCTTCCTCGAGGATCGCCTCGCGGGAGTCACCAAAGGTTTGCAGGAGGCCGAGCGAGACTTTAGTCAGTTCGCAAGCAAAAATACTGCCATCGATGTCCACGAGCAGGGAAAAGCGATGGTAGAGGCTGCGGCGAACCTACAGGGCCAGATGATCGCCGCGCAGTCCCAATACCAGGCTCTCCGTGAAATCTATACAGACAACAACCCTCGCACTCGATCGGTCAAGGCGCGCATTGACGAACTGCAGCGGCAACTGGAAAAAATCGGGGGCAAAGGCGAAGACGTAGACGCAGCTGATACCTCGAAGGATTCTTTATATCCCTCGATTCGAAAGTTGCCGTTGCTAGGCGTTACTTGGGCCGATCTCTATCGCCGAACTAAGATTCAGGAAGTAGTGCTTGAGACCCTCACCAAAGAATACGAGATGGCCAAGGTGCAGGAAGCAAAGGAAATTCCGACGGTAAAGGTGCTCGATGTCGCGAATATTCCAGACAAGAAATCGTTCCCGCCTCGCTTAGCCATCATTTTCATTGGAACGATGATAGCCACAATCGTCGTCATGATCTGGATCTTGAGCTCGGCTATGTGGAACAGCACCGACCCGCGAGACCCGCGAAAGATGTTCGCGCGCCAGATGCTCGCCGATGTGAGGGGAGATTGGTCGCAGGTATCCAAGAAGAGAGCAAACGACAGCATTGCAGAGGGCGGCGACCACATGGCCGACGGAAAACGGTGAGCGTCGCGATCTGAAGCGGGCGCGTTCGTAGTATCGGCGTAAGTCTTGAGAGTAATTGGGTTGGGTCATGGAGGCTCTGTGAGTGACAGGGCGGAGCTGTATGCTCTCGGTCGCACTCATGGGCTCAAGGCTCAAGAAGCCGAGTCCTTGAATTACGATTTTCAGCAGCTGATGGGTGCGCGATTCCCATCGCAGGGCTCTTAGGGTAAGTCTTAGGGTAAGGATGTTTGAAGCTTAAGATTGAGTATACGGAGTGATGAAATCGGATGTCGCCGGACAAACAGACCCCGTGATTCAAGCGGAAGCTCCGAGTAGCAACTCGCATCTCACCAGCAACCGGCTACTGGCTCGCAATACATTGTGGAATCTGGCCGGCAGTGTAGCACCCATGTTGGTGGCGGCTGTCTGTATTCCCCTCCTCATCAAGGGGCTGGGCACGGATCGCTTTGGAGTCCTGACGCTGGTTTGGGCGTTGATTGGATATGCGACGTTGTTCGATCTCGGGCTGGGGCGTGCTCTCACCCAACTGGTAGCAGCCAAACTGGGAACCGGAGAAGATCACGAAATTCCCACTCTCGTCTGGACATCTTTATTTTTGATGTTGCTGTTGGGATTGGTAGGAGCAGTCGGCGCCGTGGTGTTTGCCCCGTGGTTAGTTACCCACGCACTTCATGTCCCGGCTGCTATGGGGCACGAGACTTTATATTCCGTCTATTTGCTGGGAATATCGATTCCAATCGTCGTTAGCACAGCCGCCTTGCGGGGGCTCTTGGAAGCTCAGCAGCGATTCGGATTAACAACCGCGCTCCGCATCCCCATGGGAATTTTCGCTTACGCCGGACCGCTCATGGTTCTCCCGTTTTCGAAGAGTCTCTTTCCGGTGGTGGCCGTGGTGGTTGCCGGAAGAACGATCGCGTGGGTCGTTCATTTGCTCCTGTGTCTTAAGATCATGCCTGCTCTTCGGCGTCGCATCGCTTGGGAACGCTCCGCAGTCGCTCCCCTGGTGCGGTTCGGAAGCTGGATGACCGTGACCAACATCATTGGGCCTCTGATGGTGACGTTAGACCGTTTTGTGATTGGGTCAGTACTCTCTGTCAGCGCCGTGGCTTACTATGCGACGCCATACGAGGTCGTTTCCAAGTTCTGGCTTATTTCTGGCGCATTGCTTGGTGTCATGTTCCCCGCTTTCTCGACAAGTTTTGTCCAGGATCGCGACCGCGCTGCGTTGCTTTATGAACGAACTGTGAAACTGCTTCTGCTAACTTTATTTCCTTTGATTCTCGTGACGGTAACTTTAGCAAACGACGGTCTCAGGTTATGGCTGGGGGCGGACTTTGCCGAACACGGCACACGCGTTCTGCAGTGGCTGGCGATTGGAATCTTTATCAATTGTCTGTCCTCGGCGGCTTTCGCGGTTGTGCAGGGCGTCGGAAGGCCGGACCTGACCGCAAAGCTTCACCTCATCGAGCTACCGATATACTTGGCCGCCTTGTTTTATCTGGTCAAGGCCCGTGGGATTGAGGGGGCGGCGATCGCTTGGACGGGCCGCGTAGCCGTAGATGCCGTGATGTTATTTTTCTTGGCACAACATCTCTTGCCTGTTCGCTCTACGATCAAACTGCAGACGCCACTACTGGCCGCATCGACGTTGACATTCCTTGTTCTGGGTACGCTCCCCGGCAGTTTAGCCACCAGGGCCGCATTTCTTGCGTTGGCGCTCCCAGTGTTTGCCTTGATCACCTGGTTTGTAGTGCTATCGCCTGAGGAGCGCCACTTCGTGAAGGAGGTGCCAGTAAGACTATGACGCCGTCAGCTCCCGCAGTCAGCGAAGTGGCGAACGGAGAGGGATTGCCCCAACGTCGCGCAGTTGCCATCAACGCGATCGCTCACCCACGATGCGCCTTGTGCTCGCACGAGGGAGAACTTTTGTACAGCGGCCTTGTCGACTGGCTATACGGAGTTCCGAGAACCTGGGGCACACGTTGGTGCTCCAGATGTCAATTAGCATGGCTGGATCCTCAACCGGTTCCGGCGGATGTTCCCCGGCTCTACTCCCGTTACTGTACGCACGATGCCGGACAATTGAATACTTGGATCGGTCGGCTGCAGGAAGCGGCGACGGAATGCGCTTTGAAACGCTTGGGATACCCTGTGAAGTGTTCCGGGGAGATACTGCCGCGTTTACTTTCGACTCTGCCGTCGTTCCGACGCTACGCGACTCTAAGTGTGCTTGGCTTGCCGTCTTCCGAGACCGGGAGTCTGCTGGATGTCGGTTGCGGGAATGGACAATTCATTTCCCGAATGCGCTCTTTCGGTTGGACAGTTTCTGGGATTGATCCGGACCCTGCCGCGGTCGCTTTTGGTTCAAAGCAAGGCCTTCACATCCGAACTGGCATGGTAGCGGATCTGCCTGAGACAGAACGCTATGACGTGATAACCCTGAGTCACGTTGTGGAACACGTTTCTGATCCAGTTACATTGCTGCGTGAATGTGCAAAACGCCTGCAACCCAATGGGCGCTTGATCCTGGCGACGCCCAATATTAATAGCCTCGGCCATTCCTGGTTCGAGAGATTCTGGCGGGGCTTGGAGGTGCCGCGGCATTTTATTATTTTCTCGCCGGCAGCCTTCCATACCTGTGTTGCACGAGCCGGTCTCGTCGTCGAGTCTCTCACCACCGAGACGCGCTTGGCCCAAATGATCTACAAGCAGAGCTCCAGCGCGCGCGCTGGAGCCACGAGTGTGGGAGAAGCGACCCACACCAGTTTTGGAACCAAGTTGGCCGCTCGTCTGTTTCACATTATTGAAAAAATAGTAGTCGCCGTTGGAAGGAACTCCGGCGAAGAAATTTTTTGCGTTTGCGCGAAGCCGGTGGCAAGCACAGCCGAAACTGAAAAATCGTAATGGCGTTTGCCATTTCTGCGGGACTTGGTGGTCAATTAATCGGCAGCAGCGGCGAGAGCCCGCTTGCGTGACTCAATCCAAACCTCGAGTCGAGATGAGCTTATTTTGGAGAACGCGCCAACTCCCGCGGCCTCAATAGCCTCTGACACGGCTATTCCGTTGCCAGCCGTCAATACCATATGCGCGATCGTCGTTACTTACTATCCGGATTCGGGCTTCGCCGACCGTATGGAAAGGGTCGCCAAACAAGTCAGCCAGATCGTCATCGTAGACAACCGGTCGGAGGGGGAGTCTGCACGGCGAATTCAGGAAGTTGTCCAACGGTTTGGCACCCACTTGATTTTAAACGCCTCCAACGAAGGAATTGCCCCCGCGCTGAATGCCGGCGTCCGTTGGGCAGAGTCGCAAGGTTACCGCTGGGTCCTGACCTTGGATCAGGACACGCTCGTGGAAGCAGACATGGTTTCCTCACTCGCGCAAGTGTTTCGGAGCAATCCCTTTCCGCAACAAGCCGCGGTTATCGGGTCCAACTCCCGGGACCAATTCGGCAAGGCGACCTCGTCCGACGAACCGATCGAGTCCGGCGGGTTCCGCGGCAAGGAAATGAAAACGGTCCTGATGTCCGGGAGTTTAGTCTCGGTGGATGCGTTTACTTCGATTGGGGGTTTTCGCGAAGACTTTTTCATGGATTGTGTTGACCATGAATATTGTCTGCGGGCTCGGTCACACGGTTATCGCATCCTAATGACCGAAAAGCCTGTCATGGAACACTGTCCTGGAGCTCCCACCCAGCACCGGCTGCTATGGAAAACAATTCGCACATCAAATCATTCAATCTCGCGCCGTTATTTCTTGGCACGAAATTCCACAATCCTCGTTCGCGAATACTCATTCGTCGAACCCATGTGGGTTCTCAACTATATCTGGAGCTATGCGAAAACCTTGATCTTGCTCTGTTTGTTCGAGACGCAAAGGGTGGCAAAGCTCAAGGCATTCATACGCGGGTGTGTTGACGGCGCTATGGGACGAACCACCATCTCCGTAAGTTGATTGGGGTACGTCACGAATCGCTTGTCAATTTCAAGCCAGAATTTTAGTTCCGACGCCTTCCTCTTGGAGTCTTCATACTGACCGCGGAACATCAGCGTAGACCCATCAATTCGGAATCAGAAAACTAGATTCGTGTCCCACACCGTCACTTCTTGGCGTCCATCAACGTTCGCGCAACGGCTCGACTTCGTAGCCCTCGTTGCGGCGCTGGCGATCGTGTGCCGGCTGGCGCTCCTGGAGGATGTCAGCTGGCTAGGCTGGGTCCCCTTAGCTGCGGCGGCTCTTGTGTTGACCGCGAGTGGTTGGCCTTATGGAGCCCTGTTTGTCCTCGTAGGAACGAGCGTGATGGCTCGCTTTTACATTGAGCTTCTTGGGTGGAAGGCTAGGCCGGAACACTTTGCTGCGGCGCTGGTCGCATCGGGAATGGTCATCTGGATCGCTTTTTCCAGAAAACGTCCCCGATGGAATCAGGTCGATTATTGGATTGTGGCTTATGTCGCGATCAATTTCATCAGCTCTGCCGGATCTTCCGCGCCGGCTTCCACGCTGCGCTGGGCACTCCAAAGTAGTTTGGCGGTCCTTCCCTATTTCTTGATTCGCATTTTGGTACGAGACCAAAATACTCTGGGAAAAGCCTTCAACATCTTGCTCGCAGTCGGAGCGCTCGAATCGGCCTACGGAATACTTTCCTACGTCTCGCACCAAGCTGTCGGCTCTTCGTTCGGCATGGAGATTGGACAATATTTTGTCGACGTTGCTGCGCCGTATGGTTCGATGTACGAGCCCAACATGTTCGGAGCCTATGCAGGGTGCACTGCTGTTATGTTTCTGGCTTTGTATCTGTTCAAGAACGATAGCCGAACGGCTTACCTGGTCGGCTTCTTGATTGCTTCTTTGGCGACCGTCCTTAGCTTTTCCCGGGCGGCATTGCTCGCTTTTGGAGTCTCTGTATGTTGGGTTTTTTGGAAGAGCCGTTCCGCCGCACGCGGCAAAAGTCGCAGTATGACGACCATAGTCGTGGCGATTGCCATGATCCTCGCCTTTTCTGCTTCGGCTCTTGGCGTGATCCGGGAGCGGTTTAGCGACCTGTACGACTCGGGTTTGGCCGAAGGAACCACGATTACTCGCATCGTTGCCATCATGGAAGCTCTACGAGAAGTTCCGAGTCATCCCTTTTTGGGAAGCGGTACCGCCAGCTTCAACCTGACTTTTGATTGGGCAAGTTTTGTCCCTGAATGGGCGGGCGAGACGACATGGATAGGGAACACACCCATACGAGTTCTGCACGATAACGGACTGGTCGGACTTGCCACGCTCGTCGGTTTTGGCGTCACTGTGTGTTGGAAAATTCGAAAGAAGTTGTTAAACGGAAGCGCTTTGGTTCCTATGCTCTTAGCGCTCGAGGCTGGAGCCCTGGTCTACTGCATTTCTTTCCAGTCAACCGACGGAACTGTTTTAGCCTTCACGTGGGTTCAACTCGGCTTTTTGGCGTCTGCCGCAATTCTTGCGGACGGCCCGATGCACACGGTAGTTGAACAAGGAGAGACATGAGAATTGGTGCTAAGACTCTGGGGATTCTACTTTTCTTGGCGGTTGCCCCGCTGTTTTCTGGCGCGCAGTGTACCAGCTCCTCGAATCCGTGTAGCCAGGTATTCCCCCGTCTCGTGAAATTTTCGGGAGTTCTCAAGAACGCGGCCGGTTTTCCTCTACGGGGCGTTCTGGCAGTCAAATTTGTTGTCTATAGCGAGTCGACCGGCGGAACGCCCCTCTGGCAAGAAACCCAGAACGCGGAAATCGATCCGTCAGGACGCTACGAGGTGCTGCTCGGGGCCAACAGCAGCGAAGGAGTTCCAAAAGAGTTGTTCGCCACCACGGAGCCGCGGTGGTTGGCGGTTCAAGCGCTGCTACCGGGAAGAGACGAAGAACCGAGGGTACTTTTGTCCAGCGTGCCCTACGCTCTGCAGGCGGAGAACGCACAGACTCTGGGCGGACTACCAGCCTCTGCGTTCGCCAAAGTCAACATAGGTGTTTCGTCCGAATCCGTGCCGGGCACATCAGCCGTGATCACGAACACGCTGATTCCCAGCGCTACCACAACTGCAACCACTCCCCCAACCACTAATGCAACCAATCCCGCAACCTCGGCTGGCTCGGCAAGTGCTTCGGGTCCCACAGCTGCGATTGTAGGCCGAGTAGGCCCCGTGAATGTGGTTCCCAAATTTTCAGGAGCGGGACTCGCGACTTCGCAAATAACCGATGCCAATGGCTCGGTCAGCATGCAGAACCTCTCCAATATCATTTTTGCGGACCGCTTCTCTGGCGGAGTGCCGGACGCTGTGGCTGCGTGCCCCACGAATGGATGCGTCATTTCTGCAATGTCTCCGTCAGTGAATCTCAATCTAGGCACCATCGACCCTGGAACCAAGGCCATTACAATCTATCTCGGACCTTACACCTTCTCTGTGAAGCAGATCACTCTGCGTATGTCATTGAAGATCATCGGAATGGGTGCATCGGGAGGTGCCGCTGGAACTCCCACGTGTCCCACCGTAGCGTGCAATGGAACTGCCCTGCAATCTGTCAACGGCAACAACCCCGTGTTCGTCCTCCCGCAAGCGAACAACACTCCGGCCACAAACGTGACGCTCTCTGGCTTCCGGGTGTATGGTGCGGCCGGGAACACAAATGGGATAGCTTTTCTTCTGGATAGCAGTTCGACAACCAACACAGGCTTACGAAATTCAACTTTGGACGACATTTCCGTCAGCGGCTTTAATGGGATCGGAATCGATGTAAAAGGAAGACCCAATGATTTCTTATCCGCGACTCAGTGGGTCTTTTTCAACAATGTCGTGGTAATTCGCAATCAGGGCGGAGGAAACGCTTTGCGATTAGAGGGTGCCAGCTTCGAGCTGCGATTCACGAATTGTGAGTTCGACGGACAAACGGTAGGCGACGGAACCAACATCTACATCGGTGGCCTGCCTTCGGGCCAAGGTGGCTATCCCAACACCATCGTGTTCGAAGGGCTGGTGTCCCAAGTGGCTGCCCTAGCCGTGCAGATTGACGGCGCTGTGAATCTTATGTTTTACGGTTCTCATCACGAAGCTCTCTCGGCCGGATACCAGATCACCAGCAACACCAACATACGCACTCAGGGATTGACCATCACCGACTCGTATTTTGCCGGAAATGTCGGAAGCAATGGCGGATCTGGGTACATACTCAACATTGCGACCACCCTCGCCACAGGCATCTTTTTCACGCACAATCAAATGTTCGGGAATGCCGATGCCGTAGTGATCGGAACAAATCTTGCCAGCGTCGTATATCAAGACAATCTATATTGCGACACCTGCGCAGGGCCTCCCACCTCTGGTATTACCACGTTAATGTCGCCCTCAACCTCGATTAATATCCGAGGCGCCCATTCGATCGCACTCAATTCATCACCGACACCTATTACGACCATTCTAAGTAGTCTGGGTCCAGGAGAGATGGTCACCTTATTTACCTTCAACGGACCGGTTACATTTGGTGCCGGCGGGAATGTCAATTTGATGGGCCAAGCCACCCTGACTCTAAATGGGTCCATCACATTCATTCGAAATGACTTGTTAGGACTCCTTTGGACGCCCGTATCGCAGTGGACACCCGCTCCAAGCACGCCGTCGACCCCAACCACTTGAGTTACCGGCTCGAACTTCCACGTTCACTTCGAGCAAATCTGCCACTCCGACTTAGGCGACTCCCGAGATCGCTCTACATCATTTTGAATTTCCGTAGCTATCATTCGCTCGTCGCGTAGTTCGTTCGGTGCCACCCTGGCGGCACCGCCGCTGATGTCGTGGCATCCATCTGCGGCTCAGCGCAGTTCGTGAGTAGACACTCACGCGCCACTCACTTTCAGTTTGCAATCTGCGAGGACTGGTAACTGGCATGGGCAAGCGCTGCGCAGTAATCGTCCTCAATTACAACGGCGAGCATCTCTTGCCTGCCTGCCTCGATAGTTTGGAATCGCAACAGAACGCGGACATCGAGGTCATCATTGCCGACAACAATTCCAGCGACGGTTCCGCTGCATTCGTCGCCGAAAAATATCCCAAATTCAAATTTCTCGCGTTAGACAAAAATTACGGCTTCAGCGGCGCTAACAACTTCGCTCTCCGCGACGCCCTCGGCCGTGATTTTGAGTTCGCCCTCCTCCTCAACAACGACACCTTTGCGGATCCACACATGATCGCCGAGATGATCGCCATGGCGGAGACCGACCCTCGCGTCGCAGTCGTCTGCCCCAAAATTTTCTTTGCCTCCACACCCAATATGATTTGGTATGCAGGGGGTGGATTTAATTTCTGGACGGGGCGAACCCAACACCGCGGATGGAAGCAAATTGATCACGGCCAATTCGACGATCGGCTCGAAATCACTCAGGCGACCGGCTGCGCCATGATGGTTCGTTGCAGCGCCGTGCGCAAAGCTGGACTTCTTGACGAACAATTCTTCATGTATGCCGAAGATACCGACTGGTCGCTTCGATTCGGCGAACTCGGCTATCTTCTTCGTTTCGCGCCCAAGGCCCACCTCTGGCACATCGACGGCGCCACGACTGTAAAATTGGTTGGGAAAGGAAGCGAATCGCTGCGTCAATTCCTGAGTACACGGAATATGATATTCGTCGCGCGTAAGCATGCTCGATGGTGGCAGATACCGACCTATGCAATGGTGTTCGGCATATCGCACGTGGCGCTTTTCACCGCTTTACGACTTTGGCGCCGTGATTTTCCCGCTCTTTGGGCCATCTACCGAGGCCTTTGGCAAGGCTTGCAAACACGCTTGGATTCGGCTCGGGGTAGTTTATAAAAACTCACTCGTGGGGGTGCAGATGCTTAGATAGCGTTGCTGTGCTCTTTAAATCTAAAATCGTCGTGAAGAGAGTTATTTGGTGGCAGGTCATGGGCGGGACTCGAACGCGAAATCCAGGAAAGTATGTCGCTCAGGAGCGTCTGATCGGCGCGGCTCAGCTTACCGCTGATGCCACTCGCCTGATCAACGCGAGTATGCGATGTAGCGACCAGTAGTACTCGTTAAGACTCAAACAGCTACGGAAAGAGTCATTACGTGTCAGAATTGCTACCGGAAATTGTACGCGAAATACAGGAAAGTATCGCCGTCAAGGAAAAGTTGGCTGGTGAAGCGCCCGAACTGATCGCTGACGCGGCTCAAATGATCATTACCAGCATGCAGAGCGGTGGAAAACTCATTGTGTTCGGCAACGGCGGCAGTGCTGCGGATGCGCAACATTTCTCCGCGGAACTCGTCGG
>Ga0207109_1010_pt2 | contig 45413 bp, 42 predicted proteins | sample Alteio_BWMinHeat_73_FD_153584 | JGI IMG/M metagenome (GOLD analysis project Ga0207109, IMG submission 153584) | Enriched cells from forest soil in Barre Woods Harvard Forest LTER site, Petersham, Massachusetts, United States -... | ecosystem: Environmental > Terrestrial > Soil > Temperate forest >... | reverse complement strand
GCATCGCAGTTCTCCTTTCGAGTTTCGAAGGTCAGGGAAAGCGTTTGGCCGGATTGTTTTCGACCACTAGGCCGTGAAGTGCCTGCTTGCGCACCCGGCAACGCAGGTCGTGAAAGTAGCTCATAGTCAGCTTCAGCCCGAGGTTGCCGGTTCCGCCGATTCGATCAGCTGCAATCCGGCATTCATCGCGAACCGCAGCGAAGGGATCGTTGCGTTCCATCGCGCGAAGCTTGCTGTAGATGGCGACAGCGTCCGGATCGCCGTCGACCAGGCTCCTGCGGATTTGCTCCAGCGAGCCTTCGACCCGCTGTTGAACATCGCGGACCGGGTCATAGTCAAATGCATCTTTGAGAATCCAATCGACCAGCTCGTCGATGGCCCAACAAGCCACGAGTCCAATTCCCAAAGACGCGACCGTGCTGGCCGCACCGGCGCCAAGCAGCCCGGATGACACGCCCAATTTCGCGATGGTCGCTGAAACCGCTTGGGCAAGCGCCGTCTCCATGACGAGATCCATCCCCACCCAGGTGATGGCCTGATGGCCGACCTCGACGGCGAGGTCGCGATCCAGGCCCGGAAGAATGTCGTTCAGGAGACGCTGATACTCGCGCCGAAACGTGTCATCCTCACTCAGGGCCGGAATGGCCTTCGAGCGAAAAAGTTCGCCGTCAGCCAGGTCGGCTCTAAGCTCCACCAAAAGGCGGTTCTCCAGAGAATCGGATTCGGCTTGGTAACCGGAAATGGCCGCATGAAGAACTCGTTTGAGATCATCCGTCTGGAAAACGATTCGTGCGAATTCGTTGCGAACGAATTCCGCGAAGCCATTTTCGTCGGTGCCCGGCAGCTTGCTCCAAACAAGCCTGGCCTTGCCTTCCGTCGAAAGGACCGATTCGGCGAATGCCTTCGCACGCCGCTTTCGCTGCTCGAAGAACGTGTTGATCAGCTCGATCCGCCGATTGACGACTTCCGCATCCGCCCGCTCGGCGGTTTCCAGGCGCGGCTGAACAGCTTTTTCCCAAGACTGCGCGCGAACGGGATCAACGTGCCGTTCATCATTTTTGTTGCTGAGGTACACGGCCGCGAAAATGGCGGCCGGCAAGAGAAGCACAATCAGACAGAGGCTGAAGGATTTCAGCCATCGGCGGGAGTTCATCTTTTTCCTTTCGCGTAAGAGACATCTCTGAAAAAGGACATCGCACCTTGATCCGGAATGGTTGCAGGCAATTTTGAAACAGCCCAAATACGGGCACCTTTAATCGACCTGCGTGAATCCGATTGCGGCTATTCGCCTTCAAACTCACCACTGCCCACTTCGCCCTTGCGCCGAAAGAAATCGGCGCAGGAGGCACCCGTCTGCTCGACGTACAGCTTGAGTTGCAGCTCCGGGTCGGGGGTCTGGGCCAGAATCGTTCGCAGGGTCTTGCGACGGGCGGTCCGTCGCTCTTCGCGAGACAGCGTGTTTACCTTCGAGCGGAAATGGTTCGCCGCCTCGTGAACATTCGAGCTGACCAGATCCTGCCAGCCGCAGCTGCTGTGGTCCGCTTCCCATTGCAAGTAGTCGAAGTAGCTCTTGTCCAGGAGGCGAAGATCGAGCTGGCATCCGGACTTGCGGCATTCTTCGATCAGGTACTCTGCGATCAGGCTGCACTGGCCAGCTTCGAGCAATTGCTTCCCGTCTCGCGTGTAACCTTTGGCCGCAAGTTCGCGCATCTTGGCCGCAACCTCGGCGTCGGAAACTTCGAGATGCAGCACGGAGATACGTGTCGCAAGCGCATGCAGCTCGGGCAGGTCAGCGAGTGGGCGATTGGCCAGAATGATCAGACCGCCTGAGAATACGAATTGCTCCTCCCCACCGGTGGCTGTAGTCCAGGTCACTCGGCGACGATGCTCCGGCTGCGCCCAAAGCGCGCTACGCAGCACGCCCTGTGCATCGCGATCTTGTGTCAATCGTTCCATGTCTTCGAAGACATGGACGGAATCCGGATAATTCTTCAGCACCTTGAACAACCCCTTCGCGGTAAGGCGTGAGTTAAACACCAGATAGGGAGCGTTAAGTGCTTTAAGCTGGGCCAGCACGGTGTACGACTTGCCGATGCCACCGGTGCCGTGAAGGTAAAAGCCAGTCTGGTAGCGGTGCACCACCGCGGTGACGCGATCCCTGACCAGGGCCAATTTGTGGTCGAGGCTCGTCAAGTCGCCGCTGTCCGGCAGCCTCGGTGTTAACTCGTCGCTCATGGCGCTCCTTGGGATTTGCGTCTCGCAATTTCCGGTCTCAGATTTCAACTCTGAGACCTGCGACGTCGAGACTGCCCTTTCTGTTGTTCTTCCAATTGCTCCAATCACCGCCGAAAGCGAATCGTAGTATCTAGTGGTTTGGTTGCATTGAAATCGGCGTCATTAGGCGGCGATTTGCCGAGTTGTCCCGAAGACCATTGAGCAAATGACTTTACACAACTTGCCGAAATGAGCGATCACCCTGCGTGAGCGCTAGTCTTGAATGGCCGCGATCTCTTCAGCAACAGCTCACCAAATTTGGAGGGGAGGTACGCGGCCTATTACGGAGTCTTTTCGCCTGGGCCTTCGGATCGCGACCGAGTGCGGTCGATCCAATCCTGCTCTAAGCGGCCGACGATTCGATCATGCATGCCCGGCAAGTCGTGTTCTTGACGCGACTCAGAATTGTCGTCTAGACGCTTGATCGCCGCTCTGAGGTTCTTGAGCGGGTTATCGGCAAGAAACGCCTCTTTTGCCGATCGTTCCAAATGGCTCTCAAGATAATCGTCCGCATTTAGATACTCTACCATCGCCCGATCTAGCGGATCGGTAAAGGGTGAGGTGACATGCAGCAATCGGCCTTCTCCCCGAACCGCTGACAGGACCACAGCTCTCAAATCCGTCTCAACGTTGCCATCCGGCTGAAGCAAACCCTCGTGGATTAATGTCCGTGCAGTTTCGGCGTCAATCGTACGGCCCAGGCACACCTCGCGAAGATGGTAAACCACGTCCCATTCCGAATCGGGACTCTCCAGGTACGATCTCAGCAAGCCCAGATTTGCCACCACTGCGCCGAGCGAAACCGAAGCGCCGTTCGCCAAAACAACCAATCGTTCATGCGAGTTTTCAGACATCCCTGCAAATATGCCCGTTTTTCTTGACTGGCGCAAGTGATTTGGCAGCAATAACCTGCGCTTAGCCGCCGGTTATTCTCTCAGTGAACAGTCCGAGTTTTTGCAACCGCTCAGCAACTTGGCTCGATTTGCTGGTACAACACCGGAGTTTATTGCTACGGGGAGCCCGACATGGCTGACCTGATCCAGTATCTGCGCCAGGAGCCAGCCAACGCCTTTAAGCAGTTGGTCGAACGGTTCGCTCAAAAACTGTGGGGCATAGCACGGCAGTACGTTCACGATAGACACATCGCCGAAGACGTCGTTCAAAATGTCTTTCTCGAGTTCTATCGTGGTGAAAAATACCGTGGCATCAACACTGAAGGCCAATTGGAGGCATTTCTTGTTCGCATGACCATTCGTCGTGCCCAAGACGCATGGCGCCGCATGAAGCGAAATCTGGCGACCTCCGTGGAACACTTGGCAGATTTCACGGCAGACAAGCCCGCTTCGGAGCAGACCGTCGATATCGAAAGCGCATTACTTCAATTGCGCCCGGAGTACAGGCTCATCCTTCACCTAAAATACGTGGAGGACCTGTCAATCGCCGAAATCGCTAGGGTACTTGACGGTGCGCCTGAAAACACCGTCAAAAGCCACCTACACCGCGCGAGAAATGAGCTCCGCAAGATTCTACAGGGTTCATTCGATGAAGGATCGGACTTGCCGGCCTCCTCTGCGACTTGATACTGACTCGTGATAGCACGAGCGCAACTCGGCCTAGTTAGCCGAAAAGTTGTCGGCGGCAAGATTGGAACTGGGACTGTAGTTTGTCAAGACTTGATTCGAGAACTAAGACAGCTTGTTTTTCTAGTGTTTCCGCCCGTTAGTTCGCCGTCTATTTTGACACTGGGTGTTCAAATGACCTCCAACCGAAACGACCAGCGTCGTCATCACAGCTACAGCGATGAAGAACTGGGCCAACTTATCCGCCAAGCTGATAGCTTGATGCCGCCGGCGATAGCTGACCCTTCGATCATGGCACGGCGATGCCTTGAATTGGCTAGCCAGCCCGCTCCGACACCCCGCGCACTATCGCGCTGGCGTCGGCATCGCGTAGGCCTCTGTCTGACGGCAGCATTTTTGCTCTTGCTCGTTGTTGGGATACTCGTCTGGGCATACCGCCTACCAACCGGACAAACACCTGATCGCCCTGTCCCCAAGCATCCCGTTCGAACCGACGACAAGCCGGAAAACTCGATTAGTAGCGCCGTCGAAGTCGTGTGGATACCGCAATCATCTGGCGGAGTAAGGGCCACAAACCCCGAAACTGCCCACGACTTCATTTTGCAATTCAAAGTCCGGACAAGCCGAACACAGGGCTATCTCTACCGCATAGATTCAAATGGACCTCGCCTTCTTCAGATCTTTGCGCGAAGTGGCGACGGATCAATCTCTGGCACGAAAGCAGTACACTACAACGACTATCCGCGTTGCGAGTTGTACATCATGATCGTTTCCGAAAAGGACGACGAAACTTCACAGCTAGCAGGTAACCTGGAAACGTGGGTTTCCGACCAGGATAGCAGAGCTCTGATTGATCGCATCAATGGACCCGACCAAGCATCCATCGTGCGCAAGGCGATTTTCGAAGCGCTTACAGTACCGAAGTGGAATGGCAAAGCGGAAGACATCCTTCTTTTCAAGGTTTACCAGCATTCGCCCGAGTAATTGTGATGCGAGGAAGCTCCCATGTATTCCTTCTCGATCCGACTTCGATCGTTGAGTTGCTCGCTGGCGTTTTTCGCCGCGTTGCTCCTGCCATTTGGGGCGCTATCCGCAAAAGACCCAAAGGCGCTGCCCAAGCGGCCGGGGCCGCCGACAGTCCTTATCGTTGCGACACGCTATTACAATCCGAAGAACGGACTCGTTGAGTTGCCGCACGCCCTTGAGTCTGCAATCGAACTTGCAACTGAATTTGACAAAATGGGTTCCAAAGTTGTCCTCCTGACCGATCAGCAGTCAGTCGGGGAAGTAAAGAAGCCATTGCAGAGCACCAAGGTGATAGTGGACGAGGCGAATGACGGCGAGACCCTATTCAAAACGGTCTCGAAATGGATGACCACGACCGAGGCTGCCCACCCGCCGCTTTCGCTCTTGGTTCTAGTCGGACATGGCGAAGAACGTGGCAAAATCCCTTATTACCTTTGTCGCGACGATGCGCCGGGCCAAGACGGCATGTCGATGAGTGCCGTAGAAGAAGCAACAAGCCAAAGGCCCGAACTGCCGCTCGTCATTGTCTATGACGCCTGCCGGAAAGCGGCCCCCCAGATCGCTCTAAATATCAAGGACCGAAACGGCAAGCCGATCGAGCAACCTGGGACTCCGCCTGGCCCTAACACCCCCGAGTCTTCGGAGGCATCAGCCGCGGATCGGTATCAATCGCGCGGCGATTCCGTCAAATTCACCAACGCGTCCAATAATTACCCGACAGTCCTCTACGCATGCCGGTCGGACAAGTCAGCCGTTGACGCAGAGGATTTGACGCACCATCTGTCAAAGTTCCTTAAGTTTGACAACGACGTGCGGACATTCATCAAGTGGAGCTGTCCAGAACTCAAAGTGGCGCTAAACGACCTCACTCTATTCGAATGGTTCTACTACGGTATTGTGCGAGTCCTCGGCAAATCAGACCTCAAACAATCCCACGAAATCCGAGTCGGATCGGTCCCATTGACGGCGACCGTTGCGAGGTTGAATCAGGGAAAGGTCGTTGGACCGAAGAAAAAATACGAAGAAATAAACGTTATTTCCGAGTTTCATCCGCTTTGGGGCCAATTTGAGTCGTCGTTTGACGATGCGGTCGGCTGGGTGATTACTCACCCTGCTGCCGGGCTACAAAAAGACACTTATAAGGATGGCACACTTGGAGACGCGGACGGATACGAAACAGCCGGAAGAGTCTTGAAGATGGATGTCGTTCCGACGTATCTGGGCGAAGCAAAGAGTTTGACCAGCGTCCTGCCTTATTTCATGCTGAAGACCCAGCTAACCTATCACTTCCCGGGTTCGGAAAAGTACATTGATCTGTCCGACAACGACCACCAGCTGCCAGTCTCCTTCAATCGAGTACAGACGATAATCAAGCCTCTGTGGACGATTCCCAAGGGCCCACGCCAACCCGCTTACGGATTGAACGATTTTGGTGTTGCGCTACACGGAAAGCCCGCGAATCCGTGGCCGCCGAATACGTCCCTAACCATCCTGAACCTTAAATTGGCCAGTGCACCGGAATCCGATCCGCTTGTGCAAAGCACGTGTACTCCAATGACTATGTATGTCTTGGGGCACTGGTTTCCGGGCGACCAAGCAGCCGACAATCGAGGTGCCAAACTAAAGGTTACCGTCGGCTTCCGAAGCGCCGACGGCGTTGGCGTTCGCTTGGAGCAAAGCGATCCCGCACGAGGCTTAATACGTTGTGGGGGTGAGATTTATCCTCCCGTCTACATTCCCGCGGACAACGATCTCGTCCTGGATGTCGTCAACACTGACAGGAGCCGCGATGCTTCGTTAAGCGTCGAGCTGCTCAGGATGAACAAAGACAATGAAACTGAACACTCCTTTATCTCGGGTAAAACTGTCACTATTCCTGCCGGGACTACGCGGCCAGCGACCACGATTCTCTTGAAAGGTTCCGGATATGCCAATTACCTGGGACTTGGAACCAATGCAAAAAGTGTGTTGATCCGGAGCATCACAATTAAACCGGGTGACCCGACGAAACGACCGAAGTAAATTGGAGGGGATTTGCCGTCACAATCTCAGTGAATAACAACGAATCTCCCAAGATGGCAAATCCCTTCCAAATATGTGTCGGCAAATAGTCGTGGTAATTCAATAGCTTCGTGTACCGAATCCTGACATCATCGGCTTACAACGCCACGCACGATAGTCACCATCGAAACGTCAAATACATAGGACGACGGCTGCCCTACAAACTATCATGACCACTAAAATACTAGCGAATACAGATTCGCAAACGCCCGCAAACTGGCTGTGAGAGCCATTTTCCGAGGGACAGCGGAGCTAGTTTCTGTTATACTGTTATTAACAATTGGACGTAGGCTATGTGACTGACAGGGTAGAAGGACAATTATGCAACCGCGCGATACTTACTCACTCTCTCATCAAAGCCACGACAAACAACTGCCTGGCATCCCCGAGACAGGTTTCTTGCGTTTGCCCCAAGTATTGAACATCATTCCACTGGGCAAGACGAGTTGGTGGGAAGGGGTGAGATCGGGGCGCTTTCCGAAGCCGGTTAAACTGTCGGCCCGATGCACGGCTTGGCGAGCCGAGGACATTCGCGAGTTAATAAAAAACCTCTGCGATCAAGCACCCAACTAGCGCGGCACATTGTTGATCGACCCAAAGAAACGCCTGTTCGAGCTTGACGACCACGCGGCCGATCCGAGGCGACCATCGGTGGACTACCCAGTGCTCCTGCGCAGGCTTTTCCCCTTGCCAAATCCCCGGCTAACGGGCACAGTGGGCTGGACTTCGCGAGGCTCTCTGAAGGCCCCTTGAGCGATAGGACGTAATGCCGCACGTCGCCTCGCAAATCAAGCCGATGCGCGGAGCGGACAGGCCCAGTTTTAGCGGCCTTCGGAATCGGAAATGCGTTCGCTTGCTAAGGGGTACAAAACCGGGGTATCTGATTTTAGTTGCAATATGAATCAATACTTAACTCAATCACCTATCTCGCCAATGTGGATACCGTAGGGGTCGCCACGTTTTGGGACGGCTGCGTCCATCAACATCCATACAAGCTAGAGTGAGAGCCATTCTCGTAGCGATCGGCCGCCATCGGTTGTCCGAAACAAATCGTTGACATTCGGTCCGTTTCCGGGGTACAAATCCGCATCGATACCCCACCTCATAGAAAAAGTACCCCGCTCCATGCCCAAGTCGCTTTCGGATGCCAAAGCTCGCAATGCCAAGCCGAGAGCGAAACCGTACAAGATTGCTGATGGGGAAGGGCTATTTCTTGTCATCATGCCTTCGGGCAGCAAATACTGGCGATTTAGGTACTTTTTCGCAGGCAAAGAAAAACTGCTTGCATTGGGCGTTTATCCCGAAATTGGCCTGGCTGACGCCCGCGAGCGGCGGGCGCAAGCGCGCAAGACGCTGGCTGGGGGAGGCGATCCCGGAGAGGCAAAGAAGGAAACCAAGCGGCAAGCTATCCTGAAAAGCGCCAACGCTTTTGACGTCGTCGCCAGAGAGTGGTTTGAAAAACGCAAACCCAATTGGGCGCAAAGCTCCGCCGAATTGATGCTCGACCGTCTGGAAAGGTATATCCTTCCGAAACTCGGCCCAACGCCAATTGCCGACATCACCGCGCCGGAAGTTCTCGCCATGCTCCGCGTCGTGGAAGAGAAGGGCACTCTGGAAACCGCGCACCGTCTGATGCAGATGTGCGGGCAGATCTTCATGTATGCCATCGCCACCGGGCGAGCCGAAAGAAACCCGGTGCCTGACTTGCGGGGCGCGCTAGCCACTCCGGTCGTCAAACATCATTCGTTCCTAAAGGCCAGCGACTTGCCGCTATTTCTTAAAAAATTGGGCGCCTTTGACGGTGCTGTGCAAACCAAGCTCGCGCTTCGCTTTCTGCTGCTTACATTCGTCCGCACGAACGAATTGCGGGGAGCACAATGGACGGAGATCGAGTGGGCCAAAGCCGAGTGGCGAATTCCTGCTGAACGCATGAAGATGAAAGAACTGCACATCGTACCGCTGTCGCGGCAAGCAATCGCCGTCCTTCGGGAATTGGAGAAGCATTCCGGCAGCCGGCAGTATGTCTTCCCAAACCAGCACAAGCCCGCGGCGTTCATGAGCGAGAACACAATGCTGTACGCTCTGTATCGGATGGGCTATCATTCACGCACCACGGCGCACGGATTTCGCAGTACCGCCAGTACGATCTTGAATGAGCACGGCTTTCGGGCGGAAGTGATTGAGCGTCAGCTTGCCCACACGGAACGGAACACCGTGCGGGCTGCCTACAACCACGCGCAATACTTGCCGGAGCGCCGGAAAATGATGCAATGGTGGGCCGATTATCTCGATAGAGTCGCGGCAAGGAAATAGCCTCCACGTTCATCATGGTGCGTCGCGTGAGCGGTCACGCGGCCTTTGAATCATTGTTCCGAGTTGATTCATCAAATTCTATCAGCGTGAGAAAGTCGAGCACGTAGCTCAATGGCGTGACGCGGTGGAATTCCCGAGAAGACTCCCTTCAAACGACGATTCTGACAGAATCGCGGCCCGTCATTAGCCAGATGAAATCAATCGACCACCACCGATATGAATCAATCCCTGATCGACAATCTTGCCGGACAGGACGCATGGCGCGGGCACATTGAGCGTGTCTTGCATCTTCCATGAAAGCCGCACTCCTCCAACTCCATTACTGGTTGCCACGTTGTTTTCGGGCATCGGCGTCTAGCAGATCACAGAGGTTTGACCATCCGAGTTGTTCCCAGTCACGCCGCGTGCCGACATCAAGGCTTTTTCCGCGTCGGCGCACATAAACAGCGATTATCCCCTTGGGACATGTCAGGTTCGTCACGTTCGCTCCACCGTCGATTAGTTGGTGATAAAGACCCTGGAAAAGCTCGCCCAGTTCGGTCATTTCGAGCCCGGTCTCGGCGACCGCAAATTTGCCAATGCCAATATCAATTACTCCGTTTAACCCCGCGATTCGCTCTTCGTGACGTGCCCAATCGAATCCGTCCATCGTGTTTCCGTCGCTCATCGTCACTCCGATAGTTTTGTGTGCATCATTTCGAACACACGAGACCATTTTGGGCGCAGCGTTGCGTTCAATTGCTTTCGGCGGAGTCCATCTTCCAGTCGCCTATGTGGTGCTGGTGCCCTTTGACCGAGTTCAGAAGGACGGACGACACAATGGCTCGCTCGGAACCGGTGGGGCTTAAATTGAGGGTCAGTGTCAGCCAGTCATCAACTAAACTCTTCTGCCGGTACTCAATGCTCTTGCTGAACGCCTCAAGTCGGACACCAACTACTCCAGGGCCGGTGGCAACGATTTCTGCATGCGGGTATAACGGTGCACCGGAATTTGCTCTCGATTTGACTGACTGTATCTGTTGACCAGTCTTCCAAAGCGTTCGGCTGAGATCGAGTCGCGGTAGCACTCCGTCCCGTTCAACCGATACGCTCCAGCGGTGCTCGGCAATAAAGACGGGCGAAGTGGACTTCGGGATCAAATAGAACTCTAGATTTCCAGACCAGACAAAGTTCCCCACTCCACGGTTTTCGAACAATGCCAGATCAGCCCGTACAAACTCGACTTCCGGCAGCATTTGGCAAGGCTCCAATAACCGCAATACCTCGGAGCGATGCGCAGATCTCGTCCGTGATCCATCCCGCCACGGGATTTCCATTTCCGGCGAGCCGCCGTTGGGATTCTTGACTACGTAGGGCGATCGTTCTGTCAAGAATCGCAATGCAACGATCGTCACATCTTTGACTGGTATTGAAACATGGTGGGTCAATTCCGGCGCAACGCCCTGATCGAACTGTGCCTGAATTCTCGAAAACCAGTTCGACAATTCGTTCGCCTCGGCTCCCGGAATTGCCCCCGCTTTTTCATCGACGCCAATGAGCCAGAGGATAGGTTCCCCGCGAGCTGAGTTGGCGTGAGCAGCGAGCTTTCTGGCAGCCTGTTGGGGAGCAATCCATTCCCGCTTTAGCTCGACATGGTCATCTTCAAGGGGCTGCCTCGATTCGATGCGTTCGATGAGCTTGTACACCGTCGCTTCGAGCTGATTGATTTGCATTTTCGCCGCCCCAGTTGAAGAGTCGTTTCGCGCGCTCCTGAACTTTGGTCACCGAATTATCTTCTCGCCTTGGAAACCGGACGCGCCGATCCTCGTCAGCAAATGTCTGCCGCAATTCTATGGCAAGTTGTTTCAATGGCCGCACATGGACCAATCACCGCAAGTGCATTAGAATGCACCCCAACGGGGGTCTTTGGGCGACGGATCATTCGATTTCCTCAACGTCGCGGTTGAAATCCGACGCTGACTGGCGATTGTGAGTTGGCAATGAGTGACAGTCACTACGATATTGCCCAAATATGTCCAAATGGTCACGTTATTTCAACGAGAATCAATTCCAGTCCACAACATCGGCAAGCTTTTTGCGATCAGTGCGGCGAGGCAACAATATCTGCTTGCCCGAACTGCAAGACATCATTCAGAGGGTATTACCATGTCCCAGGTGCGCTTGGCGGGTACGACTATGAGCGTCCTGGATTCTGCTTTCTATGCGGCAAAGCGTTCCCGTGGACAGAACGACAACAGCAGGCGGCCATTGATTTATTCATCGATGAGGTGCAAGACGCGGAATCGCGGGCGGTATTTCGGGAAAGCATCGAGCAAATTGCCAAAGATACGCCGCAGGCTCAAGTTGCTTCGAACCGGATCGTGAAACTTCTGAAAAAGGTGCCAGCTGCGACTGGTTCAGCCATCCGCGACATCTTGATCAATGTGGCCGGCGAAGCGGCCAAGACGATCATTTTCCCTTCGCAATGACCCCCGGCCTAATCGTGAGCCGACTGCCGTGATTTGATCCCGGATCGGTATCTCGGGTGTTCGCGTTCTATCGGATGTATCGGATTTGGTCCGATTAGAGCAAGCACGTCCGACCGATATTCATTGCAAGAATGCGGGGGCGCGATTGCTGAGCCATTCTTTGAGAGCTTCGTGCGACTCGAACTCCGCCAGCTCAATGCTGTCAATGGTCGGTCCGGTCTCCCCGATATGGCGGATTTCCTCTTCGGTCATCTCGCGAAGCCAAAGCACCCGGTGCCTTTGCAGTCCGGCGTGAGTCAGATTGATGGCACCGTCTTTCAGCGGCTTGTCGAGATTGCTGCCCCGGATCAGAACGAGGTACACCAGATCCCCAGAGAACTTCAGCAGCAAACCTTCCGAAGGGTTGTACTTCCAGTTTCCCAGCCATGTGTAAGGGAACCAGATACTGTTGCCATCTCGGAAGCGGAATTCCACCGCAGCGGACGAGTCTCTGAGACCGCGCAAATATCCGAAAGCGCCGCACGAAGCCTCGGCTCCCTCGCCGTCCGCGTCCTTTGACTGCAAAAACCCGGTGAGCCCATCCATATGAGGCTTTTGCTGCAATCGCTCCGGTTTTGTGCGATCATCAAGCATGGTCCATTCCTCTGTCCGAAGCCGGATCTTTGCCCAGGCCCGGCTGAATTGAATCGTTGGGCCTGCCCACCGGGGCAAGGCCGCGAGCAAACGCCAGATGCTTCATCAACCGATTCCGCAACTTCGGTTTCTTTTGCACCGAATCCGAGAGCTCCGTCGCCGACACGGGATCGTCAGGCCGGCTTAGCACTTTCAGCAATTCTTTCCGATCATCGGTGAAAATCTGAACCTGTTCCTTCCCTCTGGTCACGGCCACGTAGCCGGTTCGCTGACTGGTCGCCGGGAACGACTCGCTGGACAAGCCGATGAAAACCTTATCGACCGTAACGCCCTGGCTGGCATGGCTGGTGACCACGTAACCGTGCGCCAAATGCCCGAAGTCCCGGTCGATGACCCAGCCATGATCGACAACGATGTCGCCCCGCTTGGTGAATCCGTGGACATTCAGGAGCGTGCCGTTGCTGAGGCGATGCTTGCCGTCCTTGGTCTTGCCGCCGGCCGTGACACGCACGCGGTCTCCCACAGCTAACGTCAACTGCGTTGGCCGATACGTTTCAAAGCGATTAGCGAGCTCGATGGGCGGCTTGACCTCGCCGCCCACGATGAGGCGCGATCCTTTCGCGTAGCCGACCGCGTTTTGATGGAACTGAAGCATGTAGCCTGGCTCATACTCGGTGGGGTCGGCTTTCTGCGCGTCCGTCAGATGCGTGGGAATCCATCCATTGAAAACGCGTTCCTTACCAAGCTTGCCCTGCGACTTGAGCCCGGCACGAATTGTCTCGGTGATCCGATCCGCTTCCACGTGCGTCGGCGACACCACGATCGCGGACTTGGGCTGGTCGCCTCGCTTCTTTTCAGCGACGGCGGTCAAATAGGCCGCCGCCAATTGCTTGTAGCGGTCGCTATTGGCCACTTGCTTGATCCAGCCGAGTTTATCAAGCTCCTCGAAACCCTCTTCAGTCCGGCCCTCGCTCAGTGCCTCTGCGGCTTTCTTGTAGTCACCCTTCTGCCGGACAATTTCCGTGACGGCAGCGACCCGCAGGCCGGCTTTGTCCTCCAGCAGCTTAAGCGGCTCGCCGGCCGTGACGCTGCGGTGCTGCCGCCGGTCGCCGACCAGGACGACGCGGGCGCTTACGCGCTCGGCCACTTCAAACACCTGCCGCATGTCCCGCGTGCCGAGCTGGCTGGCCTCATCGACCATGACGACGCCATTGCGGGCGGATTCCTGCATTTGCTGATCCTTCAGGAATCTGGCCACCGTGTCGGCATTGGCGAAGCCGGCCTGCTCACGCAGCACTTCACGGCCCGCCTTGACCGACTGGGCCAGGGCAACAATCGGCCGACCGGCTTCGGCCAGAGCCTCGCCGATTTCCTGTTCGAGCGTGGTCTTCCCCGTTCCGGCGGCGCCGCGAATAATCATCACCCGGTCGCGGGAGCCGAGCACGTGGCTCACCGCCGCTTTTTGTTCGTCGTTGAACCATTGACGCGAGCATGGCCGTTTTGGATCGCCGAGCGGACGGCAACGACCCCGCCCTTTGCGGGCGAAGTCGATTACCTGCGACTCCATCGCCAGCATTTCTTTCGTCGTCGCCATCTTGCGGCCGGCGAATTCGCTTCGAATCAAAGGACGCTTCTCGACCTCGCTCGTTACGCCCTCAACCGTCACCTCGCCGAGTCCGCGTTTCAGGGCCTCAGTGACCAGCTTCCGTTCCGGCACTACTGCCTCGCGCACGAAACTGTGCTGTGTGGCGTGATCGACCGCGGTTGATTCGCCACGTTCCGGGCGAGTTACGGTACGTTCGCGGCGGTGAACTTCCGCCAGCGATTGCCGTTCTGCATCGCTCAGCCGTGAATTCCATTCCTTGCGGAGGGTATCCCAGCCCAAGGCAGCCCCTTTGTTCTCGCGGGTCTCCGCCCCGAGCTCCGCCTTGCGGTCGGGGTCGGTGATTCCCCGCTCCTTGGCCAGCTTTTCGATGATGGCCGTGCGACGCGAGAAGCGCTTCAGCACATCCTTCGGTATTCCCGCTATCTCGAAATCGTCACGCTTCCTCTCAACGCCGAAGCCCAGATCCTGAAGCCTGTTTGCCAGCCGAACCCGAAATGCCGCCTGGAAGTACGGCGCATCGCGTTTCAGATCGCGGAACTGGCCCGCCTTCCAGCGAGTTTCCTCCTCGTCCCAGGTCGTGTTGAACACAAACACGTGAGCATGTAATTGCGGGTCGGGGACGCCATCCACGGGCCGCGACGTGGTGTGAATGAACTCCGCCCAGACCATGTTGCCCGTCGTGCGGTCTCGGTCCTGGCGCAACTTGCGTACGCGCGTTTTCATCTCCGCTTCCATCTCACGCATCGTCTGATCGACCGCACCGCGGAACGCATCCATGATGCCCTGGTCGCCGCTCAACGAATAGAGCAGCGAAACCGACTTCGGCACCGAGAACGTGAAATCGTAACCCACCGTCCGGTCGGTTCGCGTCCGCGCTGTCAGCGGCTTTCCCGTCCTTGGGTCAAGGTTGTCGCACAACCGCTCGAATGACGACTTGTCAACCGTTCCTTCGAGCCCGAGCCGGGACGCACCTTTGCCGCCCCACAATCCGACGATTTCCTGTCCCTCGCTGTAATAATCCGCCGTCGCGTAATAACGCTTGGCGTCCTTGGCACTATCCTGTTGCGTAATGCGGATCATGCCTAATTTTAGGCTAACACGATTTCGTTAACGAAACCTTAACTATGATGTGCTCCGCCGCAGCCAGCTTAGGTTTGCGGAGATTCGACTTTCCCAAATGTCACCGCTGCGCGACCGCAACGTCACACCGGAGATCGCCAGCGAATCCATACCGTCGCGACTTTTTTCGGAAAAATCGTCCATGCCCTTGACGGACACTTTGTCTGCCGGGCCCATGTTCCGCCAGCCAAATGCCGTTATCCGATCAGGGACGCAGAGGATGTCCCAGCTCTCCATCAGGATTGTTCCCTTCGAATCCGGCAGGTGCTCCGGCGCCTCAGCGCCATGGTCGACTCGATCTTATTCATCCAATGGTGGAATCGGATCGACGGTGCCTAGCGGTATGTCGTGTGTACAGCATGAGAGTCGCTTGAATGTCAGCACAAGTCCCCGACGAATTCCGTAGGTTTCAACGGCTTCGATTGAATACTCCGAACAGGACGGATGGAACCGGCATTTTACACGCCCCTTTAGCAGTGGGCGGCCGCCCCACTGGTAAAGATGCACGATTTTTATGTAGCCCCAAGCTGTTAGTTGGTTTTCCGGCAAGCGGAAAGAATCGATAACGCCCAACAACAAAATCGCAGCAAACAGTGCAAGCCAGGTTTTGGGCTTCTTCAAGCTTGGCCGCAATGTGGACATTTTCTCCTCTCCTACAGCCGAGAATTGCCGGTGCCACCACCAATGTACCGAGAGCTGCCAAAGCCCAAAATGGGCCAGAAAACGAAGGGGAGGAGGATGACACCAGCAGCGAAGCCGCCACCCACATCGAACTTCTTGCAGAACTCAATGATGATGATGATCTGGAATATGGCACCCGCGATGGGAATTAATACGAGCAAGGCATAGCATTCACCCATCCCGGCGATTTTCGCCATAATCATGAGGTTGTAGAGGGGAACGAGAGCGGCCCAGCCCGACTCGCCCGCTTTCTCGAACGACTTCCACATTCCGACGATCATGGGAGCCCCAACCAGGACGAAAATGGCTATCGGCGCCAGAATCAACGCAACGCCACCTCCGCAACAAGCAGTTCCACAGCCGCCGCACGCTGCACAACCCGCGGTAGCGCCTTCAGAGCCCTGTTTTCCTGGTCCTGTTGTGCGTTTGGCGGTGTCCACCACTTGCGTCTCAACGAAGTGAAGCTCAAAGCCGCGGGAACCTGAGTCGACCAGATCAAGGTGTACCTTACCCTTGATGGTGACGAAATCTCCTTTGGCAAGTAACTCGGCTGTGCCCGGACTAATCAGCTTTCCATTTCCGATCTCAAAGTAGGTGCCGCCATCGGAAAAATCGCGTCTTGGCGACTTTGCTTGCGCAAAAACAAAGCAAGTTAGCTCGCCAACTTTGGATGCCGCCCGTTTGGGTTCCACGAAATTACCAAAGAGATCGTGCTCACGCTCCGGAATCCAAGAACCGTCATCGAAGAACGCGTACCTGTTGTGAAACGACACTTTGTCAAGGGTAACCTGACTCACCTCAAATATCCATGTCTGCTCCTTGCCATTGTTTTTCCCCAACCTCGCGAGCATTTCCTTTTCTGCCTGTTTCGAGGCCATTTGGTTTTTCTTAGCATCAACCGCTGCGATCTTTTTGATTTCCGCCGCCATCGAGTTAAGGGTGTTCTCATAACTGTCAGTTGACGGGGACTTGCCTTCACCCCCAAAAGCAAAGTAAAGGCCAATGCCCATCATAACTAACACTAAGACCAAGGAAAGTGCACCGCCTGCAATGACAACGATCTTGGCGGTGATGTTGGTGGCTCCACTTGGGCGAACGTCCGCTGGGTTCGTATGCGCGGATGATAAAGAATGGACACCTGGAGGGGAACCGCTCATCATTCGTGCAGGGCCTTCGTCGGCGTTGGCGGCATTCGTAGCGGGTATTGCGGTCGGCTCCGGCGCTGGGTTGCCAGGGCGGGCGTTCCATTCGACCGAAGTTGGAATAGTTATCAATGCCTTACATTTTGGGCAGCGCACCGTCCTGCCGGCTGCCTTGTCTGGCGCACGTATCGCACCCCTGCATTGGCCGCAGATAGCTCGAATAGGCATGGCGAGAGCCTCTGGCATCTTACTGGCAATGGTCACGTCAGAATAACGCCGTCGGCACCGAAAAGCGGAGGGCGTTTCGACGGCCCTTAGCACCTAGCTCCGATGTCGAGGCCAAGTGCTCCCAACACGAGTGCCAACACGCGCTTTGCGTTGACGATAATGTAGTGGCTTCTCCTGCACTATTGGCCGGGCATTTGGCTTCGGCACGCGAGCAGGTTGCGCGCACGCGTGTTCATAATCGCGATGGCCCCAACAACGATCAAAGTTCGCTTCGTGTCCTTCCACTGGAAGCCTTCTTGCACTCGCGACATGGCGTGCTTCCCCACCCCATCAATTTGGTGAGTTTACCATCTGGTCGTAGACAGATCGGTGTTTTTCCACCTCGGCCAGGGCGGTGTGCATCAGTTGTTTCAGTTGCGCCTCTTTTTCTGCAGGCTGGCTGAGCAGTTCCGCCTTAAGTGCGCTGAGGTACGTTTCCTCCCGTAATTTCCGAAGCGACTCGACCTGCTCACGCAATGTCCCGAGATTCATTTTTGCCCTCAGATACTCCTTATCGTCAATCGGATCGCGCCTAAAGTGCTTGAGATGCTTTTCCATCTCAGCGAGCCTCCGCTCCCGGCTTTGGATGTGCGTTTTAAGCTTCTCTAATAGGAGATTAAGCTGGCTTAGGTTTTTGCGCGCCCAGTATTCAAAGTCCGTTTCCCGCTTGGTTTCCTCAAAGTCCTTCACTTGTTGCAGCTTGGCTTCCGCTAAGGCTTCTTGCAAAAGTCGCGCTTTTTTTTCCACGAAGCCTATGAGGACGCCTAGGGCAATCCTTTCCTCGCGCGAATCCTTGGACGCACCTAGGACCTCGTCTTTGAGCTTGTCGACGTTTTGCTGAATGGTCCGTTCGCCGTCTCCGGGCGAACGCCACAACTCCGTACGAATGTTGTCGTGAATCTCGTCCAGGCGCCGCTTGATTTCCTGGTCCTCCGGCTGTTTTCTCGCGCAGCCGCCGAGTACGACAACCAGCAGCGCAAAGGTGACAGCGATTCGGGCTCGCTTCAGCAACATGCAGGCACCTCCCGATGATGAAACACACGAGCAAGAGCACTCGTCAATCCAAGTGTTGCCAGTCAGCAGCAAGGCAGTACCGCAGCCGCGCAAGGCGTTCGGCGCTCACAGGACCGGCGCGAAGTTCATCTTGCACAATCCGAATGCGTTGAATCGCTTCCACTAGCGCCGGGACACGCTCGGGCTCGCCGAGTAGTTTCGCCATCTTTCGCCGGTTGAGGAGGCGATCCTCGATCACTGTAGCCTGCACGAGCAATTCGTCCGCTGCGGCAGGAGCACTGCTCGGTTTGTCCGTAGGTCCGGTGGTCGCCGTCGGAAGCGGTTCCGAATGCGACTCCGCAACTGAAGGGTGGATCGACGCGGCCCAACTGTTTAAGACCTCCCATGCGTTCCCAATCCGTCGGAGCGACTCGGCAACCAGTTGCACAGGCTTGGCTCCTCCGTCGTACCGGTCCTCGCTTGCATCCATCCGAAGGCTCAAGCCGAAGATGGCCAAGCTCAGCAAGCATGCAGCGACTTCCTTCAAGACCCGCGACCTGCAATCGGGATCGCGGCGAAAGTCGACAAGGAGCCCAAAAAAAACGTTCATGCTCTCCAGTGTTGAATCCATTTTCCCTTGATTTCAGTCCAGTCGGTGCATGTCGTGCTGGCGCGCTTCCGTACCGATAACAATCGCTTCGGCGCGCGAGCGGGTGGCGCGCACGTTTGTTCACAAACGCGCCGGCTCGAGGATATTTAAGCTCCCGAGTAGCGCGACCAACGCGACAGCGCCGATAACAGTCAATGTACGAATCATGTTATTCCTCTGGAAAAGTCATCGCGCGCGACGTGGCGTGCTTGCCCCTCGCTCTGCGGCCGGTTACAATCCACCTGCCGCCAATGATATATGGGACGAATCGGATTACTTGTTACAGAAAAATCGCGATTTTGTGCGCGAGCCCACTGTCGAGGAGGAAGCGACAATGCTTGATGATGTCGCGGACGATTCGGCACTCGTAAAGCGAATCTTGTCGGGCAATACGACAGCCAAGGAAAAGGGTTTTCGTGAACTCTGGAAGCGGTTCACAAAACTGGCAGCTGAAGTAGAGGCGACCTGGCGCAGCAGCATTGAAAAAGAGGATTGTCGACAAGAGGCGTTTGCGACGATCTGCAGAAAGCTTCCGGAGTTCACGCGAGGAATGCCCCTAAAACCGTGGATGACGCAGATTTACAAACACAAATTACGGGATGCGGTGGACCATGCCGGTCGGCAAAAAAGGGATGAGCGAAAAAAGCGGAACTCAACCAAATTGCTCAGTAGAACTCCGACCGAGTCATCTTCGATAGGAACGAAGGTCGGCCGAAAAGAAGACGCCCAAATTCTGAATACCAAGATCGCTGAACTTCCGCCGCCGCATGGAGAGATTTTGAAGCTGCACCTTGCTGGGTTGAATTATTCGGAAATCGCGCAGCAATTGAAAATCACAGAAGGGGCCGCACGCGTCCGGGTTACTCGCGCAAGATCGGAATTGCGCAAGCAAATGGGGTCGGGATCAAATCTTAACTTTCGCAAATAGACCGCGCCAAGAAGTTACGGCCGATTGCACTGAGAACCGACCATGTCCGAGCCGACGACCGGCGGGATAACAAGTGTACCATCCCTGCCGGTGATTCCCCCGGGTATTGACATTCCACATGACCCCTTGTGGGGGGAAGTCGTTGCCGAGCGTTTTGAAATAATCAGGAAGATTGACGAAGGCGGCATGGGGGTTGTTTACGAAGCCATCGATTCCAAAGAAAATCGCCACGTCGCGATAAAGTTTATCCGCAGCGCAGCATGGGCGAACGACGCCTCGCTAGGCCGCTTTGAAGCTGAAATGCGGACCTTGGAAGGGCTTGATCACCCCAATCTGGTGAAATTCGTTTCTGGGGGCGAATTCAACGACGCGCCGTACTACGTAATGTCCCTGCTCGAAGGTCAGCCACTCGATGAATGGAAGCAACATCGTGAACTCAAAATCGAACAAGTTGGGGCATTGGTCTTCAAGCTAGCAGACGCAATGGCCCACGCACATTCCAAGGGGATTGTTCATCGTGATCTGAAGCCGAAAAACGTAATGATCTGCGCTGGCGACAACCCCGTCGTTATCGACTTTGGCCTCGCAATGAACGCCGATCTGATGTATTCCACGAGAGTTACCTCGACTGGCAATTTGGTCGGAACGATTGAATACATGTCGCCAGAACAACTTCGAGGGCAGTCGAAGCACGCAACTCCTGCCAGCGACGTGTATTCACTCGGAGTAATTCTCTACGAAATGCTCACGCAGCGCGGACCTTTTGATGCTGAAGGCGACGCGCCATACGAACGGATTGTGCGAATCCTCGACGCGGACGAGCTGCCTGAGCCGCCGAGTAAATTTGCAAACGGTGTCCCGCGCGACTTGGACACGATCTGCCTTCAATGCTTGCGGAAGGAACCTGGCGGCCGTTATCGCTCCGCAGCTGAATTGGCCGCGGACCTTCGCAGGTTTCTGAACGGTGAGGCAATCTCGGCGCGTCGTGATTCTCTGTTCAGAGGGGCGCTCGGCCGACGCCAGTTGGGGCTTGAGTTCAAAGATTGGGACATCCCGTGTTTTCTTATGGCCGGACTTATCGTCTTGCCAACGTTGTTGATCTTTGTCTTCCAAGAAACTGAGCAGCCGAAATGGTGGGGTTGGCTGGTAGGGGCTTCTTCATTTCCGTTTTGGGGGCTGTTTTGCTACCGCGCACTCAAGGCCTCGCATGTCCATCGCGAGCGGCAATTGCTTGTGATCCTTGTCGGGAATTTTGTGGCGATCGGATGTAGCAATTGGGTCAACGTCGGATCACCTTTGCCGGATCCAAACCCTAAGCTATATCCTCATTGGTGTGTAATAAATGGCCTGTGTTTTCTGTTCGCCGCCACTGTTATCTCACGCAAGTTCTATTTATTTTGCGTGGGTTTCCTAGCATTGGCTGTTGGCATGTCGCTCAAGGCAGAGTGGGCGCCTGTAGAATATGCTTTGGCTTGGGCCGCGACCTTGATACCCATTGGACTCTTCTTACGTCATCGCCGCCGTCTAGCGAAGCAATAAGGTCGAGCCTTAGAGTCACGGAAGCTTTGCGGCATCGCGTACGCCTTCGAAAACTCCCGGTACCATGCACCGCCACCTTCGCTTTCGCCCATTTTTCTTTTCCGCTCCGTTCGGCTGGCGTGCCATCCTGACAGGCCGCCTGCCGTCTCGCTTTGCTTCTGATTTTGAACGTCTCTTCGCCTGCCCGTGTCCAGCGCCCGCCGTGCAGCACCGCACCAGGACCGATCGCTCGATCATCTGCAGCGGTTTTAGTGCTCAGGCGATTGTCTTCAAAGGCTCTGTCTTGCACTTCGAATCGGCCCCGCACGTTGCCTTGTTACCGGCACTTTGAAGCTGCCCCCGGTCCGGTAAAGCTGCCAAGCCCGTTTCCCTTCGGGGCCCTCGGCCTTTCGCTTGACCGGTTCGCTCCGCGGCGCTTCGCCCCGTCCCGGCCGCTTCTTTGCCGTGCCGAAAGGCACCGATAAGCGGGGCCTGCAACTCGAAAGAAGGAGACAGACCATGTCAGACAACACCAACACCGAAACGAAACCTGCCGGCAAACCCCCGACGCATATCGCCTACCACGTGCGTGAACGCGACGGCCAGAAGGGCTTCTGGACACGCATCGGGGCCGCTTGGGCACACGCCGACGGCAAAGGCTTCAACATTCAGTTGGAGAACATGGTGCCCCTGGATGGCCGCATCAGCCTCCGGGTCGCCACGGAAAAGAAAGAGTAACGGCTCAAGCTAAACCGGGCGGCTCGCAAGGGCCGCCCAATTTTGGAAAGGAATCCAATCATGTACCTTCGAGTCCTCAACATCGACTTTCACCGCAACGGCATCTCCGGTGCCCCGTTCCACGCCGTCGTCTTCCGCGACCGCGGTGACGAGGGCAGTCGCAAGGTCGCCATTCTCTTTGAAGCACCGCAACATTGTGCGGTCCTCGACGTGGACAAGCTGAACCAAGGCGACACCGCCTTCGGTTCCAATTCCTGGCGAGGTGACCAGTACGAACCGCATCTGCGGAAGGCAATCGCCAAGCATCAACGCACCGTCGACGCCGAAAACCTCGGCGGAAAGGAGGTGTGACATGGGCGATAGAGCTTGCGTCGTTTTCTTCGACCGCACCCGCGTGTCCCCCACCGTCTATCTGCACTGGCACGGCAACGCCGTGCCACTCTTGCTCGCCGATCTCAAGGATCGGATGCAAGGGCGGTTTTCGGATGCGTCTTACGCCGCCGCCCGGTTCGTCGGCATCTGCCACGACAGCATCGACGGCAACCTGAGCCTCGGGATTTCGTCGAATGATTTCTCCCATGCGGATCTCCGAAACAAGGACCGAATGGAAACGGAGAGCCCCGGCAACGCAGGAATAATCGCGGTCGATACCAGCGATTTCACCTGGAAAGCCTATGGCGGCTATCTGGCCGACTTCGACCGGAGGCAGCCATGACTCCGACCAATCAGAAACGGGCGGATCACGGTCGCAAGGCACTCGCCGCCTATGCCAACGACGACACGTTCACCAACCTCGTCGATTTTCTCACCGACGCCATGCACTGGTGTGACGCCAGCGGCGAGGACTTCCACTACGCCCTGTGCATCGCCTGCAAGCACTACCTCGCCGAGCTCAACGACGAGCAAACCGAGGAAAGGAGGATGCCATGAACACCGTGCAGAAGATGAAAGCCGCACTCGCGGGCGAGATCACCGTCAGGACGTGGTGGGGCTGCCCCGGCCTCACCGGTGACGCTTTCCGTTTCTGGTTCCTGGACTGCCTGATGACAAAGATCAATCGGCAAGACAGTCGGCGATGGCGACGCTTGACGCCGGACTTCCAAATCAGCCTCCGCCGCGATGCGCGAAGGCTCGATGATCTCCAGCATCGCATCATTCACCGGCAATTCGAGACCGACATCTTCATTCGCCGGTTCGGACATTTGCTAACCACCAACTGAAGGAGAACGACTATGTACGCACTTGCAACCATCAATCCCTTTCTCGCAGCCCGGCTTACCCTCAAGCCACGGCTCATCAGGCCGATACGAAGGCGGGCAGTTTACGCCAAGCTGCCCGAGGCCCCGATCAACGGCAGCCCGGTCCCCGAGCTGACCAGCCTGTACCACAACGCCAAGGCCGGCGAATACGGCGACCGCGGCTACCCCGGCAACTGCGGCGGCAACCTCATCCGCGACCTGTTGCGCTACTTTCGTTCGACGAGCGTCGCCGATCCCATGACCGGCAGCGGCACCTGCCGTGACGTTTGCCGGGAACTCGGCATACCCTGCTGGTCAGGCGACATTCACGCCGGATTTGATCTCTGCGATCCGTCCAACTTCCACGGCGAGCAGAAGCTCCTCGACCGCCAAACCTTCGATTTCGTCTGGCTGCATCCGCCCTACTGGCGCATGAAACTCTATGCCGACAACCCCCGCGATCTGTCGCGGGCGCCCACGCTCGATGCGTTCCTGGAACGTTACGCACTCGCCATTGCTCATAGTGCATACGTTCTGAAACCCGGTGGAAAGCTCGCGGTTCTGATGGGAGACTACAACGACCGAACCGAGGGATTTATCCCACTCACCTATCACACCAAGCGCCTTGCCTTTGAGTGTGGCTTGTGGCAGCATTGCACCGACATCATACGGTTCAGCCACGGAGCCACCAGCAGCAAGAAAGTGTATCGCAGCAGCTTCATTCCGGGCCTGCACGACGTGTGCATGGTTTTTGAAAAACAACCGTCATAAGGGCGAGATATGACACACAAAACGGCTTACGTATCCACTCTGGAAGGTCTTTGCGATCAGTTGGACGCCTTTTGCAAACGGCATCAATTGCCCGGACTCTCGGCGGATGAACTTCTTTGCGAGTTATGCGGTGAGGAGCCCAGGCGGGAAGACCTCTGCGAATGGGTGCGAGGATTCATTGAATCGTGGGATGCCGCGTGCGATGCTGAGCAAAGGGCGAGGCCGAAGCAACAGGGTGATGCCCGATGACTCTCGACCCATTCTGGTCAGATCGCTTCCACAGGTGTGCGCTGGCCTCCGGCTTTCTTGCTGCCACCGAGGACGGGCTTAAGGATTCCCTTCCGCCCTGGGACTATACGCGCCTCCGCACGCCAGCGGTCGGCTTCACCCCCGCGCTTCTTAATTTCGTAATCGCTTGCTCAGCCAGGGAGCATACACCGCCGGCCCAATGGCAAAGGCCGCTCCAAACATATCAAAACGCCGTTCCAAGGTCGTAGCCACGTTCTCGGCTACCATCCAATTCCGGCGAAATTCCGGCCGAATACCGGCCAGAATGCATCCCATCAAACCTGGCAGAATTGCAGATTGCTGCAAGTCTCCAAATGCCCAATATTGTGTACAGATACGGTAATTGCGCTTACTCAGCGGCTGTGCTCCAGATGGAACGCTCGCCATGAGCAAAACGTAACCATCAAACGGAGTCACAGCCTATGGACGTATTTATCGGATTTGACATTTCATTGCAATCAACACATATCTGCGTGGTTGACAACGACGGGAACGTGGTACGCGAGGGAGTCGCGCCCTCTGAAGTCCATGACCTCGATCAATGGCTCAGCACTCATAGCGGCGGTTGGTCAGTCAAACGCATCGTTTTTGAAACCGGGCAGCTGAGCACCCATTTCCATCAGGGGCTGCGGCAATCCTGGCCGGTCATCTGTATCGACGCTCGGCACGCGCACGGCACGCTGAAAGCGCAGCGGGTCAAGACCGACAAGCATGATGCCCGCGGCCTGGCCCAGATCGCCCGCACGGGATGGTACAAGCCCACGCACGTGAAGTCCGACGAGGGACAGGCGCTCCGCGCTTTAATCGGCGGACGCAAGCAGCTCGTTGCGATGCGGATGGACCTGGAGAACCACGTTCGAGGCGTGCTCAAGACCTTCGGGATCAAGCTCGGGGGCGTCACCGCCGCTGCCTTTGATGCCAAGGTTAGGACTGCCCTCGTTACAAAAGACGGGCTGGTACGGGCGACAGTGCTTACCCTGCTGGACGCACGTGAAGAACTGCTCCGGCAGCAACGAACCCTTGATAAGCAATGCGGCGCCATCGCCAGGGCTGATGCCGTGTGTCGGCGGCTGATGACCGTCCCCGGCGTCGGTATTATCACCGCCTTGACCTTCAAGGCGGAAATCGACGATCCGTTGCGCTTCAAGAAATCGCGCGATGTCGGCGTGCATATCGGGCTCACGCCCAGACGCTATGCCTCCGGAGAGGTTGACCGCTCCGGTGGGATCACCAAATGCGGCAATGGAGCACTGCGAACTCTGCTGTTCGAGGCGTCCGTCACCATGCTGACGCGCAGCGGCAAATGGAGTCGGCTCAAGGCATGGGCGGTCAGACTGGCGCAACGCAGCGGCTTCAAGGTTGCCTCGACCGCATTGGCCCGCAAGCTTGCGGTGGTCATGCACCGCATGTGGGTCGATGGAACAGATTTTGCCTACGGGGACGTGCCCGCCGCTCAGGCCGCGTAACCGGAGGCAATAAGGAGTCGGCCGGCCAGCGTTCAAGCGCACTGGACGGCAGGCAGGGTGAAGGGAGAAAACGAGGTCCAGGAGAGTACGCGGAAGACGCTGCCGAACCGGAGCAATCCGTTATCGCGCGGTACAGATCGTACCCCTGCCTCAACCAGACCGTATCCTGATGGCTGGCAACGCCAGACCTCGAAGAGCAGAACGGTTCTCCAATCATCGGGCTTGCCCCACCGCGCCCATGCAGGCCAGCAATCGGCGACATATCGGGGAGTACGGTAGAAAACCGGCAGAACCGCCCGCGGTTACTGCGCATGACAGATCGTACCCCCTCGACAGACCCAAGGCACAGGAGCCCGGCACACCTCCTTCTGGGCCACTGAATAGGCAGTCGAGACCAAGCGGTTTTTGGCCTATTGGCGGGCCAAAAACCGCCGAAAATGGCATCCAGCAAAAATCGTCGATTGACAAGCGCAATTAGAGCAGGCGTCTTCCCTATGCACTGCATAGTCAGAATTTCCCCGGGAAATCCGGTTCTCGCGGCAAGTCGCCTGCTTACGGACAACCCGTCAGTTGGCGTGCTTGAGTTTGTGGGCAGCGACCTGACAACCTACGTGCTGATACCCGGCCGCAATCTCGACGCGATGCTGTCGGACAGGGAAATCAACCTGACCGACCAGGGGCTTCAGCGGCACCGAATCACTTTCGTCCGCGAGATGGACGAGGACGAACTTCGCAAAGCCGGGAAGGGAGAGCCGACCATCGACCGGATCGACGCGGCGGAATTCGAGTCCAACGAAGAGGCGCAGAGCTGGCTCCAGAAGATTGCTCCAGTGTTTAAGCGCGGTTGAATGAGGTGCTTTAGCGGTGTCCGTGTTGAAAATTTACTCGGCAGCAGGGCAAAAGCACCGACAAAGGGGATCAGGTCATTGAACTTATCCGATTCGCAACTCCGCGTCGGCGCACGCTGTATGAACAACTGCGGCCAAGCCCCCCGATTTTTGCGAAGTGAGAAAAGCTCAACCGAACTTCCGATCAAATTTAGCTTCATGGTTATCTGTTGGTCGAGCAATCGTTTGGGAAGTTGCTGGCGCCGAGACCCGGTTCCGACTGGACCGATCTCAACTATTGTCCATGCTCTTAGTTGGCCTCGAGGCACGGGAGCCATGCGGGGCGCAAACCATAGTGCAGTCGGTACTTACATCGCAGCGCATTTTTTCCGACTTTCTAGTCACATCCTGCATTCTCACGACAGATAATGTCAGGGACAGGAGGCTTGGGATGTCGCGCGACAGCGAGTTGGTTAAGCGCGCTCTCGACGGAGACCAGGGCGCATGGAGAACGCTTGTTGCTGGGTACACGAAGGTACTCCGTCCGGTCATTGGGCGGTTGTCTCATCCGAGCGTTGTCGACGATTTGCTCCAAGAGGTATTCTTGATTCTCTTTCGCCGCCTCGAACACGTGGCGGGTCTACTTCGAGAAGGAGACGATACTCGACTTCGCAATTGGCTGTATAACGTGGCCTTCTTTGTATCACGTACCTGGAGGCGCAGTCAGGCCAGAAGAGCAATCAAACCGTTGACTCACGATCCGGTGGATCCTGCCCAGACCGATCCGAGCGCCGCCGCCGAGCAACGACAAGACGCGATCAGGGTCAAGAGAGCATTCGATCAATTGTCCGACGAAGATCAAGAGATTATTAGCCTAAGGCTTGAATCGCTATCGTACGAGGACATCGCGAAAATTCTCGAGATTACTTCGACCGCCGCGAGGAAGCGCTACGAGCGCGCGATGGCAAGACTCCGCGACCTTCTTTCTCGACCGTGACATCCATTGACGATTTTGATTCAAGGTACGTTACATGCCTGATTACAATCTAGCCGATGATGAGATATTGAACCTGCTCCGGGAGAGTGACAATGTTTTCCGGTTGCCTCCCATTCGGCCGGTCACCACCGACAACTGTATTTCTCATCCGCGCTATCGCGACTTCGTCGCTGCCAGACGGTCTGGCCGCGAATGGCAATGGAACTCGAATGAGGAGGACCATCTCAGAGCATGTCGATTCTGCCAACAACTCTTGGAGAAGGAAGACCATTTTGTCGACTTGGATCGGACGAAAACTCGGTGGAAGCGGGCCGGCATTTCAGTACTTGTGGTGATCTCAGCTGTCGCTGCGGTTGCGTTTATTGCAATTGGTTTCACCAGAAACGCCGACTCGCCGAGCATATACGTTACTCATCTCGATGCCACACAGCACGCTGGAAGGGAATCTCAACAGGCGGAACAGGTGGACCAACTTAATGTCGCTCTGAACGGTTGGCGAGGAAACGCGACCGTCTGTATGCTCGAATGCGTTGCTGGCCATGTTCCGACCGTTCGACCCGAGGACGACCAACGATGTCCTACCATCGTGTCCGGTGAACAACTTAAGAGGCCATTGTTCGTCACGCGTGCCGAGGGTCAACAAAAAATGGTGCTTCTGCTAGTCACTGACATGCCAGCGGCTACTGATTTGCAAGACGCCGTGCAGCGCGGCCGGATTTCCCGTTTTGATCAGGCGAGCGAACAAAAGACGCTCGCAGAAGTTACGAAAGTATTGATTGAGCAAAAGAAGAACTTAATCACTTCAACCTGGATCGTCATTGAACCGGCCGTTCACCGAGAGAGATAATCATGGATAAGCCCCGATATTATTGGACGCTTGTCATCGGAATGATGGTGGTGTTGACGATCTCCGCCGCGATCGCCCAATCTCCAATTTCGGTCCCAAACGCTTCCGGTGACGTCCCTTCCAAAACAGACGCATCACAGGGCATCCCAAACGCTGCGAGTGCTTTCGTGAGTTACCAGAGTAAGGACCAGCGTCCGGATAACAAAGTCCAAATGGAATTGGCGGACCGCGTAGCTGAGGCGCTTCAGAATTGGTTTCAGATCGGGCAATTGATTACGAACCGCTCCTATCTTGTAGCTATTAAGTCGGCTGAGGAAAACCTTTCAATTATCAAAACGGCTTGGGATCGACGCGATGTCCGAGTGACCTACACAAGTGTCGCCATTGCGCATCTCTACACCGGCCGAGCGTACGATTCCTGGGGCGACTTAGAGATGGCCCAACAACACTATACAGAAAGCAACCGATTTTTCTGCCTACAATTTGCGAATTGGGTTGCGCAATTAGTGACCGCAGGGTCCCCATTACCAGTACGTTACTCCAATTTGGTCAAAGCGTTATGGGTTGACGACCTCCACGATCTAGCCATCTGTGAAATAGCCCTCGGTCAAGAGAAGGACGGGGAAAAACATTTCCACGCGGCCTCGGAGATCGCGAAGACCGTTCCAGCCTATCTCGGTGACAGCTTGAGCGCGATGATTGATGTATCGCTGGCCAATTACGCTATTAGGCAGCGTCGAGATGAAGATGCCCGGCGTCATCTTGAAGCGGGGCGAGGATCACTTGACAAGATTCCGGCAGAGAAAATAGGTGTACCCGAAGAACTAACTCGTCAGAAGTGCGTACTCGCGGAATCGTTTTTACTACGACGCACCGGCAGGGATGCTCAGGCATTCGCTATATTGAAAAAAATCACCGACGATCCCGCAAAACGGTCAAAGCTCCACCCGGAGATTCTCGTGCGTTACTTGATGGAGGAAGCGCTGGACAAGTCCCTACGTTCGCAACCAGAAATTGCAGAAGCGATCTTTAAAGAAGCTTGCGCCGCGGCACGCCGACCGGAATACTCGAACACATTACTTGCAACCTTGATCGAGTCGGATCGTGCGCTAGTACGCGGGTGCGTGCCTGGTCAGCGCGCTGGAGCTGCAGTCCAACTCGGCAAGTGTTTGGAAACTGAATACGAGCGTGTGTTCAGTGGGTTCATGTTCCAAGACCGCCGGCAGAGACTGTCGTTCCTGGGCAAACTATGGTCTCCGTTCGGCGCGTACTTGACATTGGCGCCAGGATCTGGGGTCACTGACGACGAAATCTATCGACATGTTTTATTGAAAAAAGGATTGGAGTTTCTGTACTCCTCGCAAGAAATCCGAAATACTCAGTCTCAGGCCGAGGAAGCGAGCGACGGAGTAAAGGGTCAACATCGAATCGGAAACATCGAAAACCGAGAGTCGATGCAAACCATATCGGGGGCAACACTTAATTCCCGTGTAACCGTGAGTGATATTTTGAGTCGCCTCGGCAACGAAGAGGTGTTTGTGGACTATGTGTTTTACACGCACATTTCTTTGGAACCAATAAACGGCTGGCAAGTGAACGCCTCGCGACGGCTACTGGCATTTGTCGTACGACAGGGGAAGGGCGTCGTTTGCGTGCCACTACCAGAGGGACGACGGCCGATTGCCGAGATCGTTTCCAATTGGCGAGCACAGCTTGATGAGCCGAGTCTTATCGGTTCGGGTGCCCCAAGCCTGACGCCACTAGCCCAGGAGCTTGCTGCCATTGTCTGGGATCCACTTCGCCCTTACGTGACGAACGCGAAGCGAGTAATCATCTCGCCCGATGGTCCATTGTGGCTTTTTCCGTTTGCGACCCTTCCCGGAGATTCGCATGAGTATCTGATTCAGGAACGGACGATCTCATGCGCCCTCTCGGGTCGGCATTTTTGCTTATCGGGTTCAACGCGGCACAAATTCGTTGCGGGTTCCGGACTTCTTATCGTTGGTGGGGTCGAATTTGAACATGAGCAGGGTCTGCCTGAGCTTCCAGGATCGCCTGCTGCGGCAGCCTATATTGCGGAATTGTATCGTCGTACTCACGCTGGAGAGTCTCCAAGCGTTCTTACAAAGCGACAGGCGACGCCCAACGAATTGATGAGTCATATGCAAAGAAGTTATCGCGCGGCAATTATCATAACAATTGGAGGACGCGAAACACGCCGCCAATCGCTCGATCTGGTCGAGCCAAGTGAATCACGGTGGGAATCTGGACTGACCGCTCAACTAAATCTCGCTCAAGCTGGAAAGCCCGCAATTCACACCAGAGATAACTGGGGCACATCGCTCGGTCCTGACGAATTCGGATACCGCGACACTAGCTCGCTGGAGCTAGTCATGATCCTCGCGTGCGAAAGCAACGAGGGGCCTGGGCAAATGGGGGAGGCACCGTTGGCGTTCCCGCGAGCGCTGCACGCAGGCGGCACGGGCTGTGTCGTGGCTGTCCTATGGCAACCGAATGGCGCCGTATTACAAGAACTTGCGAAACGTGTGTGTGAAATCGTGTGGATCGATGGTTTCAGCGCTGCCGATGCCATCCGCAAGACTCAGTGTGAATCAATCGCCGACGGAGGACCAAATGCACACCCAAAGAACTGGGCGTCGCTAATCTGTTCGGGCGACACTAAACCAACGAACGGGTACATTTCGCCACCCAGCTTTCCGCCGTACCCCGGTCTGATGCTTATTTTGCTGTCCAGCGTAACTGGAGTCCTTGTCTGGCGAGCGAGGATTCTCTCTCGGTCCTCCCGCTGAAGTGGTCAACCGCGGTACCCGAAGAAAGTGGTTGCATTTCTCTTCGAGGCCTCGTACCTTTCGCAGAGTATCAACGAATCAGGACGACTGGCATGGATGCTTCGGCGCTTGACCCGGACAAGGAAGTCCAGCTAACGAACGGTAGTCGGATGCCGCTGTGCCGCGCCGCTGCTCTTCTCACTCTCATCGAATCGTACGTCGAAGACAGTGCCAAGGATCGCGAACTAATTGGGAAACTGCGAGGCTTGTCTCCAGGTCAACTAGCGCCGCCGGAATGCAGGCAACGGCTCTCGGACGCGGAACTTGTGGACGTCAATGGAAGGATCTCGGAATCGCTGGCGCAAATCGTTGAGTCGGCTGTTCGCGGAGCGGGCGCGGCTGTTTATTTGGTCTCGCCATTCTCTAATCCCGATGATAAGACGCTTGCGGACCTTGTATCTGCCGTCGAAGTTGTATGTGCGGAGCAAGGATGCGCAGCTACCAAACTTGCTGTCCAACGTATCATTGATCGGTCAGCTCGATCGCTTCTCGAATTGAACAGAAGCTAATCGACACCAATTCGGATTCAATGTGTCTGGGACGGCCACTTCAGATCCAGTACTCCGTGAGTTCCTTGAATGCTGTGCAACGCGCTTTGAGACGGCACTGACGAACCGAAGAGCCAAGATTCGGGCCTGACATACTCCTCGCAACGCGCGACGAATCTGCATGCTCGTTTTGACGCCGGGCGAGCCGGCGATCAATCCATCATTCCTGCCGTCCTTGCAGCTGCACTACCTGCCTGCGAACCGTCCGTGCTGTTCAAGCCCTGTTAAAGGTGCTCCGGAGAAATTCCCGTACCGTGCGACGGCACACACGGACATAATTGTGTTACCGCATGCGAGTAGCCGATTTGATCAAATTGTTTAGAGAACAGAAGATCGGAGTTGGAATGGACTCGATGAATAAAACACCGTGTTGAAAAAGTGAAAAAAGCCAGAGACACGTGTCCCTGGCTCCCGCGATCAATCGCCTTTCGAGGTAAGGCCAGCGTTGTCGAGGTTTTTGATCCGGTCCGTGAATCGCACAACCGCTTGGCGGGAGTCTCGCTTCACGAGGCCACGGCAGATCTCCACGGCAGACTTGAACTCGGTCTCGATTTGGGCCTGTTCGGCCTCCGGAACCTGCTCGAGAATGCCAACGAATGCCTCAGCGATCTGCATCAGCTCAAATCGCCTTCCCGTGTGATTCGTCTTCATGTTATTCGGTGTCCCTGGCAGAATTCAAACTTGCGACATGGGACGCAAGAGATTACGCTAGTTTTTGCCAAACAGTGCCTTTTCTGCGTCCCGACAGACATCGGATTGGTGCTGCGGCAGCCGGGCTGCTTTAGGTTACGGCAACGCGGCTGCCATTCATACAATCGAGCTCATCACGATCACCTCCCCCTCGATTCACGGGCCATTGACGCCGCAAGGCGGGAATTCCTGCGATTCCCTCATGAATGAATTGCCGATCGGGACAAAAAGTGACCATCAAATGGTGATGTTGCTCATGGCGGTGAAGTTGATGCGAGGACAGTTGCGATTGCTTGGCGGACGTTCATGTTCATTGGCCTTTGGTTGGTTGTTCTTTTGTCCGCTACGCGTGGCATAGCGGCTATTTAACATTTCGCCGTACTTAACATTGAGATCAAACGGTGAATTGTCTAATTCGCTGTGGCATTTGATTGGCGGCAGAAAGGATGGCTAGGCGACAACAACGAAATCATAATCGCGTCCACCAGCTCTTCGCCGAAGAGCCACGTTAGAGCGAAGGCAGCATGATAGCCGCTAAATGAGTCGAACCAAGACTGTCTGCGTGACCGAGACGGCTACTGAACTTTTGATCGGCGGCATCCCGGGTTGCAATTCCGAACTACGCCAGTTGCGTGTTCAAAATCAAAGAATGTTGCACAGCCATGATGCAGTTTAACGGTGGCAGCCGCGCGCTTTTCAATTGAAACGAGAAAAACCGCTGTTGCAGCCGCCCTCTGCTACAGCGCTTTGGTTCGGTCCAATCGGGATGCACTACTCTTTGGCCTTCGCCACTTGGTCGAGTAACTGGTTGACCCACGTTTCGGGATGTTCGCACTCACTTACCAGCGGATGCTGTCCGAGCGAAAACAGATGTAGTTGGAGGACATATGCAACGAACAGCCAAATCGGATGGCCCGGACTATCCGGAATGTGGTGCTTGATATTATGGTAAATGCGGTCCCATGCAGGGGGATGGTGCCTACGTAGCCACCGCCCCGTGTGAACGTTTCTGCTCGCCAACCAAAGGTAGCCCAAGGCGGAGCCGAGGACACGCTTTAAGAATCTCGCGTCGTCTTCACCCAACCCATCCAGCAGCCAGTTTGCCGACCAAGCATCCGCTTCTTTCTCCCAACCGAGCCTGATTTCATTGGCTTCCTTAACCTGCGGATCATCCTCTGGCCTGACGCCCGGCGTTGGTTTCGGCAATGTGCGTGGATCGTGCCCCAACTGCACGTGACCAACTTCGTGGTGCAGAATGCTGGCGACGGTGCAAAGGAAGAGCTCGTCTGCTGCATTTTCCAAGGTATCCTTAGCTGCACTCGGGTCGGGTCGCGGTAGGTCGATCGGCCAAGATACATCTCCAAGGTCCGGCCTCCGCAGACGTGTCTCGACATCGACCGTCCAGGCGAGCAAGTCCATCCCGGGCTTAACTGCCGGGTCGGTCAGGTCAAAGTCGGTGATAGTTGGGTCTGCAAGCAGTTTCTTGGTCATGTATTCGTAGAGGTTGACGTAGCCGTAAGCCCGAGCCCACAACCTTTCCAAGGCGTTCAGCCCGATGGTGATGCTGTTGTCTGCGGGGTTAGCAAAGAACACCATGTCCTTCGACCGGTCGTCGATGACAAAGGTGATCTTGTTCTTGTCCAGCAATTCCTGAAGCTCCTTTGCCTTCTCAGGCGCAATGTTCGCCAGCGAAGGGATCAGGTGCTTGTACAGATGTCCGATTGGATTTTGCTGATTCATATAGAGCCCATGCAAAAAATGGTGACGCACCGGCAAGCAAGCGTGCCATTGCGAGCGTCATCGCAGCTCGATGCCGACGCGGCAGCCTACGATTGCCGCAACACATTGCAGTCTGGCGGCCCGGGAAGATCCTTCGCAAAACCCGAATATGGCCAGACAGGCCAAAATCAAAAAAGGCTGCAATTCCAAGGCTTTCCTAGACATCATAGCCTTGTGTGCCGCAGAAACCCTAGGTTTTTCGCACTCCATTATGCCAAAACCCGCACTCAGCCTATTGCGCAACGATATCGAAATGTGTTAATATCGTTGCCAGGGGTTAATGATTAGCCCCACTAACGACATGGAGGATCATATGTCACGCAAACGCACTTCTAACGATAATTCCACAGAAACCACAAGCGCCGTCGCCGAACCGCCGATTGCCGAATCCGAGCCGGAAGGCGCGGGTTTCGCCGAGCGGGTCGGACAAAGGAAATCAGGTTCCACGCCCGATCCGTTCGGCATCGCCGCGGATTACCTAGCCGGCGTCCGCCTCTTCGAGAGCAAGCAGGACCGGCAGGTGGCGATCAAGTTTGGCGAAGGCCGTGCCGAGGACAAGCCGAGCCAGGCCGTCATCGACAAGCTGAAAGAGGCGGGATACCGGTGGAACCCGGCCGATCGGATATGGGCACACCATGTCGGCGGCGAATCCGCCAGGAGCACCCGAATTGAGGCCGAACGGCTTTACCAGGAAGTACGCCAGATGATTCGGCAGGAGAAGGGAATCGAAAAGGGAGTCGAGACGGCACCGGACGTACCCTTCTAACCGGTAGCGGGGCGAGCCGTGAGCGTACCCCCAAACCTAATATCTGCACGACCTTGGCCGCCAGGGCTGGCCGCAACACAATGGCCCGCCCTGCGGCAGGAACCAGGTTTTGCTGATGGTTCCTGACGATGGCAAAGAAACCGCCGGACTGGCGACAACCGTCATTATTTCCGCCCGATCCCGCAACAAACGCGGGAGAGACTCAAGCCAATACGCCCGAGCCCCAAGACAACGCAACCCTTAACCACGATGGAGACCCACATGCACTACAAGACCATAGTCCTCGAACTCTTGATGGAACACAAGGAGTTACACGAACAACTTCGTCTGACGCGGCAACTTCTACCGACCCTGGAAACCTTCGCACAGGAGTTGAAGACCAGCTACGAAGCCTGGAAGGAAACTCTCACCCAGGCGAAGCCGGACAGCGAGCCGAGCCAGATAGCCTCAGAAGCCCTGGAAATGGCTCTCAGAGACGTGAAGGAGCGTCTGGCCTTGGCATCGCCGGACGAGAGCGAAACGCTTTCCCTGGACGAGGCAATGGCCACTATAGCCCGTCATACGTCTCGCGCCTAAACGCCTCTCGCCGTCAGCCGACACTTTTTGACAGCCCACCAACCGACCCCCCGGACATACCGGAACCGCAGGAAACGCCACCACCCGCCGAAACAACCACGCCCGCCGAGACTCCAAAGCCTTCAGCCCCACAATCGTCCGCGCCAGAAGCCCCCTCCCAGCCGTCGCACGTCTCCATCGCCAGCGGCGAGAAGGCCAAGGCCCGCGATATCATCGCCGCCATCCACGTTCTGAAGTGGATCGAGCGCGATCAGCGCCAGCCTGCACCTTCGGAGTTACGGGCGCTCGCCCGCTTCGCCGGCTTCGGGCCGGTCGCCCTGTCGATTTTCCCCGATCCAATCACGGGGCGATACAAGGATGCCGGCTGGGAGCGACTCGGCGAAGAGCTAAAGACATTGCTGACGCCGGAGGAGTACGACAGCGCCAAGCGCACCACCTTCAACGCCTTCTATACTTCGCCGACCGTAATTGCTGCCATCCACGAGGCAATCGGCCGATTAGGCGTTCCCGACAAAGCCACCATCCTGGAGCCCGGTTGCGGCACCGGCAATTTCATGAGCCAGGGGAGCGATGGGCATCATTTCATCGGCGTCGAGCTCGACTCCATCTCCGGCCGCATCGCAAAAGCCCTTCACCCGCAAGCTGACATCCGCATCGAGAATTTCCGCGACACCAAACTGCCCGAGGATCGCATCGACGCAGTGATCGGCAACGTACCGTTCGCCGATCTCAAGCTCGACTACCAGGGCCAAAGGCTTTCCTTGCACGATTACTTCTTCGCCAAATCCATCGACGCCCTAAAACCCGGTGGTGTACTGGCCCTGGTCACCACGCATTTCACGCTCGACAAGCAGAATGCCGCCATCCGCGAGTACCTCGCCTCGAAAGCCGATTTCGTCGGCGCGATTCGGTTGCCTTCGGATGCGTTCAAACGGGAAGGAACCGCCGTCGTGACCGACATCGTGTTTCTTCGGAAGCGTGACCGGGGCGAACCCGCCCGCCACGTCGATGCCGACTGGCTGGGAATCGCCCCGCTGGAGATTGATGGCGCAGAGGTTCCAGTCAACCGTTATTTCCTGAACCATCCCGAAATGGTGCTCGGCACCTGGACGCGCAAGGACACGCTCTACGGAGGCGAAGGCTACAGCGTCCTTAGCAATGGCGAGCTGACTCAGCAACTCAAGGAAGCGATCAATCGCCTGCCCGAATTCGCACCGCTGCAAGCATCACCGGTGCAGAATGAGCTCCCCCCGGCTTTTACGCCGCCACCACCAGAGCGTCACATCAACGAAGGCAGTTTCTTCGTCGCTGACGATCGCATCATTTACCAATCCCAGGGCGGGCAAGGAGTGCCCGTCGTCTACGGCGGCACGACCCTGAAAGCGGACGGCACTCTGACCGGCAAACGCCTCGCCGCCCTGGTGGGCATGCGTGACCAGGCCCGCCGCGTCCTGCAATCGCAGAACGAGGGCTGGCCCGAGGAACGCCGCGACGAGGCACGCCGGGATCTCAACCGGGCCTATGACCGGTTCGCGGGAACATACGGCCCGATCAACAAGACCACCTTCGGCGAGACCGAAGACGGCAACGTCATCCGCCGAATGCCGAATCTGGTCAAATTCCGCGAAGACCCGGACGCCATGCTCGTCATGTCCCTGGAGGACTACGACGAGGTGACGGGAAAGGCTGCGAAAGCCGCCATCATGACCAAGGATGTTGTCGGCAAAACGCCGCCCATCACGCAAGTTCAAAGTGCCGAGGAAGGCTTGCTGGTTTCACTCAACCAGCGCGGCGCGGTCGATTTGCCGTTCATCGGCACCATCTACGGCAAGGCGAAAGGACAGATTGTCGCCGAACTCGGCGACCTGATTTTCCCCGACCCGGAATCGAGAACCTGGCGAACCGCCGATGATTATCTCTCGGGCAACGTCCGGGCGAAACTTGCCGCCGCCCAGACAGCCGGTCCGCTCTTTACCCGCAACGTCAACGCCCTTCGTAAAGTTCAGCCCGAGGACGTGCTGCCCGGAGACATCGACGCCAATTTGGGCGCACCGTGGATACCGGCAAGCGACTTCCAGGCATTCGCCGCCGATCTTTTCCGCGTCGATCCGTCGAGCGTGCCCATCGCCCACCTGAAGAAGGATGCCGTCTGGAACCTGGAGGCCGACTACGCCGCGAAGCAGTCCGCGACCGCAACCTCCGAGTGCGGAACGGACCGCGCCAATGGCACCTGGCTGCTTGAGCTGGCCCTGAATATGAAATCGCCGACCATCTACGACACGATCAATCACGGCGACCGAGAGGAGCGCGTGCTCAATCAGGAAGCAACAATGGCCGCCCGCGAAAAGCAGAAACTCATCAAGGAGCGCTTCCGCTCTTGGGTGTTTACCGATCCGGAACGCACCGAGCGGCTCGTGCGGATTTACAACGACACCTACAACAATCTGCGGCCCCGCCTGTTCGACGGCGGGCATCTCGATTTCCCCGGCATGAACCAGACTGTCCGGCTACGGCCACACCAGAACGATGCTGTTTGGCGCGGCATGAGTTCCGGCAACACGCTGCTCGCCCACGTCGTCGGCGCCGGCAAAACCTTCACGATGGCCGCCACCGGCATGAAGATGAAGCAGGCCGGACTCCTCAAGAAGCCGATGTACGTCGTCCCCAATCACCTGTTGGAGCAGTTCGCCCGCGAGTTCATGCAGCTTTATCCAAACGCCAGGCTGCTCGTCGCTGCCAAGGAAGACTTGAGCCGCGACCGCCGCAAATTCCTGACTGCCAAGATCGCCAGCGGCGACTGGGATGGCATCATCGTCACGCATTCGTCATTCGAGCGCATCGGCATGTCACGCGAGTACCAGGGAAAATTCCTCACCGAGCAGATCGCCGAATATGACGCGCTGCTGCGAGAACATGCCAGCGACAAAGGTGCCAATCGCAACCTCATCAAGACCATCGAGAAGCAGAAGGAGGCGAGAGCCCAACGGCTCAAGGACCTGCTCGCCGGCGAAAAGAAGGATGACGGATTGGTGTTTGATGAGCTCGGCGTCGATCACGTCTTCATCGACGAGGCGCATTATTTCAAGAACCTGGAGACACCGACCAAGATGGAGCGCGTCGCCGGCATCCAGACCGGAGGCAGCGAGCGAGCCTTCGACGTGTATATGAAGGCCCGCTACCTGGGCGAGCAGCACGCCGGGCACGGCGTGACGTTCGCCACCGGCACGCCGATTTCCAACACGATGGTCGAGATGTACACGATGCAGCGGTTCCTCGACCCGGAAGGGTTGAAAAGCCGCGGGCTCGAGCATTTCGACGCCTGGGCGGCCACCTTCGGCGAAGTCGTGGACACGATGGAAATCGCGCCCGACGGCGCGGGCCTCCGCCCCCGAAGCCGGTTCGCCCGTTTCACCAACCTGCCGGAACTTCAGCAGATGTTCCGGTCCTTCTCCGACGTGCAGACGGCAGAGATGCTGAATTTGCCGCGCCCGCGTCTGCAAGGCGGCAAGCCGATCGTCGTCGCCTGCCCGATGTCCGACAAGCAGCGCGAGCTACAAGCGGAGCTTGTCGAACGCTACGAGCGGCTGCGGTCTTCAAAGGTCGATCCTCGCGTTGACAATGCGCTTAACATCACCACCGACGGCCGCAAGCTCGCCACCGATGCCCGCATGTTATCCGCCACGGCACCCGACTTCCCCGGATCGAAAATCAACCGGCTGGTGGAGAATGTCGCCGCCATCTGGAACCGCACTGTCGCGACACGCGGCACACAAATGATTTTCTGCGACATGGGAGTCAACCCGACCGCATGGGATTACTCGCCCTACCAGGAGATCACCAGGAAGCTCGTCGCGGCTGGCATTCCGACCGAGCAGATCGCCGCCATCGGCGACGCCGAGTCCGACGCCAAGAAGCAGGCCCTCTTCGAGAGGGTAAGGCAAGGCTCGGTGCGCGTGCTGATCGGCAGCACGCAGAAGATGGGCACCGGCACCAACGTGCAAAAACGCCTCGTCGCGCTACATCACCTCGACGCGCCTTGGAAACCGGCAGAAGTCGAGCAACGCGACGGCCGCATTTTGCGCCAGGGCAATGAAAACGAGGAAGTGGCGATCTACCGCTATGTCACCGAAGGATCATTCGACGCCTATATGTGGCAGGCGTTGGAAACCAAGGCCCGCTTCATTGGCCAAGTCATCACCGGCGACAACGCCGCTCGCCGGGCCGAAGACATTGGCGGCCAGGAACTCTCTTACGCCGAGGTCAAGGCGATCGCCTCCGGCAATCCCGCAGTCCTGACGCTGGCCGAGACCGACGCTGAATTGCAACGGCTCAATCTTCTCAAAAAGAATCATCTCGACGAACAATACGTCGCCAGCCGTCGCGCGCGTGACTTGCCGGGCGCGATTGCCAGCCTGTCGGAACGGCTGTCGAAACTCACTGCCGACGAAGCAACGACAATGGCAAATGCCGAAAAGCCGATCGCGATCGGCAAACGCAACTGGTCTCGCGGGGATGCACCCGCCGCCCTGGCCGGCCAGCTCGATGCCTCGCCAAGAGGCGTCAACGCGACGACCCGCGTTCCAATCGGCGTCTATCAAGGATTGCGCTTCGGCATGGTCCTGCATCCGCAATTCCCACCCGACGTATACCTCGAAGGCGAGATCACCTGCCAAACCATGCTGTCACGAGAGCACCAGGGGCCGCGTGCCGTTCTGAACGCGCTGGAACGCCTGGTGAGCGGCTACGACTCCGAATGCTCGCGGGTCCGGCAAGACCTCGCCATTGCGAAATCCCAGCTCCGGGACTATCAGGCCCTCTTAGGCAAGCCGTTTCTGCACGATACATACCTGACGGAATTGACCAGCCTGCGCGACCTGCTGAAAACCGGCCTGTCCACCACGATTCATGACACAAACGGCGAAGCCGGGTCGAGCGCTTCCGAACTGACCGAGAAGATCAAGATACTCAAGGCCGCCAACACCATCGAGGCTACGCCCCAGCGCGAGCGTCAGAAGCAAGCGGCCGCCGAGGAACCCGTCACCACTCGTATCCGACGCCGCACGGAAGCGACTCCAGCCTCTAACCATGCCATGCAGTCCGATGCCGCATCGGGACAAAGCGAAGCTCTGATGCCTGAATCTGCGCTGGATTCATCCACCAAGCCGCCGATGACGTTCCCAGAACGAATCGCGACGGAACGGCAACGCAAGGACTGGGATCCAGGCGTGCGGCCATGATCCGCTTGCCCTGAAATGCATGCCTAGTAATCATACTCATGGCAGGCCAGCCAGCAATTCATCGGTCGCTCAATGTCGGACGAATGTCCGATTTGCTTTAGCCCATACCAAGCAAGCGCGCCGCCTTGGATTGCTCAATTGTTATCCCGTGAATCTTGCGACTGCCAAAGTGCACGATGACCTTCAGTACCATGTCACGCACGTCGAAGATCGCACACTCGTTTGAGCCAAGGTCGAGCGTCTCCGCCTGAGTTACGACGGCATTGATGATGTCATTTCGTTGAATCCCATCGGAACATTTGCGGAGGGCGTGCTGAAGACGCGGAAGGAACAGATCATCGTTTCTCTTCTTTCGTCATCGCGACGTCGGGCCTGTCGTACCAGACATGGAGAGCGGTGGTTTGCCCATCCTGCATGATGGGCAGGACTGCTCGGATGCGAATGCCAGGATGTTTCTTCATCCAATCGAGGAATGCCCGGTTGACGATAATCGCGATATTGGCCGGCAAATTCGTTGCATTGCGCGGCGAAATCAAAATGTAGTTGCCCCGCTCGAGAAAGTTGATTACGGTCTTGCCCTCGCCGTTCCCCTCGTGGCGAAATGACATCTTTTTGGGCCTCCGCGTTGCGCTTTCGTTCGTTCAAAGATGACGTCTTGAGTCCCGATCGGCACGCAGGCAAATGGAGCACACGCCTATGAGTTCGTGTTTTGCTGTTCGACATCCCCGCGGGTCGCCCCGCATCCTCGATACATGCACTAGTCATTTCGGGCAGGCCATGCGGACGGGTGAGCATGCTCCCAATGCGTGCGAAACAGAGCGCTTAAGCCGAAATTCACGGCCAGCGGCAGCTGCAACCCGCTTACGGCTCACACGGACGAAGGCGGCAGTGACGTTGGTGCTTCATAGACGTACCTTTTCACCTTTCCGGAAGAATCGACCATGTCCAACGCCGATCCGTCATAGCTATAGGTAGTAACCCAGCTGTCGCGCGTGTCGGGCGACCTTGGCGATTGCACGAATTCTGGCCGACGATCGCAGAAGGGACAGCCCCGGTATCACGCGTGTAGCCGCCGGAATTGCCGGCGTGACGCCTCAACCAGAGTACACCGTCGTAATGATGACGGCAGCGCGACGAAGTTGGCATAGGGACGGCACCGATCGCACGTGACGCGCTGCCGACGAAGAGGGGCGGCCAGACCATGAAGTAGGCCGCGGCGAGTGGTCCAGAGGCTCATACCGATATCCTCCCGACGTGTCGCCGAAATCAAGAAGCGATCAACGAGCTACAAAGTTCGAACCGGTCAGCCGAACTCTGGATTCGGGCGTGGACCGACTATTTGCGGCCCAGTATCAACGCACTCACTGATGCGGGTGCTCACGTAGCAGAACTTCGAGATTGTTCTTGGCTTCGCGATTGCTTGGATCAAGGTTCAATACGTCTCGCAGCGCCTGCTCGGCCGCGCGCCAGTCCGCGCCTTCTTGAAGGATCGCATGCGATAGGAAAACACGCGGCGCGATAAAAGTTGGAAAGCGCTCGGCCGCTTGGGACAAAGCCCAACGTGCAGCTGCATACTCCTTCCGCGCCATCTTCGCTCGGCCCCGCAGGACGGCGGCGTCCGGATGCTCGCGCAAATGCTCCGCGACTTGGTCGAGTGCCGCCCAATTCTTGGTTTGCAAATACAGTTCGCCCAAGCCCTGCCACGCCGGGATGAATTCCGGTTCTTCGGTCAGTACGACTCGCCATTGCGATTCCGCCTCTGGATGGCGCTTCTGACAATGAAGCAGCCAAGCTAATTGATTCCTGCCCAAGTATCCGCGCAAACCAGGATTGATGCTGGCGAAATGATCGCCGGCTTCATTTCCATCGACTAGCCGCCGCAAACATGATTCCGCGCCGACAAGGTCTCCGGTTTCCTCCAGAGAAATTGCCTCGATATACAACAATTCGGGATCATCAGGATAATCTTTTCGCCCCTCGACGCACGCTTTGACAGCCTCAGCGGGCTGCTTGACGTCGCGCAAACACGCAGCGATCAACGCGTGCAGTTTGCGCACAATCGAATCGGTCCAGTGCGATTGCGCTAGACTCTTTTGCAAATGCGGCAGCGCTTCGGCGGACCGTCCGAGCTCGCGGTAAACTTGGCCGACGTTGAACAGCGTAAATGGGTGATTGGGCTGATCCACAAGCTCCATGTTTAGCAGGCGCACGTCGCGCTCAAGCTTTTTGGCGCGCAAATTCGGATCGGCATACCCAACGTGTTGAATCTCGACGTCCGCGAACCGAATCTCTCCACCACCGCGGCGAATTGACGGTAGGATTTGCTCGTGAACACGGTGTTCCCAACGCAGGCTTGCATCATTTCGGAACAAGCGAACATGGTCGACCAGCGTCTCAGTTCTGCCGCCGACGCAGCGGCACTTCATCGAGTAGGCGACATTTGCCTCAGGCAGCGCGGCAAAAAGCTGTTTGAGCTTTTGGCGATTGGGTTCGTCGAGTCGATCATCAGCATCCAGCCAGAAAACCCAGCGCCCGGTCGCGTGCTTGAGCGCTTCATTCCGCGCCGCCGCGAAATGGTCAATCCAGGGAAAGTTGGCGACCTTTGCCCCGAAACCAGCGGCGATCTCTTTAGTACGATCCGTCGAACCGGTATCCAAGATCACGATCTCGTCAACCAGATCGCGCACGCATGCCAGGCAGTCAGCAAGATTTCCTTCTTCGTTGCGGACGATCATCGTGAGCGATACGCCGGCAGGCGGCATTGGGCTTAGCGCACTGGATTCGATTGTGAACGTTGCTTCCGGAACAGTGGATGCAACGAACGTTTTAAGCGCTTTAAGAGCAGGAGCCTGGTATGCCAATCCGTCACCGACTTTGTCCAGCGTCTGCTTGTCCACTGACTCGGCAAACCAATCCTCGACGCGAACGACTCCGGGCGCTGCTTTGGCCAGCCGACGCCTGCTTGCCTTCAGCTCCTTACTTTCTTTATATTGGCCCGCGTCGAGCAGGGACTGAAAGTAAGCCCGCGCTGCGACCAGGTCGAACGGATTCCCTTCGACGGATTGACGCAAATGCGGTATCGCCGCCGGCAGCCGATTTGCTCGTGCCAGCGCGCAACCTAAGGCGGCCCGCGAAGTCAACAGGTCCGGCCGAGCCAGCACCGCCTCGTAGCGATGGGCCAAGTCACCGGTCAATTCCGCAAGCAACAGGTGCAATCGCCAGCGCAAGATTTCGAGTTTCACTTTGGCTTCGCCAACGGAATCGCCGATGTTGCTCCATGCCGCCCGTTCCCACTCGACTCGCGTCAGGTCGAAACTCCGCCACGGTTGGGCCTCGCAAAGTGCCTCGATATCTTTGATCGGAGATTCCAAGTCGAGAAGCAGCGACCGGCCGGCATCGACCGCTTCCTTTTCTTTCTTTTCCCGCGCCAGTTGTTCGACGCTTCCCAGTCTTGCCAAGACCTCGGGAATCGGCCGCACCGGCCGCATCTCAAGTGCGCGCGTCATTCGACTCTGAACTCGTTCCAAGATCGCCGGCCATTCGATTTGCAACTGTTCAATCGCGGCCCGCCAAAGGTTGTCGAAACTGTATGCAAGCACACGCTCACGCGCCGATTCAGCGATCCTTCTCCTCCGCGGTTCGTCGGCGAGGAACTCCTCTATCAGGGGCATGAGCGCCACGTCGGTGTACCCGATGTACTGCGTGCCAGCGTCGAGCCATTGATCGATTTCGCGATTCCCGGCCTCCTGAAACAACAGCGCTCCGCAGGCCGGTGCCTCAAATGCGCGCATGTTGCATTCGCCACGAACGGAGCGATTAAAGACGATCCGCGAACGCCGCGTCAGGTCGCGGTAGGCGTCGCCAAAAATGCCGATCGCGATCCGCACGTTCCAGCGGTCGCTCAGCTGCGCCACGCGTGCCAGCGACGGCAGGCGCTCGCGCTGAATCGCCGCGTGCAAATTGCCGACAAAAAGTACGTCGATGTCGCGGTTCGGTTCCTCCAGCGGCGTTTCCTGGTAGCGCTGGTCAAGGCCGTAAAGCATCATGGTCCGAGCCTGATCGAAACCGGCGCTGTTTAGCGCCTCGACTCCCGGCAAATCGGTCAGAATCATATCGGCTTGCCGAAGTTGATCGCGAAATTGGTGCCACAGGACTTGCCAATCGGCGGCCAAGGCCACGATCGGTATCGGCGCCTTCCACACCCAATCGGGCACTTGCCGATACGCCGGCCACAAGGCAATAAACTCCGGCCGCCAGTCGGCCGGAAACAGCCTTTCAACCTCAGGCCAGCTGGCGTTCATTGCGGGACGAAGATCCCCGTTTTCACCAAACCTCAAGCATTCACCCCGAGCGCAATCCTCGCGCGGATCGCCACTGGGCAACGTACGATCAAAAGGACCATAGAGGTAATTCATGAATTCACCGGGGAACTAATTCGCACTACCGCCACAGGAAACCATATAATTCGCCATAGGTTGCCCATCAAGTATTGTAACCTTTTTCATGAGGTTATGGTTACAAAATGGTTTTCTTGCGAG